>Ga0153956_1003349_pt1 | contig 10354 bp, 12 predicted proteins | sample TSFL040MetaG_FD_104704 | JGI IMG/M metagenome (GOLD analysis project Ga0153956, IMG submission 104704) | Attine ant fungus gardens microbial communities from Florida, USA - TSFL040 MetaG | ecosystem: Host-associated > Fungi > Mycelium > Unclassified | place: USA: Florida, Wekiwa Springs...
AAGCGGTGGGTACAATCAGTCTGACCACCGGGGGCCGTGCGGAGCAAGCCTCAAACACTGCGCGCGGGATGCCGGTCACGAGCCGGCGACTGCGGTGAGTACATATTTCGGTGTGTTCGTTCACTTTTCACACCGAGCCGTGGAGACCGGCAAGTCTCCGGCGTCCCGCGCCGCCCTCATGATTTCTTTAATGAGCGAGCGGAAGCTGACGAAGCCTCGGCGCTCAAAAAGCGATCGCGAGAAGGAGGACGCATGCCTGTAATTCAAGCACTCGTCATTCCGGGGCGCCACGAAGTGGCGAACCCGGAATCCAGCGCTCTCCTCTGGATTCCGGGCTCGCGAGCTTTCGCTCGCGCCCCGGAATGACAAGCAGGGAAACCGCGCGCCCCGGAATGACGAAGAAAAGAGGCAACCTCACCCTGAGGAGCCGCGCGCAAGCGCGGCGTCCCGAAGGGGCCACCCGCGATGCAGTCGAAGCCCGGCGGCCTCATGCTTCGAGACGGCCGCACGCAAGTCGGCAACAGCCGACTTGCGAAAGCTCGCACCCCGGAACGACGGATGGAGAGGAAAGCGCGACGGCCAACCGCTGTCATTCCGGGGCGTCCCGGCATGAGGAGATAACGGAACATCCCCGGCCATGGCGCGGGGAGAAGATTGCGTCGTGTGGATGCCGCGCGATACGCTCTCCGCATGAAGAAGCCCGCGCTCGTCGCCGATATCGGCGCCTCCACCGTCCGTATCGCGCAGGCGCGCGCCGACGGCACGCTCGGCGCCGTCCGCTCCTTCGCGCAGCAGCCGGGCGAGAACCCGGAGGTGCGCCTCGCCGCGGCGCTCGCCGGCATGAAGCCGCGGCCGGACGTCGCCGTGTTCGCGGTCGCGGCGCCCGTCGACGGCGACCAGGTCAGCATGACGAATTTCAACTGGTCGTTCTCGCAAAAGACGCTCGCGCGCTCCCTGAGGCTGAAGCGCCTCATGGTGGTGAACGATTTCGTCGCGGTGGCGCAGGCGTTGCCCGCGCTGGGGGCCGCCGACATCGTATCCATTCCGGGCGGCCACAAGGATGCGAAAGGCAATCTCCTGGCCTGCGGGCCGGGCAGCGGCTTCGGCGTTTCCGCGCTCATCCCGGCGCGGCGTCCGGTCGCGATCGCGAGCGAGGCGGGGCATACGCGGCTCGGCGCTTCGACCTCGGACGCCGCCCGCGTCGTCGCGCATCTCGTGAAGGAACTCGGCACGGTCGTCACCGAACACGTGCTTTCCGGTCCCGGCCTCGTGCGGCTGCACCGCATCCTCGCCGGCAAGCTCGAGAGCGCCGAGGAGATCGCGGCCGCCGCGCGCAAGGGAAGGTCCGACGCGAAGGCCACCACCGACATGTTCCTGCGCTGGTTCGGCCGGGTCGCGGGGGATCTCGCGCTCACCTTCGACGCGCGCGGCGGCGTCTATCTCGCCGGCGGCGTGTCGCGCTCGCTCGCGCCGCTCGTCGCGAATTCCGGCTTCCGCGAGACGTTCGAGAATCATCCGCCCTACGAAATGCGGCTCGCCGCGATCCCGGTGCATGTCGTCGTTCATCCGACGCCGGGACTGCTGGGCGCCGCGGTGCTCGCGAAAAGAATGGCGCGCTAGCGGGTTTCCGCCTCCAGCGCATCCTTGTGATGCGCGGCGGAATCTTCCGAGAAGCAGCAGAAAATGACGCGGCCGATGGCCTCGCCCGCATCGACCTTGCGCAGGACCGTCGCGACCGCGATCCGCGCGGCGCGGTCGGCGGGAAAGCGGTAGACGCCGGTCGAGATCGCGGGGAAGGCGATGGAGTGGAGCCTCGCGCCGCGCGCGAGGAAAAGCGAGCGGCGGTAGCAGCCCGCGAGCAGTTCCTCCTCGTTCGACGCGCCGCCGCGCCAGACCGGGCCGACGGCATGGATGACGTGGCGCGCGGGCAGGCGATAGCCGCGCGTCATCTTCGCCTCGCCCGTGGCGCAGCCGTTCAGCGTCCGGCATTCCTCGAGCAGTTCGGGTCCGGCGGCGCGGTGGATCGCGCCGTCCACGCCGCCGCCGCCGAGCAGCGAAGCGTTCGCGGCGTTCACGATGGCGTCGATGTCGAGCCGGGTGATGTCGCCAACGGCGATTTCGAGGCGCGTCCCGTGCGCCTGTTTTTCGAGAACCGTGCGCGGCTCCATTGCCATCGCGCGCATCCTACGCCTTTCGGCGTCGCCGCCAAGCTCCCTCGATCGAGCTTCCTCAACCGACCTCCTTGCGGATGTCGAGGGTGCTGCGCCTGCCGAGCGATGCGTAATGCTGCTTCAGGAAACCCTCGGCCGTTTCGCGCCCGATGTCCCGAAGATGCTGGAAGAAGGTCCATTCGGTATTGAATTTGGAACTGGAAGTAAGCTTCGCCATGGCCTCGTTCGCGGCGATGCGATGCAGGAGCATCTTGCGATAGCCCGCCCTGCGCGCGACCCGGCGGAAGAGCGCGTTGTTCATCAGCCGGCCGACGAAGCCGATCGCGCGGAATTCCGAGACGAGCGAGGCGTTGAAGGTGATCTCGTTGATGCGGTTCAGGATGTCGCGCGCGGTTTGCGGCGTTTCGCCGCGCTCGATCGGGTTCGTCTGCACCAGCACGATGTCGTCGGACTTGCTGGTGCGGAAGAACGGAAAGAGCGGCGGGTTGCCGACATAACCGCCGTCCCAGTAGGGCGTGTCGTCGATCTCGACCGCCTTGAACATGAGCGGCAGGCAGGCCGACGCCATCACCACGTCGGGCGTGATCTCGTTCTGCGCGAAGACGCGGACCTTGCCGGTACGGACGTTCGTCGCCGAGATGAAAAGGCGGAGCTTCCTGTTGGCGCGCACGGCTTCGAAATCGACCTCGCTCTCGAGGATCCCGCGCAGGGGATTGATGTTGAACGGGTTGAAGTCGTAGGGCGAGACGAAACGGCTCGCGACGTCGAGCGCGAGATACATGGGGTTGTTGTCGAGCGACCAGTTGCCCAGCAGGCGGTCCATGATCCCGCGCTGGATCGGATTGAGGCGGCCGTCATGCGAGATCGAGCGCCAGAATTTGCGCAGGCTTTCGCGCGCGCCCTCGCGCCCGCCCTTGTGGAAGCCGCTCGCGAGCGCGACCGCGTTCATCGCGCCGGCGCTGGTTCCCGAGACGCCCTCGAAGGCGAGCCGCTCGTCCTCGAGCAGCCGGTCGAGCACGCCCCAGGTGAAGGCGCCATGGGCGCCGCCGCCTTGCAGGGCGAGGTTGATGGTCTTCAAGGAGCGTCCTTTCATAAGACCATGAGGCGCCATATATATGCTGCGGCGCAGCAATATGCTACGGACATTGGGTGACGCGGCAAAGAACGATATTATGTCACAAATGAGCTCCGGTTTTCCCCACCCCGATCACGACCACGGCGCCTGCGTCAGCGAAACGCTCGCGCGCGCGGAGGCGATGTGCGGCGCGCGCGGCCTGCGGCTCACGCCGCTTCGCCGCCGCGTTCTGGAAATCATGGCCGGTTCGCATTCGCCGCTGGGCGCCTACGACATCGTCGAGAAGCTGAAGAAGGCGAAGGAGCCCGCGCCCGCGATGTCGGTCTACCGCGCGCTCGAATTCCTGGTGGCCGAGGGCCTCGCGCACCGGATCGAAAGCAAGAACGCCTTTCTCGCCTGCACGCACGGACACGACACGGACGACATCGTGCTGTTCATGCTGTGCGAGCGCTGCGGGACGGTCGCGGAGGTGACCTCCAACACGCTCGGCCGCGATCTCGCGCAGGCGGCGAAGAGCGCGAGCTTCAGCCCGAAGGCGCCGGTGCTGGAAGTCTCCGGCCTGTGCGGGCGCTGCCGCGACAGCAATACGCAGCGGAAGGCAAGCTGAGATGCAGGACGAGACGAGCGTCGTTCCGTTCGAACTCACGGATGCCGCGGCGGCGGCGCGCAAGCGCTCGGTCGCGGTCGATGTCGGCGGCGTCGCTATCGGCGGCGGCGCGCCGATCGTCGTGCAGTCGATGACGAACACCGACACGGCGGACGCGGATTCCACCGCGCGGCAGGTGGCGGCGCTCGCGCAGGCGGGCTCCGAACTCGTGCGCATCACCGTCGACCGCGACGAGGCGGCGGCCGCCGTGCCGAAGATCAAGGAGCAGTTGCTCAAGCGCGGCGTCGATGTGCCGCTCGTCGGCGACTTCCATTACATCGGCCACAAGCTCCTGTCCGATCATCCCGCCTGCGCCGAGGCGCTGGCGAAATACCGCATCAATCCCGGCAATGTCGGCTTCCGCGAGAAGCGCGACCGGCAGTTCTCCGAGATCGTCGAGATCGCGTTGCAGCACGGAAAGCCCGTCCGCATCGGTGCCAACTGGGGCTCGCTCGACCAGGAGCTGCTCACGCATCTCATGGACGAGAACGCCAAGGCGAAGGCGCCGGTGGAGGCGCGCGCGGTGACGCGCGAGGCGCTGGTGCGCTCGGCGCTCCTGTCGGCGGCGCGGGCGGAAGAACTCGGCATGAAGCGCGGGCAGATCATCCTCTCCGCGAAAGTCTCGGCGGTGCAGGACCTCATCTCCGTCTATCGCGAACTGGCGCGGCGCTCGGACTACGCGCTGCATCTCGGCCTGACCGAAGCCGGCATGGGCTCGAAGGGGATCGTCGCTTCCTCCGCCGCGATGGGCGTGCTGCTGCAGCAGGGGATCGGCGACACGATCCGGGTTTCGCTCACGCCCGAGCCGAACGGCGACCGCACGCGGGAAGTCACGGTCGCGCAGGAGCTCCTGCAGACGATGGGCCTTCGCACCTTCGTCCCGCTGGTCGCGGCGTGCCCCGGCTGCGGGCGCACGACCTCGACGGTGTTTCAGGAACTCGCCTTCGACGTGCAGTCGTTCATCCGCGAGCGCATGCCCGAATGGAAGAAGCGGTATCCCGGCGTCGAGACGCTGAACGTCGCGGTGATGGGCTGCATCGTGAACGGGCCGGGCGAATCGAAGCACGCGGATATCGGCATTTCGCTGCCGGGCACGGGCGAGGCGCCGACCGCGCCGGTCTTCATCGACGGCAGGAAGGTCGCGACGCTGCGCGGCGCGGCGCTTTCCGCCGATTTCAAGACGATGGTGGAAGAATATATCGCGCGGCGCTGGGGCGTCGCGCGGCCGGACGCCGCCGAATAATCACTGCAACAGCTGCGCCGCCAGATTCACGGTGAGCGCGATCACCGCGGTCGTGAACACGAACGACACCAGCCCGTGGACGATCACGAGACGGCGCATGGGCCTCGATGTCACCCCGGTATCCGAGGTCTGCGCGGTCATGCCGATGGTCAGCGCGAAATAGAGAAAGTCCCAGTAGTCGGGCGCCGTCTCGCCGGGAAAATTCAGCCCGCCGCGCGTCTTGGTGCGGCTCCCCTTCACCTCGGCATGATACTCGTGCGCGTAATAGATCGTGAAGATCATGTGCACGAAAGCCCATGAATCGATCACGGTGACGAAGGTGAGCGCGAGCCGGAGCGCGCGCGTGGTGCCGTGCAACTGGTTGGCGGAGAAGACGCCGAGCGCGATGGCGATCAGCATCATGGCCGCCGCCGCGATCACCAGCGTGAGCACGGTGAAGCGCCCTTCCGCTTCGGCGATGGAGCGATCGCGGATCTTCTGGGCGCTCGTCTGCGCCATCATCGTGAGGATCAGCACGATGAACAGCAGCACGCCCGCGTTCCAGCCGAGCAGCGCGTGCGTGACGAAATCGTCGGCAGGGATGGCGAGCGCGATCATGACGCCGAACAGCGCGGAAAATACCATGCGCGGCCGCGCCCACACGCTGCGATAGACGGCGTGCAGCGGGTGCGGGTGCTTTGCCATCGAAAGATCCTCAGCGATCGCGGGTTGCGAGAAAGCGCGCCGCCGAAACTAGCATGGCGGCCCGGGCGCCAAACAGTAGAAGCGCGCCTTCCGCTTCGGCGACAAGCGCTGCAAGCTGCCGTTTTGCGGCGGTAACGCCGAGTTCGCCGACCAGCGTGGCCTTGCCCGCCCCGGCATCCTTGCCGACCCGCTTGCCGACGGTCGCGGCATCGCCTTCCGCGTCGATCAGATCGTCGCTCAGCTGAAAGGCGAGGCCGAAGGCGCGGGCGTAGCCGCGCAGCGCGGCGCGCGCGCGTTCGTCCGCTGCGCCGAGAATGGCGCCGGCCTCGCAGGCCCCGGAGAGCAGCGCGCCGGTCTTCATCGCCTGCAATCGCTTGATGGCTTCGATTTCGAGCGCGAGCGGCTTGCGGCCCCCGGCGAAGCGGCCTTCCGCCTCGAGGTCGAGCATCTGTCCGCCCGCCATGCCGCCGAGGCCGCTCGCGCGCGCGAGCAGGAGCACGAGCGCCGAGCGGATCGCGGGATCGGAGTGCGCCGTTTCGCGCGCGAGGATGTCGAAGGCGAGCGTGAGCAATGCATCGCCCGCAAGAATCGCGGTCGCTTCGTCGAAGGCGCGATGCACCGTCGGCTGTCCGCGCCGCAGATCGTCGTTGTCCATCGCGGGAAGATCGTCGTGCACCAGCGAATAGGCATGCACGCATTCGAACGCGGCCGCCGCCGGCAATGCGTTCTGCTCGGGGACGCCGAACAGCGCCGCGCTTTCGATCAGGAGGAACGGGCGCAGGCGCTTTCCGCCGCTGGTCGCGTGGCGCATCGCCCCCAGAAGCCGCGCGGGACGGAAGATTTCGCCGGGCTCGCCGCCGCCGGAAAGAAACGAGCGCAACGCCGCATCCGTCGCGGCGGAAACGGCGTCGAGGCGCTGCAGAAAGGATGGTTCGGTCGCGGCGTTCAAAACAGTCCGGCTTTGCCTTGCGCCTTCCGCCCCGTCAAGCAGGGGCGTTTGTCCGGCTACCGGCCCATGATATGCGAAAAGACAGAGACGGGGAGCCGATGATCGCGCGCATGGTGAAGGCGGCCTTGAAGATTCTGGTTCTGCTCGCCCTGATCCCGCTGATCCTGGTGCCGATCTATGCGTTCGTGCCGCCTGTCTCGACGGTGATGATCGGGCGCTGGCTGACCGGCAAGCCCGTCACGCGCATCTGGAAGCCGCTGGAGCAGATATCGCCCAATCTCGTGCGCGCGGTGATCGCCGCCGAGGACGCGCGGTTCTGCTCGCATCGCGGCGTCGACTGGATCGAGGTCAATCACGCGATCGAGGACGCGGACGATCTGGGCGCGGCGCGCGGCGCTTCCACCATCCCGATGCAGACGGCGAAAAACCTCTTCCTGTGGCCGGGACGGCAATTCATCCGCAAGGCGTTCGAGGTGCCGCTCGCCTATTACATGAGCCTGATGTGGACCAAGCGGCGGATGATCGAGATTTATCTCAATGCCGCCGAATGGGGGCCGAACGGCGAGTTCGGGGCGGAGGCGGGGGCCCGGCGGGCCTTTCACAAGAGTGCCGCGGTGCTTCTGCCGTCCGAGGCGGCGCTGCTCGCGGCGGTGCTGCCGGACCCCAGGCACCGCAATGCCGGGCGGCCCAGCGCCGGATTGCTCCGGACCTCGCTCCGCTACCGGAAACTCGTGGCCATGGCGGGTTCTCCGGTCACTTCGTGTCTCGCCAGGAGATAGGCATGGGGAGACGGGAGCGGCGGAAGGAATAGAGCCGGGCTATGGAAGAAAGCGGTTTGCAGCGCGGCCCCGTTCCCTCTATAAGCCCGGTCTTACACCCGTATATCGCCCGTTTGCAGCGGGCCCATTTACCCCTACGGAGCCGGAAATGGCCGTCCCCAAAAGAAAAACCTCGCCCTCGCGCCGCGGCATGCGCCGTTCGGCCGACGCGCTGAAGAACCCGACCTATGTCGAGGACAAGGATTCCGGCGAACTGCGCCGTCCGCACCATGTCGATCTCAAGACCGGCATGTATCGCGGCCGCCAGATCCTGAAGCCGAAATCGGAAGACTGATCGCGGGGGAGCGGGGATATGCTCGCGAGCTTTCCGCTCTTCCTGATCTCGTTCGCGATCTACAACATGGTCGCGTTCCTGACGCCGGGCACTTCCTGGGAAGGGCCCCTGTTCAGCATATCGATGCAGTCCGGCGCGAGCTGGACGGTGGGGGCGGGCGATCTCCTGCTCGCGCTTTCGCTGCTCTTCCTGTTCCTCGAAATGCTGAAGGCGACCCGCTCCTACCGGCGGACGATCGTCGACCACATGCTGTCGATGCTGGTGTTCGTCGCCGCGCTGGTGGAATTTCTGCTGGTGAAGGAAGCGGCGACTTCCGTATTCGCGCTGGTTCTCCTGATGTCGCTCGTCGATGTCGTCGGCGGCTGGACGGTTTCGATGAACTCCGCGCGCCGCGACATCCAGGTCGATCAGATCCCCGAATCCTAATACGGCCGCGCCTTGTGCCGTTCCGGCACGCCGCCGAGATTCATCATCTTTCCATAGGTGTTCGCGGCTTCGGCCGGGCCGGCCCGGCGGCGTTCCCGCAGATGCGGAACGTCCTGCGATTTCGCGATCAACTGGGCGACAAAGGCGGAAAGGATGCGCGGCTGGCGATACCCGCCGCCCGTTTCGCCGTTGTCGGGCCGCGAAACCGGAACGAGAGCCGTCCCGGCCGGCGCGGCGTGATCCGCCCTATCCGGCTCCCGGCGGAAATCGCGGGCGATGCCGCTGCCGCTGCTGACGCGCATGTTTCCCCTCGTCTCATTCCGGAACGGAATCCGTTCCGCGAGAGGGAAATCGCAAGCGGCGCGCCAGCCGCGGGCGTTAATGATGAATGCGGGCGGCCGCGCAAAAAATTACGCCGCCTTGCGGCGGCGCAATCGAAACGAATGGAATGCGAGGATCAGCTCTTGTCGCCCTTGTCGGCGATCTGGTCGAGCTTCTTCTGCAACTCGTTCATCTGGCGCTTGAGATCGTTGATCTCCTGTCCGCCTTCGCCGGAAGCCTCGGCCGCCTTGTCGAAGGAGGTCGCCGCCTTCTGCGCGGAAGGCAGGAACATCGTGAAGGCGCGCTCGAACATTTCCATGTTGCGGCGAACCATGTCCTCGATCGGATTGAAAGCGCCGGCGCTGTTGCCGCCGAAAGCCTTCGACATGCTGTCGCGGAATTTTCCCTGATCGCGCGTGAACATGTCGATCGAGGCTTCGAGATAGCGCGGCACGACGAGCTGCATGCTGTCGCCGTAGAAGCGGATCACCTGCCGCAGGAAATTGATCGGCAGCAGATTCGCGCCCTTGTTCTCCTGCTCGAAAATGATCTGCGTCAGCACCGATCGAGTGATGTCCTCGCCGGTCTTCGCGTCGAAGACGATGAAGTCCTCGCCTTCCTTCACCATCACCGCCAGATCCTCGAGCGTCACATAGGTGCTCGTGCCGGTGTTGTAGAGACGCCGGTTGGCGTACTTCTTGATCGTGACTGGTTCAGGACCTTTCGACATGACATTCATACGCTGCACCCCCGCTCGCCCCAGATGGGGCGAACCTTATGACGTTTCCGCAAGAGGGGCTACCCTCAATCGCGGGGAGTAGCGCGCATGCCTAATTGGGCTTTCGACGGGATTTCCGCGGCTCTCCTATCAGCCAACTGCCTTATTGACACCTGCCTTCGCGATTAACGACGATGGGGGCGGCAAGACCACGGACGCGTGCCAAACCGCGCCCCCCAACAGGAGCCTTTCATGAAAGACGAAGTTGTGATCGTGGGCGCCGCCCGCACCCCGGTCGGTTCATTCAACGGTTCGCTTTCCTCGTTGCCTGCCCACGCATTGGGCAAGGTCGCGATCGAAGGGGCGCTTTCCCGCGCGGGGATCGAGAAAAAGGATGTTTCGGAAGTCATCCTCGGGCAGATCCTGACGGCCGCCCAGGGCCAGAACCCGGCCCGGCAGGCTTCTATCGCAGCGGGCATCCCCGTCGAGGTTCCCGCCTGGGGCGTCAATCAACTCTGCGGCTCGGGATTGCGCGCGGTCGCGCTCGGCTATCAAGCACTTGTGAACGGCGATTCCAGCATCGTCGTCGCGGGCGGGCAGGAGTCGATGAGCCAGGCGCCGCACGCCGCCTATCTGCGCAGCGGCCAGAAGATGGGCTCGCTGGAGATGGTCGACACCATGATCAAGGACGGGTTGTGGGACGCCTTCAACGGCTATCACATGGGCAACACGGCGGAGAACGTCGCGCGCCAGTGGCAGATCACCCGCGAGCAGCAGGATCAGTTCGCCGTCGCCTCGCAGAACAAGGCCGAAGCGGCGCAGAAGGCCGGCAAGTTCAAGGACGAGATCACGCCGGTGACGGTGAAGTCGCGCAAGGGCGACGTGGTGGTGGACCAGGACGAATATATCCGTCACGGCGCCACCATCGACGCCATGACCAAGCTGAAGCCCGCCTTCGTGAAGGACGGCACGGTAACCGCCGGCAACGCCTCCGGCATCAATGACGGC
>Ga0153956_1003350_pt1 | contig 10350 bp, 6 predicted proteins | sample TSFL040MetaG_FD_104704 | JGI IMG/M metagenome (GOLD analysis project Ga0153956, IMG submission 104704) | Attine ant fungus gardens microbial communities from Florida, USA - TSFL040 MetaG | ecosystem: Host-associated > Fungi > Mycelium > Unclassified | place: USA: Florida, Wekiwa Springs...
CTCCGCCGCGCCGACCGCCGACACCGCCCGCAGCCAGGCTTCCGCCTACCGACTCGCGACCCTTTTGCTGGGAGTCGGGGTCCTGCATTTCGTGGCCCCCAAGCCCTTCGACTCGATCATTCCGACCGAGTTGCCGGGCAGCCCGCGTTTCTATACCTATGCCTCCGGGGTCGCCGAGGTGGCGGTGGGCGCCGCGCTGGTCTCCCCGCGTACCCGCAAGCTGGGCGCGCTGGCCGCCATCGCGGTGTTCATCGGGGTCTACCCCGGCAACATCAACATGGTCCGGCTGTGGTGGCCGAAGGGCTGGCCGGCCCGCCTGGTCGCGTTGGCCCGGCTGCCGCTGCAGGTGCCGATGGTGACCGAGGCGATCAAGGCCTACCGCAACTCACCGGCCGTCGACCAGGCGCGCTAACTCGCGTTCTGCGGGCAGCTCGGCCGGGGCGAGTGTCTGGCCGCTGCGCACGTAGTGGAACACCGCACGCACCGTCTCGGGGCTCACCCCCCGCATCCGGGCCCAGGCCAGTCGATACACCGCAAGCTGGACAGCATTGTGCCGCAACGTTTCCGGTGTGGTCGGTGGATCGCCGGTCTTCCAGTCCAGCACGGTGAAACCGCCGTCATCGTCGGCGAACACCGCGTCGATGCGGCCGCGGATCACCCGGCCATCGATCATCATGTCGAAGGGCACCTCGACATCGATGGGCGTGCGGGCGGCCCACTGCGACACCGCGAAGGATTCCTGCAGCACGGCCAGCTCCTCGGCCACCGACTGGCCGAGTTCGGCGTCAACGGCGCCGGGGAGATCATCGAGGTCGAACAGCCGCTCGGCCGAGTAGTAGCGCTGCACCCAATCGTGAAAAGCGATGCCCAGCAAGGCGTGCGGATCGGGTCGATTGGGCAGGCGGCGCTGCAATCGTTGCAGCGCCCCGGCGCGGTCCCGTCCCAGATCGACCAGGGTGCTGACCGACAGTTGCGGCGGTAACTCGACCGGCGTGGTCTGCTGGGCGCGCTCCCGCTCGGCGAGCAATGCGTCGACGTCGGCGGCCCAGCCGTAGGGGTCGTTGGTCACCTCGGTGTCCACCGATGCCCGGGCCACCAGATCGGCACCGCGATCGATGTCACCGCGCCGCTCACCGGCGGGATCGACGGGCCACTGCGCTTCAATGACGTTGTTCTGCAACGGGTTCGCCGCGCCATCGGCAGGCTGCGGCGCCCAGTGCTCGATGATGCCGCAGGGATCGCCGTCGGCTGCCGACCGGTCGATGATGTCCTTGATCTCCAGCAGGAATTCCGACGGCCCGGCCGGTGTGGTGGCCGTCGCACCCCAGTGATGCCCGGAGATCAGCAGGGTGTCCTCGGCGCGGGTCAGCGCCACGTACAACAGCCGACGCTCCTCATCGGTGCGGCGTTGATCCAGGCTCGCTTTGTGCGCGGTGATCTTGTCCGCCAACATCTTCCGGTCGTACACATCGGACATGTCCAGTACCGGGACGCCATGCTCGGACACCTCGGCGCGATCGCCACGCAGCAGCGGCGGCAGATCGGCGGGATCGGACAGCCAGGTGCGTTGCGAAGCGGTCGACGGGAACACCCGCGCGGTCAGATGCGGCACCGCGACGATCTGCCATTCCAGCCCCTTCGCCGCGTGCACGGTGAGGATCTGTACCCGGTCTGATGCGGTAGGGACTTGGGCCGGAGCCAGCCCGTTCTCCCGCTCGGCGGCCATGGTCAGGTAGTCGAGCAGACCGGCCAGCGCGGGTTCGCCGGCTTCCGTGGTGCTGTGGGCCGCGTATGAGGCCACCACGTCGGCGAAGGCATCCAGGTGTTCGGTACCCACCCATATGCCGGAAAGGCCGCTGGCGGCTCGGGTTTCGACATCGACGCCCATGACCCGGCGCACCTCGGACACCAGGTCCGGTAGCGGCTGATGGAGCTGGCCGCGCAATGCCGTCAGCTCGGCGGCCAGCGCCGTCAGCCGTCGATGGCCTTCCGCCGAATAACGCTCGGCCGGACCCGGGTCACAGATCGCGTCGGCCAACGCCGCGCTGTCGACGTCCGGGGCCGCCTGCGCGACGGCCTGTTCGGCGGGTGATCCGGCCGCGGTGGTATCGGCCAGTTCCAGGGCCCGGCGCCACAGGGCGGCGATATCGGCCGCCCCGAATCGCCATCGCGGCCCGGTGAGCACCCGCATGGTGGCCGCACCGGCGGTCGGCTCCGCGATCAGGCGCAGCATCGCGACCACATCGGCGACCTCGGGCACCGCCAGCAAACCGGCCACCCCGACCACTTCGACCGGAACGCCGCGAGCGGTCAGCGCCTCGGCGATCGGTGCCGCGTCGGCGTTGCGGCGCACCAACACCGCCGCCGTCGGCGCCGACTCGCCCGCGTCCAGCGCCGTGCGGTAACGCAGGGCGACCTGGTCGGCCAACCAATCCCGTTCGGCGACAACGTCGGACAGCAGTGCGCAGCGGATGTCCCCGGGCTCCGCACCGGGACGCGGTAGCAGTTCCCGGACACTGACCGACCGGCGGCGGGCCTCGGCCGACACCGCGTTGGCCAACTGCAGGGCCCGCGGCGGGTTGCGCCAACTGGTCCGCAGCTCCAGGGTCGGTGCCGGCGAACCGTCGGACAGCGGAAAGTCGGTGGCAAAGCGCGGCAGGTTGGTCGCCGACGCGCCCCGCCACCCATAGATCGACTGGATCGGGTCACCGACGGCGGTCAGCGCCAGCCGGTCATCCACGCCCCCGCCGAACAATGAGGACAGCGCGATCCGCTGGGCGTGTCCGGTGTCCTGGTACTCGTCGAGCAGCACCACCCGGAACCGTTGCCGCAATTGGGCGCCGACTGCAGGAAAACGCTCGGCCAGCCGAGCGGCGTCGGCCATTTGGGAACCGAAGTCCATCACCTGTGCGGCGCGCATGCGAGCGCGCACGGCGTCGATCAGCGGCACCAGTTCGGCGCGCTGGGTCTGCACGTCGAGCATCTTGAGCAGCGCCTGGGTGGGCCCGCCGCGTTGATTCGGCCCCGGCGGCAGCGTGTGCACCAACCGTTCGAGCTCGACGTGGGTGTCGCGCAACGCATCGGTGTCCACCAGATGCTCGGAGAGCTGACCGGCCAGCCGCAGCACCATCGCGGTGATATCGGTGGGAGTCTTGTCGGTCTGCAGTTCGCCGTCGAAGTCCGATATCACCCGAAAAGCCAACTGCCACAACTCTGTTTCGGTGACCAGCCGGGTCGACGGCTCGACCGGAAGCAGCAGTCCATGTTCGCGCAGCAGGGTTCCGGCGAACGCGTGATAGGTGCTGACGGTGACGTGTTCGTCGGCCGTGCCGGTGCCCGCGATCAGGCCCGAACCGGCCAGCCGGGCCAGGCGGGTACGCACCCGCCGCAGCAGCTGGCCGGCGGCCTTGCGGGTGAACGTCAGACCCAACACCTGCGCCGGGGTGGCGAAACCGTTGGCCACCAGCCACACCACCCGCGCGGCCATCGTCTCGGTCTTGCCCGCACCGGCGCCGGCGATCACCACCAGCGGCCCGGGCGGCGCGGCGATGACCGCGGCCTGCTCCTCGGTGGGCGGGAAAAGACCGAGCGCGTCGGCGAGTTCGGCGGGACTGTGGCGCGGCGTCACCGGCATGCACCCTTTGTACCCTGCGCCGGGCACATGGGCCGCACCGGGCAGTGCGCGCAACCGTCGTTGATCCGGGCCAGAAACTGCGGGCCGCCCGTCGCCTTCGCGGCCTGCAGCACCCGCTGCTGCCATTCGTCCTGGGCCTGCTCACCCATCGGGTCCTGATGGCGTTCGGTGGCACCCCTAGCACTGGGCTTGGCCGGGTACACCAGCCGGCCACCACCGGGTTGATCACCGTGTGCGACAACGCCTTCGGCGATCGCCAACTGGTAGAGCGCGAGCTGTGCGTGCCGCTGGGCGTCGGCTTTGGTCACCGCGCTCTTGCCGGTCTTGACGTCGATGACCACCAGCCGGCCTTCGCCATCACGCTCCAGCCGGTCGACCCGGCCGCGCAGCAGCACCTGCAGTTCGCTGTCGGCGGCGACCGGCCCCGCGACGTCGAGCTCGGTGGCGACCTCGGTCAGTTCACCACGGGTCTGCCGGCGCCAGGTGGTGAAGGTCTCCAGCATGTCGCGGTGACGCGCCAGCTCGTTGTCCGAATACCACCGGGAGTCGAACGGCAGTTTGCCCCAATGCTTTTCCAGCTCGCCCGCCAACTGGGTGTCGCTGCGGCCGGAATCGGCCACCAGCGCGTGCACCAGGGATCCGAGCGCCGAGCGCAGATCACGGCCGTCACCGCCGCCGTGGCGTTCCAGCATCCACCGTAACGGGCAGTCCACCAGGGTCTGCAGGGTCGACGGTGACAGTGTGACGGTCTGCGTATCGCCTTGTCGCAGTGCGTCTTCGGTGGACAACTTGTCTTCGGTGGACAATGCCACACTCGAATGCCATTGGGCCGGATCGGAGCCCGCAACACCGGCCGCGGCCAGTCGCGCCAGCTGCGTTGCCGCATGGGCGCGGGTCTGCTCGTCGACCGAATCGGCCGGCGCGCAAACCACCGCCCGCAATCTGCCGACGAGTGCCGCCGGGGACAGCACCGCCGGCGCGATGACCCGCTCGGTGGCAGGCTCGGCGTCATCGGTGGCCAGCGCGAGCAGTTCCTCACAGAACGGCGAGGGCAGCAGTGCCTCGTCGCCGGTGTCGCTGTCCACCGCGGTGACCAGCAGCTTACCCCGGGCACGGCCCAGCGCACCGATCAGCAGTCGACGTTCCTCCGCCAGCAGCGGCGCGGTGGCCGACATGCCGTTGATCGCGCCGACACCGTCGACGATGTCGAGCAACTGCCCGGTGGCCAACACGCCTCCGCGCGGAATAGTGTTGGGCCACAACCCCTCCTGTAGTCCGGCGATGACCACGAAGTTCCATTCGCGGCCGAGCGCGGCATGGGCGCTGAGCACCGCGACACCATCACCGTCCTCATCGCGACTGCCGACCCAGGCCAGGGCTCGGACGTGGTCGACCAGACCGGCCGGCGAGGCCGCGGCCGTGCGCGCCACATACTGCTCGGCGATGTCGAACAACGCGGTCACCGCGTCCAGGTCGCGGCCGGCGGCGACGGCCGCCGCACCGGTCCGTTGCGACACCGGCAGCCACCGACGCTGCAGCCCGGAATGGTGCCACGCCTGCCACAGCACGAAACGCGGGTCCTGGCCGGTGCGCGCGGCCTGACCCGCCGCGTTGAGCACCCCGCGGACCCGGCGCAGCGAGCGCGCCAACGCGGCCGGCAACTCGACATCGGTGCGCAGCGCATCGATCAACAGGTCGCCGAACTCCCGTGGCGGCGCAGCGCCGTCGGCGCGGCGCAGGGCCCGGCGCAATTGGCGCAGCGTCACCGGATCGACCCGGCCGATCGGGCCGGTCAGCAGCGCCATCGCCCGATCCGCGGTCAGCTCGTCGGCGACGCTGTCCAGCACCGTGAGCAACGCGGCGACCGCCGGATGCTCGCCGGGCGGCGTCGCGCCGCCCTGGCGCTGCACCGGGACGCCCGCGGCGGTCAGTGCCCGCGCCAGCGCGGTACCGGCCCGCGGCACCGAACGCACAATCACCGCCATTTGGTTCCACGGGGTTCCGTCGATCAGATGGGCCCGGCGCAGCGCGTCGGCGATGAGCGCCGACTCGGCGTGCAAGGTGCCGGCGATGCGCACCGACACCGAGCCGTCCTGGTCGCCGGGGGCCGCGGTCAACATCCGCCCGGCGCCGGCGCCCGGCAGCCGGGCTGCCACAGCGGACACCGCCCGGGCCACCGCCGGCGCGCATCGGTGACTCTCGGTGAGCACCACGGTCGGCCGACCATTGTCATCGCGCAGCAGGGTGGGATCGGCGCCGCGGTAACCGAACACCGTCTGATCGGGGTCACCGGCGATCACGGTCAGCTCGACACCGGCGGCCAGCACCCGCACCAGCAGCGCTGCCTGCGGGTCCAGATGCTGGGCGTCATCGACCAACAGCAGCTTGATCCGGGACCGCTCGGCGGCCAGCAGTTCAGGGTCGAGCGCAAAGGCATCCAATGCGGCCCCGACCAATTCGGCGGCACCCAACGCCGGCACGGTCGCCTGCGGGGCGGCCATCCCGACCGCGCTGCGCAGCAGCATAACCTGTTCGTAGACTTGCGCGAACCGTCCGGCCGCCACCCATTCCGGGCGATTGTTGCGGCGACCGATGCCGCGCAGCTCGGCGGCATCGACACCGCGTTCGGTGCAGCGCGCCAACAGGTCTCGCAATTCGGTGGCGAACCCCGCGGTGGCCAGCGCCGGGCGCAGTTGCAAGGGCCAATTCACGCTCGCGTCGTCGCCGTCTTCGAGATCTCCGGCCAGCAGCTCGCGGATGATGCCGTCCTGCTCGGCGCTGGTGATCAGCCGCGGCGGCGGGTCACCGGCGCGCTGGGCGGCCAGTCGCAGTACCGCGAAGGCATACGAGTGCAAAGTGCGCACCAGCGGCTCGCGGGTCACCTCACCCGAGTCACCCAGCAGGCGTGCGGTCACCGCGCCGCGCACCCGCGCACCCAGGCGCGCCGACCCGGTGAGCAGCAACACCGATTCGGGATCGGCACCGGCCGCGATGTGGGTGGCCGCAGTGTCGATGAGCAGTTCGGTCTTGCCTGTTCCGGGGCCGCCCAGCACCCGCACCACGCCCCGCTGTCCCGGCTCGGTCAGGGCATTAACCGAATCGGATGCGAAGAGTGCGGTGTGCGGGGCGGCCATGGCGTGAATGCAACCACGGGGGTCCGACAATTCCGGCCCGGCGCAGTACTGGCAGCATCACTGAAGTGAGCTTGCAGGTATACCGCTACGGCCCGCGGCGGCCGGGGCAGATTCTGGCCCTCCACGGACTGACCGGGCACGGCCGCCGATGGCGGGCGCTGGCCGAGGAGCAACTGCCCGAATACGCGATGCTCGCGCCCGATCTGCTGGGCCACGGTCATTCATCGTGGGATGCCCCGTGGACGCTGGATGCCAATGTGGCGGAGTTGGCCGCGGTGCTGCAGGCTGAGGCCACCGAACCGGTTGTGGTGGTAGGACATTCGTTCGGCGGGAATGTGGCGCTCAATCTTGCTGCGGCACATCCGGAATTGGTGGCGGCGCTGGTGCTGTTGGATCCGGCGATCGGGCTCGACGGGCACTGGATGCGTCAGATCGCCGACGCCATGTTCTCCTCCCCCGACTACCCGGACCGCCAGCAGGCCCGCGACGAGAAGGCACATGGTTCCTGGGGCGAGCTGCCCGCCGAGGTGCTCGACGCCGACCTGGACGAACATCTGATCCGCCTGCCGTCCGGGCGCTTCGGCTGGCGGATCAGCGTGCCGGCGATGATGTCCTACTGGAGTGAGCTGGCCCGGCCGATCGTGTTGCCAACCCAGGGCACACCGACCACCTTGGTGGTGGCCCGCAAGACCCAGCCACCGTATGTGTCGCCGGAGTTGTTGTCCGGGTTGCAGTCTCGGCTCGGCGCCGATTTCGTACTGGCCGAGTTCGAGTGCGACCATATGGTTCCCCATGCCATGCCGACCCAGACCGCGGACCTGATCCGCCGACACCTGTCCTGATCATGGCCGCGGTAACCGACGAACAGGTGGAGACGGTACGGGCGTTGGTCGCCGCGATACCGCCCGGCCGGGTGTGCACCTACGGCGATATCGCCGACGCTGCAGGGCTTTCCAGCCCGCGCATCGTCGGCTGGATCATGCGTACCGACTCGTCGGATCTACCCTGGCACCGGGTGATCACCGCATCCGGGCGACCAGCGCCGCAGCTGGCGACCCGGCAGCTGGAACGCCTGCGCACAGAGGGAGTGTTGGCCGTTGATGGCCGGGTTCCGTTGCGCGGCAAGGACTCCGTACGCCACCAGTTCTGAACGCAGGCTAGAGCACCAACCGGACCAGGGCGGCAGTGCGCGCCAGACCCGGGAACGCCGCCGCCGTCGACCGCGGGTGCAATGCGTGTACCGCCAGCCGGAATATCAACGCGCGCAACAACATCTGCGGCCATTCGGGTAGCGATGCCCAACGCTCGATCAAACCATCGTCGGCCTCACCCCAGGACAGCGCATCGACCACCACCACACCGGCGGCCCAGGTGGCCGGGCGCCAGTACGGGGTGATATCGGTGATGCCCGGCGCCGCAGTCCCGGCGAAAAGCACTGTGCCGTAAAGATCTCCGTGCACCAGCTGGCTCGGATTGCGGGTCGGCTTGCGCAACGAGGCGAGCTGGTTGATCAACTCCGCAGCCCGTTGTCCATCCGCGGTGCCCGACCCGACCAAGGCGCCCGGCGGCAAGGCCTGCAGCGGGCGGTCCTCCCAGGCGGCCCGGTCCGCGGCGACGAACACATCCACATCGCTCCACGGCACCGCCGGCGGCTGGGTCAAGAAGCGCGGCCGCTCCAATTTGGCGGTGGCCTCGTGCAGCCGTACCGCCGCCGACACGATCTCGTCATGGCGAGGTTCGGGGGTGCCGGTGACAAACGTGTCGGCCCGCCAACCGGCCACCACGTAGCGGCCGTCGGTCGACCGCACCGGCCGGGCCAACCGCACTCCGTCGACGAACAATGTCTCGCGGACCTTGGCCGACCATGCGGCCCGGGCCGGGTCTGCCGCCACCGACAACACCACCTCGCCGCAGCGCCAGCCTCCCTCCCAGCTCGATCCGAGCGGGACCGGCCGAAGACCGGTGAGGCCGAACGCCGTCAGCACATGGTCGGGGGGACGGTCGACGGTCACAGCGGACAGCCTAAGGCGTGCCCCCGCCCACTCGACGTCAGTACATGACCATGTCGGGCTCGAGTTGGCTCGCCCAGGCGACGATGCCGCCCTGCAGGTGTAGCGCATCGGTGAAGCCGGCCTTCTTGATCTCGGCGAGCGCTTCGGCCGAGCGAACCCCGGTCTTGCAGTACAACACCAGCGTTCGGTCCTGTGGCAACGCCGCCAACCCGACCCCGGATTCCAGGGTCGATTTCGGGATCAGCTGGGCACCGTCGATGCGGTTGATCTCCCACTCGACCGGTTCGCGAACGTCGATCACCGCGATGTTCCGGCCACTGTCGAGCAGCTCGCGTAGTTCTCGGGGGGTCACCGCGGCGTCGACGGCCGTTTCGTCGATGGCACCACAGAACAGTTCGTAGTCGACCAGCTCGGTGATCTTCGGTGCAGCCGGGTCCTTGCGGATCCCGATGGTGCGGTAGATCATCTCCAGGGCGTCGTACATCATCAGCCGACCCAACAGGGTCCGGCCGATGCCGGTGATCAGCTTGATGGCCTCGGTGCCCATGATCGACGCGACCGACGCACACAAGATGCCCAGCACGCCTCCTTCCGCACAGGACGGCACCATGCCCGGCGGTGGTGGCTCGGGATACAGGTCGCGGTAGTTCAAGCCGCGCTCATTGCCGTCCTCGTCCTTCGGGGCGTCCTCCCAGAACACCGACACCTGGCCCTCGAAGCGGTAGATCGAGCCCCATACGTAGGGCTTGTGGGCCAGTACCGCGGCATCGTTGACCAGGTAGCGGGTGGCGAAGTTGTCGGTGCCGTCCAGGATCAGGTCGTACTGCTCGAACAGCGCCACCGCGTTGGTGGTGTCCAGCGCGAACTCATGCAGCGCGACCGTCACCAGCGGGTTGATCGCGCGGATCGATTCGGCGGCGCTGTGTGCCTTGGAACGGCCGATGTCGGCCTGGCCGTGGATGATCTGGCGTTGCAGGTTCGATTCGTCCACCACGTCGAACTCGACGATGCCGATGGTGCCGACACCCGCGGCGGCCAGGTACAGCAACGTCGGCGAGCCCAGCCCACCGACACCGATCACCAGCACCCGGGCGTTCTTGAGTCGTTTCTGCCCGTCGACGCCGACATCCGGGAGGATCAGGTGACGGCTGTAGCGCGCCACTTCTGCGCGGGTCAGTTCGGCGGCGGGCGCCACCAGCGGCGGCAACACACTGGACACGACGGTCTCCTTGATCGGTTCGCACCTGCTCCCATCACGGTAGCGGCCCGTGAGCGCACGCTCGGTGGCCGTGAGCGCGACGAAAATGCCGACAATTCACGGTGTGTCACGTGCAGACACGCACGCTCGCGGGAGTTAGGGGATCGGGTAGGGCCAGGAGTTGAAGCGGCACGTCTTGCCGTCCGCCTTGACCGATTGCGGGTCGAACTTGGCGTCGTCGTCGTTGCTGGTGGAGAAGGTCTGCTGCATCATCACCGGCGCCAGCCCACCGTTATCACCACAGGGCTCGTGCTGGTAGTAGCCGATCGCGTGGCCGACCTCGTGGTTGATCAGGTACTGCCGGTAGGAGCC
>Ga0153956_1003351_pt1 | contig 10346 bp, 9 predicted proteins | sample TSFL040MetaG_FD_104704 | JGI IMG/M metagenome (GOLD analysis project Ga0153956, IMG submission 104704) | Attine ant fungus gardens microbial communities from Florida, USA - TSFL040 MetaG | ecosystem: Host-associated > Fungi > Mycelium > Unclassified | place: USA: Florida, Wekiwa Springs...
CCGGTCCGTTGGTGATCCACATCTTCGAGCCGTTGAGGATGTAGCGATCGTTCTTTTTGTCGGCGCGCGTCGTCATGCCGACGACATCCGAGCCCGCCCCCGGCTCGGACATGGCGAGCGCGCCGACATGCTCGCCGGAAATCAGCTTCGGCAGATATTTCTTCTTCTGGTCTTCCGATCCGTTGCGGCGGATCTGATTGACCGCGAGATTGGAATGCGCGCCGTAGGAAAGCCCGACCGAGGCCGAGCCCCGGCTCACTTCCTCCATCGCGATGCAATGATCGAGATAGCCGAGCCCCGCGCCGCCATATTCCTCCTCGACGGTGATGCCGAGCAGCCCCAATGCGCCGAGCTTTGGCCACAGGTCGCGCGGAAACTGGTTCGAGCGGTCGATCTCGGCGGCGCGCGGCGCGATCTCCGCGTCGGAAAACGCGCGCACGCTGTCGCGCAGCATGTTCGCGGTTTCGCCGAGATCGAAGTTGAGCCCCTGCCAGCTGTTCCTCATCACTTGTTCCGGATTTCGTCGGGCACGCCTTCGAGACACATCATCGTCGCCAGCATCTTGGCGATCAGCTTCTTCTGCCCGCCCTTGATCGCCTCGACGTCGCATTCGACGACCGTAAGCAGCCGGCCCGGCTTCAGCACCTGCCCCACGGCGACGAAGCGCTCGCCCGCGGCGGGGTTCAGGAGGTTGATCTTGTATTCCGTGCCGAGCACCGACGAATTCGGCGGCATCAGCGAGAACGCCGCGTAGCCCGTGGCGTTCGCCGCGATCGCCGTGACGAGCCCGCCGTGCAGAAACCCGTTCTGCTGGCAGAGGTCGGCGCGGAACGGAAGCTCCACCTCGCAGCGTCCCGGCGCGAGCGAAACGAGGCTCGCGCCGATCGTCTGGACGAAGGTCTGGCGGTTGAAACTTTCGCGCACCTTCGCATCCCAGGCGGGATCGCGCGGTTCGAACGGCTTGGGAGCCAGGGTTTCCTGTCGCATGCGCGCTAACCTAAAGGGCGCGCCGCAATCGTCAATCGCGAAGAAAGGTTTCAGGCGTTCGAGGTTGCGAGCCGGATCAGGCTGTCGTGCTTCGCGTGGCTGAGCATTTCCTTGATCTTGCTGGCGGAGACCGCCTTCGAGAACAAAAAGCCCTGCAACTGGTGGCAGCCCGCGGCGCGCACGAAACGGTGCTGCTCCCTCGTCTCGACGCCCTCGGCGGTGATGGTGAGGCCGAGCGCCCGCCCGAGCCGCGCCACGCATTCGATGATCGCGGCCGATTCCTCGGTCACGCCGAGATTCTGCACGAAGGACTTGTCGATCTTGATCTTGTCGACCGGGAAGCTCCGCAGATAGCCGAGCGACGAATAGCCGGTGCCGAAATCGTCGAGCACGATGCGGATGCCCATTTGCCGCATTTCAGCGAGTTGCCCGAGCACTTCGGGCGTCGCGTTCAGCAGCATGCCCTCGGTGATCTCGATCTCGAGGCGGCGCGAATTGAAATTCGTCTCCTCGAGCACGCGCACCAGGCGCGCGACCATGTCGGAGTGATGGAAATTCGACGGAGACAGATTCACCGCCAGCGAGATGTCGGGCCATTTCGCCGCTTCCTCGCAGGCGCGCCGCAACACCCACTCGTCGAGCCGCACGATCAGCCCCGAATGTTCGGCGGTCGGCACGAATTCCGTCGGCGGCACGATCCCGCGCTGCGGATGATCCCAGCGCACCAGCGCCTCGACGCCCACCATCCGTTCGCCGTCGGCGGAGAGCTGCGGCTGGTAGCGCACGACCAGCTCCTCGTTCGTGAGCGCCCCCGCGAGATCCCGCTCGATCTGTCCGCGCTTGTGCAGCGCGTCTTCGTAGCCCGGATCGAACATGCGGAGCGTGCCGCGGCCTTCCGTCCGCGCGCGATAGAGCGCGATGTCGGCGCGGCGCAGGAGCGTTTCGGGATCGCTCGCGTGCTCCGGCGCGATCGCGACGCCGATCGAGGCGGAAACGGTGAGCACATGGTCGCCGGCCGGCGTCTGTTGCCGCAGGCTTTCCAGGATATGCCGCGAAATGACGCCGATCTCGTCCTGATCGTCGAGCGGCAGCAGCACCGCGAATTCGTCGCCGCCGAGGCGGATCGCCGCGAGATTGTTCTTGATCGAGGCGAGACGCCAGGCCGCGACGGTGAGCAGCTCGTCGCCGACATGGTGGCCGAGCGTGTCGTTGATGTCCTTGAAGCCGTCGATGTCGATGAAGAGAAGCGCGAGTTTTTCCTCCGGCTTCAGCTTCCCCATGCTTTCGGTCAGAATCTCGATCAACTGCGCGCGGTTGCCGAGCCCCGTCAGCGGATCGCGGAACGCAAGCTCCGTCGCCCGCCGCTCGCTGTTCGACAGTTCCTCGTTCACGCGCCGCGCCTTGTGCAGGACCATCGCGCCGATGAAACCGAAAAACAGCACGAGGCCGACCAGCCCCGGCAGAATCTGCCGCAGCATGGCGGTTCCCGGCTTCTTCGGCACCCAGGAGAGCCACGCCGGCTCCGTATTGGCGCTGTAGAACGGAATCTTCACCCCGACCTCGCCTGCCGGCGGAGGACTGTTGTGCAGGGCGAGTTCGGCCGCCGAATAATTCCGCGCAAGATCGGAAACGAATTCCTCGTCGATGAAGATCACGCTGACGGCGATGGCCGGCGCCTCGGCCGTGCTGAGCCTGCCGTTGTTCGGAGCGACCGTCACCGCGCCGACCAGCGCCGGACGATGATCGAGACGCCGGAAAACCACCTGCGACAGCGGCTCTGAAACGGGCATCGCATCGCCGGAGCGAACGGCGGCGTTCGATTTACGGAAACGATAGGCGTCCTTCACCAGGCTGACGATGGGCGCGACCTTTTCCCGGATCACTTCATAGACGTTGCTGTCGACGAGCTTGCCGTTGATCGCGGCATATACCGGCGATCCGCTGCCGTTCAGGATGTACGATTGATCGTTGCCGCTGGATTCGCGCAGGCGCTGCCCGTAATGATGGTGGATCCACGCGGCTTCGTTTTCCTGCGCCTCCCGCGGCGCGGTTCCGTCCCAGCGCGAGAACGCTTGTAATTCCTGTTTGACGCGCGAGGTGTACGCGGCCAGTCCGTTTCGGACGGTTTGGACCTCGCTCTCGGCGCTGTCGCTGTCCACCTGACGCGCGACGAGAATGGCGATGCCCACGACGGCGATCGCGGCAAGCGCCATCATCCCGCCGGCGGCAGCCAGCCAGAGATTGCCCAAACGATGCCGTTTCCAGAATTCTTGCATGCTCCCGCCCGCACGAGTTTCGGCCATTGCAGCAGAAACCTGTCGGCAACCCATTAATTTGGCGGCATGCGCCAAAATGTCCGAAAGCAGGGTGAATCAAAAATAAACCCAGCAAATGAAATGGGTTGCATGGCATGCGCGGCGCGCGAACCTTACCCGATTGCAGAAAGTTTTACGCACCCCCGCGCAAATCCGCCATCGTCCGGCCTGCGCCGATGCGCGATATTGCCCGGCCGCCGCCTTCGCTTTAGGCAATCGCGGTTTCCCGATCCCGATTCGAGCCCTCGCTCATGCATGTCCTGCGCGCCGTCGCCCTGCTGCTGGCCATCTTCGGCACGGCCGCCGCGCGCGCGGAAAGCTGCCCCGGCAATCCGAATGCGCTCGGCACCTCGCGCGTCGTCCGCGTCGAGCCCGGTCATTACGGCCGCAAGCATTTCCCGCAGACGCTGCCGCTCGGCCCGCGCGAAGTGGTGCTCACCTTCGACGACGGCCCCTACCCGCCGACGACCGCGATGGTGCTGAAGGCGCTTGCGCACGAATGCGTGAAGGCGACCTTCTTCCTGATCGGACGGAACGCGGAAGCGCATCCGGATTTCGTGCAAAGGATCGCGGCCGCCGGCCACACCGTCGCCCATCACAGCATGACGCACCCGATGACGCTCGCGAGCATTCCCTACGCCGCCGCGGTCGGCAACATCGAGCGCGGGATCGCCGCCGTCGGCAAGGCCGCGGCTCCCTACAAGCCCGCGCCGTTCTTTCGCTTTCCCGGCTTCGGCTCGACGCCCGCTTTGCTGAGCTATCTCGACGGCAAGGGCTACGCCGTCTTCGGCGCCGATTTGTGGGCGAGCGACTGGAACGAGATGACGCCGCAATTCGAGCTGAATCTCGTCATGAGCCGCCTGCGGCAGACGGGCGGCGGCATCCTCCTGTTCCATGACATCCACTTGCACACCGCCCGCATGCTGCCGGCCTTCCTGGCCGCGCTGAAAGCGGGCGGCTGGAAAATCGTGCATGTCGTGCCGGCGCGCCAGGGTTAAGGATGTTTCGCCCCCGTCAACCATGCGGGCAAATCCTGCCGGACCGTCTTTTTCTTGCCGCCCCGTTCAGGCTAAGTTCATCCGGGGCAAGGGATTCCAGTTCATGCGCATGAAATCGATTCTTCTCGGCGGCGCCTTGGCCGCAAGTTTCTCTGCGGCTCTGAGTCTGCCCGCGACGGCGGAAGACTGCCCCGGAAATCCCGACGCCATGGGCGTATCGCGCACGATCGTGATCGACCCGAAAGAGACGCCGGTGCTCGGCGGCCATCAGTACGACGCCCGCCTCGCCCTGCAACCCAAGGAGTTCGTGCTCACGCTCGACGACGGCCCCGTGCGCCACCAGACGCCGGAGGTGCTCGACTTCCTCAAGAAGGAGTGCGCGAAGGCCACCTACTTCCTGATCGGCCAGAACGCGCAGGAGAACCCCGAACTCGTCCGCCGCATCGCCGAGGAAGGCCACAGCGTCGGCACGCACACGCAGACGCATGCCTATCTCAGCCGCGTCCCGCTCGAAAAGGCGGAGAAGCAGATCAACGACGGCTTCCGCTCGGTGCAGGCCGCGCTCGACCCGATCGGCAAGAAAGTCTCGCCGTTCTTCCGCTACCCCGGATTGATGTATACGCCGCAGACGGAAGCCTATCTGCGCGAGCACGGCATCGTCACCGTCGGCATCGACGTGCTCGCGAGCGACTGGTTCGGACGCCTGCAGCACAACCCCGAGGGCATCCTGCAACGCGCGGTATCGCGCCTCGAGGAACGCGGCTCCGGCATTCTGCTGCTGCATGACGTGAAGAAGGTCACCGCGGGCCTGCTGCCGGAACTGTTCAAGCGCCTGAAGGCGCACGGCTTCAAGCTCGTGCACATCGTCGCCAAGGAAGGCGCCGAGCCGGACATTCCGCCGCTGACCGCCGAAGAGATCGCGGCGCAGGACGCCGCGAAGGAGAAGGCGGAGAAGCAGAAGACGGAACGGGCGTCGAGGCCCGCCGCCCGCGCGGCGCGCGCGCATATCCGCCAGCGCCGCCTCGCCCGCCACTACCGTCATCAGCAGCACTCGGCCACGCGCCCGGCGCGCTACGGGTCCAGCGCCTATAACGATTTCATCCCCAGCAACTGAGCGCGGGGCGGAACGCGCCGGCAACAATTGTAGCGCGTGGGCTGCTTCAGGTTTCGCCCAATACCGCCAGCCCGCGTGAAGCTATTTTCGATTTTTAATGATACGGGGGCCGCGCTTGACTACCCGGTACCCCTGCTCGCGGCCGTATTCCCTGACGAGCCATACACCAAGGAATAGCAGCCGCTCGCGAAGGCTCCGTAGCATCGCATCAATGGCCAAAGCGATATTTCACGTTCAGCATGACAATGTTGTTGGTGATGTCGCTGCTGGCGGACATTGGGCCGGCAATTGTATTCCAGGAAACCTTTACCTTACCGAGATCGACGTATTTGTATTCGGCACCCCATGTCCAATTCGGAGCGAAAGCAACGTCGAAGCCGGCGCCGAGATACCAACCGACCTTGGTGTCCGATGAAGACAGATTCCCAATTGGCGCAATAAACGCGGTTGATGATTTCACGCCGCCGTAAGCAACGCCGCCCGACGCGTAGAGCAATGTCGTCGGCGCAGGCGTAAAGCCAAGCTGGAGGCCGGTAGTTCCCAACCAGGTCTGCTTGCCGGTCGTCGATATGATGTTGCCCACAGGGTCGGGATGCTGAGTGTCGCTCAGATCGGTTGCATCGATAGACGTGACGATGCCGACATAGCCGTTCGGCGCGGTCCGCCAGCGATAACCAGCGTTAAGACCACCGACCACACCATCCGTTTTGTAAGTATAGGAAATATCGCCGAACTGAGAGGTGGCGTCCGTGTCGCCGCGTCCCCATCCGTAACCGATTTCACCGCCGATGAAGAAGCCGGAGAAATAATCGATCGGCTCCGGCGCGGCCTTGTAAACCGGCGCGAGAGCGCGCTGCGGCAAGTCCGCCGCGAATGTGGAAGCCGAAAAGACAGCGGCGAAGGCGAGAACGAGAGTAGCTCCGCCAACGCGCGCAGCGGCTAAAGTTTTATACTTTGATTGTAGCAAAGCCATCAGTAACCCCATGCGTTCGCGCATCCCGACAGGGTGCCGGGTGGTTGATCGCGCGCTGCATGGAGCGAGCACGCCTCACGTTTTCCCCGTGAGGGTCTTTTATGTGCGTGAGCCACCCGACTTAAGGGTAGCGATGGCTCCATGCATGACGCGCTAGCGCGGCCTGCACTCCGATCAAGAAATGCAAGCACACGGAACATCGCATGAAACGGCGAGTCCGCCAAGAGGACGGTCACAATCAAACAGGGAAAAAGCGGGGCGTGGCCTTCAGGCAACACTGCCCCGGCGCACCGAATTCAAGGCCGGTTTTCGGCCTCACGGGCAACCTTCGGATCGACAGAATGAAAATACGATGGTGCGGCCGAGAAGACTCGAACTTCCAAGGGTTGCCCCGCTAGCACCTCAAGCTAGTGCGTCTACCAATTCCGCCACGGCCGCTGAATGGATGGCCCGGCGCGGTGAAGCGTCAGGCCGATGGCATGTAACAAATCAAAGCCCTCGCCTCAAGAGCGTAAATGCTTGATTTTGTTTATATCCGGGGAGCCGTAATCGGCCGCGGAAGGAGATTCGTCACCGTGACGTCGATCCGGTTGCCGTTGATCGAGACGGTGCCCCGGGCGATCGGCATGTTGTTGGCGAGAATCGTCACCTCGTCGTCCTCGGTGGCGTCGAGCTCGATGATGGCGCCGCGGCCCATGCGGAGCATCTGATGGATCGGCATCGTGGTCGAGCCGAGCACGACCGATATGTCGCAAGCGACCTGATTGATGGTATTCACGCTCTCTCCCCCAAACCCGCCCAAACACAGCATAAACATGGTTAGCGGAGGGTTAATATGCGGCCGGCACAGGGGACGGGCCGCCTCTTCCGGGCTAAAATGGCCGCCGTGAACCAGACAACCGCTCAGAACCGGCTCTCGCTTTCCCCGCTCGCCCCCTCCGGCGGGCAGGCCGAGTGGCGCGTCGCCCCCGGCCTCACCGACTATGCGGAAGCCGTCGCCTTCATGGAGGCGCATGCCGCCAGAATCGCCGCGGGCGAAGCGGGAGAGCTTGTCTGGCTCGTGGAGCACCCGCCCCTGTTCACCGCCGGCACCAGCGCGACCGGCGCGGACCTCGCCGGCGCCGGCCGGTTCCCGCTCCACGCCACCGGACGCGGCGGCCGCCTCACCTATCACGGCCCCGGCCAGCGCGTGGCCTATCCGATGCTCGACCTGAAGCGCCGGGGCGCGGACGTGCGCCGCTACGTCCTCGCGCTCGAGGAATGGATCATCCGCACGCTTGCGGCCTTCGGCGTGAACGGCGAGCAGCGCGAGGATCGCGTCGGCGTCTGGGTGCGGCGCCCCGGCAAGGGCGAAGGCTTCGAGGACAAGATCGCCGCCCTCGGCATCCGCGTGAAGCGATGGACGACGATGCACGGCATCGCCATCAATGTCGCGCCGGAGCTTTCGCACTTCGAGGGCATCGTGGCCTGCGGCATTTCCGAGCAGCGCTACGGCGTGACGAGCCTTGCCGATCTCGGCGTGCGCGCCTCGATGGCCGACGTCGATCGCGTCCTGCGCGTAACGTTCGAGGAACTGTTCGGCCCGGCGGCGGATGCGGCTGCCGAACGGCGCGCGGCCGCGGCGGCGGAATAATACCTTTCGCGGGTTTCGTCACGAAACCGTTAGTTGGCCCGATGCTCGAATCCGCTAGGCTCCGCCGCCATTCAGAAGGAGTCCTCGATGAAAAAGAGCATGACCTTCACCCATCCCGGCCGCCGCGAGATTCTGATCGCGGGCGGCGCGCTCGCCACCCTTCCCCTGATCGCGGTCTCGAACGCGCTCGCGCAAACGCCCGCCGACACCAGGATCGGCGTCATCGGCTCCGGCCGGCTCGGCGGCGCGGTCGGCACGATCTTCGCGAAGGCCGGCTACAAGGTGATGTTCTCCTCGCGTCACCCCGAGGAACTGAAGGATCTCGTCGAAAAGGCCGGGCCGAATGCGAGCGCCGGCACCGTGCAGCAGGCCGTCGCCTTCGGCAACGTCATTCTGCTCGCCGTTCCCTACAAGGCGCTGCCCGAAGTCGGCCGCGATAACGCGGCGGGCCTCAAGGGCAAGATCGTGATGGACGCCTGCAACCCCATCGCTTCCCGCGACGGCGATATCGTCAAGGAAGCGAACGCCAACGGCGTCGGCGAGACATCGCAAAAATACTTGCCGGGCGTCCGCCTCGTGCGCGCGTTCAACTCCTTCGGCGGACATACCTTCGCGACCGAAGGCCACCGCAAGGGCGAGCCGCTCGGCGTGCCGCTCGCGAGCGACGACGCGGAGGCCCTCAAGATCGTGGAGAAGCTCGTGCGCGATGTCGGCTTCGAGCCCGTATCCGTGCCGCTGGCGCGCGCCAAGGAATTCGCGCCGCCCGCGCCGCTGTTCACCCGCGCGCTTCCCGTCAGCGAGCTGAAAAAAGAACTCGGAATCGCCAAGTGAACGAAACACCCCGGAATGCCGCCGAGGACGGCGGCATTCTCTATGCATGGCTACGGCGGCTGATCGACGTGCGCCGGCACGAGGTTCCGGCGCTCGCCTGGGCGTGGCTCTACATCTTCGCGGTGCTGTCTTCCTATTACATCATGCGGCCGATCCGCGAACAGATGGGCGTCGCCGGCGGCGTGCATAACCTGCAATGGCTGTTCACCGGCACGCTCGTCGGCATGCTGCTCCTGAACGTGCCGTTCGCGTATCTCGTGAAGAAGCTGCCGCGCTCGCGCTTCATTCCGCTCACCTACCGCTTCTTCGCGCTCAACATCCTGGTCTTCGCGGCCGTGCTGCATTACGCCACGCCCGAACAGACGGTCTGGATCGGGCGCGTCTTCTTCATCTGGATCTCGATCTACAATCTCTTCGTCGTCTCGGTGTTCTGGGCGCTGATCGTCGACCTGTTCTCGTCCGAGCAGGGCAAGCGCCTGTTCGGCTTCATCGCCGCCGGCGCCACCGTCGGGGCGATCACCGGCTCCGGCGTCACCGCTTCGCTGGCGCGCCATGTGCCGGTGCCCCTGCTCCTGATCGGCTCGGTGATCCTGCTGGAAGTCGCCGTCTTCGCGGTGCGCCGCCTGTCGAAGCTTTCTTCCTCTTTGCACCAACACCCATCGCAGGACCGCGTCGTCGGCGGCAGCATCTGGGCGGGCATCACGCATCCCTTCAAGTCGCCTTATCTCCTCGGCCTCAGCCTCTTTATCCTCTTGTTCGCGATCACCGCGACCTTCCTCTATTTCGAGCAGGCCGCCATCGTGAAGGCGAATTTCGCCGGCCGCGGCGCGCAGACCGCCTTCTTCGCCTCGATCGACCTTGTCGTGAACGTCATCACCCTTGTCGTGCAGATTTTCTTCACCGGCCGCATCGTGCGCTGGCTCGGCGTCGGCATCACGCTCGCCTTGCTTCCGGCGCTCACCTTCTTCGGCTTCGCCGCGCTCGCTTTCATCCCCGCGCTTTCGTCGCTGGTGATTTTTCAAATCCTGCGCCGCTCGAGCGATTACGCCATCGCGCGTCCCACGCGCGAAGTGCTCTACACCGTGCTGCCGCGCGAGGACCGCTACAAGGCGAAAAGCTTCATCGACACCGTCGTCTATCGCGGCGGCGATCAGGTCGGCGCCTGGACCTATGCGGGCTTCGCCGCGCTCGGGCTTGGAACGTCAGCGATTGCGTTTGTCGCGATCCTACTTGCAGCGCTCTGGTTCCTGAACGGCCTGTGGCTCGGGCGGAGCCAGGAAAAGCTCGCCGCTGCGCAAAAAGCTTAAGCCGTCCGCAGCACGGAAAATTTCTCTCCCGCGTCGCGAAGCTTCAGGTCATCCGTAGTTGCCGCTTCGACGTCGATCTTGTCGACGCGCGACACCGGCGGCCCGCGCCGCAACGCCTCGATCATGCTGTCGACAAGCGTGCCGTCCCCCGCGATCACCGCCTCCACCGAACCGTCGCGGCGGTTCCG
>Ga0153956_1003352_pt1 | contig 10344 bp, 4 predicted proteins | sample TSFL040MetaG_FD_104704 | JGI IMG/M metagenome (GOLD analysis project Ga0153956, IMG submission 104704) | Attine ant fungus gardens microbial communities from Florida, USA - TSFL040 MetaG | ecosystem: Host-associated > Fungi > Mycelium > Unclassified | place: USA: Florida, Wekiwa Springs...
AGAAAAATTTAATATTCAACCACCGTCTTGTATTATACGAAAGTGAAATACTAAACAGACCCAATTAAATTTCCCGTAAGATTGTTGGTCAGCGACCAACAATGGCTATGGAATATTAGTCTGAATTAAATTTCATTATCGTATCAGACACCCATTCGGATTCAGAAGAAAACATCAAAAAAGCAGCAGCAATTTTACAACTACTACTGCTTTCTTTTCATTATTCGTCCGGTTTATATATTTTGTTCAAACAAACCTGCAAAACTATTCGCCACCCCTGGCATCCAATACTTTTGAGATACTTAAACCGAGCGCCTGTACATGGTACTTACTCATTTTATCCTGATAAGTATCTGCGATTTGTTTACCCAGTTTTTCCAATTGCAAAAGATGGCCATAAGCAAGAGAAGATACATCGGCGTTCTTGTTTTTAAAATCTGCAATCAATGCATCAACGTATGCTTTCTGGATATTTCTTCGATAATAATCAATTGGCGATTTGCTACTCCATTCGCTGAAAATATATTTTTCTACATCGGTCAGCAATTCGTCCGGCGGATAACATTGCGTACCAAATTGCTCCGCAGCCGAAGACATTCTCTTCAATCTGTCTGCATCCAAAAGACTGGTGATAACCGATACCTGCATGGATGCAACCGCAGAGCCACCGGCCGGATTATGAATCTTATTAATAATGCTGCTGTCGAGCAACCATTGCGGCGTTGTAAAAAACTGACGGTTTAAAAATGCCAACGCTTCCTGTTGCTTTGCTTTTGCAACGGGTTCATAAACATTTCCTGTTTGTTCAATGCTTTTGGGTGTGGTGTAAATACCGCCGATATTTTTCAACACGTGTCCCATATAACGCATATACTGGCCGGCAACCTGATTGTACATTTCTTCAAGGTTATCATAAGTATCAGCAGTTTCTTTAGTCCATTCCGGCAAACCTTTAATTACTCTTTGTAAATTCAAAATACCGTAATCACCTGCTTTCATCGCATCATCGCCAAGGTCTTCGTTCTGGCAGCGCGGATCGTAAGGATCGCTTTCTGTTCCAAACCATAAGCGCGGATTTTCAGACAGGCTATCGATGATGAGTCTGCTCATTATTTCATGGTCTTCTTTTTCCGTTTTGCCTCCGCTGTAACTATAACCCCATTGAATTGCCCAACGATCGTATTCGCCAATATGCGGATACAATTCGTCCGGCGTTAAATGATCTTCCGGCTGCGCTACATAATTGAACCGTGCGTAGTCCATAATGGAAGGTGTATGCCCGTGCTGGTCTAACCATTTTTTATTGCGCAACATTTCTACCGGCACCGTACTGCTGCTGCCAAAATTATGCCGCAGCCCAAGCGTATGCCCAATTTCGTGCGACGATACAAAGCGAATCAAACTGCCCATCAGCTCATCGTCAAAAACCATTTTACGCGCACGCGGATCGTTGGGTGCAGCCTGTATCATATACCAATCGTGTACCAGCTTCATTACATTGTGATACCAGCCGATATGGCTTTCGATAATCTCGCCGCTGCGCGGGTCGTGAACATTAGGGCCGTAAGCGTTTGATATGTCAGAAGCGAAATATCTTAATACAGAAAAACGTGCATCTTCCATACTCATCGCAGTATCGTTTACCGGCCATTCTTTTGCCACGATTGCATTTTTGAATCCCGCTTTTTCAAAGGCTTTACTCCAATCATTAATGCCGGCTTTCAAATAAGGAATCCACTTGGCAGGTGTCGCCGGATCGATATAGTAAACCAGTTGTTTTTTAGGTTCTACCAATTTACCATGCTGCCATTTCTCCACATCTTCGGGCCTGGGTTCCAGACGCCAGCGAACAATAAAACGGTCATCCTTCACGCGCTGCTGATTGTCGCTGTACTGTGTATATTCATCGGCAAAATATCCAACGCGCGGATCAAACTGCCTTTGCGCCATCGGCGTTTTGGGCAATAATAAAAATGAATTATTAAAACTCATCGTAGCTACACCGGCATCTTTTGCAGCATCAAAACCATGTGCGCCGGGAAAGCTGTTTGGCAATCCTGCCGGCATAGCCTGCACCGTAAATGTTTTAACCGTTTTTATTTCTGTATTAACCGGATAAGTATGGATCGATTCTATAAAAGAACGATCGGGCTGCAAAGCGCCAAGCATCAGTCTTTTGCGCGTAGCGCTACTAAAACTAATGCCCGCATTATCTCCTGAAAAATAATTCTGCACATCAAGTACTACGCTGTTTTTACCATAAGCTTTGATAGGGAAAGATGCGATGTACGGATTTACATTGGAGCTTGCTACCGCTTTAAAAATACTGTTGGAAGAATCGGCAACGCTTACTGTAAGTACCAATTGGAGAAACACATTTTTGCTGGGGCCTTTTACCCAACGCACCATCTGCTGGTTTACCAGTTCGCCACCGTACACACCGGCGCCGCCGGCTACTTTATCAAATCTGGTAACCACAAGAATGTCTCTGTTGAACAACGAATCGGGGATTTCAAAAAACCAGTTATTATCCACTTCATGAATCGTGAACAATCCCTTTTTGGTATAAGCAGAATCGGGAATCACTTCCTTATAAGGCTTTATCTCGTCTGGTTTCTTAGGCGTAATTTTCTTAGCAGAATCTTTACGCGCCGTATCTTTTTTTAAAGCCACGGAATCTTTCGGAAAATGCGGCAGGGAATCTTTCTGCTGCGCAAAAACAAAACTCATTACAGAAACAGCAATAGCGCTGAGCAATAGCTTTTTAAACATACAATAATTTTAGTCGGTAAAAATATCATTTAGAACCCTATTCAATCAATCGGTTTTATTCTATCCTTTTCTTGCAAGTTCGATTTTTGCAGATAATTCATTAACTGTTTTTTCCGGGTCGGCCAGATCACCTGTTCCTTCAAAGCGGATAAAACCGTTTTTATCAATGACTACTTTATGCGGAATCCCTTGTACATGATATGCACGTGCAACGGACTTCTCCGGGTTGTCCATGATATCTGATAAAACATGGAATGTGTAATGGTTGTCAGTAATGTATTTGTTTACAAGCTCTTTGTAATCGGGTTCTTTCTGAAATACATTTACAAACAAAAATTCAACCTCTTTATCGTTTTTATATTTATTGGCCAGCGCCTGCATTCCGGGTAGCGATCTTTTGCATGGACTGCACCATGTAGCCCAAAATTCCAGCACGACCACTTTATCTTTCAAATCGGCGAGAGAAACCGTTTTGCCTTCGCGATCGGTTAAGGTAAACAAAGGCGCCGGCTTCTTAATCATTTCAGTTTTAAACTTTGCTGTAAGTACGTTATCTACGTTGGAGCGGATACTTGCGATATAGGCATCGAAATTTCCGTTTACGCCGTTCAGTTCTTTATACAAAGGTTCTGCCGCCGCTATTACTTTAGCATCTCTGCCTTGTATCTGCGGCATACGCAAATAATTGTCGAATGCAAGAAAAGCATCAAGCTTTTTACCCTGTTGCAAGTAAGCATTTCCAAGCATCAACGCGTTATTGGTCGTACCGCCAAAATGTGTTTTTATAAAAAATGATAAAACATCTGCCTGCGTGGGATACTGTTGTTTTATGCCTAATACTTTGGTATAATTCTGCGCAAGAATGAAATATGATTTTGCGTCGTTGCTGTTCCTGGTTGCAGGATCGGCGGATTGTACAGCATCTTCCGAAACCTGATAACCACTTGCCAATACGGGCAAAGCGGCATCGTAATTTTTGTCTTTGATTAGTTTGTCGCCCAGCCAGTTGGCATATTGTGCAAAATTGCTGCGCTGTTTTGCCTGCTCCACAAACACGTTGGCTTTGGCTGGATTATTTTCCCTGAAATAAACCAGCGCCATTTGCATCAACGCCTGGGAATATACTGGCTCTTTACCTTCCGAATCTGTGTCTTCGGGAAATTTTTTCAACCATTCGTTATATTCTTTTTCGACTGTTTTTCCAGATGTTTTAGTACTGTCGTTGAATATCTTCCCAAGTTCTTCGTTCCTCGCTTTAGTTCCTTTGGGAAATCTTTTAACGATAGAATGATTAATCCGGCCGGCTTCTTTTTTGTTCCCCATAAAGGCAAATATTCTTGCAGAAACGGTAACGAAACTTTCGTTGTTACTTTCCGCCAGCGCCTTTGCTTCGTATGCCAATCGTGCACGAGATACAGAATCTTTTTTCTCGGCCAAATCGCCAAGCTCCTTTCCTATTTCTTCCAGCGTAATGCCTTGTTTTTTTGCCAGTTGGGCATGTACGGCAGACGCTGTCAGAAAAGTTGCTGTTAAAGCAACCGTTACGCTTTTTATGATGTTCATTTTGATCATTTTAATTAAGTGTAAAACGACAATGTGCTGACGGTTTTCCCCGACAACACATTGTTTACAAATTTTTTATTATCTCGGATTTTGGGTATATCCTCCGTTAGATATGGCTTCTATCGGAAGCGGCCAGACCCATTTAGGACTGCCCGGAGCGAGTTCGTAACGTTGATCGTTGAGAACGCGGACCAAAGTGGCAGCATATTTTGTTTCTTTGTTCAGGCGGCGGAGATCTGCCCAACGCGTGCCACGCATCACCAGTTCTTTCCGGCGCTCTGCCAATACCCATTGCATTACCTGATTAACATCTGTACTTTGCAACGGTACGTAAGTTCCTGTTGTAAAACGTGCTTTGCGGAGCAGGTTTAAATCGTCCAACGCGCCTTGTGTATTTTGATTTCGCGCCCTGCATTCGGCACGGTTCAAATAAATTTCATCCGTTGCCAATCCGCAGAAATAAGTAGTCATTGAGTTTCCCACATAACTGCCCCGGAACGCGATAGCATTTGCCGATGCCGAAGTTGTGGTATCGCTAAAATACGCTTTCAGGCGGATGTCGTCTGGCTCATAACTTCTCAGCAAAGTAGTATCAGCATGATACCAGCTAAACAACTGCGTGAGATAAGGATTTGCCATATAAATCATTTCCGGATTATTTGCACCAAACATATATGCCGAGAACGTAGGCGAAGTCGCTACTGTCGGAATGGTTAATGTATTGAAATCTAACAAACCAGGCTGAATTTTAAGACACGAATCTGCTGCTTTTTCGGCAGAAACATAATCGCCCGTTTGCATGTAAACCCTGCTTAACAGCGCATACGCAGCAGATTTGCCTGCCTGAAAAGTATTAGCCCCCTGATTGTTTAATAAAGGCAACGCTTCGTTTAAATCGCTCACGATTTTCTGGTAAGTTTCACCAACTGTTGAACGGGGAACGTGTACCGTCGGGTCGGATGTTTCGCGCAACGATATACCTAAAGGTAAATTGGCATTATCGGCGCTATATACCGGAGAAAACAATTGCGCCAGGTTGTAAAAATCAAATGCGCGAATGAATAATGCAGAGCCTTTTAGCCTATCCCATTTGGCGCCGGAGGAATCGGTGCGCGGCGTTTTATTGATATACTCTAATCCAAGGTTGGTCAAATAAATCGCATTGTACCCAAAGTTCCAATCAATCTGCACTTCTTTTCCCACATATATCTGATCTGCCCAGATGTAGGCATTGATTTGATTTGCCGCCGGAAGCGAGCCGGTAGTCAAATAATATTGCGATGCCGGAATCCAATATTCATCGGCGCCAATATTGGCAAACATAACGGGGCAGTTTTGATTGATGACGCCGGTCTGGTCTAACAATTTTTGATAATCGTCCAGCGATGTGGGAACGCGCTGATTTTTTTCCTGTTGCAAGTCCAGATATTTTTTGCCGCAGGAACAAAATAACGTTACCAAAAGAATGCAGGACAGCTTTATATATTTGTTCATAATACTTTTTCTTTTTTGTTTTTAGAAATCTGCTTGAATACCAAAAGACCAGGATTTAGGCTGCGGATACAATGTATTCGGATAATCAGGATCCAATCCATCTTTATTTGCACGCCAGACAATTCCTAAATTTCTTGCATATCCGTACACACGAAGCTGTTTTACCGGCAATTTTTTAAGCAATTTTTGTGGTAAAGAATAACTTAATGTAATATCCTGTAAACGAATTTCATCGCCCTTATCAATCAACGCTTCCGAATACTGGTAATAAGTACCGGAATAAAGAAGATCGGAGGTTACTGATTTTGCAGGCACACCGGCCGGTACATTTGTTGTTTTTTCATCGCCTGGCTGCTGCCATCTTTTGAAATAATCCATGTTGTACGATGGTGTGAGGATGTTTGAAAATTCACCGCCCGGCAACATAGAAGTACGACGGAAAACATAATCAAACCGGCCAACGAGCAATGCACTTATAGAAATACCATTCCATGTAAATGTATTCATCAAAGAAGAAGAAATTCCGGGTACGGTGCTTCCGGCCATTATAAAAGTCGATTTTTTCATGGCGGAGTAATACGCCTGATATTTTTTTGTAATCGCTCCGTTTTCATCATGCAACAGCACGCTTCCGTCCGCCGGGTCTAACCCATACCAGGGCAAGGCATATATCCTGTCAACCGACTGGTTTTTCTCGTAATAAGCTGCCGGGTTCACAACATATTGATTATCCTGCAAAGGAATGCTTTCGCTCAGGCGTGTAATTTTATTACCGCTTGTATTAAAAATCAAACTGCTTGTCCAAACAAATTTGCCCAATTGTAAGTTGCGGCTGTTGATTTGGATATCCCAGCCCCATGTTTGCATGGCGCCGTAATTGAGTTTAAAGTTTGCCGGCACGCCCGTTGTAGGATCCACCATATTTGTTCCCAGCAAATCGTTGGCATATTTTCTATAATATTCAATGCTGCCATCAATGCGGCTGTTGAACAACCTGAAGTCAGCGCCGAAGTTCAAAGTATTTACACGTTCCCAGCGAAGGCTTGGATTACCTGCCGTAACCAATGTTGCATCCGGCATTTTTGTATTTCCGTCAACTGCATCGCGAATAGTAGGGTATTGTGTCTGGGTGCGGTCGATATTTCCTGCGCTACCATAAGTGGCGCGAAGTTTTAAGTAAGGCACCTGCCTGCCGGCATGAAAAAAAGATTCTTTGCTCAACACCCACGCCAAACCGGTTGAATACAATATCGTTCCGCGTTGGTTTTGTTTTACACCCAACAGATTACTTCCGTCCCAACGCATACTTCCGCTTACAATATATCTGTCGTTGTAGATATAACTTGCATTTCCGAAATAGGAGAGATCGCGGGTTGTTTTGTTGGACAATAAATTAGCTGAAGAAGTTGGTATATAACTTGCCCCGTTCGGCAATGTAACATAAGTAGTGGCATAATTCAGGTAAGGAGTTGCTGTAAGCAGATCTTTATTGTAATTATACAACGTAACACCTGGTTGGTTATAAATATTGTACTGATGAATTTCTGCACCGGCGATTGCGTTGATGCTGTGTTTTTGTTTGAACGTTTGCGCATAACTCAGCACACCGCGTGCATCCTGATTGGTTGCTTTTGTATTGCCCGGGCGATCCAAAATGCCGCCCAACGGAACGGGATGCGTATTGGTCGCCGGTTGTGTGAATTTGTTGTACAGATCGCGTGCGTAATAACTTTCCGGCGCATGATATGTTTGCCTGTCCACGATGCTGGAAATATACTGGTAAGTTAAGTTTACATTGAAATGCTTTAAAAATCTGTACTTCAGACTTCCATTTAATTGCAGGTCTGTTGCAGTATTTGTACTATTGTTCAAATGCACTTCGTCCAGCGGACGTTCCAGCCAATCGACAAACCCGGCTGTAGGATAACGTGTTTGAATTTGTTGCTGATAGAGAAATCGTCCGTTGGTAAGATTGAGCGCATTGGGTTTTCCGTTTTCATCCACAAGGCTTTCATAAATATCGGGGCCGGCATTGTTATAACTATTGATAATACTGGACAATACAGCATTGTTCTGGCCCGGCGAATTAGCATAAAAAACTTCACCCGTTAATTCGAGATCCGGTGTAATCTGAAAGCTGTTTTGTATTCCAAGGTTTAAACGGCTGTTTTTATTCCCCAGGTAGTTTGCCCTGTTTTTATCATAGTCTGCCGTAAAAGTATAATGATAATTACCGCCGCCACCGCGGATTGTGAGCGCATTCTGCGACCGTATGGATTGCCGGTACAACATATCGGAGAAGTCCCTGCGTAAATCGTTGCCTGCATACCATGCTTTTTTTGCATCAAATTCTTCTTGTGTAATAGTATTGTTTTTCAAAGCGTACAACAATTCCGCATACAACGGAATGCGTTGAAAATCGTACTGGATATACGAGCCTTTGTCAAACATTTGCTGTTGTATATCCAAAACCGTAGACGCAGGCAAATAGTTTTTTGAATAAAAAAGATCGGGCTTATCTCCAATGGCCAGATTACTATTTATCGAAACAGTAGTGGCTTGGTTATAATGACCGGACTTAGTCGTAATCACAATAACGCCGTTACCGGCCAATGCGCCCCAGATACTTGCCGCGGCAGCGTCTTTCAATACCGTAACACTTTCCACATCATTTGGATTGAGCTGACTGATGTCGCCGTAATAAGGAAAGTCATTCACAACAATCAACGGGCTTTTATTACCTAAAATAGTATTTACCCCGTTGATACGAATTTCCGGCGTGCCGGACACATTCTCTCCCGTAAGCCCTTTGCGTGTAAACAGCATACCGTTGGTTACTCCTTCCAGCCGCTCAAGTACATTACCGCTTGTAGAACGGTTGAACAATTGATTGTCTATTTGAGTAAACGAACCCGTTGCTCTTTCTTTCGGCAATGTCTGGTAACCGGTATTTACTACCACATCGACCAGTGAGCCGGTCATTTTTTTTAAATTAACCGTAAGCTTACGGCTTACAGGTACCGACTGTTCTTCAAAACCGGTACCTCTGACATCAACGATTGCATCGGCAGGAACATTGTTCAAAACAAATTTTCCATTCATATTGGAAATAGTTCCGACTCTTGTACCGGCAACCACAATACTTGCACCGGGAATAAATACATTGTCATCGTCTAAAACGGTTCCTTGTACGTTGATGAGATTGCTGCTTTGCACTTGCGTTCCCGGCCCGGCTTGCGTTTTAAAAACAATTACTTTCCCTTGCAGAAACCTGTAAGTAAGCGTAGTGCCGTTTAGCAATAAGCTAAGCGTTTCGTTCAACGTTCTTGTTGCACGTGAAAGCGTAACAGAACGATATTTGTTTGCTTCTGCAACAGGAAATCCGATAGACACTTTGGATGCTTTGGAAAGACTGTCCAATGCAACAGCCATCGGCTTATTGGTAATGCCGAACGTTACTTTTGTTTCCTGCTGCGCATTTGCCTGAGAAAAGAATAAAATTGAAAAAAGAATAATTACACAATAACGGATGAAACAGTTTCGGGAATACATATTCTTTCCCCACATCCGTAGTTTTTCTACTGATGAAAATTGCATATATTGCGTTTGGTTTTAAATGAACAATATTAGTTTAGACTATTTGCCCCGTATTGCTGCCAGGCGGTCGGGGCATTTCGCAAGTATTCGTTTATACCATATTATACTATTTTTTTGAGTTAATAAATTAATTACACCCTTTCCCATCGATAATAAAGCTGTTGCCATCCGCGGTAAATGTTGCATTTATAATCGGACAGATAAAAGATAATATATCACCGACACTTTCCGTACCTTCAAACGGATTGGTAACATAAATTCTGCAATTGGCAACCTCGTTGTTTGTAAAGCTGATATGTACGCCGTATCTTTCTTCCAGCTTTTTCGCAACAGCGGCAAGGCTTTCATCGTTAAAATCCAATCCTGTTTTTATCCATTGAATATTTGTCTGTGCAGATACAGTTTGCGCTTGTGCCTGCTGCTTTTCGATATGATAAACTACCTGTTGATTGGGCGTAAGTATTGCAATTAATTTGTGTTCATTCTCTACTTTTACTTTTCCGCGGGTAACGGTTACAGCAACGCTGTCTTTATCCTGCCTGATATTAAAAGCAGTTCCCAAAACGGTAACTTTCAATTTACCTATATGTATAATAAACGGCTTTCCGGACATGTGATGAACATCGAAATAAGCCGTTCCGTTTAATGCAACTTCTCTTGTTTTTCCGGAAAAACTGCTGTCATACATTTTTAAACTGCTGCCTGCGTGCAATATCACAATGGAACTATCGGGCAGTTTCAGGTAACGGCTTTCAACCGGTTTTTTGCCCGGAGCTTTGTAAGATATTGCCACCTCAGGCTGTTTTACAGAAGATTTTGTATGGTAAAAAATAATCGAACTTATTGTAAAAAATAAAATTAAAACAGCGGCAATTCTTAAAAGCAGCCGCGATGGAAGCCTTCGCACAGGTTTGTGAT
>Ga0153956_1003353_pt1 | contig 10340 bp, 10 predicted proteins | sample TSFL040MetaG_FD_104704 | JGI IMG/M metagenome (GOLD analysis project Ga0153956, IMG submission 104704) | Attine ant fungus gardens microbial communities from Florida, USA - TSFL040 MetaG | ecosystem: Host-associated > Fungi > Mycelium > Unclassified | place: USA: Florida, Wekiwa Springs...
AGGCTTCGAGTTCGGCGCGCACGGTCTTGTAGGCCCTGCCCGCATGTTCGCAGGTCGCATCGACGAGATGCAGCAGCACGCGGCAGCGCTCGACGTGACCGAGGAAACGATCACCGAGGCCCGCGCCTTCATGCGCGCCTTCGATCAGACCGGGAATGTCGGCCAGCACGAATTCGCGGCCGTCGATGCTGACGACGCCGAGCTGCGGATGCAGGGTGGTGAACGGATAGTCCGCGATCTTGGGCTTTGCCGCGCTGACCACGGAGAGGAAGGTGGATTTGCCGGCGTTCGGCAGACCGACGAGTCCGGCATCCGCGATCAGTTTGAGCCGCAGCCAGATCCAGCGCTCATCGCCGGGCTGGCCGGGATTGGCGTTGCGCGGCGCGCGATTGGTCGATGACTTGAAATGCGCGTTGCCGAAACCGCCATTGCCGCCCTTGGCCAGCACGAACTTCTCGCCGACTTCGGTGAAGTCATGGATCAGCGTCTCGCGGTCTTCGTCGAAAATCTGCGTGCCGAGCGGAACCTTGAGCACGATGTCCTTGCCGCCCGCGCCATGGCGGTCGGAGCCCATGCCGTGGCTGCCCTTCTGCGCCTTGAAGTGCTGCTGGTAGCGATAGTCGATCAGCGTGTTGAGGCCGTCGGCGACCTCCACGATGACGTCGCCGCCGCGACCGCCGTTGCCGCCGTTCGGTCCGCCGAATTCGATGAACTTCTCACGGCGGAAGGACACGCAGCCGTTCCCGCCGTCGCCGGAGCGGATATAGACCTTGGCCTCGTCGAGAAACTTCATCTGATGTCCATTGGTGCCGCGAGGGCAAAAGCCCGGCTTTCATGAGCCCTGTCGCGCCTAGTGTCCTGAATCCGAAGTTCGCCTCATCTTGCGGCGCTTTCCATAGCGAACTTCGGATTCAGAAGGATACTGGGAAACTACTATTTTCTAGCGTGGCTTTGGTTCACAAGTCCGCAAATGGAGATGCTGCGAAACGATGCGGACTTGTGAACCGCCGCGCTAGGATATATGCGCCATGGGCCTGCAAGCGGCAACCCATCGGCCGCAAATTAGGTCGAAAAGGCCGCATTTGCAGCGGTTGCGGTAAACGCGCCGGACTCCTAAACAGACGGTCTCCGCAGCGCCGGAATCGCTCCCGCAGCCGCATTTTGGACCCATTCACGCCCGGCCAAGCCTCATGTCCCACGTCCCATGACCCTGTTGGCGAAAATCTCGGCCGATACCGGCAACCGCTCGGCCACGCTCGCGGGCATCGCGCTGATGCTGCTGGCGGTCTGGATGTTCTCGTTCGGCGATGCGCTGGGCAAATATATCGTCGCCACCTATTCGGTCGGGCAGTTGCTGCTGCTGCGCGCGGCTTTCAGCCTGACCCTGTTGTCCCCGGCGATCTGGCGTCAGCGCGCCGCGCTGCGGGTCATCCAGCGGCCTGGCCTGCAGGTGATCCGCGTCGCGCTGTCGACCATCGAGGTGGCCGCGTTCTTCGCCGCTTCGGTCTATCTGCCGCTGGCGGACGTCATCACCTACTATCTCGCCGCGCCGATCTTCGTCACCGCGGCCTCCGCGATCTTCCTCGGCGAGCATGTCGGCTGGCGGCGCTGGAGCGCCATCGTGGTCGGCTTCATCGGCGTGATGATCGCGCTGCGTCCGACCACACAGGCGGTAAGCTGGCCCGCCCTGATCGCGCTGACCGGCAGCGCTTCGTTCGCCGTGCTGATGATCATCACAAGGTCGCTGCGCGGCACGCCCGATATTGTCCTGACATCGGCGCAGTTCTGCGGAACGCTGGTTTCCGGCCTTGTGGTCGCGCCGTTCGGCTGGATCACCCCAGACTGGAGCGATCTCGGCCTGTTCGCGGTGGCGGGCTGCATCTCCATCGGCGCGGGCCTCTGCGTCAATCGCTCGCTCAAGCTGGCGCCGGCCAGCGTGGTGACGCCCTATCAGTACACCATGATCATCTGGGCGGTGATCTTCGGCTATGCCGTGTTCGGCGATGTCCCGTCACTGCCGATGATTGTCGGCGCGGTGGTCATCATTCTGGCCGGGCTCTACATCTTCCTGCGCGAGCGTAACTTGGCGCGGAACGAGCCGGTGGTGGTGCCGCCGCCGGGCTGAGACGTCAGGCCGAGTCTCAAGCATGGCCCCGCGAAACCGCCTGCATTTCTGGCGGTTGTGCGAAAGGCGGTTGCTTTCTAATGAGGATCGATTGCGTTGCGCGCTGTGATTCCATGCGCTGGTCGTTTGCGTTTCAATCAATCCTTTGCCCGCTGTGCCGATGAATCACCCGTTCAAGTTGCTGCGCCGCACGAAGCCATTGTCGTCCACGCTGTCGGGCATCCTGTTCATGCTGGCGGCGATGACGATCTTTTCGCTGGTCAATGTCTTCAGCAAGATGATGGTTGCGTCCTATCCGCCGGCGCAGCTTTTCTTCATTCGCGGCTTCGGCGCCATCGCGTCGTTGATGCCGTTTCTGGCGCGGGACAATTTCGCGGCCGTGCGCAATGTGCCGCGGCCGGGATTGCAGGTGCTGCGCATGATGCTGTCGGTCTCCGACGGCATGCTGTTCTTCACCGCGATCAAGTCCATCCCGCTGGCGGATGCGACGACCTGCTATCTCGCCGCGCCGATTTTCGTCACGGCGTTCTCCGCGATCTTTCTGCGCGAGCATGTCGGCTGGCGGCGCTGGAGCGCCGTCGCGGCGGGCTTTGCCGGCGTTCTGATCGCGCTGCGGCCGAGCGGAGCCGCGATTTCCTGGCCGGCGCTGATCGCGCTGGCCGGATGCCTGTGTCAGTCGATGTTCATGGTGGTGACGCGGTTCGTGCGCGGCACGTCGAGCATCTTTCTCGCGACCGCACAGGTCGTCGGATCGTTCATGTTCGGCGGCCTCGTGTCGGCTTTCATCTTCGTGCAGCCGACATGGATTCTCGTGGTCGCGCTGCTCATCAGCGGCGTGGTCAATGTCGCCGCCGTGCTCTGCCTCAACCGCGCGCTGTTTCTCGCACCCGCGAGCGTCGTCGCGCCGTTCCAGTACACCATGATCGTCTGGGCGATCGTGCTGGGGTTTCTGGCGTTTGGCGATGTGCCGTCGCTGAACACCATGCTTGGCGCGGGCATCGTGGCCTGCGCGGGCATGTATATTTTTGTCCGAGAGCAGCGGGTGATGCATCGCGAGCCGGAGCCCAATCCGCCGACGGTGGTGTGATCCGTCATCCTTCGAGGCGCGCAGGTGCTCGCGCCTCGGGATGGCAGGTTACCGCCGCGTCGAATTGTGCCAGCTCTTGATCGACGACCAGACGCCGCGTTCCAGCTTGAAGCGGTCCACCGGCGTGGACGATCCGAGCGCAAGGAAACGATGCAGCTCGACGCCGGTCCACTGGAAGCCGCACTTCTCCAGCACATGGCGCGAGGCCGGATTCAGCACCCGCGCGCCCGCGTACAGCTTGTCGATGGCGAATTCCTCGAACGCATAGTCGATCACGGCCCGCGCGGCTTCCGTCGCGTAGCCCTTGCCCCAGTGTTCGACGCCGAAGCAGTAGCCGAGCTCGGGTTCGTTCTCGTTGTCCCAGCTCACGCCGGCCAGGCCGACGATCGTCCTTTCGCGTTCGACAACGAAGACGGTATCGATGGTGCCCGCGACGGTGCTCACGAAACTGATGGCATCGTCCTGCGTATAGGGATGCGGCACGCGGCGCAGATTGATGGACACGCGCTTGTCGCCAACGACATGCGCAATGGCTTTTACGTCCGCGAGCGTCGGCTGACGCAAGATCAGCCGATCGGTCTCGAGGACGACGGCTCTTGATTCCTTCAGGAAGGGCGTGGGCGTTTGCTGCAACATGGCTGGCTCCTGTCAGTGCCCGCTCTCCCCAGGGCGGGCGCAAAACGAAAGGGGAGGCCGGTTTCCCGTCTCCCCTTCGAGCCTTCCAGTGCTCTGCCGGTTCAACGAGACCCGGCAGACGCGATGTGTCTACCGTTTATTCAGCCGCGTCCGCCATCGGAATAACCGAGACGAAGGTGCGGCCGTTGGCTTTGGCGCGGAATTCAACTTTGCCTTCGATCTTGGCGAACAGGGTATGATCCGTGCCCATGCCGACGTTAAGGCCGGGATGCCAGGTGGTGCCGCGCTGACGCGCGATGATGTTACCGGGGATCACGTGCTCGCCGCCGAACGCCTTGACGCCAAGACGCTTGCCCGCCGAGTCGCGTCCGTTGCGCGATGAACCGCCTGCTTTTTTGTGAGCCATGGCTCGTCTCCAAAATTCTCTGTCAGAGTATAGACCGATTCCCCGAAGGAATCATTTCACGTTTCATCGCTCGCGGCGGCGACCTTCTTTTCCTTCTTCGGACGCGGACCCACGCTGGGGGCCTTGCCGTCGGTGAGGATTTCGGTCACGCGGATCACGGTGATCTCGTCGCGATAGCCGCGCTTGCGCTTCGAATTCTTGCGGCGGCGCTTCTTGAAGGCGATGACCTTCGCGCCACGCTTGTGGTCCAGCACTTCGGCCGCCACGGACGCGCCGCCCACGAACGGAGCGCCGAGGACCGGCGTATCGCCGCCCACCACCAGCACTTCGCCAAGCTGCACGATCGTGCCGACGTCGCCGGCGATCTTTCCAATTTCAAGCACATCATCCGGAACGACGCGGAACTGCCGGCCGCCGGTTTTGATGACTGCGAACATCTTTTTATTCCTTCATGTTCGATTCCGGCGCTCGGATTGATCCGGGCCGGCTTCTTGTTCAGTCGATAAGGGTTCAGGGATTTGCGGGGCCGTGGCGTCGAGGCCGGGCAACGCAAAACAAACGGCGCGAGAAAACCCGCGCCGGTTTGCGGGAGTTATAGCGGTGGCGAGGGCTGAGTCAAGGAAAAGTGGCCTGAAAATAAGGCTTTCTCGGCCAAATTGGCCGTATTTTCAGGACTTTGGAGGCTCCGGGCGGCCTTGCGGCGTCTGGCATGAAGCCATCCGGTTCCCTCGCCGTTGACCCCCCCCACACAATGGCAGGGGCGAATGGAATGGCTGAGGCCGCACCGACAACCGCAGGAATTGGCAATCATGGGGCGGCGCGGCTGCCCTCCGTGGACATCGGCGGCACCAACATTCGCTGCGGGGTGGTGGAAACACGCCAAAAGAAGACGCCGGATCTGTCCAAGGCATCGGTCTGGAAATCCGAACTGTGGCGGCACGCCGACGACGAGCCGAGCCGCGAAGGCGCAGTGAAGAAACTCGCGGGAATGCTGAAGGGTCTGCTGAAACAGGCCGAGGCGGAGGGCTTCAGGCTCGCGCCGTTTATCGGCGTATCCTGCCCCGGCGTGATCGAGAAGGGTGCGCAGAACCTTCCCGGGAATTGGGAAAGCAGCAAGTTCAACCTGCCGGCCAGCCTGATCGAGGCCATTCCCACCATCCGCGACCACGACACCGCGGTGCTGATGCACAACGACGGCGTCGTGCAGGGCCTCAGTGAAATCCCCTTCATGCAGGAGCAAACGCTGGGGAATCCTCACCATCGGGACCGGGCTCGGCAATGCGCGGTTCACCATGCGCAGCCCGCGGGATAAAAAGAAGAGCTGAAGGCGCCGCGCCTGCAATCTTTGCCGATTGCCGGCCGGTGGCCTGACCCGCAAGATTTCGATTTATTTGTATCGGCGCGCCACCGATTTCAGGGGGCGGTTGCCATTACGCGGGCGTTCCATGCGCAGGTTTTCATCCGCGCTCTTGACCGCATCCGGTGTAATGGCCGCTGCATTCGTTTCCAGTTCGGATCCCGCGCTTGCGCAAGTTCGCGGCCTCCGCTGAAGCCAAGTCCAGCTCGCGCGCCGGCTGCCGCGACCATTGGCGGAGGCGGAAAGTGCTTTTTCTTCAATGGGAAGCGCTACTGCGAAGAGGGCCGACCCGCTCAGGGTTCATGTGTGATTTATTTAGCCTGGGGCGACGAAAACGCGCCCCATGCCTTGTCTGGACTCATATCCTCGCATAGAACACGGCCCGCAGCCCGGCGAAGCATCGCCGTCTTGGCGCCTGGAGAGGTGGCAGAGTGGTTGAATGCACCGCACTCGAAATGCGGCATAGGTGCAAGCCTATCGGGGGTTCGAATCCCTCCCTCTCCGCCAAAGTCCCTCAGAAATCCCAGTAAATCGGCCTTTTTCGACGGTGGGTCCGTTCCGGCCCATACTTTGACCCATACCCGTGAATTGCTCACGGATACGGGTACTGGCCGTGGTGGCGGCGTCTCAAGAGCGATTTTTGGAAGCGGTTCCGGACCTTTTCGGAAGCGGGGCATGATTCTCCGCGCAAGCCGTTAAATGGTTCAGCGGCTTACGCTTGAAAGTGTAAGGCAGTTTCTACTGCCGCCGTGGAATCTCGATGCGCGCCGTTTGGATCAGAACGGCAGCATCGGGGCTTCCAGATAGACCTCCGTCTTTTTGGCATCGGCCCAGGACAGGTTGAAGTACACAGGCTTGCGGCCGAGGTTTGTGAAGACATCGGCGACACAGACGCGCGAGCGAACCTCGCCATTTGCATCAAGCGCATCATTCCCTGCCTTGGCCATCTCGCCGATCTTGAGCAACTTTAGCCCCATGGCGGCATGGGGAGAATTCTTGAAGGAGTCTTCCAAGAGGGTCCGGGTCGCATTGGCGTCGCAGTCCGGAATGCTTGTCGGCCCACCCAAGCCGCCTCCTGTCGCGAGCCGCAGCGCAACGATTACGCCTCCGAACAGAGCCGCGAAGGCAACGCCGGTCAGCAGATTGGACTTAGAAATAGCGGGTGTCATGGCTCAGGCTTCCTCTGCAAAGATTGAAACGATCAGATGATGGGAATCGGGATGTTTCCGGCTCACCGCTGAAACGGCGCAGCCGGGAAAAGGCGGTTATCTCTTCAGCCGTATGGATTCAGAGACGCTGGAAAGAATGTGTGAGGATGGGGCTGCAGTTAATGACCAGTCTAACTGCGTGGGCTGTCGGGCACCGTTAACGGTGATGCGTGAAGCCTTGTTCGTCGCTGATTGCCTCATCGACGGACCATCAGTTCAACGAAGTCTCTGATCTGGTCGATGTTGAGATCGTTCTTCCTCAGCGTTCCATAGATGTGCTGAAGCTCGACCTCTTTGTTACTCACATTTCGAAAGAGAAAGGCCCATTGATCATCGTTGTTGTATCGGTTGTACGCTCGATTGAAGAATGTGCAGGTCAGTAAAAGTTCAGATGAGGTCTGGCTTTCGACAGCGCAGGGATACCCGTCATCCTCCCAATACTGAACGATGCGCTGTAGCTGGCCGTATATCTGCAGTCCATTTTGTCCGCGAACGGAGACGTCCAGCGATCCAAGCTCATGGATGAGGCGTTGATACGATCCGAAACCCTCAGTCAGATGATCCCTGGCGAATGTTTTCAGGATAGGACCGTCGACCAGTTTGCCATCAGTCCATACGTTAAGAAGCACCCATACAGAGTCCCTCTTCCTCGTGATGAATTTGAACTGCATCGGTTGCCCTTTGTAGAACGCCGGGCACTCGTACTTTATCGTTAGCTGGTCTTTGTGCCGATCATTGACAAAGGCGGACAACTCGCACCGATCCGGCGGATAGTGTCGCTGAAACGTCTCCATGTTGGAAAAGGAGACGACACGGTCTTCGTACGGCAAATAGAGATTGATTTCGCGGCGGCTATTGAAGACTTGGAGGATTTTGCTCTAACCGCCGTTGTCTGCCGACGTGGGGATTGCGGCGGCGCAAAAAGCCGTAATTGCGGTGACTAAGCGGAGTAGCCGCTTCATTGCGGCACCGATGATATGCGCGGCCCAGACGCTAATTCCGATCATAAAGACTCCCCAGTCCCAATCGGACCCGGAGTGCGTAGCCCAAGAGGTCGATTGCCTGATTGTTGCATTATAATACGTCGCACTAAAATGCAACATTGTGGCGCATTGGCCGCATGTCAGAAGACGTGCGCAAGCTGGTGGGCGACAATGTTCGGAGGCTTCGGTTATTGGCCGAGCTGTCTCAGGCCGCATTGGCTGAGCGAATGGGCGTTGATCGTGCCTATATAAGTGGTCTGGAGAAAGGCGATCGGAATCCTACGGTGGTAAGTCTCTGGCACCTGTCAAAAGCGCTTAGCGTTCCCATTAAGTCGTTTTTCGAGGAGGCTAAGAAGCGGTGAAGTTCGGCTTTGACCCGTTGCAGACGTAGGCAATGTCTGCTCTCGGATAAGCTTCTCACCCTCATCGAAGCGACGAATATGGGGCCGTGTCTGGACTGTCAGGTCTTGGCTGCAGTCGCGCTTCAGTTGCCGAACCCGTTGCGAACGTTCGAGCTACTCGCTGCCGCTGTCTGAAACGTGTCATTCGTAAAGTGCCTGGCTTTTGGCTTGATCGGTCGGAAGGAACGGGCAGCAGTCAGCTGTTCAACCAAGAAGCCGGACAATAGATTGAAGCAAACGATTCGCGAGCTTAAGGCTTAAAGGCTGTGGCTGCCAACACCGCTGTTGAGGATAGAGTTATACAACTGGGCCTTGGACTCTCCGCAATCCCGGAGCGGCTCCTTCTGGCTCATGCACGCGGGGAAGTGCTGTTCATTTGCGGTGCAGGCATATCCCGGCCCGCAGGGCTTCCGGATTTTCGTCAACTTGTTATCGACGTCTACGCGAAGCTCGATACTTCGACGCACAGCGTCTTAACTGGATTGCCACCGGGTGCTTGCAACTACTGGCAGGCCAATTGTGCTGGCCTGACCGATCGACAAACTGCCGAAGTGAAGCGGTTCATCCTCGGGGACTATGATGTTGTCCTCGGCATGCTTGAGCGCCGATTAGACGATCAAACACGTGGCGATAGCTACGTGAGGCGCACAGTCGCGACTATCCTGCGTTCAGGCACAGCAAGCCCGGCCCCGATCCATAGGGCGCTCATAACCCTTGCCGATCGAGGCGGCGCCAGAACCATCGTGACAACAAACTTCGATCTTCTGCTTCAAGATGCTGCCCGACGCCTGCGATCTTCCGTTGAGACCTATTCTCTTGGTTCAATCCCCAGGCCATCGCGGCATTCTGAGTTCTCTGGCGTGCTCCATATCCATGGGGCGCTCGATAAGAGTCCAGCGCGAATATCTGAGCTTGTTCTGTCAGATCAGGATTTTGGCGAGTTCTATCTACGCCGCCGCGTTGTTCCAGATTTCATCTATGATGCAGCACGCCTGTATCATCTTGTGCTTGTCGGCTACAGCGCCAACGATCCGCCTATGCGCTACCTCTTGAACGCAGTCGCGGCGGATGGCAAGCGCTTTGACGACTTGAAAGAGCGCTTCACTTTTTTTGGCACGAACTCGCCTGACGCGGTCGCGCTCGCGGACTGGAATGGGCGCGGCATCACGCCGATCCACTATGACTCAGGCTTGGACAACAACCATTCCGCCCTGCGAGCAACCCTAGAACGTTGGGCGGCTTTGTCTGCGATCAATGGGAAGAAAGAAATTGTCGATGTCGAACTGCGAAGAATTGTGAGAATATCGCGATCTGCGGCCAAGGAATCCGACCGCGATCTCTTCGATCATTTCTTCCGGAGAAGCAACGCCAGCGAACGTGTGCGTCTTTCGGTGCTGGTTTCCGATGCAAAGGCCGAGATCGGTTGGCTTGATGCAATTGTAAAGGTTTGCACTGAAACCGGGCGAGGACGGAAACCATGATCCCGTCCTGGGCTTATTTTGACCCGCAAGACCGTGAGACGTTCCGAACGGTAATCGCATTTCTGAACAAGCGCCTTGCTGAGCAAGGAACAATCGACTGGGCGCTGAAGCTCAAATCTGGGCAGCGGATCGAGCGCATTGCGGTCGAGGATTTGTTGAGTGGCCCAGGCGCGCGTGATCTTTCGGAGCCATGGGCCTCGGCCTGGCGGTTGATTGAAGAAAGCTGGACGGCGCCTCAATCGGAAGGACGCGACGGAACGGCCATTTACGGTATTCAGGAGCGGCTATGCGCTGGCGATCGGTCCGGCGCGGTGGTCGCCGCCATTGTTGATCTCGTCGCGCCGCGTCTCAAAGTCGAGCCAATTGATGCATGGCGATGGAACTACATCAAGAAGCCGCGCAAGCCGAAGACCGTCGAGCACATCCTGTCAGCCAGTCTGACGAGTGGAGATCTGATCGATCTGAATGTGCTTGAACTCGCGAAGCTTAATGATGTCGCGTTTCTGACATCGCTGGCGAATGCGCTGGAAGCGGCTGTTAATCACGGCCTCGATATTGCTCGCAGGCTGGGATGGGATGGCCAAAGGCACCTATGGCAACTTGGCAACCTGGGACGTGCCTACTATGTGGCTGAAGCTCCAAGAGCGCGCGAGGAT
>Ga0153956_1003354_pt1 | contig 10331 bp, 10 predicted proteins | sample TSFL040MetaG_FD_104704 | JGI IMG/M metagenome (GOLD analysis project Ga0153956, IMG submission 104704) | Attine ant fungus gardens microbial communities from Florida, USA - TSFL040 MetaG | ecosystem: Host-associated > Fungi > Mycelium > Unclassified | place: USA: Florida, Wekiwa Springs...
CGGCGAAATCACCACCGGGGCGTCCAACGACCTCGAAAAGGTGACCGAGTCGGCGAAGCAGATGGTGATGCGCTTCGGCATGAGCGAGCGCCTCGGCCCGCGCGTCTTCGGCCACGATCGCGGCCAGCCGTTCCTCGGCCGCGAGTTCTCCTCGGAGCCCGATTACTCCGACGAGATCGCGCGTGAGATCGACGACGAGATCCGGCGCATCGTCGAGAGCGCCCACCAGACCGCCAAGGGCCTGCTGGGCGACAACTACGAGCAGCTCGAGCGGATCTCCAAGCTGCTGCTGGAGCGCGAGACGATCGAGGCCGACGAGTTCGTCGCCCTGCTCGAGGGCAAGCCCGAGGACGAGGTCTTCCACGACGACGAGGAATCGACCCCGCCCGCCGAGCCCACCCCCGCCGCCGAGCCCGCTGCCCGTGAGCCGCGCCCGATGCCCCGCCCGCGCCCCGGCTTCGCCGGCGGCGACGCGAGCTAGGCGAGTAGCCCGACGCACCCGAGTCGGCACGCCTTCCAATAGCTGTTCCTTATGCCGGACTGGTCGGCAAAAGGAACAGCTGATGGGACAGCAGGGGTGACCCTTCCCTCACAACAGCGGGACGTTCGTCCAGGGTCACCCCCGCTGTCCCTCCCCGGCCGTTCCCGGGAGTCCCGGCCACGGCAGGTTGTGGCCGTGACCGGGAGGGCCGGGTCTGTGGGGAGAGGGAAAGGGTCCGTGCCGGCAGGCCGACGCGAGGGCTACGGATTCCGCACGGGAGAGCCACGGGCGAGCCACGGAGCCGTCACGGATGTGTGACCCCGTGACGTCTTCCCCACAGGACCCTCACGTTCCTGGCTTCCCTCAGCGGTCAGGGATCTGCGCTGTTCCTTATGCGCCTATAAGGCTGATTTCGAACAGCGGAGATTCATGATCGCTTAGTTCCTTCCCGCGCCGTGCCTCCCGGCGGGAGGATCGTCACGGGATCCCGGAGATCGTGACGGACCCTTGACCTCTTCCCCTGAAAAGGCGCGCGTGCCCTCGGACGGCCGCAAGCGCAACGGGGCCCCGCCCGCCCACCACCCTCCGGTGGTCATAGCCCTCGGGTTGGTTCCCCTACGGGGCCACCTCCGGTGAGGGTCGCCCGAGATACTTCCTCGATGGACGTGAAGCTCATGGGGGTTGTGAATGTCACCCCGGATTCGTTTTCCGACGGCGGCTTGTATCTCGATCCGGGGGCGGCGATCGCACACGGGGAGGAACTGGCGGCGGATGGGGCGGCGATTCTCGACGTCGGCGGCGAGTCGACCCGGCCGGGGGCCGCGCCGGTGGCCCCCGACGAGGAGCTGCGTCGGGTCGAGCCGGTGGTCGCCGCGCTGGCCGGGGCAGCCGCGGTGATCTCGGTCGACACCTCAAAGGCCGCGGTCGCCGCGGCGGCGCTCGACGCGGGCGCCTCGATCGTCAACGACGTCACCGCCCTGCGCGGCGATCCGGAGATGGCGGCGCTCGTCGCCGACCGCGGTGCCGGCCTCGTCCTCATGCACATGGCGGGCGACCCGCGGACGATGCAGGTCAACCCCTCCTACGGCGACGTGGTCGCCGAGGTGCGCGACTTCCTCGCCGCCCGGCTGGCGGCGGCGGTCGCCGCCGGGATCGACGAATCGCGCATCTGGCTCGACCCCGGCATCGGCTTCGGCAAGACCGACCGCCACAACTTCGAGCTCCTCCGCGGCCTCCCCGAACTGGCGACCCTCGGCCGGCCGATCCTCCTCGGCACCTCGCGCAAGAGCTTCATCGGCCGCACCGACGGCTCCGCGACCGACGACCGCCTCGGCGGCACGATCGCCACCTCGATCCTTGCCGCCACCGCCGGCGCCTCGATCCTTCGCGTCCACGACGTGCGCGAGATGGCGCAGGCGCTCAAGGTGGCGAGCGCGGTGCTCGGATAGGTTTCGAGGCATGTCCGAGCCCGAGCCTTCGATGAATCCCGACGCGGGCAACGGTGGCGTCGAGTCGAGTGCCGAAATCGAGCTGCACGGCCTCTCGATCTACACCCACCACGGGGTAACCGACGCCGAGCAGGAGGTCGGCCAGCGGCTCGAGTTCGACATCTCCTTCGACGTCCCCGATTGCGATGCGATGTTCACCGACCGCATCGAGGATACGGTCGACTACGCCGAGGTCTGCGACATCGTCACCTTCGTCGCCACCGAGCGCAGCTACCGCACCCTGGAGCGCCTGGCCCACGTGGTCGGCGAGCGGCTGATCGAGCGCTACGGCTGCGAGTCGGTCCGCGTCCGCGCCGCCAAGCCGGAGCCGCCGCTGCCGCTGGCGATCCAGGAGGTCGCCGTCGAGATCACCCAGGAGCGGGCGGTCGACGACGACGAGCCCGCCGAGGACTAGGGGCGCGGTTCGTGCCCGAGCTGATCGGCTACCTCGGCCTGGGCTCCAACGTCGGCGACTCCGAAGGCCACCTCCGCGCCGCCCTCCAGCTCCTGCCGAACGAGGGCGTCCAGGTCCTCGCCGTCTCCTCCACCTACGTGACCGAGCCGGTCGGCGAGATCCTCGACCAGCCCGACTTCCTCAACGCCGCCGGGCGGATCCGCACCGCCCTCGGGCCCGAGCAACTGCTCGACGCCTGCAAGGCGGTCGAGGCCGAGCGTGGCCGCCAGTTCGACCTGCCCCGCCACAGCCCCCGCCCGCTCGACGTCGACCTGCTCCTCCTCGGTGAGATCGAGCTGGAGACCGACCGCCTCACCCTACCGCACCCCCAGGTCCGCAACCGCCGCTTCGTCCTCGCCCCGCTGCTGGAGCTCGACCCGAGCCTGACCCTCCCCGACGGCACCGCCCTCGCCGACGCCCTCGCCGCCCTCCCCGCCGACGAGCAGCGCGCCGAGCGCCGCGGACCCCTCGCGTAATCCGGACTTTTAGCTTCGATGGCGACGTCTGGGCGCGCTGCCAGACTCGAACCCAGGGTCTATCGACCTTGACAGGGGAAAGATGAGCAAGAACGTCCACGTGGTTCCGAGCGGCAGCGGTTGGGTGGTCGAGATCGACGGTGAGGCTGCCTCCCACCAGTATCCGAGCCGCCGGGAAGCCATCCAGGTGGGCCGTCAGCTGGCACGCTCGAATCGGGTCGAATACGTGCTACACGGCCCCGACGGTCGCGTCAGGCAGAGGGACAACTACGGCCGCGATCCGTTCCCGGTCCGCGGGTAGGGGCATCGCGGGTGACTGCTACCTTTTCGCATGCTGGCTGAGTGAAGGTTCGCGTCAGCGAGCTTCAGGCATAGCCCTCGGTCGGCACAGCTTCTGAGGGGCCTCGTATTAATGTCGCCTGCCCACCTCTCGGACGTGCTCGTGGAGGTCGGCGACCCTCGACTCGTCGACCACGAGGCTGAGGATCATGTGGATCGGCTGGTCGGGATCGTCGAAGCGACGTCCCGTGTTGCCGGTCTCGTCCATGTAAGCGAACCGCATCCCGCCTCCCAGCCGAATCCCTGCCACGCGTGCCTCTGACCCGGTGCGCGGGCCACATTAGCGAGCTCGTGGGCTCAGTCTGCCGCGGGCTCCGGCAGCCAGGCCGGCGGGAGGATCGGCGGGGTGTGGCCGGGGTAGTTCGGGACGTAGCGGCGGGCGAGGTCGGCGGCGGGGCGGGGTTCGATCAGCGGTTTCAGGTCGTCCAAGGTGAGGGCGAGGCCGATCGAGGTGGCGATCTGGAAGTCGGCGGCGTTCGGCTCGGCGCCGCCGATCGTGCCGTCGGCGATGTAGGAGTCGACGCGGTCGAGGAGGTCGGGCAGGGCGACGAGGGCGGCGCGCGCGTTGGCGTCGGTGGCTTCGTTGAAGCGGGCCGAGAGGGCAACCAGGGGACCGCCGGTCTTGATTGCGAGGCCGACCGGGATGCCGAGGTGGGCGCCCGCGGAGTAGGCGCGCAGGTTCTCCTTGTCGTGCTTGAAGCCCCACCAGAGGAGCTGGCGGATCGGATGCTGGAGCTCCTCGTCGCCGAAGCGCTCGGCGTCCTCGACCGCGGCGCGCCGATCGGGGTCGGCGGGGAAGAGGGGCGGCTCGGGCTGGATCCGATCGAGCGCGCGGGCGATCTCGCGCGAGCCCTGGATCCGCTCGCCGTCGATCTTCAGGGCCGGCACCGTCACCCGCGGGAAGCCCGCGGCGCGCAGGACGCCCTTGGAGACGACCGGGATCAGGTCGGTGCGGTTGAACGCGATGTCCTTGAAATCGAGCATCAGCGCAGCGGTCGTTGCGGGGTGCGATCCCGGGATGACGAAGAGTCGGGCTGCCATGAAACGATCCTATGCGCATGTTGCTCGCCGTGGACATCGGAAATACCCAAACCCACCTGGGCGCGTTCGAAAATGAGGAGCTGGTCGAGCACTGGCGCTTCCAGACCCGCTCCGGCGCGACCGGCGACGAGCTGGGCGAGCGGATCGCCGGCTTCTTCAACCTCAGCGAGATGAGCTTCGGCGACATCGACGCGGTCGTCGTCTCCTCGGTGGTGCCGCCGCTCGGCAGCCAGTTCGAGCGGATGACCGAGCGCTACCTGGAAGCCGAGTGCCTGACGATCGGCCCCGGCGTGAAGAGCGGCATGCCGATCCGCATCGACAACCCGCTCGAGGTCGGCGCCGACCGGCTGGTCAACGCGATCGCCGCCTACGAGCGCTTCGGCCAGGCCTGCGTGGTCGTCGACTTCGGCACCGGGATCAACATCGATGCGGTCTCCGCCGACGGCGCCTACCTCGGCGGCGCGATCGGGCCCGGTCTCGAGATCGCGCTGACCGCGCTGATCGACCGCGCCGCGCGGATCACCCGGATCGACCTCGGCGAGCCCGAGTCGGCGATCGGCCACTCCACCCGCGCCGCGATCAACTCCGGCTTCATCTTCGGCTTCGCCGGGATGATCGACGGGATCGTGCGGCGCTTCGAAACCGAGCTGCCGAACCCGAAGCTGCTCGCGACCGGCGGCCTGGCCTCGGCGATCGTCCCCTTCTCCGAGACGATCGACGAGGTCGACGATCTGCTCACCCTCAAGGGCCTGCGGCTGATCCATGAGCGCAACGCGACCTGAGCTGACCGACCCCTTCGAGATCGGCGGCGTGCCGATCGCCAACCGCGTGCTGCTGGCGCCCCTGGCCGGGATCGGCAACTGGTTCGTGCGCCTGCAGGCGAAGCGCCACGGGGCCGGGCTGGCGGTCTCGGAGATGGTCTCGAGCTTCGCCCTCCACTACAAGAACGAGCGCACCCTGCGCGAGTTGCTGGTGCTGCACCCCGACGAGCACCCGGTCTCGATCCAGCTCTTCGGCCACGACGCCGAGGTGATGCGCTCGGGCGCCGCGATCGCCGCCGCCGCGGGCGCCGACCTGATCGACATCAACATGGGCTGCCCGGTGCCGAAGGTGCGCAAGACCGGGGCCGGGGCGCAGCTCCTGCGCGACCCCGACCTGGCGGTGGCGCTCGCCGTCGCCGCCCGCGAGGGCAGCGGTCTGCCGGTCACGGTGAAGCTGCGCTCGGGGATCTCGCCGACCGACCGCTCCGGCTTCGACCTGGCGATCCGGCTCGCCGAGGAGGCGGGGGTCGCGGCGATCGGCTTCCACCCGCGCGCCGCGATCAAAGGTCACAAAGGGCAGCCCGATTACGCGCTCACCCGTGACCTGGCGGAACGGCTGGAGGTCCCGGTGATCGTCTCCGGCGGCCTTTCCAGCGCGGCGGCGGCCCGTCGCGCCTACGAGGAGTCGGGCGCCGCCGCGGTGATGATCGCCCGCGGCAGCCTCGGCAACCCGTGGGTCTTCGAGGAACTGACCGGCCGCCGGGCCGCGCCGCCGAGTCGCGCCGAGGTCGTCGGCGAGCTCCTCTGGGTGCTCGACCGGGCGGAGGAGCACCTTGGGACGGAGCGCGCTCAAAGGTACCTGCGCAAGTTCTACCCGTGGTACTTCGAAGGTATCGGCGCCTCCAAGCGGGTCCGCGACGAACTGCAGCGCACCGCCGACCTGGCCCGCGCCAGGGAGCTGATCGAGGCCGCGCGGACGCCGGTTCCGGTCGGTTAGCGAAGCCTTTCTGCCGCCGCTTGCGGCCCGCTATACTCTCGCGCTCCCTAAAGGTGACACGGCATGGGCAGGAGTGCCGTTTCCGGGGCTTTTATTGATTTTGGTTCGGTCTCGGAGTCCCGCGCGAGGGGCTCTTTCCACGCAAAGCGAGGTTGTGCAAGTGAGTCGTCAGGCTGTCATCACCCCCGAGGGGCTCGAGAAGCTGAAAGAGGAAATCGAGTTCCTCTCGACGACCAAACGCCGCGAGGTTGCCGCCCGCATCAAAGAGGCGCGCGAATTCGGCGACATCTCCGAGAACGCCGAATACGACGACGCCAAGAACGAACAGGCGCTGCTCGAGACGCGGATCGCCCAGCTCGAAGAGCGGCTGCGGCGCACCAGGGTCATCGACGAGAACGCGATCGGCACCGACGAGGTCGGCTTCGGCTCGATCGTCCACGTCAAAGACCAAAAAACCGGCGACTCGCAGAAATTCCAGATCGTCGGCTCGACCGAGGCCAATCCGCTCGATCACAAGCTCTCCAACGAGTCGCCGATCGGCAAAGCCCTGCTCGGCAAGAAGCGGAACGACATCGTCACCGTCGAGCCGCCGCGTGGCGCGAAGAAAAAGCTCAAAATCACCAAGATCGAGAAGGCCTAGGCCCTCTCCAGCTGTTCCTTTTGCCGGACAGCTCGGAAAAAGGAACAGCTAAGTGAGTGAGGAGCCGCAGGCCGACCTTTCGGCGGTCCTCCGCGATCGCCGCGAAAAGCTCGCGCGGATCCGGGACGCGGGGATCGAGCCGTTCCCGCACGAGTTCTCCGACCGCGAGGAGATCGCGGCGGTGCGGGCCGAGCACGAGGGGTTGGCGCCGGGTGCCGAAACCGACTCGCGCCACCGGGTGGCAGGGCGCATCGCGGCGCGCCGGGGCCACGGCAAGGCCTGCTTCATCGACATCCGCGACGGCGGCGGCCAGATTCAGCTGCACGCGCGCGAGGACCTGCTCGGCGCGGAGGCCTACGCGCTCCTGGTCGACCTCGACCTCGGCGACATCGTCGGGGTCGAGGGCACGGCGATGGCGACCCGGCGCGGGGGGGAGCTGTCGCTGGCGATCGACCACTGGCGCCTGCTGTCGAAGAGCCTGCGGCCGCCGCCCGACAAGGTCCACGGCCTGCAGGACACCGAGACCCGTTTCCGCCGGCGCGAGCTCGACCTGATCGCCAACGAGGAGAGCCGCCGGCTCTTCCAGATCCGCGCCAAGACGATCACCGAGCTGCGCCGCTTCCTCGACGACCGCGGTTTCGTCGAGGTGGAGACGCCGGTCCTGCAGCCGCTTTACGGCGGTGCTCTGGCGCGCCCCTTCACCACCCACCACAACGCGCTCGACCGTGATCTCTACCTGCGGATCGCCACCGAGCTTTACCTGAAGCGACTGATCGTCGGCGGCCTCGACCGCGTCTACGAGCTGGGCAAGGACTTCCGCAACGAGGGCGTCTCGCACAAGCACAACCCCGAGTTCACGATGCTCGAGTGGTACGAGGCCTACGCCGATTATGAGACGACCGCCCACGACCTCGAGCGGATGGTCGCCCACGTCGCCGAACGAACCTTGGGGACGACGGCGGTCGAGCGCGGCGACACGACGATCGACTTCGCGCCTCCCTGGCGGCGGATCACCCTGCGCCAGGCGATCCTCGAGCGCTCCGGCATCGACATCGCCGAGCACCCGACCCGCGAGGCCCTGGCAAAGGCGATGGGAACCGAGCCCGATCCGAACGAGGGCTGGGGCAAGCTGGTCGACGGCCTGCTCTCGCGCGACGTCGAGCCGGGGCTGATCCAGCCGACCTTCATCCTCGACTACCCGGTCGAGCTTTCGCCCTTCGCCAAGGCGCACCGCTCCGAGTCGGGCCTGGTCGAGCGCTGGGAGGCCTTCGTCGGCGGGGTCGAGATCGCCAACTCCTTCACCGAGCTGAACGACCCCGACGAGCAGCGCCGCCGCTTCGAGCAGCAGGCCGCCGAGATCGCCCGTGGCGACGACGAGGCCCAGCCCTACGACGAGGCGTTCGTCGAGGCGCTCGAACAGGGCATGCCACCCACCGGCGGTGTCGGCCTCGGCATCGACCGCTTGGTGATGATGTTCACCGGGGCCCAGAGCCTGCGCGAAGTGCTGCTGTTCCCGGCAATGCGGACCTAGCGCCGGCCGGGAAGGGACGGGGCCCGGCCAGCTGTTCCTTTTGCCGGACCGGTCGGCAAAAGGAACAGCCGGAGGGACGGGACGGCGGGGGTGACCCTTCCCTCACAACGGCGGGACGTTCGTCCAGGGTCACCCCCGCCGTCCCTCCCGGGCGTCTGTGGCGGCCGGTCAGGCCGTGGCCGGGAGGGCCGCCCCGTGGGGGGAGAGGTGGAGGGACCGTGCCGGGAGGGTCACGGGAGCGCCACGGGGGACGGACGGACCCGTCACGGATCCGTCACCGATGCGTGACCCCGTGACGAGGACGCCGGACCGTGGTCGTCCTTTCGTCCGCCCGACCGGAGGCGGTCGTCCTTAGGTCCGGTAGACGGACCATAGGACGACCACGGTCTCGAGGGCGGACCAAAGGACGACCGCGGCGCTCATCCCACGCGCCGCGTCCGGGACCCTCGGGACAGGGTCCCGGATGGGTCGGGACCCCGCAGGGGCCGGGAGGCGTGACGTCCCCGGCGTCTTCGTGACGAGCCCTTGACGTCTTCCCCACGAAAAGCTCCGCGTCCTGGGCGCCTCATGGGGGTCACGGCCTGCCAGGACCCCTATGGCCCGTCGGAGTCGGTCGTCGTATACGTGTAGGTGTAGTAGGCGAGCGAGCCGTCGACGCCGCCCGGCAGCGCCCCCTCGACCAGCCCTTCGACCCGCCCGCCGCGGTTCAGCAGGTTGCCGTGCGGAGGCAGCGAGCCGCCCGAGCGGAAGCCCAGTTTTTGCGCCTTGGCAAAGGCTTCCAGGGGGCCAGATGCAGCCACGTCGGGATCTTAATCCGGCCGCTAAACGAAAATCCCACCAACTTTCGGGCGAATTCCCTCAGAAAGCTCGCTACTAGCGTGCGAGATGCACACGAAGCCGGACTGACGCGCCCGGTAGAGTTAGGGGACGAAACGGCGTCATCCGATGAAGGACAAGGCGTCGCCGTCTTCAATCCGGGTACTTCCTGGGTGCGACCAAGAAGAGGTTTTGGATTTGTTCGAGCGATTCACCGAGCGGGCTCGTCAGGTAGTGGTCCTTGCGCAGGAGGAGGCGCGGACGCTCAAGCACAATTACATCGGCACCGAGCACATCCTGCTCGGACTCCTCCGCGAGGAGGAGGGTCTGGCCGCCCGCGTCCTCGAGTCTCTCGACATCACCGTGGAAAGGGTGCGCTCGCAGGTCGTCCGCATCGTCGGCTCCGGCGAGGAGGTCACCTCGGGGCAGATCCCGTTCACCCCGCGCGCCAAGAAGGTGCTCGAGCTGGCGCTGCGCGAGGCGCTGAGCCTGGGCCACAACTACATCGGCACCGAGCACATCCTGCTCGGCCTGGTGCGGGAGAACGAGGGCGTCGCCGCCCGCATCCTGCTCGACTTCGACGCCGACAGCGACAAGATCCGCAACGAGGTCATCCGGATGCTCTCCGGCCCCGGCGGCCGTCGCCAGGGCAGCTCGGGCTCGGGCAGCCCGGGCGAGGGCAAAAAATCTTCGAAACTGCTCGACCAGTTCGGGCGCAACCTGACCCGCCTCGCCGAGGAGGGCAAGCTCGACCCGGTCATCGGTCGCGAAACCGAGATCGAGCGGATCATGCAGATACTCTCCCGCCGCACCAAGAACAACCCGGTGCTGCTCGGTGAGCCGGGCGTCGGCAAGACCGCCGTGGTCGAGGGCCTCGCCGCCAAGATCAACTCCGGCGAGGTGCCGGAGCTACTGAAGAACAAACAGATCTACACGCTCGACCTGGCCGCCCTGGTGGCCGGCTCGAAGTACCGCGGTGAGTTCGAGGAGCGCCTCAAGAAGGTGATGAAAGAGATCACCCAGCGCGGTGACATCATCCTGTTCATCGACGAGCTCCACAACCTGGTCGGCGCCGGCGCCGCCGAGGGGGCGATCGACGCCGCCTCGATCCTGAAGCCGGCCCTGGCCCGCGGCGAGCTGCAGACGATCGGCGCGACGACCCTCGACGAGTACCGCAAGTACCTGGAGCGCGACTCGGCGCTGGAGCGTCGCTTCGCCCAGATCCGGGTCGACCAGCCCTCGCCGGAGGACACCGTCCGCATCCTCGAGGGCCTGCGCGAGCGCTACGAACAGCACCACAAGGTGACG
>Ga0153956_1003355_pt1 | contig 10329 bp, 10 predicted proteins | sample TSFL040MetaG_FD_104704 | JGI IMG/M metagenome (GOLD analysis project Ga0153956, IMG submission 104704) | Attine ant fungus gardens microbial communities from Florida, USA - TSFL040 MetaG | ecosystem: Host-associated > Fungi > Mycelium > Unclassified | place: USA: Florida, Wekiwa Springs...
CACGGTTCCGCGCCCGACATCGCCGGCCAGGACAAGGCGAACCCGCTCGGCGCGATCCTGTCCGCCGCCTTGTTGCTGCGCCATTCGCTGAACCTCGAAGACGAGGCGGATGCCGTCGAAGCCGCGGTCGCGCGCGTCCTCGCAGACGGCGAGCTCAGCGCCGATCTCGGCGGCCGCGCCGGCACGCGCGCGGTGACCGCGGCCGTGCTCGCCGAACTCGAAGAGGTCGCCGCGACGCAGGAGGCCGCGTGAACCTGCGCAGCGATGCGATCAAGGCCGGGCCGGATCGCGCACCCGCACGCGCGATGCTGCACGCGACCGGCCTCGACGATGCGGCGATCCGCAAACCGCTGGTCGCGGTCGTGCATACCTGGTCGAACATCTCGCCGTGCAACCTCAACCTGCGCGACCTCGCCGCCGCGGCGAGCGAAGGCATCAAGGCCGCGGGCGGCACGCCGATCGAGTTCAACACGATCGCGGTCACCGACGGCATCGCGATGGGTACGCCCGGCATGCGCGCGTCGCTGGTCAGCCGCGAGGTGATCGCCGACTCGATCGAGCTTGCGGTCGACGGCCACTGCCTCGACGCGATGGTCGTGCTGTGCGGCTGCGACAAGACGATCCCGGCCGCGGCGATGGCCCTCGCGCGCCTGAACATTCCCGGCGTCGCGCTGTACGGCGGCAGCATCGCGCACGGACGTCTGGACGGCCGTTCGATCACGATCCAGCAGGTATTCGAGGCGGTCGGCGCGCACGGCGCCGGCAAGATCGACGCCGCGCGCCTGTGCGAGGTCGAGCGCAAGGCCTGCCCCGGTGCCGGCGCCTGCGGCGGCCAGTTCACCGCGAACACGATGGCGATGGTGCTGACCGCGCTCGGCCTGAGCCCGCTCGGCGACAACGACCTCGCCGCGACCGATCCCGCCAAGCGCGATGCCGCACGACGCTGCGGCGAACTCGTGCTCGATGCGCTGAAATCGGATCGCAAGCCGCGCGACGTGCTGACGCCGACCGCGTTCCGCAATGCGGCGCGCATCGTCGCCGCGACGGCTGGCTCGACGAATGCGGTGCTGCACCTGCTTGCGATCGCGAACGAGGCCGGCGTCGCGCTGACGCTCGAGGATTTCGAGGCCGCGTCCGCGACGACGCCGGTCATCGCCGATTTGATGCCCGGCGGGCGTTACACCGCGATCGAGATGACCGAAGCGGGTGGCTTGGCGCAGGTCGCGCGCGAACTGCGCGACGCCAGGCTGATCGACGACATGCCGACGATGACCGGGCGCAGCTTGTTCGCCGAACTCGACACGGCCGCGCCGGCGCCGACAGGACAGCAAGTCGTCGTGCCGGTCGCGAACGCGTTCAAGCCGCGCGGCGGCTACTCGATCCTATACGGCAATCTCGCGCCCGACGGCTGCGTGCTGAAACTCGCCGGCAAGGGCCGCACGCAGTTCGAAGGTACGGCGCGCGTGTTCGAGAGCGAGGAAGACGCGTTCCGTGCGGTGCAGGCCGGCACGATCCGCGCCGGCGACGTGATCGTGATCCGCAACGAAGGCCCGGCCGGCGGACCCGGCATGCGCGAGATGCTCGCGGTTACCGCGGCATTGGTCGGTCGCGGCCTCGGCGACGACGTCGCGCTGATGACCGACGGCCGCTTCAGCGGCGCCACGCACGGTTTCATGGTCGGCCATGTCGCGCCGGAAGCCGCGCGCGGTGGTCCGATCGCGTTGCTGCGCGACGGCGACCGCATCGTGTTCGACGCGTCGCGTCGCGTCGTCGAGACCGATGCCGATCTCGAGGCGCGACGCGCGAAGTGGTCCGCGCCGTCGCCGAAAGTCACGCGCGGTGCGCTCGCGAAGTACGCGCGGCTGGTCGGCTCGGCTTCGAAGGGAGCGGTGACCTCTGCCTGATGAAACCCATCGACATGTTCGTCGTCCCGGCTTGACCAGCCCTTCGGCTGTTGAAAAGCGCCTCGCCGGGACGACGAGAAGCAGCAACGCATTCATCCAACCCGGAGACTGAAAATGACCGCCACCACCGATGCCCTGAAGAAATCCCGCATCGCGATCCTCGGCTATGGCAGCCAAGGCCGCGCGCATGCGCTCAACCTGCGCGACTCCGGCCTCGACGTCGTCGTCGGCCTGCGCCCGAGCGGTGCGACGCGCGCGAAGGCCGCCGCCGACGGCTTCAAGGTCGCGACGCCGGAAGATGCCGTGAAAAACGCCGATCTCGTCGCCGCGCTGACGCCCGACATGGCGCAGCCGGCGCTGTATCGCGACGCGGTCGCGCCGAACATCAAGCCTGGCGCGGCGCTGCTGTTCGCGCACGGCTTCAACGTGCATTTCGGCACGATCGAGCCGCGCAAGGACATCGACGTGATCCTCGTCGCGCCGAAAGGCCCAGGCTACCTCGTGCGCACCGAATACGAGATCGGCCGCGGCGTGCCGTGCCTGTACGCGGTGCACCAGGACGCCAGCGGCCACGCGCGCGACCGCGCGCTCGCCTATGCGGCCGGCCTCGGCGGCGCGCGCGCGCTGCTGATCGAAACCGACTTCAAGGAGGAAACCGAGACCGACTTGTTCGGCGAGCAGGCCGTGCTCTGCGGCGGTGCGAGCGAACTCGTGCTCAAGGGTTTCGAGACGCTGGTCGAAGCCGGCTATCGCCCGGAGATCGCGTACTACGAAGTCCTGCACGAGCTGAAGCTGATCGTCGACCTGCTCTACCAGGGCGGCATCACCAAGATGCTCGCCTACGTGTCCGAGACCGCGCAGTACGGCGACTACACGCGCGGCCCGCGCATCGTCGATGCGGCGACCAAGCAGCGCATGCGCGCCGTGCTCGACGAGATCCGGGACGGCCGCTTCGCGCGCGAGTGGATCGCCGAGCATGCGGCCGGCTTGCCGAACTATCGCGCGTACAAGCAGAAGGATCTCGACCATCCGATCGAGAAGGTCGGCGCCGCGCTGCGCGCGAAGATGACATGGCTGGAGGAGCCGGCGGCGGCACCTGCGCTGCGCAAGGCGGGCTGAATGCTTCGAAGCCCTCGCTGCCCCTCTCCTTCGGGAGAGGGTCCGGTGAAGTACGACGCCCAAGTTCTCGACGCCGTGCAGCGCCTTGCCTTGCCCGAACTCTCATCCGGCGCCACCGCGCCGCCTTCTCCCGGAGGGAGAAGGGAAAGTCAACGAGATCGATCGATGAATGCTGTCCTCGAAGCCGATTCGCCAGCAAACAGCCACCCACTCGCCGATCATCCGATGACCGGTGCCGACATCGTCGTGCAGGTACTCGTCGACGAGGGAGTCGACGTGATCTTCGGCTATTCGGGCGGCGCGATCCTGCCCGTCTTCGACGCGGTGTTCCGCTACAACCGCGAGCATCCACGCGACGGCGGCGGCGAGCCGCTGCCGCTGATCGTGCCGGCGAACGAGCAGGGCGCGGGTTTCATGGCGCAGGGCTATGCGCGGGCATCCGGCAAGGTCGGCGTCGCGCTGGTCACCTCGGGGCCGGGCGCGACGAACACGGTCACGCCGGTGCGCGACGCGATGGCCGATTCGATCCCGATCGTCGTGATCTGCGGCCAGGTGCCGACCGCGGCGATCGGCACCGATGCGTTCCAGGAGGCGCCGATCAGCAGCATCATGGGGTCGTGCGCGAAGCACGTGTTCCTCGTCACCGACGCCGCAAAGCTCGAAGCGACCTTGCGCAGCGCGTTCGAGATCGCGCGCAGCGGGCGACCCGGTCCGGTCGTCGTCGACATCCCGAAAGACGTGCAGAACGCGCAACTCGGGTTCTCCGGCGGCGGAGCGCTGCCGATCCCGGGCTATCGCGCACGGCTGCGCGCGATCGACGCGTCCGCGCTGGACGATGCGCAGTGCGACGCGTTCTTCGATGCGCTCGCGCGCTCGCGGCGGCCGCTGGTCTACGCCGGCGGCGGCGTCATCGCCGGCGGGGCCACGGCCGCGCTGCGCGCGTTCGCGCAGGCGTTCGGCCTGCCGGTGACGAGCACCTTGATGGGACTCGGCGCCGCCGACACGACCGATGCGCTGTCGCTGCAGATGCTCGGCATGCACGGCACCGCGTTCGCGAACTACGCGACGCTCGACTGCGACTTCCTGTTCGCGCTCGGCAGCCGCTTCGACGATCGCGTCGCCGGCGTGCCGGCGCAGTTTGCGCCGCATTCGAAATTCATCGCGCAGATCGACGTCGACCCGGCCGAGATCAACAAGGTCAAGCGCGCCGACTGGCACCACCTCGGCCATCTCGCTCGCGCGCTGGAGCGCTTGCATGCGTTCGGCCTCGCGCGTGGATTCGCGCCGCTGCGCGAAGGTACCTACGACGACTGGCACGCGCACGTCGCCGACCTCAAGCGCACCTATGCGATGAACTACGACCGCGACGCCGCCCTGATCCAGCCGTACGCGGTGATCGAGGAGATCAATCGCCACACGCGCGGTCGCGCGATCATCAGCACCGGCGTCGGCCAGCACCAGATGTGGGCCGCGCAGTACTTCGACTTCCGCGAGCCGCGCTTGTGGCTGACCTCCGGCTCGATGGGCACGATGGGATTCGGGCTGCCGGCCGCGATCGGCGCGCAGTTCGCGCGGCGCGACCGCATGGTCATCGACATCGACGGCGACGCCAGCATCCGCATGAACCTCGGCGAGCTGGAAACCGTGACGACCTACGGCCTGCCGATCAAGATCGTCGTGTTGAACAACAGCGGCGACGGCATGGTGCGGCAGTGGCAGAAGCTGTTCTTCAAGGGCCGCTTCTGCGCAAGCGACAAGAGCCTGCATCGCAAGGACTTCGTCAAGGCGGCGCAGGCCGACGGCTTCGAATGGGCGCGACGGCTCGATCGCCGCGAAGACCTCGCGCGCGTGGTCGCCGAATTCATCGCGTTCGACGGCGCGGCGTTCCTCGAGGTGGCGATCGACCCGGATGCCGGCGTCTACCCGATGATCGGACCCGGCATGGCGTACTCGGAAATGATCACGGGCGACCATATCCCCTCGCGCCACGCGCCCGCCGCGCGCGAGGTTTCCGCGGCGGAGATGTTTTGATGCGCCGGATCATCTCCATGCTATTGCAGAACGAAGCCGGCGCCCTCGCGCGCGTCGCCGGCCTGTTCGCCGCGCGCGGCTACAACATCGACTCGCTGACCGTCGCGCCGACGCACGATGCGTCGGTGTCGCGCCTGACGCTCGTCACGGCGGGCGACGACGCGGTGATCGAGCAGATCGTCAAGCAGTCGCGCAAGCTGATCGACGTGCTCGAGATCGCCGACCTGACCGGCAGCGCGCACCTCGAATCAGAATTGCTGCTGGTCAAGCTCGAACTCGATCCCACGCTTCCCGACGCGCTGGCCGGCTTCGTCGCGTTCCTGCGCCGGCATCCGCGCGCGCAGGTGCTCGACATCGGCGCCGGCGTGCGCACGATCGAGTACGCAGGCAACGGCATGGAAGTCGAAGCGTTCCTCGACGGCCTCGCGCCGATCGGCCGCGTGTTCGAACTCGCGCGCAGCGGTACCGCTGCGCTGGAACGGGGTGCGGTGGTGCTCGCGCCGGCCGGGCCGGTCCCCGGCTCGTGACGATGGCGAGGATCGTGTCCTTGTGCGTACCCGCTGCGGCCTTCGGCGACTGTGCCGTCACGTGCGCGCGGACCGCCACGTCGCCGCCGTCGTCCGAGGCGACCCGCCGGTTCGCGGCGCTGGTGCAGCTCGGCCGGATGTAAAGCTCGCTTGACAGGCGGGGCGGAGGCGAATTAGCCTTTCTGTCAAGCAAGCTTTACAGGGTGAGGCAATGTTCCGCGAGCTTTGGTACGAGGGCAGCACGCGCCGGTACTGGTGGGCGGCGGCCTTGCTGATGCTGGCCTACGTGCCGGCGTGCATGCTGGCGATCTCGCGCGTCGGCACGATCCAGCCGGCGCCTTTGCGCGCGCTCGCGGCGCTGTCGCCGATGCCGTTCGTGCTCGCGTTCGGCTGGATCGAATACCGCCGCATCCGTCGCGCCGACGAGCTGCGCCAGCGCGTGGAACTGGAGGCCGGGCTGATCGGCCTGGTCGCTTCGATCGTCGTCGTCACCGCACTCGGCCTGCTCGACAACGCCGGCCTCGTGCACCTGCCGCTGCTGCTGGTCGCGCCGCTGATGTGCGCGATCTACGTCGCCGCGCAAATGCTGGCGCATTGGCGCTACCGCTAGGAAGAAGGCGCGATGAAGCCGTCCAACCGCATCGCCTACAGCCGCAAGCGCTATCGCGCCGGCGTGTTCGCGCTGATGGCCGTCTACCTGGCGCTGATGCTGCTGGCGTGGCCCGCCGTGCGTGGCGGGCACGGGCTGGCGACCCGCGTCGTGCTGGCGGTGCTGCCGGCGCTGCCGGTCATCGGCGTGATCTGGCTGATGGTCTGGCGCGTGCTGCACGCGGACGAACTCGAACAGCGCCTGCACATGATCGCGCTCAGCGTCGCCAGCGGCGTCGTCGCGGCGGCGAGCCTGGTCGGCGGATTCCTCGGCGCGGCCGGCGTGCTGGTACGCGGCGACCTGCTGATCTGGGTGTTTCCGGCGCTGTGCGTGGTCTACGGCCTGGCACGCTGGCTCGCCGCACGACGCTACGGCGTGGCGGGGTGCGAATGAACAATCGCCTGCGCGAGCTGCGCGAGGCGAAGGGTTGGTCGCAAGGCGAGCTCGGAGAGCAGCTTGGCGTGTCGCGGCAGACGGTCAACGCGATCGAAACCGGCAAGTACGACCCGAGCCTGCCGCTCGCGTTTCGTATCGCGAAACTGTTTCGCAAATCGATCGAATCGATTTTCGATCCCGGGGAATAGAGGAATGGGAATGAGGAAGATGAATGCACGCACCGCACTGAGATTCGCGCTCGCCGTAGCCTTCGTCGGGGTGGTCGGCGTGCGCGAATGGACGAAGTCGCACAGCGCCGGCCGCGCGGCCGAATCGACGCAGGGCGCGGCGATCGCGCAGAAGAACGGCCAGCGCGGCTTCACGCTCGGCGCGCTCGCGTTCGAGCCGTGCGAGCTCGGCCAGCGCAATTCCGCGGCGACCACCGCCGCGTTCTGCGCGCCGTTCCAGGTGCCGGAGAACTGGGACAAGCCCGACGGCCGCAGGATCGACCTGCACCTCGCGCTGGTCCGCAGCGAGGCCGAGGCCGCCGCGCGCGACCTCGTCGTGCTGCTCGCCGGCGGCCCTGGACAGGCCGCGACCGAAGTCTATCCGCGCGCCGCGGCCGGCTTCGCGCCGCTGCTGCGCCAGCGCAACCTGGTGCTGATGGACCAGCGCGGCACCGGCGGTTCGCATGCGCTGCAATGCCGGCAGGACCTCGACGACGAGGATGCCGCCTCCGCCGACAAGGTCGATTTCGCCAAGATCCGCGCGAACGTGCAGGGCTGCCTGGACGAGGTGTCGAAGAACGCCGATCCGGCACAGTACACGACGACCGCCGCGGTACGCGACCTCGAAGCGTTGCGGCAGGCGCTCGGCGCGCCGCAGTTCGACCTGGTCGGCGTTTCCTACGGCACGCGCGTCGCGCAGCAGTACCTGATGCGGTACCCGGACGGCGTGCGCAGCATCGTGCTCGACAGCCCGGTGCCCAACGAGGTGGTGCTCGGCTCCGAGTTCGCGGCCAACCTCGACGCCTCTCTGAAGGCGCAGTTCGCCGTGTGCGCGAAGGACACGGCCTGCGCGAAGGCGTTCGGCGATCCCTATGCGAGCCTGTACCGGCTGCGCGACCAGCTCGCCGCGAAGCCCGAGGAGGTGGCGCTGCACGATCCGCGGACGCACGTGCGGGAGAAGAAGGCGCTCGGCGCGATGCGCCTCGCCGGACTCGCGCGCCTGTTCGCCTACGCGCCGGAGACGAGCGCGCTGCTGCCGCTGGTCGTCGATCGCGCGCTGAAGGGCGACTACGCGCCGCTGACCGGGCAGTCCGAATACATCAACGGCGAAGTGCAGGACCTGACCGGCGGCATGCCGATGTCGGTGATCTGCGCCGAGGACGCCGATCTCCTCGTCGATCGTCCCGAAGACGCCAAGCTGCTGCTCGGCGACCTGTTCGCGCACGTGCTGCGCGAGCAGTGCGCGATCTGGCCGCGTGGCGCGCGCCCGGCGGACTTCCACCAGGCGGTGCGGAGCGACAAGCCGGTGTTGGTGCTGTCCGGCGAATTCGATCCGGTCACGCCGCCGCGCTACGGCGAAGCGATCCTGAAGGGACTTCCGAACGGCCGCCAGCTCGTCGCCGCCGGGCAAGGCCACAGCGTGATGGGGCGCGGTTGCCTGCCCAAGCTCGTCTCGCGCTTCGTCGACACGCTCGAAACCAAAGCCCTCGACGCCGGCTGCGTCGCCGATTTCGGCACCACGCCGGCGTTCATCGACTTCAACGGAGCCGCGCCATGATCGAAGTCACCGACCTGCACAAGAGTTTCGGCGCGGTGAAGGCCGTCGACGGCGTTTCCTTCGTCGCGCGCGACGGCGAGATCACCGGCCTGCTCGGTCCGAACGGCGCCGGCAAGACGACCACGCTGCGCATGCTCTACACCTTGATGAATCCGGATGCCGGCAGCGTGCGTGTCGACGGCATCGACGCCGCGACCGATCCGCTCGCCGTGCGCCGCCGCCTCGGCGTGCTGCCGGACGCGCGCGGCCTGTACAAGCGCCTGACCTGTCGCGAGAACATCGCCTACTTCGGCCGGCTGCACGGCCTCGACGAGGCGACGATCCGCGCGCGCAGCGCCGCCGCGATCGCCGCGCTCGACATGGCCGACATCGCCGATCGCCGCACCGAAGGGTTTTCGCAGGGCCAGCGCGTGAAAACCGCGATCGCGCGCGCTCTGGTGCATGATCCGAGGAACGTGATCCTCGACGAGCCGACCAACGGCCTCGACGTGATGGCGACGCGCGCGATGCGCGCGTTCATGCGCAAGCTGAAGGACGAAGGCCGCTGCGTGCTGTTCTCCAGCCACATCATGCAGGAGGTCGGCGCGCTGTGCGATCGCATCGTGGTGATCGCGCGCGGCAAGGTCGTCGCCGACGAATCGCCGGCGCAGTTGCTCGCGCAAACCGGCAAGGCGAGCCTCGAGGACGCCTTCGTCGAGATCATCGGATCGGAAGAAGGACTTGCCGCATGAAATCCGCCGTACTGACCGTCTTCTGGAAGGAAGTCCGCGAGAACCTGCGCGACCGCCGCACCGTGCTCACGACCCTGCTGACCGGGCCGCTGTTCGCGCCGCTGGTGTTCGCGATCATCATCAACGTGGCCGTCACGCGCGAACTCGACAAGGCCGAGAAGCCGCTCGACGTGCCGGTCGTCGGCGCCGAACACGCGCCGAACCTGATCGCCGTGTTGAAGCAGCAGAACATCGTCGTCAAGGACGCGCCCGCCGATCCGGAGCGTGCCGTGCGCGAGCAGGATGCCGATCTCGTGCTGCGCGTTCCGAAGGACTACGGCGACTCCTGGCGCAAGGGCGAGCCGGCTCAGGTCGAGCTGGTCTTCGACGCCTCGCAGCGCGACGCGCAAAGCTCGGTCGCGCGCCTGACGCGCGCGCTCGAAGGCTATGGCCAGCGAACCGGCGCGCTGCGCCTGCTCGCGCGCGGCATCGCGCCGGACGTGGCACGCCCGCTGGTCGTCGCCGCGCGCGACCAATCCACCGCGCAGAGCCGCAGCGGCAACCTGTTCGGAATGCTGCCGTATTTCTTCATCCTCGGAGGGTTCATCGGCGGCATGGCGCTGGCGATCGACACCACGGCCGGCGAGCGCGAGCGCCAGTCGCTGGAGCCGCTGTTCGCCAACCCGGTCACGCGCGGCAGCCTGCTCGCCGGCAAGCTCGGCGCGACCGCCTCGTTCGCGTTGGTCACGGTGCTTATCAGCATCGTCGCGTTCTCGATCGTCGGCCACTTCCTGCCGACCGAGAAGCTCGGCATGTCGCTCGAACTCGGCCTGCGTTTCGGCGTGTTGACGCTGTGCGTGATGTTGCCGCTGGTGTTCCTGCTGGCGACCTTGCAGACGCTCGCCGCCGCGTTCGCCAAGAGCTACCGCGAGGCGCAGACGTATCTTTCGCTGCTGATGTTCGTGCCGATCATTCCGACGATGCTGCTGTCGGTGTTTCCGCTGAAGGTGCAGACCTGGATGTACGCGGTGCCAGTGATGAGCCAGCAGGTCGCGATCACGCGTTTCCTGCGCGGCGACTTCGTCACCACGCCGCAGCTGCTGCTCTGCTTCGGCACGACCGCCATTGCGGCGCTCGTCGTGTACCTGGTCACCTCGCGCATCTATGCGAGCGAGCGGCTCGCGATCTCGGGGTGAGCGGCCGGCAAGAACGCGACGTCGGGGGGATGC
>Ga0153956_1003356_pt1 | contig 10329 bp, 10 predicted proteins | sample TSFL040MetaG_FD_104704 | JGI IMG/M metagenome (GOLD analysis project Ga0153956, IMG submission 104704) | Attine ant fungus gardens microbial communities from Florida, USA - TSFL040 MetaG | ecosystem: Host-associated > Fungi > Mycelium > Unclassified | place: USA: Florida, Wekiwa Springs...
CGACCTTGAGCGCCGCGAAGGCGGGCGAGGCCACGGCGAGGCCAAGTGCGGCGAAACCGAGAGCAAATTTCTTCATGGACGTATCTCCTTGTTGTGTTGACGTTAAGCCTTATACGCCACGGCGGCAAGATCGGTTACATGGTCGGTGCGCGGATTGATAACGCAAAATTGCATCGCTATGCTTGCCCTTATGCGCGGTTTGTCCTAACGCAATTGGCCATTTCAACGAGACGAGGGCCAGACCATCATGACATTAGCGTTTGTTTTTCCGGGGCAGGGATCGCAAAGCGTCGGCATGGGCGCGGAACTGCATGATAACTTCGCCGCGGCGCGTGAGGTTTTCGATGAGGTCGACGAGGCATTGGGACAAAAGCTTTTCGCCATCATGCGCGAAGGACCGGAAGATCAATTGACCCTGACGGAAAATGCCCAGCCGGCGATTATGGCGGTATCCGTGGCGGTGTCGCGTATCCTGGAAAAGGAATTCGGGATTACGACCGGTCAGGCAAAATATATTGCCGGTCACTCGCTCGGTGAATATTCGGCCCATGCGGCGGCAGGGACTTTTTCTCTGGCGGATACGGCTCGTCTGCTGAAATTGCGCGGACAGGCCATGCAGCGCGCCACGCCGCTTGGCGTCGGGGCCATGGCGGCCCTGATCGGCAAGGCGGACCTCGCTCTGGCCGAAGCCGCCTGCGAGGCTGGTTCGGTGGCGGGCGTGGTGGTGATTGCCAATGATAATAATGCCGGGCAGATCGTCATTTCCGGCATGAAGCAGGCGGTTGAACTGGCCGTCGAAAAGGCCAAGGAACTGGGAGCCAAGGGGATGTTGCTGAACGTTTCGGCGCCTTTCCACTCGCCGCTGATGGAACCAGCTGCTGCGGAAATGCGTGAGGCATTGGCTCAGGTGACGATCAATGCACCGGTTTCCACACTGGTCGCCAATGTCACGGCCCGGCCGATCGGCGGCAAGGACGAAATCGCCGGTCTGCTTGTTCAGCAGGTGACGGGCCGGGTGCGCTGGCGTGAGTCCGTGCAGTGGCTGGCAAGCGATGGTGGCGTAACGACCTTCGCCGAACTGGGTGCCGGCAAGGTATTGACTGGCATGTCCAAACGCATTGCGCCGGAAGCCAACTCCGTAGCGTTGAACGGCGCGGCTGATTTTGAAGTCTTCGCGGCCTCGCTTAAATTATAGTTGAGGGAACCACGAATGAAGGGAAACCGGTGTAACGGATAATTTTGCCTGATTTTGAATTGGCAAGGGCCTCTAATCTATTCGTGTCCATTTGTGGTTCAATTTCAAATCTGCTTGATCCCTTATACGGTTTCGCCTAAATGCGCCGCCAGCAAACACCCTTCTGAGGAAACGCACATGTTCGATCTGACCGGAAAAACCGCCCTTGTCACCGGCGCGACCGGAGGGCTTGGCGCCGCCATTGCCCGCTCGCTGCATGCCCAGGGCGCCAAGGTCGTCCTGTCAGGCACGCGCGAAAGCGTTTTGGCTGAACTGGCTGCCGAGTTGGGTGATCGCGCTTTCATCGCCGCTGCCAATCTGTCGGATGCTGTCCAGGTCGATGGACTGGTCGCCAAGGCCGAAGAGGTGGCCGGTTCGGGCCTCGATATTCTGATCGCCAATGCCGGAATCACTCGTGACGGGCTGATCCTGCGCATGAAGGACGAGGATTGGGAAACGGTCATCAAGGTCAATCTTGAAGCCTATTTCCGTCTGGCGCGCGCGGCCACCAAGGGCATGATGAAGCGCCGTTACGGCCGCATCATCGGCATCACATCGGTGGTCGGCGTCACCGGCAATCCCGGCCAAACGAACTATGCGGCTTCCAAAGCGGGCATGATCGGTTTCTCCAAGGCCCTTGCGCAGGAAGTCGCCAGCCGCAATATTACCGTGAATTGCATCGCTCCGGGTTTCATTGCCTCTCCCATGACGGACGAACTCAATGAGACGCAAAAGGCTGCCATCCTGACCAAGATTCCGGCAGGGGCCTTGGGTGAGGGCAGCGATATCGCCGCCGCCGCGGTTTACCTGGCCAGCGCGGAAGCCGGTTACGTGACGGGACAGACCCTGCACGTCAATGGCGGCATGGCCATGATATAGGGAAATATACCGACTTTCAGGCCGGTATGACGTGTTGTTTTCCGTGTGTTGCTTCTACTGGCGCTTTTAAATGTCTTGAATCGCCGCTTTTATATGCCTACAAGACAAAACTGGATTCTATCCTCCCCTTGGGACCCTGTGGTCTCGGGTCCTGAGTTTCTACTTTCTGAAGGGACAATAAATGTCTGAAGTTCTTGAACGTGTTCGTAAGATCGTGATCGACCACCTGGATGCTGATCCGGACAAGGTCACGGAAAAGGCGAGCTTTATCGACGATCTGGAAGCCGACAGCCTCGATATTGTTGAGCTGGTCATGGCTTTTGAAGAAGAATTTGATATCGAAATCCCTGATGATTCGGCTGAGCACATCCTGACTGTGGGCGACGCCGTCTCCTACATCGATGGCAAGCTGAAGTCCTAAGTCCAAAGACTTGCTTGAGCGCGGTTTCAGACTCCTGCTAGGGGTTTGGCCGCGCTTAGTTGTATCCAGATCTGGCCCTAAGTTTAAAAGGTCAAATTGAAGGTTGATTGCCTATGGTTCGTCGTGTCGTTATTACCGGTCTTGGTCTGGTTTCGCCCCTGGGCAACGGGGTCGAGATTTCCTGGAAGCGCCTGCTTGAAGGCAAATCCGGTGCCGGCCCCATCACGGCTTTCGATACCACCGATTATGCCTGTACCGTGGCCTGTGAAGTGCCCAGCGTCGATGGACGCGGTGGCGGCGGCCCGGATATCGAAGGCTCGTTCGATCCGTCGCTGGTGCTTTCCAATAAGGAGCGCCGCAAGGTTGACGACTTCATCCTTTATGCCATTGCGGCGGCCGATGAGGCGCTGAATGACGCCAACTGGCATCCTGAAACACCCGAAGATCAGGAACGTACCGGCACCCTGATCGGCTCAGGTATCGGCGGCCTAGGCATTATCGCCGAAACCGCGCTCGAACTGCGCGACAAGGGGCCGAAGCGGATTTCACCCTTTTTTATTCCGTCTTCGCTGATCAATCTGGCGTCGGGCCAGGTGTCGATCCGCCATGGCCTCAAGGGGCCGAACCATTCGGTCGTTACGGCCTGCGCCACTGGCGCTCACGCCATCGGCGACGCGGCGCGCCTGATCAAATATGGTGACGCCGACGTCATGGTAGCGGGCGGCGCGGAATCGGCCATCGTACCGATCGGTATTGCCGGCTTCATCGCTTGCCGTGCTCTGTGTACCGCCTTCAACGACACGCCGGAAAAGGCGTCGCGCCCCTATGACAAGGACCGGGACGGTTTCGTCATGGGCGAGGGTGCGGGCATTGTCGTTCTGGAAGAATACGAACACGCCAAGGCGCGCGGTGCGAAAATCTATGCCGAGGTGCTGGGCTATGGCCTCTCCGGCGACGCCTATCACATCACCGCGCCTTCGGAAGATGGCGACGGCGGCTACCGTGCCATGGTGGCAGCGGCGAAAAGCGGCGGCATCGACCCCGCCAGCATTGATTATGTCAATTCGCACGGCACCTCGACCATGGCCGACGGCATCGAACTGAAAGCCATCGAGAAATTCCTGGGGGAACGCGCCGCGACCGGCACCGTGTCCTCCACAAAATCGGCGATCGGGCATCTGCTCGGCGGCGCCGGCGCGGTGGAAGCCATTTTCTGCACCCTGGCCATTCGTGACCAGGTGGCTCCGCCGACCATAAACCTTGATAATCCTGACGTGGATACGGTCGTCGATCTGGTGCCTCACAAGGCCAAGCCGATGAAAATCAAAACGGCGATGTCCAACAGCTTTGGTTTCGGTGGCACCAATGCCGCGCTTATCCTTGGTGCTGTTGACGAATGATCCGCATCACCGGCCAGGCATCGTCGGAAAAGGGGGGCAAATCGCTTTTGGCCCCTCTGGCGGGGCTTGCGGCTGGTCTGGCGCTTCTGCTGTTTTCCTGCGGCCTGTTCTTTTACGCCCAGCTCTATGGACCGGGACCAAAAACGACGACCCGCGTCACCTTCGCGCATGGCATGAGTGTCACCGCCATGGGCCGCGAACTTGAAAGACAGCATGTTATTCATTCTGCAGCCCTGTTCCGGCTGGCGGCCAAGTTCGGCGGCCGGCAGAGCGCCATGAAGGCCGGCACCTATGAATTCACGGCGGGCACGTCGCTGATGGGCGCCTTGAAGCAAATTGAAGCGGGCAAGGTCGTGCAGACCTTCATTACCATCCCCGAAGGCAAGACTTCCGCTCAGGCTGTGCGTATCCTGATGGCGACCAAGGATCTGACCGGCGATGTCGAGGTGCCACCGGAAGGATCTATCCTGCCGGAAACCTATCTCTATCAGCCGGGCGAGACGCGTCAGGCGGTCCTTGAGCGGATGCTGGACGCTGGACGCGATACGCTGGACACCCTGTGGGCGAAACGTGCGCCAGGCCTGCCTTTCACCACTAGGGAAGACGCTCTGATCATGGCTTCCATCGTCGAGCGCGAAACTGCTCTGGCATCTGAACGGCCACGCGTGGCGGCGGTGTTTATCAACCGTTTGCGCAGTGGTATCCGGCTGGGTTCAGACCCGACGGTCATCTACGGCATCACTCATGGCGAACCGTTGGGGCGCGGCCTGACGCGCGACGAACTGGATACGCCGACGCCGTGGAACACCTATCTGATCGACAAGCTGCCGGTGACGCCGATCGCCAATCCCGGTAAAGCGTCAATTGCGGCCGTTCTCAACCCGGCCAAAACCCAGGACCTCTATTTTGTCGCTGATGGTACAGGCGGGCATGTGTTTGCCGCCAGCTATGAGGAGCATCTCGTCAATGTCGCCAAATGGCGGGCGATGGAGGCTCAAGTGAGTGTTTATGCGTCCTCGGCTGTTGCGCCGGAAGCGCCCGTGGCGCCTTCGGTGGCCAAGGCTGGTGAACCCGTTAAGCCCGTTCGTTTGAGCGCCAAGCGCTGATCAACCGTTTTCGGAGAGTGCCATATCATGAGTCTGGCCAGCATGACCGGTTTTGCCCGTATTGAAGGCGGCTATGAAAGCCTGACCTGGACGCTGGAAATGCGCAGCGTCAATGGCCGGAGCCTCGATATCAAATACCGTTTTCCCCCCGGTTTCGAGGCAGTGGAAAAGACGGGCCGCGATCTTGCCAAAAGCCGTTTCCAGCGCGGCCAGATGAACCTGACCGTCTCGGTCGGCAGCGCCGCAGCGAAAGCCGGTGTTACGCTGAATAAAGAGGTTCTGGAAGTCTATCTCGAAGCCAGCCGTGCCCTGATTGATGCCGGTGAAGCTGTGACGCCCTCGGTGGATGGCCTGCTGGGCCTGCGTGGTGTGATAGAGGCCGCCGGCGATGAACGCGCCAAACTGGATGCGGAGGCGGAAGCCGTATTGGCGGCCGATCTGATGACGCTGTTCGACCGCTTGAAAGAGGCCCGCACAGGCGAAGGCCGGGCGCTGGAGGCTATCCTCAAGGGGCATCTGATCGCCATGGCTGCATGTGTCGAACGTGCCAAGAGCCTGGCTGATCAACAGGTTGAGACGATCCGTGAACGTTTCACGCGCCGGCTGAATGAATTGTTACCGGATGCGCAGGATTTCGAGGAACGTGTTTTACAAGAAGCCGCTTTATTGGCCACCAGGGCCGATGTGCGGGAAGAACTCGATCGTCTGACCTCGCACCTCGACCAGGCGCACCAATTGATTGACGGCGAGGCGGCACCCGGCCGCAAGCTCGATTTCCTGGCGCAGGAATTCATGCGGGAAGCCAATACCCTGTGCTCGAAATCGGCCTTTATCGAATTGACCCAAACCGGCCTGGAGCTTAAAGCCGTGATTGATCAGTTCCGTGAACAAACGCAAAACGTGGAGTAGGCGATGCCGAATACCCAGACCCCCGGCACGCAACGCATAAAACGCGGCTTGATGCTTATCGTTTCATCCCCTTCCGGCGCCGGGAAAACCTCGCTGTGCCGCCGGCTGATGGCAGATCATGCCGATCTCGATCTCTCGACCTCCGTCACTACCCGCAAGCCGCGCCCCGGTGAGCAGGAAGGCCGCGAGTATCACTTCATCGATGATACCCATATGGATGAACTGGTGGCCGAGGATGCTTTCCTGGAACACGCTTCGGTCCATGATCATCGTTATGGCTCTTTGCGCGAACCGGTCGAACGCGCCTTGTCTCAAGGCAAGAACGTGTTGTTCGATATCGACTGGCAGGGGGCGCAACGCATTTCGGCCAAGGCGCCTTCGGACGTGGTGCGCATCTTTATCCTGCCGCCTTCAATGGAAGAACTGAAGCGCCGTTTGATCGCCCGCGCTCAGGACGATATGGCGGTGATCGAGCGCCGCCTGGCCCGCGCCAAGGGGGAGATCGCCCACTGGGCGGAATATGATTATGTCATCCTCAATGACGATTTCGACCGGTCCTATGCCGAACTGATCCACATTTATCATGCCGAAGTGGCGCGCCGTTCGCGCGGATTGTGGATTGCGCCGTTTGTTGATGAATTGATGTCGGAGCCAATTTAGGACAATCATGATGGACGGTCAGTTGCTTTTTATCTGTGTTTTGACCTTCATCGTTCATCTGATCGGTACGCTGGCTTATTCCGTGCGCATTGCGGGCGTACGTACGCGGCGCATCGCCGTATCCTTGGCACTTTTCAACATTCTGGCGCTGGTTTCGCGCATGTCGAATGCCTTCCTCGGTCCGTTTTTAGCCAAGCGGGTGGAACTGAATATCGGCGCGCAAGCCGATCATCTGCTCTCCGATTTTCGCTGGCTGTTGGTATCCGCCACGTTGGCGACGCTGATCGGTGGGCTGCTGATCCCGACTTTTCAGCGTGTTTTCAGCCGTGCCGTTCTGCACTTTCAAACACACCGTTCGATCCCCAAATTGATCCTGCATACCTTTTTCAAGGGTGGCTTGTCTTATATCCGCGATGTGGCCACCCTGCCGAAAATGGAAAATGTGGCTGCGGCCAGGGGGCACGGAATTTCGCCGTGGGTCACGGTGCTAAATATTGGGTCAGTAGCGTTGTGGACTATCGGCGTGTTCGCTGCCCTCTATGCGGGATCGCTCGATCCGTCCGTCCGCGTGACATCAAGCCAATTATCGTCGATTATTAATGGCGGCGCCACCATTATGATGGCAGTCTTCATCGACCCGCATATTTCGGGCATGAGCGATGATGTTATGGACGGGCGCATGGGCGAAAGTCAGTTTCGCAAGGCAATGGTCTGGTTGGTGGGGAGCCGTTTCACTGGTACCTTGCTGGCCCAGTTGCTGCTGGTACCTTCTGCGCTGCTGATTGTTCAGGTGGCCAATCTATTGTGAGATCAGTTGCGCCAACTGCAGGAATTCCTGCGGTGCAACTTGCTCAGCACGCTCGGTTGGTGTGATACCGGCTTTTTCCAGCAAGGCTTCACCTCCCAGCGATTTTAGCGATGCGCGCAGCATCTTGCGACGCTGACCGAAGGCGGCGGCGGTGACTTTTTCGAGATTTTTGATGATCGACCTGTCGGGGCGTTCCGCCTTGGGCGTCAGTTTAACCACGGCGCTATCGACCTTTGGCGGCGGGGTGAAGGCGCGCGCCGGCAGGTCCATCAGTTTTTCGCAGTCACACAGTACCTGTGCGATGACCGACAGGCGGCCATAGTCGCTATCCCCTACCGGCGCCACGACCCGCAGGGCGACTTCAAGCTGGAACATCAGGGTCATGGAAAGCGGCTGCCACGGACCTGTCAGCCATTTGATCAGCAGCGGCGTGCCGACATTATAGGGCAGGTTGGAGACGATATGTGCCGCTTCGGGTAAATTGCGGTCCGCAAGTGATTGCGTTTCGTTGACCTTCATGGCGTCGCCTTCGATGACCTCGAAACGCTGACCGTAAACCGTATTCAATTCACCAAGCAGATCGATAAAGCGATGATCCATCTCGATGGCGATGATCCTGCGTGCCTCGGTTTCCAGCAGGGCGCGGGTCAGGCCGCCGGGGCCGGGGCCGACCTCGATCACAACATCGCCGTCGAACGGGCCGCCAAGGCGCACAATCTTGCGCGTGATATTGAGATCGAGCAGGAAGTGCTGACCGAAGCTCTTTTTGGCCATCAGGCCGTGAGCTTCCAGGCTTTCACGCAGGCTGGGAAGGGTCATGCGGCTTGCCTGTTCCGGCTGATATCATCGGCGGCGCGGATAGCCGCCACAAGACTGTCCATACGGGCAATCCCCTTGCCGGCGATATTGAAGCCGGTGCCATGGTCAGGTGAAGTGCGGACAATCGGCAGACCGAGCGTGATGTTGACGCCGCCCCAGAAATCAAGCGTTTTCAAGGGGATCAGGCCCTGATCATGGTACAGGCACAGGGCGGTATCGTAACCGGCGCGGGCTTCATCGTGAAACAGGGTGTCCGCCGGAAATGGCCCGCGGATATCGATTTTTTCATTTTGCAACTGAGTAATGGCGGGCTTCAAAAGTTCGATTTCTTCGCGGCCAATGGTGCCGTCTTCGCCGGCATGAGGGTTAAGGCCAGCCATGACCAGGCGCGGCCGCGCGATGGCGAAATCCCGGATCAGGGCGGCGTTGGTAATCCGGGCCAGTTCAACCAGCCCCGCAACCGACAAGGCGGCAGGTACGGCGCTCAGTGGCGTGTGGATGGTGGCCAGAACCACGCGTAGATCCTTTGCCGTCAGCATCATCACCGGTGTTGGCACGATATCGCCATCGCGGCACAATTCAGCCAGATATTCGGTATGGCCGGGGAAGCTGAAGCCCGTGGCGTAAAGCACCGATTTGGCGATGGGGCAGGTGATCACCGCCCGCGCCTGACCTCTGAGGCACAAATCGACGCCCGCCCTGATCCACGCAATAATATGCGGGGCATGGGCGCTGTCCGGCTTTCCTGTAATGGCCGGGCGGCTCAAAGGCATGTCCAGAACGGGCAAAGCGTTGGCGAAGTGAGTGGCCGTTTCGGAAATATCGGCCACACGCACAACCGGTATTCGTTGCGCGGCCAACAAGGCGGCGTCACCCAGCACGCAAAAAGCTAAACCAGCCTGATCTCTCAGACTGGTCCAGGCTTTCGCCGCAAGCTCCGGACCGATCCCGCAGGGATCGCCCAGACTCATAACCAATGGCGCATTAATGGTTTTCAATCGTCGCCGTGCTTCTCAGTTCACGCAGGTAGCGGCGGCCCAGCATGGACAGGCGCTGGTTGACCAGATTGTTCTCGACCTGATCGCGGCTCAGGGCATTGTCACCCGCCAGTTGCCGGTCACAGACATAGAGCACGTTCATGTTCTGGGGGTTGCGCAGGGGGGCTGTCGCCTCGTTGGTCTTGAGCGGGCGCAGCGCCTCGGAATAGTTGGTCAGCAGGGTGCTGAGCTGGGCGTCGCCGAGATCGGTCAATTGAACGCCCGCCGGCGCCTTACCACCGGCTTCATCGAAGGCCTCACAGCTATTGACCCGAGAGCGGAAGCTGGCCAGGGCGGCGTTGGCGCCAGCGATATCTTCCGGGCTGGCGTTGGAGGGCAGGACGACTGCGGCCTGCTTAAGGCGGAAGATCATGTCGGCATTGCCATCGGTCTTCTGGCGCAGCAGATAGATGTAAACGCCGTCCTTGGTCACGATCGGTTCGCTCATCTCACCCGGTTTGAGCGCCGTCAGCACATTCTCGACCGAAGCGTCGATATTGCCGGAAACCAGCCAGCCGGCGTCGCCGCCATTGGCCGCGGAAGGTGCGTTGGAAAACTGGCGGGCGACAGCCTGGAAGGGGGCCACCTTGGCCGCAATCTGCTCGCGCAGTTGTTTGGCGCCCTGCAGGGCATTGGCGGCGGACCCGGCCGATGTATTGTCGATAAAGATTTCTGCCACAAGATATTGCGGCTTCTGACCATCGGCGATGACCTTATCCATCAGGGAATCGATCTGGGCTGTACCGACATTGGCGTTGGAATGATAACGGCCGCCGACCAACTGGTTCCAGCCCGATTCGGCCGCAATCTGGGCGCGCAAGGTGGCAGGCTCGATACCGACCCGCTTCAATTCGGCGAGAAGCTGATCCGGTTTCAGATTGCTCTGGGCGGCCATGCGGGCGACTTCCTCGTCGATCTCGGCATCAGAAACCTTGACCTTCCAGTGATCCATTTCCTGTTGTTGCAGGCGCTCATCGATCAGGCTGTTCAGCGCCTGCTGCTGGAAGGCGGCATAGTTTTCCTGCGTCACCTGAACGCCCGAAGTCACGATCAGCA
>Ga0153956_1003357_pt1 | contig 10326 bp, 6 predicted proteins | sample TSFL040MetaG_FD_104704 | JGI IMG/M metagenome (GOLD analysis project Ga0153956, IMG submission 104704) | Attine ant fungus gardens microbial communities from Florida, USA - TSFL040 MetaG | ecosystem: Host-associated > Fungi > Mycelium > Unclassified | place: USA: Florida, Wekiwa Springs...
ATGACGGTCGGTGAGGACGTCGTCGAAGTCGACACCGAGCCGATATTGGGACTGGCGTTGTCGAAGACGGCTGCAGCTCAGCTCAAGGCATTGAAGATGCCGGAAGCGTTGAGCCCGGGCATGGATGTGTTGTTGCTGGTTCGTCCCGAACGAATGGCCGATGCCCCGGTGACGCGGATGGCAGCGCAACCGGACTGTCGGCTACAGGCGGCCGAAGGCCAAGCGGAATTCGTCGAACCGATGAGCTTCGTGGTCGAGATCCCAGAGGCCACGGTCACCACCGTAGCCAATTGGCTGGATACGAGCATGCCGCGTACGCCCCATGGGTTCGAAGCGATGACCAAGTCTCGCGCGATCGTTGCCACGTCGACAGACGGCAGGGAAGTCGTCGAGGTAATCGAGCGGATTGGACCTCATGGACTGTTCGCCATCCGCACACAACTTGCGGACGGTCGAGCGGACGTACCGGTGCTCTTGACGCACAGCACTGCCTGCCAGCATCGGATCGGTCCGGGTCGGGTATGGACCGAATGTTCGCGTGAGGCTGCGAGATTGGGGTTCGCGGCGTTACGCTATGACCGTCGCGGCACGGGCGACACCGGCATCGCCACCACCGAATTTCCGCGTATCTACTCAGAGGCATCCAAACACGACGTGATTGCGGCGGCAGAAGCCACCGGAGTACCGCCCTCGCGATTGATGATGAGCGGCGTGTGTTCGGGTGCCTGGAACTCGGCGTACGTCGCCGTCCGTCACGGTGCAAAGGTCGTGGTGATGGTCAATGCGATTCTGTATTCCTGGCGCAACGTCGAAGCCGGACCTGAAAAATTGATCGGGATGACGCCTCGCAACCCCGGCGAAGAGCCGCTGCCGGAGCCGCGCACCGCATGGAACTTGACGAAGAAGGCGTTGAAGCGCTGGCTGCCATATCGGGTGTGGTTGATACTGGGCAAACTGGGGCTCACGCAGGTGCCGGAGATCTTGTTCAAAGAGTTACGGCGCAGCAACGTGACGACCGATTTGGTGTTATCGCCGAATGACCTGGAGTGGTTTACCGGACAACGCGGTGAACGTGCCCTCAACCGCCTGTCCGACCAGAACTGGTCCCCGCAGGTTACGCCCGCCCCGACCGGCGACCACCCGCTGCTGCAACGTGATATCCAGAATCTGACTCGCCGCCGGGTGCTACAGGTTGCCGTCGATACATTTGCGCCGATACTGGCCGAACGTGATGGCGGGCAATCGGTCGATACGGATTCGTCACCGTCGAACAAGCCGATTGCATGGATGGACTAGCCACATGATGCTGACGCTGATAGCTCTGGCGTGTGTGGTGTTGCCGATTTTGGGCTACGCCCTCTACCAGCGTCCCCAGCGAGGGTTGCTGATCTTGGCCACGCTCGGCCCGTTCCACGATCTGCTGATGATCGTGCCGCACGGACATTCTTTTGTGCCGTGGAAGGAAGGCGTGCTGGCACTCAGCGCTTTGGCGACCTTCGTGACGCCCAACAGAACGCGCAACACCGGTGTCTCTCTACCGTGGTTGCCGGCGGCCGTTATCTTTGGTGCCCTGGGCGCGCTGTCCGCGGTATGTGTGATTCGTAACGTGAGCGCGGTGTATCCGATCAAGATCACGTTCTTCTACATGGTGGTCGTCACGTTCATAATGCTGCGTACTCCGTTGACCGCACGCGATCGAGATCATCTGGTGAGCATCATGATGGTGGTATCGACCGTCACCGCGATCTGGGGGATCGGCCAGCAGTTTGTCGGTGCACAGTTTTTGGTGGACCTGGGTTACAAGTACGACGACACAGTTCGCACCAGTGGTCCGCTGCTGCGCAGTTTCAGTACTTTTGGGCAGCCGTTCCCGTTCGGGCTGTACGTAGCGATGTGCCTGACTATCTGCGGCAGTGTCGCTCTGCAGAACACGGCGCGCCTGCGCAATCGGCTCTACCTCATCGTCACGCCGATTCTTGTGGTCGGCATGTTCCTGTCGATCGTCCGTGCGGCCTATCTGGCGTTGATCGTCGGCTTGATCTGGCTGGCGATCCACCGGTACCGCAAGATTTTCCTCGTGTTGCTGGCCGCGGTGGTCGCCGGCGCAGTCTCGCTCCTCTATGTACCGGTGCGAGTTCTCAAGAGCGTGTTCTCGTCGTCGAGCCTCGGTGAGCGCACCGCCGGGTGGTCGCAGATCGGGCAGAGCGTCATGGAGCATCCTTTCGGGGAAGGGCTCGGTACCACCGGATCGGCGGCCGAGAAGATTGCCACCGCAGCTCATGGCGCCAACGACCGTTACATCACGTTGCTCCGAAACCTGAATCCGGCGTTGAATTATCAGCCGGACAACTATTACGTCAAAGTTCTGTTGGAAGTCGGTCCGATCGGGCTGTGGGTGCTGCTTCTGATTCTCGGCACCGTGGTGGTCAGTGCATTGCGCGCATCCCGAACGACAACGGGACCTGATTCGGCCTTCTTTCTGGGTGTCAGCGCGTCGGCCGTCGGTGTGTGCGTGGCCGCGTTTTTCAGCACATATTTCGAGATCTTCCCGCTGGACTTTTACTTCTGGCTGTTGGCGGGAGCCGTCGGATGTGCAGTAGCCCAAAGGCGGATGAGTAAGGAGAATCCGGAACCGGGTCGACTCGAGTCGCAGCCGATCGCCAGCGGAGCGGCCTGAATCACACTGCGGTTATGTGCGAGCTATCGCATGAACCCATAATAATGAGGGTCTTTGTAATGTGCAGCAATCGGAAAGGCATCGTGGCCGTGGTACCTGGCGAGAAAGATGTACCCGCGGCCGCCGCCGCACCACCGACGACTACTCCGGATTCGTTGACCCACGATTCCGCGAGCCGGAACTCGCTGGCCATGTTGGCGAGCCGGCTCGTCGTCGCGATCTTGGGCTGGGCCGGATCTGTCTTGATCGCCCGTCACCTGTCGCAGACCGACTGGGGTGTCTTTTCGTTTGTGTTCAGTCTGCTGGGCATGATGTCAATCGTCACTGATCTCGGGGTGGGCCGAGTCGTGTTGGCTCGGCTCCTGGACAGCGACAAAGACAAAGTTGATGTCATCGCCAGCGCATTCGTTCATCTCCGAGTCGTATTGGGCCTCGTCGGATATTGCGTTGCGCTGGGCTACGTGCTGTTGCTGGGGTACCCCGCTGAGGTGGTACGCGCGACGGCCATCGGTGGAGTGGTGGTGGTCATTGCCACGCCGAGTTTCGCGCTCACGGTGCTGTATCAGAGTCGACTGAAGTTGATCACGGTAGCGCTGGCCGAGTCGGCCGCACAATTGCTGCAGTTGGTCCTTACCGTCCTGATCGCCTTGATGAAACCGGACCTGTTGCTCTTCTTCCTTCCGGCCATTGTGTTCGAGATCTTCGCCGGCATATGGAAGCTGCGCGGGATCCGTACCGGCAAACTTGGTCTGAACCTCGGTGGGAACCCCGGCGTGGTGCTGTGGCGCGAGATGCTGGCAGAAGCGGTGCCGTTGAGCGTAGGCATGGCCATGATGACACTGCTGTCCAAGATTGACGTACTGCTGCTCGGCCGTTTGTCAACGTTCAACGCGGTGGGCCACTACACGATCGCCTACAAGTTCTCGGACCTCGTCAATACGGTTGTGCTTGGTGTGGTGGCTCCCGCAACCACGGTGATGGTCGCATCTTGGCCGGATCTGCCCGACCAATTCCGTAACCGAGTCAAGACCGCCGCAGTTTTCCTTGGCATCATCACGTGTTTCGTGGTCGTCGGTATGTGGGCCTCGGCAGATTCGATCATCGAATTTCTCTACGGTCCACGCTTCACCTCGGCGGCCGATGCGACGCGCATGCTGTTGGTTGGTGCCGTGTTCGCCGCGCTGACACACCTGATCTTGATGGCCTTGGTGTCGTCGGGACGTCAGCGCCTGTATCCATGGCTGGCGCTTGGCGCGCTCGCCATCAATGTGGGCCTGAATGTGGTTCTGATTCCCCATTATTCGTACAACGGATCAGCGCTGGCGACGATCCTGACGGAGTTCGCGATGCTGTGCGCCATGTGGATCCTGTTGGTTCGGACGGTACCGATCCGTCGGTTGGTCCCGGCCGGGAAGCTGGCGCTGATCGTCGCGCTGACGGCTGCCGTCTGCGCGCTGTCCACCGTTGTGAAACGGATGACCTACCTACCGTGGCCGGTTGTCGCGGGTGGCTCGGTACTGGCCTTCGTGGCAGGCATATTGCTGCTCGGGCTTGTGGACCGGCGGATCGTCAGCAGATTCCTCTTCGGCAAGATCGGATGGCGATGAGATCCACGATCTTTGTCAATCGGGCGGGGCGCATTTCGGGTGCCGAGGTCGTGATGCTGAAGCTGATCGATGTGGCGCTCGATCGCGGCCATCGGGTGCAGGTGGTGTGCCCCGACGGGCCGTTGGCCGATCAACTGCCCGATGGTGTTTCCCACCTGCGGATTGATGAATTGGATCTGGGCGGCAGCTCGCAGGGCAATCGCGCGACGGCGCTCCTTGAGCTCGCCAGGCGCTGGCGTCGCGCCGCCAAGGTGATTCGTGGCGCTGTCGGGCCGGGCAGTCGCATCGTGGTCAACTCACTGCAGGCGTTGCCTGCCGCGCGACTTGCTCACCCGTCCGGTGGAGTGTCGTGGTTGGTCCACGACACCATCAGCGAGTCCAAGCAGCGTCTGCTTGTGCGAGCCAGTGCCGCGGTGATCTCTCGAGCTGTTGCGGTGTCGCCGCCGACCGCGGAAGCCGTCCGCGCTCTGGGGATCGAGACTCGGGTCGCACCGCTCGGAGTGCGGATTCCGCCTGCCCGTAGCAATCGTGCAGTTGGCGAGATACCCATTATTGGGATCATGGGATCGGTGACGCCGTGGAAGGGGCATCGTGTGTTGTTCGACGCGCTCGCCCAGATTCCCGACGTGCGTCTTGAGGTCGCCGGATCGGTGTTCCATGCAGATCGGGCGTACGGCGACGAGTTGGTTCAGATCGCGTCGCGCCCGCCGTTGGCCGGTCGAGTGTCGTTCCTGGGCCACGTCGATCCGTTGTCGACGATCGCGAATTGGGACGTGCTGGTGAGCGCGAGCACGTCGCCGGAGGCCGGCCCGATCGTCGCGCTCGAGGCAATGAGCTTGGGGGTTCCGGTGATCGGAACCGATCATGGCGGCTGCGCCTGGCTGCTGCGGGACGGCGCAGGTGTTCTGGTGCCTCCCGGAGACTCGTCCGCCTTGGCGACCGCCATCAAGACGGTTCTCGGGCGGGGACCCATGGATTTGGCGCCCATGCTTGCGTCCGCGCGGCAACGGGTGGTCGATGACCACGACGTCACCAAGACATATCCCGCGATGCTGGACGCATTACTCGGACCGGGTGGTCTATGACCAGACCGCGGTCCCCTAGTAGTCGTTCGAACGTCAGGAAGGTTCTCATGCGTGGCATCACGGTTGTGGCGATCATCGTGATGCTTGCATTCACGTCGATTTCGGATGTGACTCGCCCATGGCATCTCGATGCGCCGCGTACCGTCGCGAAATGTCTCAACGACATCGGCATCTCACCGGGCTCATTCGATGCCGAATCCGGTGACGACCTTCACCGTGATCTCGCTGAATCGCGGAATGTAGGGGCGACCAGGCTGCGGTTCGATATCGATTGGTCGTCGATCGAGGCTGTACGTGGTGTTTACGACTGGTCGCACGTCGACGATGTGGTGAAGGCGATCGTCGATGCGCAATTGACACCGTTGGCAGTGCTCTCCTACACACCTGACTGGGCGAGAGTTCCAGGCGCCACCGATTCGCACGGCGCTCCGGCTGATCCGCGGCAATTTGCCAAATTCGCCGCCGACGCGGTCGAACGTTACGGATCGATAATCCAGACCTGGGAGATATGGAACGAGCCCAATATCGACATGTTCTGGTCTCCGACACCGAATGCAAAGGCCTATGTCGACTTGGTACGGGCGACCTCGGCTGCGATCAGGGACAAACAGCCGAACGCCACGATCTTGGTCGGCGCATTGTCCTCGGGAGCGGACGCGAACTATGGGGAGATCGATCCGGAGACCTTCGTCTCTGAGATGTATGCGGCCGGTGCCAGCGGTACATTTGATGCGCTGTCGGTGCATCCATACACGTTTCCGGCGTTACCGACCGACCCGGATCCCGACGGTACCAACACTTTTCGGAAGTTGCCGCGACTCCACGCGATCATGGCGTCGAACGGTGACGGCGAGAAGAACATCTGGATAACAGAGTTCGGCGCGCCGACTGGAACGGACCCCAGCGCTGTGACTCAAGTAGGACAGGCGGAGAATCTGTCCACCGGCATTTTGGCTGCGCGCAGCCTTGGATACGTTCCGGTCATCTTCATCTATTCGATCCGCGACTCGGGTACCGACGCTCGTGACCTGTATCAAAATTTCGGCTTGCTCACCCACTCGTTCGCGCGCAAACGGGCGTTTCAAGAAGTGAAGATCCTCACTGCGTCGACCGATTGCTGAAAATCGCGGGGGATCAGGGTCGGCCGATGTCGATACGGAATGTGAATGATCAGCAACTAATTCGTCGGCGTTTGTGGCGGTAGTGGAACCGCTACTCGGTGGTTCGGGAAGCTTCGACGTTCTCGCGATGTGGGATTGCGCGCGTTGATGATCCGTGCCTCTGACGAGGGACAAGTGTGGTGTTTGTCGTACTGGATGAATCGCGCATCTGAATTTGCTACGGTTGTATATAACGCAAGCGCGGCGGATTTGCGCGCCAAAGTGTATGCATTCACAGCAAAGGTGAGATCAGATGAATGGTGACGCCGCGGTCGAGCGGGATCTGCGGCGGTTCCACAGTGTTCCGCCGACTTTCGATGTCGCGTACCATCTCCGCGAACTGGTGCGGGTATTGCTTCCGGCATTGATCTGCGCGGCGCTGTTGGCGGGCGCGGCCTACTTCTATGTCAACTCTGAACCCAAGCAGTACGAGAACAGCGTGACCGCGCGTATCGAATCCGGCGCCAGCACAGCTACTTTCACTGATGTCACGGTGAACACGCTGGCTCCGCCGTTCATCGCACTCAGCAAGTCTCAGCCGGTGCTGGAACTCACGTTGCAACGTTCGCACGTCAAGATGACCCCCGAAGAGCTGTCCAATAATCTGACCGTCGAGGTGCTGACGTCGCCGAGCTTGGTGCAGGTCAGTGCTCGCGCAGACAACCCAAAGGATGCCATTGCGCTCGCCGAAGCGGCGGTGGCGTCGTTGGACACCACGACAGTGAACATCTGGAACGACAAGGTCGATGGCGACATCAGCCGGCTCCAGGAAACTGCTGGGACCATCGGCGACCAGATGAACGCATTGCCCCGGCCGTCCCCACAACACGACGTTCTCAAGTCTGAGTACGACTCGCTCATTGAGCAGACGAAGCAACTGCAGACGACACAGCCCAACCGAATCAGCCTGTTGGCCCAATCCGGAGAGACGACACAGGTAGCGCCCAAGCCGATGCAGCAGGCATTGGTTGTATTCGTAGCATCCCTCATCGTGTTGGCCGAGTTGTTCGCATTTTTGAATGGGCGAATCGGTCGACGTACGAACAATGCCTGGCTGCGTCGGATGGCGCACAAGCACGGGTACGGGTTGGATCGGGCGACAGCCCAGGATCAGGCGTGGCCGGCGGTCACTCAGATTCAGTTGAACAAGCGGAGCCAGGTGGGTAGTGGTCCGTTCGCGCTCTACGCACGTGAATCGCAGTCGGCGAAGACGCTGATCGAGACTGCTGTCGGCACAATGGAATCTGCAGCATCGGGCACGGATACACCGGCGCGGCTTCCGGTGCACTCGCTGGAGTCCGAATGGTGGCGCGATATGGACAATGCAGATCGGTCGTTGGCCGTTGTCGTTGTCGACACGAAGCAAACGGGTCGCTCGGCGTTGGGTGACGCGTTTGACCGCCTGGATGACTATGGAATCCCCGTCCAGCTCATAGGGCTGTCCGGAGAGAAGTCACCAGGGCTGAGTGCGTCATCTGGCGCTGATCACAAGAGGGACTCGACGGCCTGACGCATCTGATGCCTGAATTGTTCGCGAGAGAATGATTCGGCATGCTTGCGGATCGCGGAGGTGTCGTAGGTCGAGTCATCGAACTGCCGTAATGCTTTTTCGAATCCCTCGACAACCAGAGTGTCGCTCCCGGCCGGTACAAACTCTCCGCTGAGACGGGGGATGACCGAGTCCAGCGCACCCCCCGCGCCTACCGCGATCACCGGCGTACCGCACGCCATTGCCTCAACCGGCACGATGCCGAAATCTTCGATGCCCGGCATCAGCAGCGCGCGTGCGCGGCGTTGCAATGAGAGCATCTCCTCGTCCGAAACTCGACCCAGGAACTCGATTTTCGGCCCTGCGAGGGCGTGGCACGCTGCTGCCATTCGGCCGTCACCGGCGACGACGAGACGTACCCCGGCGCGCTCCGCTGCGGCGACCGCCAACTCGGGGCGCTTGTAGGGGACCAAGCGGCCGGCCAGCAGGAAGAAGTCTTCGCGCGCGGTGTCCGAACCCGGGGTGTAGTAGTCGGTGTTGACGGGTGGATGGATCACGTTCGCATCACGGTGCCACCACTGCCTGATCCGATCCCGGACTACATTCGAATTGGCAACGATGGCAGTAATTTTCGGTGCTGCAGATGCTTCGTTGCGACGAATCAATGTAGCCAATGCCGCCAATGCGGAGCGACCGGCGATGCCGTCGGCCTCACCCCGGCGCATTTCCGGGTCCCACGCCCACCTGGCCGGCGAATGGACATAGGCCAGCGTCGGCTTGTCGGTGGCGTGGGCAGCGGCGATCGCTGCGGCATGGTGGCTGATGATCACCGCGTCCACATCGTCGAACTGCATCTTGCGAAATGCCCGAGGGAACAACGGTACAAGCGGTGCGTGAGACCGGCGCCCCGCCGCTTTGTGGAGTCGATCAACGTTGCTGACCACCACTCGGCCGTCGAGCTCGGGGGCTTGTGGCATGTCCATGGCGATGGGCACGTGCACCTTTGCAGCGGGCCATTCTCGGGCAAGTTGCACTACCACTTGCTCGGATCCAGCAAACTCGGTCAGACGCTCGTGAGCGATTGCTACGGAAGAGGCAGTCACCGGATGAGTTTAGCGGCAGAGCGACTTCTCACATCGATGCGGCGGCTGTGGAACCGTTGATCGTCATGAATTGTTTGAGCGCGTCGTAGGCAAGTTTCGGGACGCCGCTATGGGTGATCAGGCCGAAGTTCTGCTCGGTATTCGCCGGATCGGTACCGATATCGACGATGTCGTAGAAGTAGACCGGCCCAACGTAACTGTATTGCTGGGCCTCACGGAGGATTTCGGTGATGGTGTCGGCCTGCACTTGCTGGCTGACGGCACCGGTTCCGGTACCGGTTGGGGCTCCGGCTTCGGTGAGCCAGATCTTCTTGTCCCCGTCACCGTTGGCAACCATAACGTTGTGGATCGCCTCGATCGGATCGATCACCGGCATCCACGGGAAGTGGTACTGGTGGAATGCCACGGCATCGAAGTACCCCTTACCGCCGGCTGCATAGATGCCCTGGATGAAGGCGGCATCTTGGGCGATGGTGGCCTCGGGGGCGATACCGCCGGCGATGACAACGTTGCCGGCGTTGACCGCCTTGATCGCTGTGTAGGCAGCCTTGAGCACCGCCGTATAGCGCGCCGGGTTCGGGTTGGGCCAGAACTGCGTGAGGTTTTCCTCATTCCAGATCTCGAAGGTGTTGATCTCGCCTGCGTAATGCTGGGCGACCGCTGCTGAGAACTGGCCGAATTGTGCGTCCTGGGCGGCGTTGGCCGGTGGGGTGTGTGGATTGGTGCTGCCCGAAAGCAATTGCGGAGTGTCGTAAATGACGGCCAACGGGCTCATGCCGGCACTCACGATGTCCTGGACGATCGGGTCGATGGTCGACCAGTCGTAGGTGCCCTTCTTTCTTTCCACGATCGACCAGCTGATGGTCATGCGCACGGTTGTCGCCCCGGCAGCTTTGGCTGCCGCGAGTGCCGCGTCGATCTGAGCCGGCGTCAGGCCATCCCAGGCGTTGATGCCCTGGATGCCGACGATGGGCTTGTTCGACACCGGTGTCGGCGGTGGTGGCGGTGCGGTGATCGCCATCTTCACGGTGGCCACGGCACTCTTGGCTGAACCGACGGTCGCGATATAGGTGAAGGTATCGGTTCCGGTGAAGTTGGCCTTGGGCGCGTAGGTGAACGATCCATCGGTATTGAGGCTGAGGGTGCCGTTCTTTGGGCCTGTTACGAGCTTGGCGGACAACGTATTTCCGGACGGCGAGGTGTCG
>Ga0153956_1003358_pt1 | contig 10325 bp, 4 predicted proteins | sample TSFL040MetaG_FD_104704 | JGI IMG/M metagenome (GOLD analysis project Ga0153956, IMG submission 104704) | Attine ant fungus gardens microbial communities from Florida, USA - TSFL040 MetaG | ecosystem: Host-associated > Fungi > Mycelium > Unclassified | place: USA: Florida, Wekiwa Springs...
GAGGTGCGCATCATCGGCCACACCGACAACACCGGCACCGACGCCATCAACAACCCGCTGTCGGTGGACCGCGCGGCCAGCACGCGCGACTACCTGGTGGCGCGCGGCGTGCCGACGCAGGCCATTCGCATCGACGGCCGCGGCTCGCGCGAGCCGGTGGCCGACAACAGCACCGACGCCGGCCGCGCGCAGAACCGCCGGGTGGAGATCTACGTCGGCGAGCGCCCGGCGCACGGCTGAGCTTCAGCCGCCTTCCACCCCGCGCAGCAGGTTCGCCAGTTCGACCGCCGAGCGCACCTCCATCTTGTCGAACACGCGCGCGCGGTGCACCTCCACCGTGCGCACGCTGATCGCCAGTTCCTCGGCGATCAGCTTGTTGGGCAGGCCGCGGGCCACGCAGCGCATCACCTCGCGCTCGCGCTCGCTCAGTTCGGCCACGCGGCGCGCCACCTGCTGGCGCCCGCGCCGCGCCTCGATGGCCTGCTGCGACTTCGCCAGCGCCTGCTCCACGCGATCGACCAGCGCGTTGTCCGAGAAAGGCTTCTCGCAGAAGTCGAAGGCGCCGCGCTTGACGGCATCGACCGCGGTCGGCACGTCGGCATGGCCGGTGAGGAAGATCACCGGCATCTCGGCCAGCCGGCCCTGCTCGGCCAGGCGATCGAACAGCACCAGGCCGCTGGTGCCGGGCATGCGCACGTCCAGCAGCAGGCAGCGCGGCTGCTCGGCGCCGGGGCTTTCGGCCAGGCGTTCCTCGAAGGCTTCGGCGCTGGCGTAGTGCTCGCTCGACAGGCGGCGCGAGCGCAGCAGCCAGGCCAGCGCCTCGCGCACGCTGGCGTCGTCGTCGACGATGAAGATCAGGGCATCGATGGGGGGTTGCATGGTGGGGTTCGGCTATGCATGGCGCCGGCCATGACGGATGGCGCCGGCGGGCGCCGAGCATGACAGATGACGGCATGCCGTTGTCGTGCGCCGCCAGGCGCGGTCATCGATGCGCAGCGGGGTCATCGGTCATCTCCTCGGCTTGGCCACCGGCAGGGTGAAGCGGAAGACGGTGCCGCGCGGCCGGTTCGGCTCGTGCAGCAGCGCGCCGCCGTGCTGCTCGACCACCGTGCGGCACAGGCTCAGGCCCAGGCCCATGCCGTCGGGGCGGGTGGTGAAGAAGGCGGTGAACAGGCGCGCGTCGACGGCTTCGTCGATGCCGCTGCCCAGGTCGGCCACGGCGAAGGCGAGCCAGCGCCGCGCGTCGGCGCCGGGCTCGCCGCCGTGGGCGCTCACCGGCCCTTCGGCGCGGCGCACCTGCAGCGTCAGCACGCGCTCGGCGATGCCGGGGTGGTCCATCGCCTGCATGCCGTTGCGCGCGAGGTTCAGCAGCACCTGCTCGACCAGCGTGCGGTCGCAGAACACGGGCGGCAGGCGCGGCTCGACGTCGACGGCGACGCGCACCCCCAGCTTGCGCGCCTGCAGCTCGACCAGGGGCATGATGTCCTCCAGCAGCGCGCGCGGCTCCACGGCCTCGCGCGTGCGGTCGCGCCGGCGCACGAAGTCGTGCACGCTGCGGATCACCTGGCCGGCGCGGTCGGCCTGCTCGCCGATGCGGCGCATGGCCATGGCGATGTCGTCGCGGTTGGCAGGCGTCACGCCGCCCGGCGCGGCCAGCAGGTTCATCGAGCCGCTGGCGTAGCTGGCGATGGCGGCCAGCGGCTGCGTGAGTTCGTGGCTCATGAGCGAGGCCATCTCGCCCACGGTGGCCAGGCGCGCGCTGGCCTGCAGGCGTTCCTCGCTGGCGCGTGACAGCTCCTCCACGCGGCGCTGTTCGCTCATGTCGATGAAGGCGCTCATCCAGCCGGTCTGCACGCGCTGCGCGTTGATCAGCGGCGCCTCGAAGATCAGCACCGGGAAGCGCGTGCCGTCCTTGTGCTGGAAGACGGACTCGAAGCCCTCGCGTGGCAGGCCGCCGGCGGCCTGCCGGTGGCGCTGGCGCTGGCGGTACGCATGCGCCAGCTCGGCCGGCCAGTAGGGCGCGTCGCTGGCGGTGCCCAGCAGCTCGGCGGCGCTGTAGCCCACCATCTCGCAGAAGGCCGGGTTCACGTAGCGGATGCGGCCCTGCAGGTCGCGCGCGCGCAGGCCGGTGATGACCGAGTCCTCCATCGCCTTGCGAAAGGCCAGCGCGTCGGAGAGTTCGTCCTCCGCCCGCACGCGCCGCCGCGTGTCGCGCGCCAGCAGCACCAGCACCGACACCAGCGCGATCGACATCGCCGTGACCAGCCCGGTGAGCATGTTGGGGAACAGGTCGGGCGCCGAGCGCCAGCCGTCCACGCGCAGCACCAGCGTGTTGCCCGGCAGGTCCAGTTCCTGCTGCGAGGTGAAGACGCGGTTGCCCAGGCGCCGCGCCGTGCCCAGGCTCACCAGCCGGGTGCCGTCGGCCTCGGTCAGCGAGACCTCCTGGCCGCGCATCAGCGCCGGGCCCAGCATCTCGTTGAGCATGCCGCGCAGCGCGTAGGTGGCGACCAGGAAGCTGCCGTCCTCCAGCGCCAGGCAGCTTTCCATCGCCTCCATGCCGCCGACCATGCCCGGCGGGTGCATCACGGCCACGTAGTGGCTGGGCGAGTAGGCCGCCCCCCGCTGCTGCCGTGCGACGGTGCAGGCCCGGGCCACATCGGACTGGGCTTCGGCGCGGATGGCGGCATCGAACACCGAGGCGCGGTACGGCGTGTCGGCGATGCGCAGGATGTGCAGGTCGGCGTCGCGCCACTCGATGCGCAGCCATTCGCGGTGCTCGCGCAGCAGGTCGGTGGCCGCGGCGTTCCATGCCGCCGCATCGGCCTGCACCGTCTGCAGCGGCTGCAGGTTCTGCAGGTTGCGCGCCAGGCCGGCGCGCACGTCGCCCGCCGCATCGGCGATGTCGCGGTCCAGCCGTGCCTGGACCTGCTCCACCTCGTGCCGCCCGGCCAGCCAGACCACGGTGGCGAGCAGCCCCAGCACCAGCAGCGCCAGCAGCACCCAGAGGAACCAGCGCCGCCACAGCGAGCGCAGCGCGCGCCAGCTGCGCCGCCAGGGCGGCAGCGGCGGCGTGGCGGCGGCGGTGGCGGTGGCGTCATCCGGCAGCGCGGCCAGGACGCTGTCCAGCGGCGGCTCGGCGCCGGCGGGCAGCGTCGCGCTCACTGGACGCCCCTGCGTGCCGCGCACTGCGGGTGCGAGCGCCTGCGCAGCGGCCGGGCGGCGCTCACAGCACCCGGTGCGTCAGGGCCGGCAGCTGCGCGCGGCATTCGGCGATGCGCGCGGCGTCCAGCTCGGCCAGCACCAGGCCTTCGCCGCTGGCGCGCTGCGCGACGACGCCGCCCCAGGGGTCGGCCACCAGCGTCTGGCCCCAGGTGCGGCGGCCGTTCTCGTGCGTGCCGCCTTGCGCCGGCGCGGCCACCCAGGCCAGGTTCTCGATGGCGCGGGCGCGCAGCAGTGTTTCCCAGTGCGCCTGGCCGGTGGTGTGGGTGAAGGCGCTGGGCACCAGCAGCAGCTCGGCGCCCTCGCGCGCCAGGGCGCGGTACAGCTCGGGAAAGCGCAGGTCGTAGCAGACCGACAGGCCCACGCGCCAGCGGTGGCCGTCGCGCGAGGGCAGCTCGAACAGCACCGGCTGGCGGCCCGGCGCGATCACGCGCGCCTCGTCGTAGCGCTCGCGGCCGTTGTCGAAGCAGAACAGGTGGATCTTGTCGTAGCGCGCCACGCAGTCGCCTTGCGGCGAGAAGGCGAAGGAGGTGTTGAAGACATGGGCGTCGTCATTCGCCTGCAGCGGCAGCGTGCCGCCGACGATCCACAGGCCCAGTTCGCGCGCGGTGGCGGCCAGGAAGCGCTGCACGGGGCCATCGCCCGGCTGCTCGCGCAGCGCCAGCTTGTCGCTGTCCTTGCGGCCCATCAGGCAGAAGTATTCGGGCAGCGCCGCGAGTTCGGCACCCGCCGCCGCGGCCTCGGCCAGCAGCGCGCGGGCGCGTTCGAGGTTGGCGTCGCGTTCGATGCCGGACACCATCTGGATCGCAGCGATCTTCATGGGCGAGTCTCCTGGTTGCTGCTGCCGTCGCGGCCCCACGCGGGCAAGGCCGGCAGGCTGGGCAGCGAAGGCAGTGCCGGCAGCTTCGGCAGTTCCTGCTGCAGCGCGGGCCCGATGGGGTGCGGCACCTTGCTCACGCGCGGGTCGCTCCAGGTGCCGTCGATCTGGAACTCCTGCGTGGCGGCCACGGCCAGCGGGCGGCTGAGCACCATCTGCGCCAGGAAGGTGCCCAGGCCGATGGCCGGGTTGATCGCCGTGGCCACCAGCGCGGCGGTTCCGGCGTTGATCTCGGGCACCACCACCACGCGCAGATTCTGCGTCTCGTGCGCGATGTCCGCCGAGCCGTCCATCAGCACGGCCGCATTGACCCCTTTCATCTGCAGGTTGTTGGTGGTGGCGCTGCCTTCGGCGATGTGCACGTCGCCGCGGATGAAGTCGAAGGCGAAGCCGGCGCTGAAGATGTCGCGGAAGTCCAGCGTCAGCCGGCGCGGCAGCGCCTGCAGGCTCAGCACGCCCAGCAGCTTGGCGATGCCGGGCTCGGCCTTGAGGAACTGGCCCTGCGCCACCTCCAGGTGCATCTGGCCGCCCAGGCTGGGGATGTCGATCGAGAAGGGCGAGCCGCGCCACTGCACGTCGCCGCCGAGTCGGCCCTTGCCGTGCAGCAGCACGCCGCGCATGCCGAAGCGCTCCAGCAGGCCGCCCGCGTCGGCGATGTCGAGCCTGAAGTTCATGGCCGTGCGCCGCGGCGCCTGCGCGCCGGCCCACGAGCCCTGGGCGCTGAACACGCCCTCGGGCGTGCTGAGCACCAGCTTGTTCAGCCGCCACTCGCGCGTGGGGCCGCCGCGGTTCACGGCGTCGATCTCGGCGCGGCCCAGCTTGCGGCCCAGCAGCTCGAAGTCGTCCACCACCACGTCCAGCGCGGGCAGTTCGCTGGGCTCCTCGTCCAGCAGCGACTCGACCTCGCGCGCCTCGCTGGGCGCGATCTTCAGCCGCGCCAGCCGCGCGTAGAGCCGGCCCGACTGCTGCACGCGGTATTCGGCGTAGCCGCTGAGTTCGCGGGCGTCGATGTTGGCGCGCCAGAGCGTGCCCTCGCGCGTGCCGCCCATCACCACGTCATGCAAGGTGCGGCCGGCCACCGCGAATTCGCCGGCGCGCAGGGCGACCATCGTCGGCATCCAGGCCGACGCGTCGGCCTCGCTGGCCGGGGTCATCGAATCGGTGCTGCCGGCGTTCTCCTCGAAGAGCTTGCGCCAGGCCGCGACATCGAGGCTGGGCAGCGCGACGCTGGCCAGCACGCCGCGCTCGGGCAGCGCCGCCGATTCGACCGCCGGCGCCCCGATGCGCAGCGCGCCGCGCAGCACGCGCGCATGGCCGCCCGCCAGGTCGCGCACGTACTGGGCCGAGGCGGCGTTGCCGAGCGTCATCTCCAGCTGGTCGCTGGCGGCGCTGCCGTCGCGCTCGCGCCGCAGCACGGTCTGCGCCACATGCAGCGGCAGCGCATCGGCCGCCGCCTTGCCCAGCGGCGCGGGCAGGTCCAGCGCCAGGCCCTGCAGCGTGCTGTCGAGGCTGAACTCCGGCACGCCGTCGCGCAGGCCCAGGGTGGCGCTGTAGGCCGCGCCGCCCGTCATGTTGCGCGCCAGGCGCGGGAGCCACTGGGCCTCGCGCGCGGCGCGCAGGCCCTCGGCCGTGATGGTGCCGGTGGCGCGCAGGCTGAAGTCGGGGCCCGTGGCGCCGTAGCGGCCCTTGCCCTCGATGCGCATGTCGCCGCCGGCAAAGCGCGCCTGCACGCCGGCCAGCGAGAAGCCGCTCTCGGTGAAGCTGAGCGTGCCGCGCGCCTGCGTGAGCGGCGGCGCCTCGGGCGCCAGGCGAAGCTCGTTGTCGGCCAGCACCACGCCGGCCTGCACCTTGGCCTTGGCCATGTCCGCCAGCGGCAGTTCGAGCTTGAGCCGGTAGTCGCCGTTGCCGGTGGCGCGCGCGCCGGCCGCGAAGTCGCGCGCGCCGCCCAGCAGCGGCGCGCCCAGGCGCAGCACATCGCCCAGCGGCCCGTGCGCCTGCGCATCGACCTGCAGCACGCCGTGGTCGAGGTCGGGGATGCGGGCCTCGGCCTTCAGCACCTCCACCGCCGGCGCGTCGGCCAGGCGGGCGCGGGCATGGCTGACCTGCATGCTGGCGCGGTCGAAGATCAGATCGCCCGACAGCGCGGCCAGCGGCGGCCAGGCGGAGGGCTTGCCATCGATCGGATGCGGGGCGTAGGCGAAGCGCACGTCATGCACTTGGGCGGCGATGCGGAACTCGCCCTTCTTCGGATCGGTGAAGGGCATGTCCCACAGGTCACCGCGCAGGCGGAAATCGACCCCGCTGGCCTGGCCCTGGGTGACGGCGTCGCGCACGTAGTGGCGCACGTCCTGCGGAATGTCCAGCGGCAGGTAGCGCCAGACGCGCGTGCCGTCGGCGCGCGTGAGCTGGCCCTCGAGGTCGAGCACGCCGGGAAAGCGCGACTTGCTCGCCGACGTGGCCGGGTCGCTGGTATGCCAGCCGAGCCGGGCCGTGCCCTGCGCATCGGCGTTGGCGAAGCGCATGTCGGGCATGCTCAGCTGGATGCGATCGCCGTCGCGCTTCCATTGCAGGTGGCCGCTGAACTGCGCCAGCGGCAGCACCGGGTCCTCGAACACACCGGGCAGGTCGAGCGCGCCGTCGGCGATGCCGAGCGTGGCGCTGCCGCCGGCCTGCGTCATGTCGAACTCGGCGCTGAGCCCGCGCACGCCCGGCACGCCCACGGGCGGGCGGGCCTGCGCGATGCGGTCGGCGGGCGTGGTGCCGTCCACGCTGGAGGCCAGGGCGAGGCCGCTCACGCGGCCCTTGGCCTGGTAGCTCTGCGGCGCCTCCAGCGGGCCTTGCCAGGCGACGTCGACGGCCTCCACCAGGCCGCGCGGCGCACGGGCGGCGATCAGGCGGTGCGCCGCGTCGCCCAGGGGCAGGCGGTTGGCGATCAGCGCCAGCGCGCCCAGGTCCAGCCGGTCGGCGCGCAGGCTGCCGCTCTCGGGCGTGCGGCCCTGCGGCTGCACGCGCTGGAAGCGCAGGTTGCCGCCGGGCCAGCGCTCGCCGCTGCCGGTGGTGAACTGCAGCTCGCGGGTGGAGAACTCGAACAGCGCGTCGGTGCTGCGCACCGCCAGCCGGCCCGTGACCTGGCTGAGCACCAGCGGCTCCAGCCTGTCGCCCAGCACGGCGTTGACGCGCGCCAGCGCCAGGTCGGCGGCACCGCCCACCGGCCGGCCGTTGTCCACATCGACCCAGGCGCGCAGGGCGCCGTCGCCCTCGCGGATGCGCGCATCCAGCGTCACGTAGCGGCCCAGCTGCGTCACGTCGATGCGCGGCAGCTCGGCGTAGAGCTGGCCGTGCCAGGTCTGCCAGCGGCCGCTGCGCACCGACAGCAGCGGCTGGCGGAAATCGCCCAGCACGGTGAAGCGCTGGCCCCAGCCCTCGGGTGGCGTGGCGTCCAGGCGCATCCGGTGCCGGCGTGCGCCGTTGCGCGAGACGAAGCGCACGTCGGTCAGCAGCAGGGGCGGGGCGCCGCGCTGTTCGTCGGTCCAGCGCACGCTGCCGTGCTCCACCACGAGTTCGCGCTGGGAGAAAAACCAGTCGGCCGAGCGGGTGTCTTCGCCGCGGCCCTGCGAGAGATCGAGCCCCGCCACATGCAAGTGGCCGGCCGCATCGAGCCGCACCTCGGCTTGCGGGCGATCGATGTACAGCTGCTCGAAGCCCAGGCGCCACAGCGAGCGCGGCGAGACGCTGGCCACCACCCGCGCCAGGCGCAGCGCCGCGCGCTGTTCGCCGTCCTGCAGCACGACGTCGTGCAGCTCGATGGTGGGGAGCAGCCCGTGCGATTGCGCATCGATGGACCCGATGTGCACCGGCACCCCGAGCGCCTTGCTCGCCTGCGCTTCCAGCGCCCCACGGTAATCGCCGATTCGCGGCACAATCCACGCGTGTAGAACCACGACCGACAGCGCCAGAACCAGCCATGCGGCGACCAGCAGCCCCAGCAGCCAACGCGCCGTCACAGCCGTCATCTTGAGCAGTCGTGAAGGGGTAGGCGTCGTGACGTTCATTGAGGATCGCGCTGTGTCGGAAATTATGACCGCCGGCCATGGGCCGGGTTCCTCCGGGGCCGGTGCAACGCCGCCCTCCGCGCACTCCCGTTTCGTGCAGCGCCTGCGGCGCCGCTACGCCGCCGAACTGCCGCTGCTGCCCGCGGGCACGCCGCTGCGCGCCCACATGCAAGCCGCCTACGCCGCTCTGGCCGAACGCGGCAGCCCGCCGGGCGATGCGCTGCGCATCGTGCGCCAGCTGGTGATGGAGCGGCTGGTCGCGCTCGACTGCGACGGCCCCGCGCCCTGCGCCCTGGCCGACGTGACCCATGCCGTGACGCAACTGGCCGAGTTCGCGCTCGACACCGCCTGCGCCGTGGCCTTCGCCGAACTCGATGCCGTCCACGGCCAGCCGCTGGCGCCCGAAGGCGAAGGTGCTCGGGCGCAACTGTGGGTGGTGGGCATGGGCAAGCTGGGCGCGCGCGAACTCAACGTCTCCAGCGACATCGACCTCATCTACCTGTACGACCACGACGGCGAGACGGCCGGCAACGCCGAGGGCCGCGGCAGGCTGTCGAACCAGGAGTACTTCGCGCGCGCCGTCAAGCGCGTCTACCAGCTGGTGGGTGACACGACCGAGCACGGCTTCGTGTTCCGCGTCGACCTGGCGCTGCGGCCCAACGGCAACTCGGGCCCCAGCGTGGTCTCGCTCGATGCGCTGGAGGAATACCTGCAGGTGCAGGGCCGCGAGTGGGAACGCTTCGCCTGGCTCAAGAGCCGCGTGGTCGCGCCCACGGCCGTGGTGGCCGACGGTTCGGCCCAGGCCCTGCGCGGCGTGGTGCTGCCCTTCGTCTTCCGCAAGTACCTGGACTACAGCGTGTTCGACGCCCTGCGCGTGCTGCACCGGCAGATCCGCGAGCAGGCCGCCAGGCGCAGCGCCGGCCGGCCGGAGCGCGCCAACGACGTCAAGCTCTCGCGCGGCGGCATCCGCGAGATCGAGTTCATCGTGCAGCTGCTGCAGGTGGTGCGCGGCGGCCAGTTCCCCGAGCTGCGCACGCGGCCCACGCTCGACGCCCTGCAGCGTCTGGCGCGCGCCGGGCTGATGCCGCAGGCGGCCGCCGATGCGCTGGCCCGCGCCTACGCGTTCCTGCGCCGCGTCGAGCACCGCATCCAGTACCTGGACGACCAGCAGACCCACATGCTGCCGGTGGGCGACGAAGACCTGGGCTGGATCGCCCGCACGATGGGCTTCGGCGACTGCGGCGCCTTTCTCTCGGAGCTGGATGCGCACCGCGAGTTCGTGGCCGAGGAGTTCGACAAGCTGCTCGGCGGCGGCGAGAAGCGCTGCAGCGGCGGCCAATGCAAAGGCGGCAAGGGCAGCCCCCAGGGCGCCGCGCCCGTCGATCTGGCCGAACTGCTGGCGCAACTGCCGCCGGCCTTCGCCGAGCGCGTGAAAGCCTGGGCCGACAACCCGCGCGTGCTGGCGCTGCGCGACGACACCCGCGCCCGCCTGCGCCAGCTGGTGCGCCGCACCGGCCAGTGGCTGCAAGAGCCCGACGGCGACGGCGCCGGCCAGACCGCCCACCACATCGACGCCGCGCTGCGCTGGGCCGACTGGATCGAGCCGCTGCTGCGCCGCGAGAGCTACCTGGCGCTGCTGGTCGAGCGCCCCGGCGTGCACGAGCGCCTGCTGCGCCTGCTGGGCGCGGCCCGCTGGCCGGCGCGCTACCTGATGCAGCACCCCGGCGTGATCGACGAGCTGGCCGGGGTCGAGATGCTGCAGGGCCGCTTCAACGCCGCCGAGTTCGAGGGCGAGGTCGAGGCGCGCCGCGCCTCGCTCTCGCGCACCGGCGAGGCCGACGAGGAGGCGCTGCTCAACGTGCTGCGCCGCGCCCACCATGCCGAGGTGTTCCGCACCCTGGCGCGCGACGTCGATGGCCGCCTCACGGTCGAGCAGGTGGCCGACGACCTCAGCGCGCTGGCCGATACCGTGCTGCGCGTCACCGCGCGCTGGTGCTGGAGCCATGTGCGCAACCGGCACCGCGAGCAGCCGCAGTTCGCCGTCATCGGCTACGGCAAGCTGGGCGGCAAGGAGCTGGGCTACGGCAGCGACCTGGACATCGTCTTCGTCTACGAGGACGACGACGACAACGCCGGCGAGGTCTACGCCGCCTACGTGCGCAAGCTCATCAACTGGC
>Ga0153956_1003359_pt1 | contig 10320 bp, 9 predicted proteins | sample TSFL040MetaG_FD_104704 | JGI IMG/M metagenome (GOLD analysis project Ga0153956, IMG submission 104704) | Attine ant fungus gardens microbial communities from Florida, USA - TSFL040 MetaG | ecosystem: Host-associated > Fungi > Mycelium > Unclassified | place: USA: Florida, Wekiwa Springs...
CTCAAAGTCGACAGCGCGTTTTCGGGCCTTTGCCGTGGTAGCTAACCGGTCCTATGAGGCGGTAAAGCACCACGGGCACCGGGAGAGGATCACGGAAGTCCGACTTCGTGCCCGACCCGTGCCGGTTGTTTCACGAACCCCTCACGTCCTGGGCGTCTCATGGAGGTCACAGCCTGCCAGGACCTCCATGAGACGCTCAGGACACCCATCTCGGACGGCCGCTAACCAACCCGAAAGCGCCCCGTCTCCCCGACAACCTCCGTCGGCAGCGCCCGCGCCGTCAGGTCGACCGGAATCCACCCCCGCCCGATCGGGGCGACGATCACTACCGCGTGGTCGTCGCCGACGGCGGTCAGTTCGGAGTCGCTCCAACGGACGCCCTCGCCGAATGCGTCTTCGACCGCCACGCTCGTGGCGGTCGGGTCGGCTGAGGCGACGCCGATCTCGGCGAGTTCGATCAACGAGGCGGGGCCGAAGTCGCCGGCGCCGCCCTCGACGTGCGGGCTCGCGATCAGCTCGACCACGTTGCCGGCCGCGTCGAGGAAGTAGACGCAGCCCGCGCCGACGTCGGTCCGCACCGGGTCGCCGTCGAAGGTGAGCGGCTCGGCGCGCTCACGCAGCCACGCGACCGCGGCGCGGATCGAGTCGCGCGGGACGTTGATCGCGAAGTGGTAGCGGGCGTCGAGGCCGGGCTCGGCGGGCTCGAAGCGGATCGTCGAGTCCCGCAGCCGCACCTCGACCGCGTCGCCGTCCCGGCCCACGGGCAGCCCGCACCGCTCCCCGTAGAACGCGGCCTGCCCCTCCAGGTCCCCCGTCGCGATCGTCAGTTGACGGATCCGCATCGGGATCCATCCTCCCGCATCGACGCGGGTGGGCCCTCTCAGCTTTCGATCGGGACCTGCACGAACGGCTTGGTCGTCGGCTTCTTCGAGCCGCCCGCGGGCTCGCGCGTCACCATCACCGCGCTGACGCCCTTCATGCTCTCGATCGTGGTCGAGGCGCGGCCCGCCTGGTCGGGCGCGAACAGCGCCGGGACCGGTTCGACGATGCCGTCGCGTTCCACCCACGCCTCCAGGACGCGGCCCTTCGGCAGCTGTTCGACGCCGGTGAGGTGGAGCTCGCCGCGGTCGCCTTCGGTGACCACCTTGGCGGCGATCCCGTTCGAGGCCGGTTCGACTTCCCACGTGTGGGCGCCGCCGGAGCCGCCACCGCTGCCGACCGCGTAGCCGATCCCACCCGCGATCACGAGGATCGCCAGGGCCAGGCCCGCCAGCGGTCTCCAGGTCAGCCCGCCGACGTGCAGGCCGCGCAGCCACTCACCGAAGCCGCCCCGCGCGTCGGCGCGCTCGCGGCGCTCCTCGGCGCGCGTCCGCTTCTCCTCGGCCGCCGCGTCGGCGCGCACCTCCGCCATCAGCCGCTGCTTCAGCTCCGGCGGCGGTGCCTGGCGCTCGACCGCTTCCGGCAGCGCCTGCACCGCCGGCGAGAGCCAGCGCAGCTCCTCCTGGCAGCGCTTGCAGCCCGCGAGGTGCTTCTCCAGCTCCTCGACCCGATCCGGATCGAGGCCACCGATCGCGTAGGCGGCGACCTCCTCGAGGCGACGGTCGTGCTCGTGCTCGTTCATGCAAGTCCCTCCGCCAACTCGCCCCGAATCTTCTCCAATCCGAGTCGCATCCGTCCCTTCACCGTGCCCAGCGGCACGTTCAGCATCCCGGCGATCTCCGACTGGCTGAAGCCCCCGAAGTAGGCGAGCTGGATCACCTTCGACTGCTCGTCGGGAAGCTGGGACAGCGCCCCGCGCACCTCGGTGGCGGTCTCGTCGCGCATCGCCTCCTCCTCGGTCAGCTCCTCCGCCGGGCGCGACTCGATGATCTCGTCGTCGTCGAAGGTCATCTTCGGCGCTTTGCTCGCCTTGCTGCGGAGCACGTCGATCGCCCGGTTGCGGACGATCGAGAGCGTCCAAGAGCGGACGCTGCCCCGGGTCGGATCGAACTTGCCGCCGCTGCGCCAGATCGAGATGAACGCCTCCTGGATGCAATCTTCGGCCGCGCCCCGTTCACCGAGGACCCTGTAGGCGAGCGAGTAGGCGGCGCCGCCGTGGCGGTCGTAGAAGACTTCGAACGCCTCCGCGTCCTTGCGTCCGATCCACGGCATCAGCTCCTCGTCGGCTAGTCGCTCGGCTTTCTCTCGGCGCACGGGCATCTGTGTACCCGAACCTACGGGCGAGGCCGCTTGTTTGGATCAATCAGGCAGGGGTACCGGCGCGGAGCTTCTCCAGCGCCGAGGCGATGCGCGCGACGCCCTCGGCCGCGTCGGCGGCGGGCACCGGGGCGAAGGAGAGCCGCAGGCTGTTGTCGCCGCCACTCATCATGAAGTCCGGGCCGGCGACGAAGGAGACCCCCTCGCCTTTGGCCTCCGCCAGCAGTGCCTTGGTGTCGGTGCCCTGCGCGAGGTCGAGCCAGAGGAAGTAGCCGCCCTGCGGGACGACAAAGACCGCCTCGGGGATCTTCTCGCGGAGCGCGTCGACCAGCGCCTCGCAACGCGCCTTCAGCTCGCCCTTCACGAAGGTGATGTTCTCGTCGAGGACGCCCGATTTGCACAGCTCCAGGACGATCGACTCGGCCAGCATGTTCGGCGAGATGTACTGCTCGTTGGCGTGCTTGGCGAGCTTCGCGACCTCGTCGGTCGGACCGACCAGATAGCCGACGCGGACGCCGGGGCTGACCGTCTTCGAGAACGACGACGCGTGGATCACCTTGTCGCCGGCGTCCATCGAGAGCATCGTCTCCAGCGGCTCACCCTCGAAAGGCAGCTCGCGATACGGGTCGTCCTCGAAGATGAAGAAGCCGTGCTCGGAGGCCAGCTCCACCAGGCGCCGCCGCTTCTCCACCGAGAGCGTGCAGCCGGCCGGATTGTGGGCGTTCGGAATCACGTGGACGAACTCGATCGGCCCGTCCGCCAGCGCGATCTCCAGCGCCCCCACGTCGAGGCCGTCGGCCTCCAGCGGGATCGGCACCAGCTCCGCGCCGAGCTGCTTCAGCAGCAGCAGCGTCCGGTCGTAGGTCGGCTGCTCGACCGCCACCCGCGTCCCCGGCTTGACCAGGTGCCCGAAGAGCATCGCGCCCGCCTCCAGCGAGCCGTTGGTGACCATCACCTGCGCCGGATCGACCCCGCCGTGCCGCTCCGCGATCCATTTGCAGAGCCCCGGGTGCCCGATCCCGACCCCATAGGAGAGCGCCGTCTCCCAATCGTCGGTCAGCGCCCGCTGCGCCGCCTCCTTCACCTGCTCATGAGGAAGGATGTCGGCACTTGGCGCCCCGCGGGCGAAGGAGATCGTGTCAGCCATAGGACGACCGACCCTAGCAACGCTCCAACTCCCGCGAGCTCCGCCAATTTCATCGCCCCCGGGGGGTGAACCTGGGGTCCTTCCGACCTTAGCCGCCACATATGGCGGGAAAGATCGGAAGGACCTCTCGGGAATGGGAGATCGTGGACCTGGTGCGGCGGCAACAAGGCCTGGTGACCCATGCCCAGCTCATGTCCCTCGGCGTAGGCCAACGGACCATCGAGCGCTGGCTCGCGTCCGGACGGCTACAGGCGATTCATCGCGAGGTCTACGCGTTCGGGCCGCGGCCGCTGACAAAGCGCGGCAAGTGGCTGGCGGCCGTCCTTGCGATGGGACCCGGGGCGTTTCTCAGCCATCGGAGTGCGGCGGCGCTCTGGGGGCTGGCCGGGGACCGCCCCAAGATCGACGTCAACGCGCCACGCGGCCGACAGGTCCGCCCCGGACGGCGCTCGGGGATCAAGGTCCATCGGTGCAAGTTCGACCCGGACGAAGTCACGGTCCGTGACGGCATCCCGGTGTCGACCGTCGCCCGCACCCTCTTCGACCTCGCCGAACGCTCAAAGCCCTACGAACTGAAAGGCGCCTGGGACGAAGCGTCGCGGCTGAAACTCCTTCGCGTCCCCGAGGTCGCCGCCGTCTACGAGCGGGGGCGGGGACGCCGGGCTCGAACCAAGATCCGACCCCTCCTGGCCGCCGAGCAGCGCCACGTCGAAGACCACGCCTCCCCGCTCGAGGATCGGTTCGCGGAGTTCGTCGTCGCGCAGCGGCTGCCCCCTCCCCAGACCAACGTGCTCGTGGACGGAGACGAGGTCGATGCGCTCTGGCCCGACGCCCGCCTCATCGTCGAGCTCGACAGCTGGGAATTCCACGGGCACCGCGCTGCCTTCGAGAAGGACCGCGACCGCGACACCGACCACCTGCTCGCCGGCTACCGCACCATCCGGGTCACCCACCGCAAACTCAGCGAGCAGCCGGAGCGCCTCGCGGCGCAGATCCAGGCGCTGCTCGCGGCCTGAGGCGGCGAACTAGCCCCGGAGCGTCTCGACCGCGATGGCGGCCGTCTCGGTCGGGCTTTCGCCGACCCGCACGCCCTTTGCTTCGAGGGCGTCTTTCTTCGCCTGGGCGGTGCCGGAGGAGCCGGAGATGATCGCGCCGGCGTGGCCCATCTGCTTGCCCGGAGGGGCGGTGAAGCCGGCGATGTAGGCGACCACCGGCTTGGTGATCTCGGCGGCGATGAAGTCGGCGGCCCGCTCCTCGGCGTCGCCGCCGATCTCGCCGACCATGACGATCAGCTCGGTGTCGGGATCCGCCTCGTAGAGCTTGAGAACGTCGATGAAGTCGGTGCCGACGATCGGGTCGCCGCCGATGCCGACGATCGAGGAGTTGCCGGTCCCGGCCTGTTTCAGCTCGTTGCCGATCTGGTAGGTCAGCGTCCCGGACTTGGAGACGACGCCGATCGGGCCTGGGTCGAAGAAGGAGTCGGGGATGATCCCCACGTTCGCCTTGCCGGGCGAGAGCACGCCGGGACAGTTCGGCCCGATCAGCCGGACGCCGGCCTCCTTGGCCTTCCAGTAGGTCTCCAGCATGTCGAGGACCGGGATGCCCTCGGTGATCGCGATGACGGTCTCGACGCCGGACTCGATCGCCTCGTTGATCGCGGGCGCCGCGAAGCGCGCGGGCACGAAGATCATCGAGGTGTTGGCGCCGGCCTCGTCGACGGCCTCCTTGATCGTGTCGAAGACCGGGGTCCCCTCGACGTCCTGGCCGCCCTTGCCGGGCGTGACGCCCGCGACGAGATCGGTCCCGTAGGCCTTGTTGCGCAGCCCGTGGAAGGAGCCCTCGCGCCCGGTCAGCCCGGAGACGGCGAGCTTCGTGCTCTGGTCGATGATGATGCTCACGAGGCCCCTCCGGCGAGCTCGACGACGCGGCGCGCGGCGTCCAGCATCGTCTTCTCCTGGTGCAGGTTCGGCAGGTTCGCCTCGGCGAGGATCGCGAGACCCTCTTCGAAGTTCGTGCCGTCGAGGCGGACGACCAGCGGCAGGTCGAGGTCGATCTGTCCCGAGGCGGTGACGATCCCCTTGGCGATCTCGTCGCAGCGGGTGATGCCACCGAAGATGTTGAAGAGGATCGCCGTCACCTTGGCGTCGCTCTTGATGACTTCCAGGGCGTTCACGATCGCGTCGGCTTTCGAGCCGCCGCCCGCGTCGAGGAAGTTGGCCGGCGCGCCGCCCGCCTGGGCGACGACGTCCAGCGTCGACATGCAGAGCCCGGCCCCGTTGGCCAGGATCCCCACGTTGCCGTCGAGTTTGACGTAGGTGAGGCCCTTTTCCTTCGCCATCTGCTCCTGCGGATCGTCGACCGTGTCGGCGATCTCGGCGAGATCCTCGTGGCGGAAGAGCGAGTTGCCGTCGATCGTCACCTTGGCGTCGAGCGCGACGACCTTGCGGTCGGCGGTGACGATCAGCGGGTTGACCTCGATCAGCGTCGCGTCCTCCTCGCGCGCCACCTCGGCCAGCTTCGCCAGCACGTCGGCGGCCTCGTCGAGCGCGTCCTCGGCCAACCCGGCGGACTCGACGATCGAGCGCGCCGCGGCGGCGTCGAAGGGCACCGTCGGGTCGATGTGGACTTTGGTCAGGTCCGCGGGGTTCGCGGAGGCGACCGCCTCGATGTCCATCCCGCCCTTGGCGGAGACCATCGCCAGCAGCTTCTTCTCACCGCGGTCGAGGATGATCGACGCGTAGTACTCCTCGGCGATGTCGGAGCCACCCTCGACCCAGACCGAATCGACGCGGAAGGGACCCTCGCCGTGCGGGCCGGTGATGTCCATGCCGATGATGTCGGCGGCGTACTGACGGGCCTCGTCGACGTCCTTGGCGATCTTCACGCCGCCGGCCTTGCCGCGGCCCCCGATCAGCACCTGGGCCTTGATCGCGCAGGGGTAACCGATGCGCTCGGCGGCGGCGACCGCGTCGTCGACGTTGTCGGCGACCTCGCCGCTCGGCACGGCGATCCCGTGCTTGGCGAAGAGCTGCTTGCCCTGGTATTCGAGGAGGTCCATGAGGAAGGGGGGAAGGCGCCCTGCTTGGGGGCGCGGCGCGGAACCCTATCTGAATGCCATAATCCCGCGCTCTCTCATGGCGCTACCAAGCTTGAAAAACATCAATTGGGTCACCACGGACTGCTACGGCACCCTGATCGACTGGGAAAAAGGCATCCTCGAGGCGGTTCAGAAAGAGGCCGCAAAAGATGGCTTTTCCTTCGAAGAGCAGCCGTTTCTAGACCGCTTCTTCGAGGTCCAGGCGGAAGTCATGGCGGGCTCGTACGAGCTCTACGCCGAGGTGCTGCGCCGGACGATCGTGAAAGTCGCCGGGGAGCTCGGCTGGGAGATCGAGCCCTCGCGGGCCCAGTTCCTGCCCAACAGCGTCGCCTACTGGCTGCCCTTCCGCGAGGCCAACGCGGCGATGGACCGACTCGGCAAAAAGTACGAGATCGGGATCATCTCCAACATCGACGACAAACTGCTCGGGATCTCGCGGCGCCACCTGCGCACCGAACTCGACCTCGTCGTCACCGCCCAGCAGGTCCGCAGCTACAAGCCGGATCCGGTGCACTTCAAAGAGTGCGCTCGCCGCATCGGCGGCAAAAAGGGCTGGATCCACATCGGCTGCAACTACACGACCGACATCGCCCCGGTCCTCAAAATGGGCGTCCCGGCGATCTGGGTGAATCGCCACGGCGAGAAACTCGAAGGCCGCAAAGCACCGTCCGCGACGGTCAAAAACTTCCGCGAAGCAGCGAAAAAACTCGGCGCGTCCTAAGCGCCTTTTAATTTCGCAGCGCAACTCCGGCCGTCGACGGAGGTTTTTCCTCGCGGAGGGAGTAATGCCTCCGTAGCTCGATGAATACGTCTGATCTCAGAACCCAGTCCTGGCGTGGAGGCGCCCCGGCCCGCCTGGCGGCGGCGATCGCGCTCTGCGCGCTCGTCATCGGCCTCGTCCTGCTCGCCACCGACGACGCCCGCGCGGCGCGGGCCAAGGCCTCCGAACTGCAGAAGCCGAGCTTCGTCGTCATCCAGACCGACGACGAGACGATGGAAGAGCTCTACGACGGCGTCCGCATGCTGAACGGCAACGAAGAATTCGCGATGCCGAACACGCTGCAGATGCTCGGCGAACAGGGCGTGACCTTCACCCGCTACTACACGCCCTACAGCCTCTGCGCCCCGTCCCGCATCAGCCTCCTCACCGGCCGCTACGCCCACAACAACCACGTCCAGGGCAACGTCCCGCCGAACGGCGGCTGGACCGGCTTCCAGAGCCGCCTCGCCTACTCGCACAACCTCGCGACCTGGCTGCAGGGCGCCGGCTACCGCACGATCCACATCGGCAAGATCCTCAACGGCTACGGCGACGCTCCCTACAGCCCCGGCACCGAAGTGCCGCCGGGCTGGAGCTCCTGGCACACGATCCTCAACTCGGACACGAACCACTACGCCTACGGCTACCTGCTGAACAACAACGGCGTGGTCGAAGGCCCCTACGGCGACTCGGGCTCCTGGGAAACGCGCGAATACGGCGCGATCGACGACGCCGGCTGTCCGTACGCCCCGCTGAACGGCCAGCCCTGCTACTACGAGACCGACAAATTCAACGCGCTGGCGACCGAAGAACTGGCCGCGACCTCGCCGGAACAGCCGTTCTACATGCAGGTCGACTACACCTCGCCGCACGGGGACTTCCGCAAACCGGCCGGGCCGCAGCCGGCGACGCGGGATATCGGCCGCTTCTCCGGGGCGCCGCTGCCGGACAACCGCGCCGAAGGCTTCAACGAGGGCAACGTCAACGACAAGCCCCGCTTCATCCGCGAAGCGCCTTACCTGAGCGCCGCCGAAATCCACACCTACCGCGTCTACTACCAGAACTGCCTGAACGCGCTGGTGTCGGTCGACGAAGGCGTCAAACAGATCCTCGACCAGCTCACCGCCCTGGGACGGATCAACAACACCTACGTCATCTTCACCTCCGACAACGGCTTTTTCTTCGGCCAGCACCGCCTGGTCGGCGGCAAGTTCCTGGCGTATGAGCCCTCGACCCACCTGCCGCTGATCATCCGCGGCCCGGGGATCGAACCGAACACCAAATCCGGCCAGCTGGTCAACACCCCGGACATCGCGCCGACGATCCTCGAACTCGCCGGGGCCCAGGCGGACAAAAGCATCGACGGCACCTCGCTGGTCCCGTTCGCGAAAGACCCGAGCCTGCGCACCCGGCGCCCGCTCCTCTTCGAGTCCTTCGTGCAGACCAACGACGTCGAACAGGACGGCACCGCCGCGACCGGCGAATCGACCGCCGCCGGCGGGTCACGGGGCAAGCTGGGCGTGAAGGGCGCCGGCAAGGGGGCCGAAGGAGCGCCCGCCCACGCCTCCGTGGTCGCGCCGCCGAAAAACTATTACGGGATCCGCCTCGGCCCCTACAAGTACATCGAGTGGCCGGACGGCGAGAAGGAGCTCTACGACATCAACACCGACCCGTACGAGCTCAACAACATCGTCCGGGACAAGAACTACGCGCCGATCCGCGCCTTCCTGCACAACGAACTGGTCCGCCTCGAGCAGTGCTCCGGGCGCACCTGCCAGGAAGTCGCCGAAAAGCTCCCGCTGACCAAGCAGGATCAGCTCAAGGTCAAGCGGGAAAAGGAAAAGGAACAGCGCGAACGGGAACGCGAACGCGAAGCGCGCGAAGAAGCCAAGCGCGAACGCGAACGCGGCAAACCCAAAAAACCCTGAGGCGACCCCCGCGCCCCCCGCCGCGTCTGGCGCCGGTCGGGGCCAGCAGCGCAAGGAGTAGCGAGGGGAGCCTGCTCCAGCAGGTGACCCGAGCCACGACGCCGCGATGCGCCCCCCGACCCAGCCAGGCGCGGCGCGTTACTCGATTACCGCTATGACGTCGCCGGAGCCGATTGCGGCGCCCTCGGCCACGTTCAGCGAAGTCACTTTGCCCGAGCGATGGGCGGTGATCTCGTTCTCCATCTTCATCGCCTCGATCACGCAGATCAGGTCGCCCTCGTTCACCTCGGCGCCCTCGGCGACCGCGACTTTGAGGATCGTGCCCTGGAGCGGCGAGGGCAGGGACTCGCCGGCGGCGGCGGCACCGGCGGCGGCGGCACGGTCACGTTTCGGCGGTTTGCGGCCGCCCGCGGCGGGGGCCGCGGCGCCGGCCACGGCCTCGCCGATGACCTTGACGTCGAAGAGCTTGCCCGAGACCTCGACCTTGTAGTCGCGGGTGACGATCTCGGCGCCCTCCTCGGAGGGCTCCGGCGCGGCGACCGCCTCGGGCGCCGTGGACTTGAGCCACTCCGTATCCTCCATCAGGTCACGGCAGGTCTCGCCCTTGGCCCACTGCTCGGTCCGCAGGATCGTCTTGTGGAAGGGGATCAGCGTGGTCAGGCCGCCGGTGTCGTATTCGTCCAGCGCCCGCAGCATCCGCCGCGTCGCCTTCTCCCGGTCGACGTCCCAGACGATGAGCTTGGCCACCATCGGGTCGTACATCGGCGACACCTCGCCGCCACCCTCGACGCCGGAGTCGACGCGCACGCCGGGGCCCGAAGGCTCGCGGTAGGACGGCCCGATCGGCCCGGGCGCGGGAGCGAATTTCTTCGCCGCGTTCTCGGCGTTGATCCGGCACTCGATCGACCAGCCGCGCAGGTCCATCTCGTCCTGGGAGATCGAGAGCGGCTCGCCCGCGGCGACCAGGATCTGCTCGCGCACGATGTCGAGCCCGCTGATCATCTCGGTCACGCAGTGCTCGACCTGGACGCGGGTGTTCATCTCGAGGAAGAAGTACTCGTCGCCGACCTGCATGCCCTCGATCGTGCCCGCGCCGCGGTAGCCGACGGCGGCGGCCGCGTCGGTGGCGATCTTGCCGATCCGCGCGCGCATCTCCTCGTCGACGTGCGGGCCCGGGGCCTCCTCGATCACC
>Ga0153956_1003360_pt1 | contig 10318 bp, 7 predicted proteins | sample TSFL040MetaG_FD_104704 | JGI IMG/M metagenome (GOLD analysis project Ga0153956, IMG submission 104704) | Attine ant fungus gardens microbial communities from Florida, USA - TSFL040 MetaG | ecosystem: Host-associated > Fungi > Mycelium > Unclassified | place: USA: Florida, Wekiwa Springs...
CACGCTCGCGATTTTCTTCTTCGTGATCTGGGTCTGGATCGTGATCACGATCCTGATGGACCTCTTCCGTGATCATCAGCTCTCCGGCTGGTGGAAGGCGGTCTGGTGCCTCTTCCTGATCTTCATACCGGTCCTGACATCGCTGATCTACCTGATCGCCCGTGGCTCTGGCATGCGCGACAGGGCGATCAAGGAGCAGGCCGAGGCCAAGAAGCAATTTGACGAGTACGTCCGTGAGACCACCCAGACCACTCCGACCGACGAGCTGCACAAGCTCGATCAGCTGCGTCAGAGCGGCGGCATCACGCAGGACGAGTACGACAAGATGAAGGCCAAGCTGATCGGCTGATCTTCCTCTTTCGTGCATTCGAGGGGCCGGAACCGCCTAACTTATTGGGCGATAAGTTTCCGGCCCCTCGTTGTTCCCGGTCCTGACCGCAGGCGGCGTATGGTGGGGGAGTGCGCGTTCACCTTCGCCTGATCGCTCTGGTGGTGGCAGTGGCCGGCCTGGCCGGCACGGTACTGGCCCTCACCGTGCTCAACACCGACGAAGAATCGAACCAACGCGCGAGCGGAGCGACCGGGGCAGTGGCGCAGACCGGTCCCAGCGGCGACACCCTCGAGTACGCTCAGGCGTATCCGCTGCCGATCGAAGGGCCCCTGCTCGGCATGAACCTCACCGCCTACACCGCCGACGGATATTCCCAGCCCGAAGCCAGGCGTGCGATAGACGCCCTCGCCGATCTCGGCAGCACCGCGGTAACCCTGGTCCCCACCTGGTACATGAAGGCCGCCAGGGCCAACCGGATCGCGCCGGATCCGGACAAGACGCCGACCGACGACAGCCTGATCCAGGCAATCGACTGGGCTCGAGACAACGGTCTGAAAGTCGTGATCAAGCCTCATGTCGATGTGCTCGACGACTCCTACCGGGGCGAGATCCAGCCCGCCAACCGCGATGTCTGGTTTCGCTCCTACGGTGAGTTCATAGACCATTACGCCGAACTTGCCGCCTCGAAATCGGCCGATCTCTTCGTGATCGGAACCGAGCTCAAGTCGATGTCTACCGAGACCGACCGCTGGCGGGCCGTGATCCAGACGATTCGGGACCGTTTCTTCGGACCTATCACCTACGCGGCGAACTGGGATGAGGTCGATCAGGTCCAATTCTGGGATGACCTCGACGCGATCGGGGCCGACGCCTACTACCCGCTTTCGTCCGAAGACGATGACAACCCCACCTTCGCCAGCCTGGTCTCCGCCTGGAACGACATCGCCGGCCAGCTCCGGGCCAAGTCCGAGCAGTGGAGCCGTCCGGTGATCCTGACCGAGGTCGGATACCCGAGCCAGGTCGGCGCGACCGCGCATCCGTACGAGGTGACGGACCAGCCGGTCGATCAGGAGATCCAGGCCCTGGCGTACCGCGCCACCTTCGACGCGCTCAACGGGTCCGACTGGCTCAAAGGGATAAGTTGGTGGAGCTGGCGGGCCGATGCCTCCCCGAACGAGGATCTGGATGTCGACTACACCCCGCAAGGAAAAGTCGCGCAGGGCGAGTTGGCCCGCGGCCAGTTCATGTTTGACCGATGACCTCGAATCCCGATACGAAACTCTCGATCCTCGACCTCGCGCCAGTGGTCGAGGGATCGGACCCGGCAACCGCTCTGGCCAACTCGACTGAGCTGATCCAGGTCGCGGAGCGGCTCGGCTACCACCGTCACTGGGTGGCAGAGCACCACAACATGGTCGGCATCGCCAGCTCCGCCCCCGCCGTGGTCATCGCCCATCTGGCCGCGAACACCGAGCGGATCAGGGTCGGCTCCGGCGGCGTGATGCTGCCCAACCATCAGCCCCTGGTGGTTGCCGAGCAGTTCGGCACGCTCGAATCCCTGCATCCCGGCCGGATCGATCTCGGCATAGGGCGGGCGCCGGGCACAGACCAGTTCACTGCCGCGGCACTTCGCCGAGGCGTTGATCCGCTCAGTGACGAGGACCTGCCCCGCCAGTTGACCGAGCTGCTCGGATTCTTCACGGGGGAGTGGCCATCGGGCCATCCCTACTCGTCGATCACCGCCGTCCCCGGAGAAGGGGCGATGCCGGAGATCTGGCTGCTCGGCTCGAGTGGATACACGGCCCAGGTCGCCGGTCTGCTCGGCATGCCGTATTCGTTCGCGCACCACTTCAGCGCCGGCAACACCGAGGCGGCGGTCGAGCTCTACCGGTCCCGCTTCGAGCCCTCCGCCTACCTCGAAGAACCGAAGGTGATGATCGGGGTAGGGGTGATCTGCGCCGAAAGCGACGAGGAAGCCCGCTGGCTGGCCGGTCCGTCGCGGCTGGCGTTCTCCCGCCTTCGCAGCGGCCGGCCGGGGCGCTTTCCCACCCCGGAGGAAGCGGCCGCGCACGATTTCACCCCAGACGAGGAAGCGGTTATATCCTCGATCGCCAAGGGGCATATATTCGGTTCTCCCGAGACGGTGAAGGCGGGTCTGAACGACCTGATCGACCGCACGGGAGCCGATGAGCTGATCATCTCGACCATGGTCTACGACCACAACGATCGGCTCAAATCGTTCGAACTCGTGTCTGACATCGAGCTGTAGAGCCGTTTCCCTCCTCCTGCACGGTATTTCCCACCGGGCCGGCCGCCCGCTCGCCCCGACCCTGGTCCGGCTACCTTGTCCTTCCGCTCGCCCCTCATTCCTTCCGGCGAGCCCCAATGCAGACCAGACTCCCGCAGACATCAAGCGGCCGCGCCCGCGGCCTCAGCCTTGCTATCGCCATGCTCGTGGCGGCCCTCGCCTTCGCTCTCGCGACCTGGGCCCGGCCTGCCGATGCGACGCCCACCGCCGCCCAGACCCAGGCCAAGATCGACTCGATCAACGGCTCGGTCGATGATCTGAAGGCGCAGATCGCCGAGGACAACCGCAAGATCGACAACCTGATCGGCCAGCTCTCCGGCCTTCGGGCGCGGGCCACGGAACTCGAGTCGCAGCTCGCCGCCAAGCAGGCGCAGCTCGACGAGGTCGAAGCCGATCTGAAGAAGGAACGCGAGCATCTCGTCGAAGTCAGGGCCCGGCTCAAGCGCGCCCTGAAGATCCTCCGTGATCAGATGGTTTCGCTCTACATCAGTGGAAGTCCAGACGTATCTGAAGTGGTGCTTGCCTCGGCCGACTGGTCCGATCTGGTTTCCAGCGCGGGTTATGCCGACGCGATCCAGAATCGCAACGAATCGGTGATCGACCGGGTAGAGACCCTGCGCGACCAGGTCAGGGACATGGTCGACAAGATGAAGGTCGAGCAGCAGAAGCTCCAGGCCTCGCGCGACGAGATCGCCGCCGAAACCGAGAAGGCCGAACAGGCCCGGGACGCTGTCGCGGCGCAGAAATCCGAGTTTGAGGCCTCCAGCGCTTCGCGCCAGGCCAAGATCGACGCACTCCAGGCCAAGGCCGGCAAGCTCGAGGACTCGCTGCCCGATCTGACCAACGATCCGGCCTCCAGCTCCGCTCCCAGCGCCACCCCGCCGGTGGCGGGCTCGGTCGCCGTGATCAACGCCGACGGCACCGCCTCGGCGCCGGCCGACGCCCCGCAGGCGGTCAAGGACGTGATCGCGGCCGGCAACCAGATCATCACCCTGCCTTACGTCTGGGGCGGAGGCCACGGCTCGTTCGAGTCTTCCGGCTACGACTGCTCCGGCTCGGTCAGCTACGCCCTCCACGGCGGAGGCCTGATCTCCAGTCCGCTCGACTCGACCGGGCTCACCACTTGGGGCGAGCCCGGCGAGGGCAACTGGATCACCGTCTACGGCAATTCCGGCCACGCCTTCATGCACGTCGCCGGGATCAGCCTCGACACCTCGGGCACCGGCGGCTCGGGTCCCAGATGGTCGAGCGACCTCGGCTGGGAAGACACCTCCCTCTTCGTGGCCCGTCATCCCAGCGGGCTGTAGCCCCGGGCGGCCCGTCTCGGGCCCCTATGCACGGCTGGCTTCGTCGGCGGCCGGAAACGGCAGCTCACGTACCCGCGTACTATCGCGGCCATTTCCGGCCTGTCTCCTCGCCATCCGCACCTAGTGGCTCCGAGACGAGCCACCCGGGAGTTGCTAAACATCCTTCGTGAGATCTGAGTTGGAGGCGATTATGGCCCTCAAATCAGATCTCACTGATTCAGGGTTGCTGGATTTCGCTTGGTGGCTGGGCTTGCTGTTGGTTTGAAGGCTTCAGGAAACGTTGGGCTATGGCGCCGGTGAGCATGGCTACGAAGGAGATCCCGATCAGGAGGATGACCACCTGGGTGATCTGGCCGCCGATCGTGGTGGCTGAGTCTTCGGAGCCGAGGGTGGTCATCGAGGTGAAGGCCCAGTAGATGCCTTGCCACTCGGACAGATGCTGGTCCGGGGCCTCGAAGGCACGGAAGACCGATCCGCCGGCGACCGTGGCCAGCAGGGTCAACAGTGCGGCGTACTCAAGGCCCTGGTTCGAGAAGACCCGGTTCGAGAGCTGGGCGAGCTTGAGCAGGCGAAGCAGACGAAGCAGCCGGATCGCCCTCAGGCTCTGGAGCCCGGCCGGCAGGACCGGTGGGGTGAGGAAGACGACCACGATCTCGACCGGGTGGTGGCGCAGGTACTTCCGGCGGTCCGGAACCAGCGCGAGCATGACCGCGAACTCGATCGCGAAGGCGATCCAGATGCCCCAGTTGAGGACCTGCGCGATCACTTCCAGGGTGCCGCCGACCTGAGCTTCGCTGAGGGCCACGCTGGGGAGGGTGAGGGCGGCGGCCACCATCAAGGGCTCGTTCATGATCCGCTCGGCCTTGATCGCGCGCTCGCCCTCGACGCCGTTGTCGGGCTGGGTCCCGCCGGTCAGCTCCGCCTTGAAAGCCTGGCGCAGGTGGTGCTCTTCGCCGTCTTTGGAGCCCGTCTGGGCGCTGTCGTCGCTCATCGGGGCGGCATTCGACGTGGGCGGCGCCGAGCCTGTAGACGCATCCGAACTCCCAGGCTCAACCCCTCGGATTCGACTCGATTGACTTACTGAAAGTAATTCGCTAAACTAATTAGTAGAGCAAACATTCTTTCGGTCGAGCTCCCAGGTGACTTCCTCGGTGGAGATCCCGAAATCGAGCATGGGGTAGTGATTATCAGTGTCAGAGCCAAATAAGAATAGTCAGACAGATAGCCAGACAGTACGTCAGACAATCCGAGAGCGGGAGTCCGAGGCAGATTCCCTGCGTCTCGCGATCACTCGCACCGCGAGGCGTCTGCGGCAGGAGGCGGCCGGTGGGCTTTCGCCGACCGTGGTTGCCGCCCTGGCGTCGGTGGAGCGTCACAAGGTGTTGACCCCGGGTGAGCTCGCCCGGATCGAAGGGGTTCAGCGCCCGACCGTGACCCGGGTGGTCAACCGGCTGGTCGAATCGGGGTTGATCGAGCGTCGGGAAGACCCCGAGGATCGTCGCTCGGCGTTGCTCTCGGTCAGTGAGGAGGGCCACCGCTATCTGGTCGAGCATCGTTCGCGCAAGAGCGCCTGGCTTGCCGACCTGATCGAGGAGATGCCGGCGGAGGATGCCGACACGCTCGCCCGCGCGGCAGAGATCCTCACCGCTGCGCTGGAGGGGCACCGTACCCGTGAAATTGGCCTATCGGCGGAGATCGGCCTGCCGGAGGCGTCCGGCCGGCGAGGTGGCGAGTGACCGCGGCGCTGCGGCGGTCCTTCGACTCCCTCAAGGTTCCCAACTACCGCCGCTACTTCCAGGGACAGGTCGTTTCCCTCTCGGGGAACTGGATGCAGACTGTTGCCGAGGTCTGGCTGATCCTCAGCCTCACCGGCTCCGGCTTCGCGGTCGGGTTGGCCACCGCGCTCCAGTTCCTGCCGATCATGGTGCTCGGCGCCTGGGGAGGGTCGCTGGCCGATCGCTTCGCCAAGCGCGACCTGCTGATGGTTACGCAGGCCCTGATGATGATTCCTCCGCTGATCATGCTCGGGGTCACCGTCAGCGGCGTCGTGACCCCGGCCATGGTCTTCGGGCTGATCTTCATCCGCGGCACCCTGCTGGCGGTCGACAACCCGGCCCGCCAGGCTTTTGTGATGGAGATGGTCGGCCCGGACCGGATAGTCAACGCGGTCAGTCTCAACAGCGTGATCGTCCACTCGGCCCGGGTCGCCGGACCGGCCTTCGCGGGCATCCTGATCGCGACCGTCGGCATCGCGCCCTGCTTCGGCCTCAACGCGCTGACCTACCTGGTCATGATCTGGGCCCTGCGGGGAATGGATCCGAACCGTCTGACCCAGCCGCCGAAGCTCGATCCCAACGAGCCCGGACGGATCCGTGCCGCCGTGCGTCACGTGAGGAACACACCTGAGCTGGCGATGCCGCTGCTGCTGATGGCCGTGGTCGGCACCCTGGGACTGAACTTCCAGGTGATTCTGCCGCTGCTGGCCCGCATGTCCTTCGACGGCGGGGCCAGCTCCTACGCGCTTCTGGTCTCCTCGATGGGGGTCGGCTCGGTGATCGGTGCTCTGGTCATCGCCTCCCGAGGGCGAACCGGAATGGGAGTGATCGCTGCGGCCTCGCTTGCCTTCGGCGGCTTTGCGATGGCGGGTGCCCTGATGCCGAGCCTGGCGTCCGAGATTCCGGTCCTGGCCCTGCTCGGCGCTTCGGCGGTGACTTTCGCGGCAGCCATCAACTCGACCATCCAACTGGCGGTCGAACCGGAGATGCGGGGCCGCGTGATGGCGCTCTACTCGGTGGTCTTCCTCGGCTCGACCCCGATCGGCGGCCCGCTGGTCGGCTTCATCTCCGAATCGGCCGACCCCCGGCTGGCTCTGGCCCTGGCGTCGGTCTCCGGGCTGATCGCCGCGGCGGGCGCCTGGTGGATCAGCGGCCGGAACCGGCAGCGCGACGAGCTGCAGGCTGCCTGACCCGGGGCCGGGTCTTCCGGTCCGGCCCCGATACCGGGTAGCCTGAATCGACTTGATCCACAAGGCCCACGGATACTGGATTCACGAAGCCGGTTCACCACCGCCCGAGGCGCCGCTCGAGGGCGAGCACCGTTTCGACGCGCTGATCGTCGGTGGCGGATTCACCGGCATGTGGACCGCCTGGCACCTGTCCCAGGCCGATCCCGAGCTGAAGATCGGCCTGGTCGAGGCCCAACTCGCCGGTCATGGGCCGAGTGGGCGAAACGGCGGCTTCGTCGATGCGATGTGGGTCAGCTTCGACAGCCTGGTCAAGCGCTACGGGCAGGGACCGGCACTCGACCTGGCCCGGGCGGCCGAGCAGTCCGTGCTGCAGATAGGCGAGTTCTGCGAGCAGAACGAGGTCGACGCCTGGTACCGGCTTTCCGGCTATCTGAACGTGTCCACCGCGCCGTTCCAGGACGACAGCTGGGCCGAGAACATCGCCGCGATCCGCGCCGCCGGGATCGAGGAAGCCCCCCGGGTCCTGGATGCCACGGAGGTCCAGTCGATCTGCGCTTCGCCGAGCTTCCGGGGCGGGGTCCACTACGGGAAGGCGGCGACCGTCCAGCCGGCCCGGCTCGGTTTCGGCATCCGGGCGGCCCTGCTCGGGCGTGGCGTCTCGATCTTCGAAGAATCGCCGGTCCTGGCGGTGGAGGACCGCCCCGACGGGATCATCGCGACCACCGCCCGGGGCCGGGTGACCGCCGATCGCCTGGTCTTGGCCAACGGCCCCGCCCTGGCCGGGCACGGCTCGCCGCTCCGCCAGAACGTGACCCTGGCTTCCAGCCACATGGTGATCACCGAACCGGTGCCCGACGCGATCGAGGAGCTCGGCTGGACCGGGGGAGAGGCGATCAGCGACTGCCGCTCGCTGCTCAACTACTTCCGCACCACCCCGGACGGCCGGATCGCCTTCGGCTGGGGCGGTGGCCGGATCGCCGCCGGGGCTCGTCGTTTCGGCAGGGCCGAGGTCGACGCCGAGGTGATCGCGGGCGTGATCAGGAACCTGAAGCGCTACTTCCCGATGCTCGCCGACCGCCGGATCGAGTACGCCTGGGGCGGCCCGATCGACGCTTCGGCGACCCATCTCCCGCATGTGGTCGCCCTGCCCTCGGGCCGGGCCTTCGCTGCCTTCGGGTACACCGGCAACGGTGTCGGGCCGACCCAGATGGTCGGCCGCTCACTGGCCTCGCTGGTCCTCGACCGACGGGATGAGTACGGCGCGCTGCCCTTCATCGAGCCTCAATCCGCGCTGACCCAAGTCCCACCCGAGCCTTTCCGCTGGCTCGGCGGCACGGTGATCCGCGAGGCGATCAAGCGTAAGGAAGAGGCCGAGATGGAAGGCGAACAGCCCGATCCGGTCAGCGCCTCGATCGCCCACATCCCTGAGCTGATCGGCTTCCACATCGGGCGCTGAGCCGGGCGGCGGCTCGAACGGCCGGGCGACTGAGGTCGGAGTCCAGGGCCGCCGAATATACCTCCTGTAGCGCTCAGGCTTGTGATGCTCAGTATCATCGCTTGCGTCTGGAAGAAGAGCTTCTACGTGTAGGGGGAAGGGATGTCAGCTACCCGTCGGCGCGGTGAGCGCAGCATGATTCGAGGATCCGCGGGTTGGCGCGCGGTATCGGCTCTGATGTTGTCGGTGTTCCTGTGCTTGAGCTCGGTCGTCGTAGCGTCCGCCGTCGATCAGAGCCCACCGCCTCTTCCTGACGGCGTAGGGTCGGCCGACATTCCCGGCGCCGAGGCCAATCGGCTCGCCGGGGATGAGTGGCAAGCGCAACAACGGGTGGAGCACCGGCGTGAGGAATATCTCGCTTCACCGCAGGCCGTAAAGGCCCGGGAGCATTCCCAGTACGCGTACGCCGGCACTTACTCCGCCGCGGAGGTGAACGAGCTCCTCCAGCAAAAATTCGGCGACGAGATCTCGGCTCTCGACCAGGATCCGGCTCGTGCTCTGAGTCGAGTAGCCGTGAAGAAGATCGTCACCGCGACCTCGGTCCTCGTCTCCGACGGTGGACAGCCCGCGCTGATCGACTCCACAGTGCCGCTTCGCGCCGAAGTCGAGCCCGGGCAGATAGCTCCCGTTGACCTCACCCTCCAAAGTAGCGGGGACCGGTTCCAGACCGGCAACGGACTGGTTGACGTTTCCTTGCCCAAGCAATCGGACGATCCGATCCGCGTCGGATCCAAAATGGCTTTCTCGGTCTCGCCGGCTGGGGCTGAGCCATCCACGAAGGGTCATCTCTTCGACGGCCAAAGCGAGGTACTGCCGCAAGGTGCCGGGACCGATCAGGATCTGATCCTCTCACCGGTCTCGGTCGGGGTCGATGTGGCTTCGCTGATCCGTTCCCCCGATGCGGCGGATTCCTACGACCTCGACCTCGATCTGCCCTCCGGGGCCACGCTGGCCAGGATCGCTGACGGTTCGGTCGAGGTCCGCGACGCCCAGGGCCTGGTCGCGCGCATCCTCGCGCCGTCTGCGACAGACGCCCAAGGCCAGGGAGTACCGTCGCATTTGGCCGTGTCCGGCAGCATGGTCTCGGTGGTGACCGACTTCAGGGACGGCGACTACGCGATGCCGATCTACGTCGATCCAGTCGTCGACACGTACAACTGGGGGTCGGGCAGCCCCGCCACGGGCTGGGGCTTTGACTCAGACAACACCGGAAATACTTCGGGCTGCCAGTTCACCTGGAGCTGGTATTACGCGATGGTGGTCGATGCGCCCGGTGGGTGCACCTACAAGAAAGCCACCTGGGGGCAGTGGTTGTACTACCCGCCGGGCTTGAGCACCTTCGTCAAGACCGCGACCTTCAATCCGCTGAGCTACACCGACTCCTGCGGAGCCGTCACTCTCATCGAGCCTCACGCCTACGTGGGTGTCTACAGGACGAGCGTCCCGGCGACCTGGCGCAGCCTCAGCACATTCGGCCCGCCGGTGAGCTCCGCGTCCAAGACGACCACCCCGGGCACCATCGATCTGGGCTCCCCTCACGATGTCGTGGTCGCGGGCGTCGGTACGCCCCAGATCACCGGGAGCACGACCTACCCGAACTGGTGTGAGCGCAAGCTCGTCTTCCAAGGCGCGTCGATAACGATGTCGGACCCCGAGCCACCAACCGTCGGTGGCCTGACTCACGGAAATCCTGCAGGCGATGGCAGCTTTGCGTGGGTCGATTCGACCGGCAACGCGACCGTCTCGGTTGAGGCGGCCGACCCTGGCCTCGGGGTCTCGGGCACCGGGCTCTACTACCCGAAGTCGGATGGCAACTGGGACGGTTCTCATCAGGTCGTGTCCGGCTCCCGCTCGAGCTGGGGGGCAAACGGAGGCTCACCCTGTCCGGCCCCCCTAACCAGGTCACCGATCA
>Ga0153956_1003361_pt1 | contig 10312 bp, 11 predicted proteins | sample TSFL040MetaG_FD_104704 | JGI IMG/M metagenome (GOLD analysis project Ga0153956, IMG submission 104704) | Attine ant fungus gardens microbial communities from Florida, USA - TSFL040 MetaG | ecosystem: Host-associated > Fungi > Mycelium > Unclassified | place: USA: Florida, Wekiwa Springs...
ATGCGAACTTCGGAATTAAAGGGACACTGGCAAGTTTATGATTCTCGTGTGGTTCAGGTTCAGAAGTCCGCTTCACCGACTCGCTGCGATAGTGTGGCGGACTTCTGAACCACCACACGAGTCGGCAGCCGCTCCCGGCCCGGCGGCTCCGCCGGACCCGGCCCGATTCCCGGCAGATGGTCTCATGCGGCGGGGCGTATACATCGCTCCAGGAAAGATATAAGCAAGAATCGGACCAATTTCCGGATCGACCTTGTTTCCATGGCGCTGACGCAGAGACTCGAGTTCCGCCAATCCCAGTCGCTGGTGATGACGCCGCAGTTGATGCAGGCGATCAAGCTGCTGCAATTGTCGAATCTCGACCTCTCGGCCTTTGTCGAGGACGAGCTGGAGCGGAACCCGCTGCTGGAGCGCGCCGGCGACGGCCCTGAGACGCCCGTGGCGGGCGAGCCGGCGCCGCGGGACGCAGGCTTGTCCGAGGGCGACGAGGGGGCATCGGCGTCGTTCGGGGACGATGGCGAGCGCGGCGGCGGCATGGATGGGGAGCCTGCGTCCGAAGAGTGGATGAGCAGCGATCTCGGCACCCGCACGGACATCGAGCAGACCTTCGACAGCGGCCTCGAAAACGTCTTTCCGGAGGAGCCGGCGGAGGCCGCCGCGCGGACCGCGCAGGACGCCGCGCCGACCGCGTTCACCGAATGGGGCGGCGGCGCCTCCAATGACGATGGCTACAATCTCGAGGCATTCGTCGCCGCCGAGGTGACGCTCGGCGATCACCTCGCCGAGCAGCTTGCGGTGGCCTTCACGGCGCCGGCGCAGCGCATGATCGGGCAGTATCTGATCGATCTCGTCGACGAGGCCGGCTATCTGCCGGCCGATCTCGGCGACGTCGGCGACAAACTCGGCGCCGGCGCGAACGATGTCGCGGCGGTCCTCGCGACATTGCAGACGTTCGATCCGCCGGGCATCTGTGCCCGCAATTTGAGCGAATGCCTCGCGATTCAGCTCCGCGACAAGGATCGCTACGATCCCGCGATGCAGGCGCTGGTCGAGCATCTCGAACTGTTGGCGAAGCGCGACATCGCGGCCTTGCGCAAGATCTGCGGCGTCGATGACGAAGACCTTGCCGAGATGATCGGTGAAATCCGTCATCTCGATCCCAAGCCGGGCTTGAGGTTCGGCACCGCGCGCACCCAGACCGTCGTGCCCGACGTCTACGTGCGGCCGGGCCCGGACGGCGGCTGGCTGGTGGAACTCAACAGCGACACGCTGCCGCGCGTGCTGGTCAACCAGACCTACTATGCCGAACTGTCGAAAACGATCCGCAAGGACGGCGACAAGTCCTATTTCGCCGACTGCCTGCAGAACGCGACCTGGCTGGTCCGCGCGCTGGATCAGCGCGCCCGCACCATTCTCAAGGTCGCGACCGAGATCGTGCGTCAGCAGGACGGCTTTTTCACCTCGGGCGTGACTCACCTGCGGCCGCTCAATCTGAAAGTCGTCGCCGACGCCATCCAGATGCACGAATCCACGGTGTCCCGCGTCACCGCGAACAAATACATGGCGACCAATCGCGGCATCTTTGAGCTAAAATATTTTTTCACGGCGTCGATCGCCTCGGCGGACGGCGGCGACGCGCATTCCGCGGAAGCGGTTCGTCACCACATCAAGCAACTGATCGATGCGGAGAGCCCGTCCGCCATTTTGTCGGACGATACCATCGTGGAACGATTGCGCGAGGCGGGAATTGATATCGCCCGCCGTACCGTGGCGAAGTATCGCGAGGCCTTGCGAATCCCGTCCTCCGTGCAGCGTCGCCGCGACAAGCAGGGCCTGCTTGGCAACGCGCAAGCGGCTCGATCGTAATAGTCGCATCCCGCTTTGCGGGATTTTTGCGAATTCGGTGAACGCCGCCAGGCGGCGTCCGTCTCGCCTGCCGCCCGCTCCCGCGACAACGCAATGGCTTGATTGCGCGCGCGGCTCGTCTGATAATCCGTTCCCACTCGTGACGAATGAGGCATGCCATGACGCTTCGAATTTCGGGCAAAAGCATCAGTGTCGGCGACGCGCTGCGCGGACGCATCGGCGATCGGACCGAGGAAGTGCTGCGAAAATATTTCGACGGCAATTACTCGGGCCACATCACGATGAGCAAGGATGGTTTCGGCTTCCGCACCGATTGCGCGCTGCATCTGGATTCCGGCGTGACGCTGGAAGCCGAGTCCAATGCCGCGGATGCCTATGCCAGCGCGGATCGGGCGCTGCTGCAGATCGAAAAGCGGCTGCGCCGCTACAAGAGCCGACTCAAGGATCGCTCGGCGCGCAAGGCGCACGCGGAGGCGGAAGCGATCTCCGAGCTCGATGCGCCGAGCTACGTCATCGAAGCGCCTTCCATCGAAGGCGATGAGGAAGTCACCGCGTTCAATCCGGTCATCATCGCGGAAGCCTCCACGTCGCTGAAACGGCTGTCGGTCAGCGAGGCCGTGATGGAACTCGATTTCACCGGAGCGGCCGTTCTGGTGTTCCAGCATGGCTCCAGCGGCCGGGTAAACATCATCTACCGCAGGAGCGACGGCAATGTGGGCTGGGTCGATCCGCCGGTGGTTAATGGCGGCGGCTGACATCGCCGCCATTGACGCGTCGCGGCCCGGTCCCTATGGTCCGCCGCCTTTTGGGACCGGGTTATCCGCCCTGTCAACAAAATTGCGGGAATTGGCATCGGTCTTGCGTTAGATTATAAGCCCGGTCATCCGGGTGTCCCGAATCCGACGTTCGCTTCATTGTGCAGCAGCTTTGCAGCGAATCCGGAATTGGAACCGCAAGCCAAGTCTTCGCTTGTGTGTGTCTTCGCCCGTATGTGTTTTCACGCTTGTTGCTGTTTGTCTGACGTCTCTTTCGCAACCTGACGGCAAAACTCACCTCAGCAGAACTTACCCCGGCAGAGCTTACCTCGGAACGTCACATGATGATTACGGATCTGGTCGCACCCGAGGCGATCCTTCCTGCGTTGAAAGTCAACAGCAAGAAACAGGCGTTGCAGGAATTGGCGGCGCATGCCGCCGCATTGACGGGGCAGAACGAGCGCGCGATTTTTGAAGTGCTGCTGCAACGCGAGAAGCTCGGAACGACGGCGGTCGGGTACGGTGTCGCGATTCCGCACGGCAAGCTGCCAAAGCTGGACAAGATTTTCGGTCTGTTCGCGCGGCTCGAGCGCCCGATCGATTTCGAGGCGATGGACGGCCAGCCGGTCGATCTGATGTTTCTCCTGCTGGCGCCCGAGGGCGCCGGCGCGGATCATCTGAAGGCGCTGGCCCGAACCGCGCGGCTGCTGCGCGATCAGGACATCGCCAAGAAGCTGCGGGCCTCGCGCGATGCGCAGGCGATCTATTCGGTGCTGGCGCTGCCGCCGGCCACGGCCGCCTAGCGCCGTTCCGCTTGTGAGGAAATCAGAAGCTGGGCTCCATGATTCCGATCTGACGCGTTTTCTTCACGCGAACCGGCACCCGCTTCGCTTGAAAACGCGATAGCCGGATCCGGAAGTCGGAACCAGAACGCCGTCGTGTTCGACGCATCCGGCGCAATGGCTCCAGTCTTTGTGACGACGTTGTAACTGTTCCGAATCACGCAAGACTGCTAGGTCGAACCCGTCCGAAATCGGTCGGGAGCCATGATGCTGTCTGCGAAATCCATCCTGTCGGTCTCTGCTTTCACACTGACGCTCGTGACATCGGCCGGTGCGGCGGATTCCAGATTCCTCGCCAGCCTCGGCAAGCTCGACCCGCAGACGCGTCTGGAACAGGTTTGCGATCTCGCCGCGGTCAATCAGATCGGCAAGAAAGAGAACCTGCGCAAGCCCGACCGCGCCAAGGCGAATGTCATCACGGCGCCCAGGGTTCGCGGCGATACGATCGAAGGCACCGGCGGCGCCTTTCGCAGCGGCGGCAAGTGGTATGCGTTCTCATTCAAATGCAAGGGGTCGCCCGACCACCTCAGCGTGCTGTCGTTCACCTATAAAGTCGGTGCGATCATTCCGAAAGAGAAGTGGCCCGAATACGGCCTGTGGGATTGAACTCGCTGCTTACGCGTCACGCGACGGGCGTTCAAAAACGTGGATGGCCGGGACGAGCCCGGCCATGACGAAATACAGCGTTTTCGAGCGAAGCGGATACCGGTTCGCGCCAAGAAAACGCGTCAAATCAAAAATCAGGGATCCCCGCTTCCGATTCCATCGGAAGCGGAAAGGCTTTAGACGTCGAACCGGCGTGGATCAGTCCTTCACCACCCGCACGGCGCCGAGCGCGGCGCTGGTGGCGTGCGCGGCGTAGGCTTTCAGCGCCATGGTGACGTGACGCTTGCGCGGGCCGGGCTTCCAGGCCTTGTCGCCCTTCGCATTCATCGCCGCGCGCCGCTTTTCAAGTTCGGTATCGCTCACCGCGAGATGCACCGTGCGGTTGGGAATATCGAATTCGATCCGGTCGCCTTCCTCGACAAGCCCGATCGCGCCGCCTTCGGCGGCCTCCGGCGAGACGTGGCCGATCGACAGGCCCGACGATCCGCCGGAGAAGCGTCCGTCGGTGATCAGCGCGCAGGCTTTGCCGAGGCCCTTCGATTTCAGGTAGCTGGTCGGATACAGCATCTCCTGCATGCCGGGACCGCCGCGCGGGCCCTCGTAGCGGATCAGCACCACGTCGCCCGGCTTGATCTTGTTGGTGAGGATCGCATCGACCGCGGCATCCTGACTTTCAAAGATGCGCGCGGGACCGGAGAACTTGAGGATGCTGGCGTCGACGCCGGCGGTCTTCACGATGCAGCCGTCGCGCGCGATGTTGCCGAACAGCACCGCGAGGCCGCCGTCCTTCGAGAAGGCATGCCCGGCGTCGCGGATGCAGCCGCCGGCGCGGTCGGTGTCGAGCTCCTCGAAGCGCTTGTCCTGGCTGAAGGCGACCTCGGTGCGCACGTTGCCGGGCGCGGCCATGTAAAAATTGCGTACGCTGTCGCTCTTGGTGCGCTTGATGTCCCAGCGGTCCAGCGCGTCTTTCAGCGAGGCGCTGTGCACCGAGGGCAGGCTGGTGTCGATCAGGCCGGCGCGATCGAGTTCGCCGAGAATGCCCATGATCCCGCCGGCGCGATGCACGTCTTCGAGGTGCACGTCGGGCACGGACGGCGCGACCTTGCACAGCACAGGCACGCGGCGCGACAGCCGGTCGATGTCCTTCATCGTGAACGGCACCTCGCCCTCGTAGGCCGCGGCGAGCAGATGCAGCACGGTGTTGGTGGACCCGCCCATGGAGATGTCGAGCGTCATCGCGTTCTCGAACGCCTTGAAGTTCGCGATGTTGCGCGGCAGCGCGCTCTCGTCGTCCTGCTCGTAGTAGCGGCGCGCCAGATCGACGATCAGGTGGCCGGCCTCGACGAACAGGCCCTTGCGGTCGGCGTGGGTGGCGAGCACCGAGCCGTTGCCCGGCAGCGCGAGGCCGAGCGCCTCGGTCAGGCAATTCATCGAGTTGGCGGTGAACATGCCGGAGCACGAGCCGCAGGTCGGGCAGGCCGAGCGCTCGATCACCTCGACGTCGGCATCGCTGACCTTGTCGTCGGCGGCGGCGACCATGGCGTCGATCAGATCGACCGCGCGCTTCTTGCCGTCGAGGGTGATCTTGCCGGACTCCATCGGTCCGCCGGAGACGAACACGACGGGGATGTTGAGGCGCAGCGCGGCCATCAGCATGCCGGGCGTGATCTTGTCGCAGTTGGAGATGCAGACCATGGCGTCGGCGCAGTGCGCGTTGACCATGTATTCGACGCTGTCGGCGATGATCTCGCGGGACGGCAGGCTGTAGAGCATGCCGTCGTGGCCCATGGCGATGCCGTCGTCGACTGCGATGGTGTTGAATTCCTTGGCGACGCCGCCGGCCTGCTCGATCTCGCGCGCCACCAACTGGCCGAGATCCTTGAGGTGGACGTGGCCCGGCACGAACTGGGTGAAGGAGTTCACCACCGCGATGATCGGCTTGCCGAAATCCTCGTTCTTCATGCCGGTGGCGCGCCACAGCCCGCGCGCGCCGGCCATGTTGCGGCCATGGGTGGAGGTGCGGGAGCGATAGGCTGGCATGAGGTTTCCTCGGGAGTTCAACAGGTTGGCGCGACCATACAACCCCGGCGCCGGAGGTCAAATGCAACCCGGCGTATGGCGGCCATGCGGCCGGCCGCCGGAGGCGGGGTCAGCACGGCGTCAGGTGCAAACAAAAAGCGGCGGCGCTCGGCGCGCCGCCGCTTTTCTCTAACTCGGCCGCAATTCCCGCGGCGACGTCCTTCAATGGACGCTAACGGCCTGCAGCTCGTTGCTCCAGGCATTCGCGACCGCGGCCTCGCGCGAGTCGGTCAGCATGATCGGCTCGCCGCTCGCGGTGTGGAGCGCGAACAGTTTCAGGCCCGGCGCGATTTGCGGCGCTTGCGGGAACAGCCCGGCTACGTCCTCGGAGCGGATCTCCCTGACGTAGGCGATGTGGCCTTCGCCCAGATGGGCCAGCGTCTCTGGCGAGACAGTCTCAGCTTCGTGGTTGACGTTCGGATCACTCATGGTCTCGACTCCTTCTGTAGACCAAGCGGTCGAGTCCGCTACTTGTTGCCTTCAGGTGCATGGCCTTGGCCGGAAAACCGGTATCCACTTTTCCGGGCCACGCATTATTCGTGTTCATTGATAGCGATTGTCTTAACGACCCGTTCAGGTTCCGGCCTGGCGAGGTCGACGGACAACAGTCCGTTTTTCAAGTCCGCACCCAGCACCTGCATCCCCTCCGCCAGCACGAAGGTGCGCTGGAAGTGGCGCGCGGCGATGCCGCGATGGATGTATTGCCGGGTCTTGTCGTCCTGCTGCCGGCCCCGGATCACGAGCTGATTTTCCTCAATGGTCACATCGAGTTGGTCGCGGGTAAACCCCGCCACCGCCAGCGTGATCCGCAGGCGTTCGGGCTGGCCGCTGTTACGGTCGCACCGCTCGATGTTGTAGGGAGGATAGCCGTCGGCGCCTTTGACGACGCGGTCGAGCGCACGCTCGATCTCGTCGAATCCGAGCAGGAACGGACTGGATAACGAAGGAACACGAGACATTCACAAAGTCCTCTCGAAGCGACTTTGAAGTTTGGGCCCTTGCGGCGCCCCTGACCGTTCGGCGGTTGCCGACCGGTCACAACGGAATATGGCGATGATTTGCGCGCCGTTCAAGATGGCGCGGAACCCGGGCCAACCCCCTGAGACAGGCTGTCAATCGACCCGCTTGCGGCCGTCGGCGCTGAACAGGTGCAGCTTGTCATGGGTCGCCACAACCTGAATCCGCTCGCCGATGCCGGGTCCGATCTGGCCGGGAACCCGGACCAGGATTTCGCCGGGCGGCAGCTCGCCGGGTCTTGCGCTCACCGTGGGCGTGTCGCCCCGCTGGCTGCGAACTCCGTAGACGTAGGTTTCCGCGCCGACCTGTTCGATCGCCTCGACCGTCAGGTCGAGGGCGACGCCGCCCGATCCCGCGGGCTGGTCCGAGAGCACCAGATCCTCGGGCCGGATGCCGAGGATGCCGGCCGCGCTGTCCTTGCCCGCGAGGCCGATATCGGTCCCCTGCAGCGGAATCAGGTTCATCGGCGGCGCACCGATGAACGAGGCCACGAAGGTCGTCGCGGGCTTCTGGTAGATCTCGAGCGGATTGCCGATCTGCTCCACCACGCCGCCGTTCATCACCACCAGGATGTCGGCCAGCGTCATCGCCTCGAGCTGGTCGTGGGTGACATAGATCGACGTGGTGTTGAGCCGGCGCTGGAGCTTACGGATTTCCACGCGCATGGCGATGCGCAGTTTGGCGTCGAGGTTCGACAGCGGCTCGTCGAACAGAAACACTTTTGGCTGACGCACGATGGCGCGGCCCATCGCCACGCGCTGGCGCTGGCCGCCGGAGAGTTGCCGCGGCTTGCGTTCGAGCATCGGCACGATTTCAAGAATCTGCGCGGCCTCGCGCACGCGGGTGTCGATCTCGGGCTTGGCCATGCCGCGATTGCGCAGGCCATAGGCCATGTTGTTGTAGACGCTCATGTGCGGATAGAGCGCGTAATTCTGGAACACCATGGCGATGTCGCGCTCGGCCGGCTCGACGTCGTTGACGACGCGGCCGCCGATGTCGATTTCGCCGGACGTGATGGTTTCCAGCCCCGCGACCATCCGCAGCAAGGTGGACTTGCCGCAGCCGGAGGGGCCGACCAGCACGCAGAACTGTCCGTCGCCCACCTCGAGGTCGACGCCCTTGATGGCCTCGACATTGCCGGCGTAGGTTTTACGGACGTTGCGCAGAACGACGTTAGCCATCTGAAATCCTATTTCTCCGTCTCGACCAGTCCGCGCACGAACAGTTTCTGCATCGCCACCACGATGAACACCGGCGGCAGCATCGCGAGGATCGCGGTCGCCATCACCACCGGCCATTCGGTCAGCGCATCGGACGAGGCGATCATTTTGCGGATGCCGGTCTGCACGGTCTGCATGTCGTCGCGCGTCGTGATCAGCAAGGGCCAGAGATACTGATTCCAGCCGAGGATGAACAGGATCACGAACAGCGCCGCCATGTTGGTGCGCGACAGCGGCAGCAGCGTATCCCAGAAGAATCGGAACGGCCCGGCGCCGTCGATCCGCGACGCTTCCAGCAATTCGTCGGGCACGGTCATGAAGAACTGCCGGAACAGCAGCGTCGCGGTGGCGGATGCGATCAGCGGCAGCGACAGGCCGGCATAGCTGTCGAGCAAATGCAGGTCGGCGACGATCTTGTAGGTCGGATAGATCCTGACCTCGACCGGCAGCATCAGCGTGATGAAGATCAGCCAGAAAATCGACATCCGGAACGGAAACCGGAAGTAGACGATGGCATAGGCGGAGATGATCGAGATGGCGATCTTGCCCACGGCGATCATCATCGCCATCACGAACGAATTGAACAGCATGACGCTGACCGGCTCGCGCGTGGTGCCGGACGAGCCGATGAACAAGGTTTTGTAATAGGTCTCGAGGAAATGGCCGCCCGGCAGCAGCGACATCTGGCCGTTGGCGATGGTCGCCGTGTCCTGCGTCGAGGCGACGAACGCGAGATAGATCGGAAACGCGACGATCAGCACGCCGATGCAAAGCACGACGTGCGCAAAAATATTTCCGAATCTCCGGCGCTCGACCATCAGTAGTTAACCTTGCGTTCGACGAACCGGAACTGGATGGCGGTCAGCGCGATGACGATGCCCATCAGGATGACGGATTGCGCCGCCGACCCGCCGAGATTGCCGCCGAGCAGGCCGTCCTCGTAAACCTTGTAGACCAGCGTCACGGTCGAGTTGGCCGGGCCGCCGCGGGTGATGGTGTCGATGATGCCGAAGGTGTCGAAGAAGGCGTAGACGATGTTGATGACGATCAGAAAGAAGATCGTCGGCGACAGCAGCGGAAAGACGATGGTCCAGAACCGGCGCGCCGGCCGGGCGCCGTCGATCGCGGCGGCCTCGATGACGCTCGACGGAATGGCCTGAAGTCCGGCCAGGAAGAACAGGAAATTGTAGGAGATCTGCTTCCAGGCCGCCGCCAGGATGATGAGCGACGCGGCCTGGTTGCCGTCGAGCAGCGGATTCCAGTCGAAGCCCATGGCGCGGAGGCCATGCGCCAGAACCCCGAGCGAGGGATTGAGCATGAACACCCAGAGCACGCCGACGACGGGCGGGGCGACCGCATAAGGCCAGATCAGAAACGTGCGATAGAGCGCGCTGCCGCGAAGCGGCTTGTCGGCCATCACGGCCAGCAGCAGCGCCAGCGACAGCGACGAGATCGCGATGAGGAAAGAGAATACGAAGGTGCGGACGATGGTGTTGAAATAGTCCGACGCGCCGAGCACGTCCTTGTAGTTGTCGAACCAGACAAAGCTGGTCGACAGCCCGAAGGCGTCCTGAAGCAGGAACGACTGGATCACCGCCTGCGCGGCCGGCCAGTAGAAGAAAATCAGAACGATCGCCAGTTGCGGAGCGACCAGCGCGTACGGCAGCAGGCGCGACTGAAAAACGGTTTGTTTCTGCATGACCCCCCGGCCGTCATGCGCGGGAGCCACCCCCGCGCATCCTGTTTTGCGGCGAGAATGGATTGCCGGAGAGGTTCCGGCAATCCGTTTCGCATGACCGCCGTCCTAGTGTCCCGATTCCGAAGTTCGCATGTCCTTGCGGCGACCTTTGATGCGAACTTCGGAATTAAAGGGACACTGGCAAGTTTATGATTCTCGTGTGGTTCAGGTTCGGAAGTCCGCTTCACC
>Ga0153956_1003363_pt1 | contig 10308 bp, 10 predicted proteins | sample TSFL040MetaG_FD_104704 | JGI IMG/M metagenome (GOLD analysis project Ga0153956, IMG submission 104704) | Attine ant fungus gardens microbial communities from Florida, USA - TSFL040 MetaG | ecosystem: Host-associated > Fungi > Mycelium > Unclassified | place: USA: Florida, Wekiwa Springs...
AATATTGCGATCGCGTTGGAAGATTTTGCGCGCCGCGCTTCTTACCGTTGCGTCGCTCTGTAACGTGACGGGCTGGATCCGGTGAGTTGCTTGAACCGTCGGGTGAAGTAAGCGAAGTCGGTAAAGCCGACGCTCTCGGCGATTTTCGAAATCGGCAGCGCCGTATGGACGATCAGTTCCTTGGCGCGATCGAGCCGGCGCTCGGTCAACAGTTCGAGGAATGTTCGGCCAGTCTCTTTCTTGACGAGGTGAGCGAGATAGGTCGTCGTCAGGCCGACGGCTTCCGCGCCGTCGGACAGCGTAATCGGCTTTTCGAAGTTCGCGCGCAGGAAGCGGCCGAGTTCGGCCAATGTTTCGCGCCGCGTGGTTCGTGAAACGCGCGATTCGGCGAGGTGCCAGAGCTGGCTGCCGTATTGCCGGCAGACAAGGCCGACCAACTGATGCAAATAGGCTCGACAAAGGGTCGTCGAGCCCGGTGTGCGAGCGCGGCTTTCCGCCATCATCGCTTCACACAATTGCGCGATGGTCTTCAGCGTCCCGCCATCGAACGTAAAATCCAGATGGTGCTGGAAATTGAACGGCGCGAGTTCGGGCGCCTGCTCGAGCGACACGTCTTCGAGGTCGAGCGGATCAACGTTGAGCCCGGGCAGCAGGAATGATTGCGAAGCATTGACCAGAAAGTATTCCGCGCCGGGCACGGTCGGGATGAAGTGCAGCTTGAACGGCGCGATGAAACACACCGTCCCGCAATCGACGGGACGTGTCGCCGTGCCGAGGTAGTGCGACGTTCTTCCCTTCACTTGTACGTGGATTTGGAAATACTCGTGCCGATGCGGCGCCGGGTTGGGCAGCGCGTCGACGTGGCTGCGCACGCTGAAATCGACGTGCGTCGCCCGCTCCTGCATTGTGTAATTGGGCACGATGGAGTCGACCATTCGTGCCGGCTCCGCAGCCTGCGACGAGATAAGCGAGAGCTTTCTGCGAGGCGTCATGCTTGCCGCTATTCGAGCTTGCCGATGCTTTGCACGACCTTGACCAGCCGCGCCGTGTCCTCTGCGACGTATTGCTTGAACTCCGGCGTATCCATATAAGCCGCGGGGCTTCCGGCCTTCTCGTAGATGGCCAGGATCTCCGGGGAGGTCATGACTTTCTTCATTCCCTCGCGCACCCGCTGGAAGACGTCGGCCGGCACGCCTTTCGGCAGAAACAGGCCGACCCAGGCATTGAACACCACGTTATCGAAGCCGGCCTCCTTGAACGTCGGCGCATCGGGGAAAGCCGGATGCCGTTCGGGACCGAAGGTCGCGAGCACGCGCAGCTTTCCGCTGTCGGAATAGGCTTTCAGGGGTCCGGCGCCGAGCGCCGTGATCGCCACCTGATTGCCCATCAGGGACGTGAGCGCCTGTCCGCCGCCACGGAACGGAATGTGCAGCAGCTTGATCCCGGCGGCCTGCGCGAACATTTCGATCGAGAGATGGACGCCGCCATAGTTGCCGCTGCTCGAATAGGGAATCTCGCCCGGCCGTGCTTTCGCATCTTTGACGACGTCGGCGACGGTTTTGTATGGCGAATCGGCGGGAACGGCGAGCAGGTTCGCGTCGCCGAGGACTCTCGCCACGGGATCGAATTCCGACATCTCATAGAGCGGCTTGCGACCGGCGATGCGTTCCGCTTCGGGCAACACCACGGCGGCCGAAAGCGCCATGAACATCGTGTATCCGTCATGATCGGCCTTGAGGACGTAAGCAGCGCCAAGCGCGCCGCCGGCGCCGACGCGATTGTCGACGATAACCGGCTTGCCGAAAACTTCGCTAAGTCCCTGCGCGGCTGGCCTTGCAGCGAGGTCCGCCTGTCCGCCAGCGGCAACGCCCGTGACGATTGTCACGGCCCGGGTGGGAAACGCGGGATCGGCGAAGGAAGGCCAGGCGTCGCTGACGGAAATCGCCGAGGCCATGCCGGTGAGCTTCAAAAAACGGCGCCGATCCATAATATTTTTTCCTCCGTGGACGTGAGGAGTATTTCAGATATGCGTCCCGCGTGCCAAGCCGAAGCATCGCGCTTCTTGCCGCATGCCACGGCTGTCAAAATGGTCGATCGTTTAGAGGATTTTGCGCTGTCGTTGGACGATATTGCGCCGGTGGTTTGGCATGTATCGGTCGACGCGCCTGTCACTCTTGCGTGGGGTGTTGCCGCCGCCGGCGGCGACATCTTGCGTCACCGCGAAAATGATCCGCGTGCCGTCATCGGTCCTGTTCGAGCCAATCCGGAAACCGGTGGGTCCCGTCGGGGTTGGCGGGAAGCGGTGTCACTTGCGTCGCCGCGTCGGCGGGCAACGGCGCATACAGATGCGGGAACAGCGCGCCGCCGCGCGAGGGCTCCCAGCGCAGGTCTGCGCCGAGACGCGTATCATCGATGCTGACCAGCACGAGATCGGGCAATCCCGCAAAATGTTTTGCGGCGGTTTCGCGTACCTGTGCGGCGGTGGAGAAGTGAATGAATCCGTCGCGGCGGTCGACGGCGGAGCCGCGGTAAATCCCCTCACGCACGGCCGCGTCCCATTCCGCAGCCGTGCAGATCTTGTAGATGGTAATCCGCTGGAGCGGTCAGTGGCGGCGCTTGTGCTTGCGAGGCGTCCGGCGTGGCGGCGGAGCTTCGCCGACATAGCGCGGGTTCTGGTTGCAGAAGCCGCGATTGCCGGTGAGGGAGGCCCGACGGCAAGCGTCAAAGGTCCGGAACTGGCAGTCGCTTTGCACGTTGCCGGCGCCGATATTGGCGACCAGGCACCACGGACCCTCGTAGCGCGGCGTATACCACCAGTCGAACCAGTCGGCTTTCGCCGGCGCGGCCGAGAAGCCGAGGATGGTGGTGGCGAACGCGAGAGCGGCAAGCACGGGCAGGCGCATGAAATGTCTCCGTGGGCGGCGCGGCCGCCCGATCAGGACCGCAATCTATTGGTCGGCAAGATGAAAGCAAGAGTGGCGAAAGCAAGGCCGATGCGGGCAATCCTGACGTGGCGGAACTGGCCTTGCGCTAGGCCGGAGCGCGGGTGCGGTGCCCGGCGCGGGACGTCCGGCGGGCGGGATGGCGCTCCCCGGCGTGGCGGCGGGCGATCTCCCGGGTCGATGGAATCCGTCCGTTTGACCCGGCTTCGTCCAAAGCCAGATTTTCAAGGATTGTCAGCAGCGTCTGCCGCGTGGTGGCGATATCGGTGGCGCGGATGCCGCGCGCGGCGATTTCGTTGACGTCTTCGGCCAGCGGCACGAGCTGGTGTTTCAATTGCCGCCCGAGCGGCGTGAGAAACACGAACATCTTCTTGCGGTCGTTTGCCATATGCCGGCGCGTGACATAGCCGAGCCGGCCCATGGCCTGCAGCGCGGAGAAGGTGGTCGGCTCCATCACGCCGACGCGGGCGCTCAACTCGCGCTGGGTCAGCCCGTCCTGCTCCCACAGGACTCGCAGGAACGTCCAGTGTCCGAGCGAGACGCCGTGCTCGTTGAGCCGCATCTGCAGCGCGCGCAGCAAGGCGCGGGTCGCATCCTTGACCAGATGCGCGAGGCGATCGTTCGGGACGGCCTCCCGCCAGTGGCGCAGGATGGCTTGCGTGTCGTCGCCTTTATCCGGCTTGCGGTTCCCGGCTTTGGGCGCCCCGGTTTTACGGGTTTTGCGCGGGAGAGAAGCCATGCTGCTCACGGTGTCGCGATCTGGTGGACGAGCGCAACATCGCGTTTCTCGCGGGCGGATCGGAGAATGGCGAGGCACACTTCGAGGGTGGCGCGCGCCCAGACGCCATTGTGCAGCGGCGGCTTGCCCTCGGTCACGGCGGCGTACAGTTCGTCGATCACCTCGGCGCGCGGAACGTCCGGCACCGCCACCGCGTCGAGCCGCGGCGCGTCGTTGCCGTAAACCATCACGCCTTCCGGCGTGAGCCGCAGGTCGGCCCGCTCGCAGGACACGACCATCACGCCGAAATGCTGGTGCGTCCGGTTCGCGGCCGGCGCGGGCAGGCCGGCATAGTTGACGCCACCATAGTTGCGCGCCGCTTTCAATTCCGCCTCGTGTGCCGCATCGGCGCCGGCGAGCGCGCGCCGCGCGGCGCCGTAGCGGCTGCGGTCCTTGGGCAGGCCCATCTCACCGATCCAGTCCATGAATTCGTCGGTGTCGAAGCGACCGTAACCTTCGTAACTGGCGGTGGCGAAAGCGCCGCCGGCAAACGACAGCAGCGCGGCATAGGCACCCTCGGTCGGCCGTGCCGGGTCCCAAGAGCCGGTCGCGGCGCGCACGCTCTCGACCAGGCCGCCGCCGAGCAGGCGGACGATATCGATCTGGTGCGCGCCCTGGCTGAACACCACGCCGCCGCCTTGCGCGGTGTCCATCTCTTCCGGGCGGCGCGGGCGATACATGTAATCGGTGTAGTTGAGCGCGGTCATCATCCGCACCGCACCGTAAACGCCGCCGGCGATCAGTGCGCGCGCCTGCAGCACCGGGGCATTGAAGCTGTGGCTATGGCCGACGACGATATGGACGTTGTTGCGGCGTGCGGCATCGATCATCGCCGTGCAGTCGGCGATGGAGACCGCCATCGGCTTTTCGACCAGCACATGCTTGCCGTGGTCGGCTGCGGCGCAGACATGCGTGGCATGAAGCTGATGCGGTGTCGCCACGTAGATCGCATCGAGATCGGGGGCGGCGCACAGCGCTTCGACGCTGTCATAGACAGGCGCATTGAAATCGGCGGTGAAGCGGGCGCGTGCTTCCGGCCGGAAATCGGTGGCGCCTGCCAGATGAATCCTCTTGTCGGCCACCAGCGTCGGCAGCATCAGCGTAAAGGCGCGGCCGAGGCCGGCAACACCGAGACGGATCGGACGATCAGCGGGTTTAGTCATGAATGTCACCGGTCGATGACGAGTTGCGGCGGCTTGTCATCCGATATCTTGGCGCGCGACACGCAGATCATGATGTTCGACGCGCGCTCGTCGTCGGTCAGCACCAGATCGCGATGATCGGCTTCGCCCTCGATGAGTTTGGTGCGGCAGGTGCCGCAGGTGCCGCTCTCGCAGGAACTCGGTGCGTCGTGGCCGCTGGCGCGCAGGGCTTCGAGGATCGTCGTACCGACCGGCACATCGACCACCGTGCCGGATTTGGCGAGCTTCACCGTGAACGGCTGGTCGTCCGCCTTGGCGGCCGTGGCATCGACAAACGACATGAAATGCACGGCGGTATGCGGCCAGTGACCGCTCATGTCGCGTACCGCTTCCATCATCTCGCGCGGCCCGCAGCAATAGATGTGCGCGCGGTCCTTGCGCGTCTCCAGCACCGGCCAGAAATCGAAATACTTGTCGGGATTGCCGCCGTCGTGGTGAATGACGACCTTGCCCTTGAACGCCGGCGCGGCGAGTTCATCGCGGAACGCCGTCGTCTCCCGCGAGCGCGTCAGATAATAGAGCTTGAAGGACTTTTCCGGCTCGGCCGCGAGCTGGCGGACCATCGCCATGATCGGCGCGATGCCGACGCCGCCGGCAATCAGGATCAGGCTCTGCGCGTTGCGCGGCAGTTCGAAATCGTTGACCGGCGGAACGGCGGCAAATGTGGTTCCGGCTTTTGCCTGATCGATCAGGCTCGCGGTGCCGCCGCTGCCGGCATCCTCGCGCCGCACCAGAATGGAATAGTGCGTTCCGTCCGCCGGATCGCCGCACAGCGCATATTTGCGCAATGCACCGTTCGGAACCTGCAAGGCGATATGCGCTCCGGCCGTGAACGGCGGCAACGCCTCGGAGGTTGCGGATTCGAACACGAATAGATGCCTGTTGGCGGCGATTTCATCGCGTTGCAGCAGGTTGAGGGCCAATGTCGGTTGGGTCGCGGTCATCGAGCCGGATCATCCAAGAGTGCAGCGCACAACAACACAGAGATTGAAGGCGGCCAATTCGGCGGTCGTGGATTTTAGCCTCGACAGCCATGCTGGACCTCTTATAAACTGAAAAATACTTAGACGGCTAATGATTTTTAAGAGCCGGGTTCGTCGAATGGGAGGCGGGACCATGATGACACGCGAAGAGAACGACCTGTTGTGCCGCGTCGAGGGCGACGCGCCGATGGGACAGTTGATGCGCCGTCACTGGATTCCCGCGTGTCTCTCCGAGGAAGTCGCGGAGGCGGACGGCAAGCCGGTGCGGACGCGGCTGCTCGGCGAGGACCTTGTCGTGTTCCGTGACAGCGAGGGACGGCTCGGCGTGCTCGATGAATATTGCCCGCACCGCCGTGTCTCGCTTGCTTATGCGCGCAATGAAGAGTGCGGTCTGCGCTGCCTCTATCACGGCTGGAAAATGGACGTGGACGGCAACGTCGTCGAGATGGCGTCCGAGCCGCCGGAGAGCGGCTTCGCCGAGAAGGTGAAGACCAAGGCTTACCCCGCGCATGAATGGGGTGGTTTCGTGTGGACCTATATGGGGCCGCGTGAAACCATGCCGGAGTTCGAGGCGCCGGCCTTCGCGCCGACGGCGGACACCGAAGTGTCGATTGCCAAGATTCATGTCAATTGCAACTGGGCGCAAATTCTCGAAGGACAGATCGACTCGGCGCATTCGTCGAGCCTGCATTCCTCCGATATGCGGCCGGCGCGCGTTGACGCAGCCAAAGCGGTGGAGACGCACTGGTTGCGGCCTTCGACCGACAAGGCGCCGCGCATGCAGGTGGAGCGGACCAGCTTCGGCTTCCATTATGCGGCGATCCGCCGGCCGATCATGAACGCGGCGTCACAGGACTATGTGCGCAAGACGGTCTATATCGCGCCGTTCACCGCGCTGATCCCGCCCAACAACGAATATAACGTGACGACGGTGCTGGCGCCGACCGACGACACCCACACCGCGTTCCACTTCATCGCCTGGCGCGAGAAGGGCAATATCGATCAGGAAGCCTGGCGCAAGTTCAACGTCGCGCAGCCGGGCATCGATGTCGATTGCGAATTTCAGAACACGCGCACGCGCGCCAACGACTACAAGCAGGATCGCAATGCGATGAAGCTCGGTGATTTCACCGGCATTCGCGGCATTCCGAACCAGGACATCGCCATGTGGGAGACCATGGGACCGATCGCCGATCGCACGCGCGAGCGTCTGGGCGCCAGCGATCTCGCGGTGGTCGAATTCCGCCGGCTGATGGTCGATGCCGCCCGCACCTTCGCCGAGCGCGGCGAGGTGCTCGGTCGCACCGAACCGCATATGCCGCACGCGACCATCGCGTCGTTCGAGGGCATGCTGCCGAAGGGCGCGCCGTGGCAGAAAGCGGGCCGGACCGTTGCGCCGGAGCCGGCCGGTCAGCAGGATCGGGTTGCCTGAGGTCGAACTGTCGATCCGAAGGATCTGACGCACTCAAGGAATATGCCGACGCACAACAACAGGCTTGCTATAAAAGCCGTCGAATGGGGCGGAAAAACACAACAGGGAGGATGCGAATGAATCGATTCTGGATGCGCGGCGCCATGTCCGGGGCCTTGTCCGGGACCTTGTCCGGGACCTTGGCGGCCGCCGGTGTCATGCTGGCGGTGAGTGCCGCCAGCGCCGAAGACACGCTCAAGATGGCGATCGGCCAACGCGGCAACTGGGATACGTCGGTGTCCGAGGTCGGCCAGCGCGCGGGCATTTTCAAGAAGCACGGACTGGTTCTGGAAATCGTCTACACGCAGGGCGCGGGTGAGACTCAGCAGGCGGTGATCTCCGGCAGTGTCGATATCGGTGTCGCCGCCGGTGTGATGGGTGTGCTCGGCGCCTATTCCAAGGGTGCGCCGGTTCGGATCATCGGCGCCGAGACGACCGGTGCCGGCGATCTCTACTGGTATGTGAAGGCGGACTCGCCGATCAAGTCCGTGAAGGATTTCAGCGGCAAGACGGTGGCCTATTCGACCAATGGCTCGTCGACCCATGGCGTCGTCACGGCCTTCGTCAAGGAGTTCGGCATCACGCCGAAGCTGACCGCGACCGGCGGCCCGCCCGGCACGCTGACCCAGGTGATGTCCGGCCAGATCGATGTCGGTTGGGCCGCGCCGCCGTTCGGCCTCGATCAGCTCGACCAGAAGCAGATCCGCCGGATCGTGACCGGCAACGACACCAAGGCGTTTTCCGGCCAGACGGTGCGCCTGAACATCACCACCGCGAGCGTTCTCAAGGATCGCAAGGACGTGATCGACCGCTATATGAAGGCGTACCGGGAGACAGTCGACTTCATGTATCACAATCCCGAAGCCCTGAAGATTTATTCCCAGTGGCTGAACATCACCGAGGCCAAGGCGAAGCGGACCCGGGACGATTTCTTCCCCGGCGATGCCATCAACCCGGATAAGGTCGTCGGCCTCGACAAGATCGTGAAGGATGCGGTCGAGCTGAAATTTACGGCGAAGGAGCTGACCAAGGAACAGCTTGCCGAACTGATCCAGATTCCGCCGCGAAAATAACCATAGTCCGTAATTTCGCTATCAGCCGCCGCGACCCGCCGTCGCGGCGGTTTCTTTTTGTGCTTTTTTACGATTCCCGGCGTGTATCGCCCGCTCGCGCACCGGATGGGTTTCTGCTAGGGACGGAGCCTGCGCGGACGGCCTTGGGGGCCGCGCTTGGGACGAGGGACGGATGCGGAGCTGGTTGCGCGCCGTGGCGCGATTCTTCCAGGACAAGATCGGATGGAACCGGATCGGCCTGGTCCTCAGCTTGACCATCATCGGCATTGCGCTGGTGGTGCTGTATCGCATCCTGCACAATCTCAATCTCGACGACGTGATGCGGGCGATCCGGGCTGTTTCCTGGTCGCATATCGCGCTGGCGGCGCTGTTCGTCGCGGCCGGCTATTTCACCCTTACGTTCTACGACCTGTTCGCATTGCGCACGATCGGCCGTCATGACGTGCCGTATCGGATCGCGGCGCTCGGCGGTTTCACCAGCTATTCGGTCGGGCACAATGTCGGGGCGAGCGTGTTCACCGGCGGAGCGGTGCGCTATCGCGTCTATTCGGTCTGGGGTCTCGATGCCATCGACGTCGCCAAGATCTGCTTCATTGCCGGGCTGACGTTCTGGCTCGGCAATGCCGCCGTGCTCGGTCTCGGCATCACCTATCATCCCTATGCTGCGACCGCGATTGACCAGCTTCCGCCGTGGCTCAACCGGACGCTGGCCATTTGTATTCTCGTGGTCCTGGTTTGCTACGTCGCCTGGGTGTGGAGCGGCCCGCGGGTGCTGGGCCGGCGCGAATGGAAAGTGACCCTGCCGCGCGGCCCCTCGACACTGCTGCAGATCGTCATCGGCATCGTCGATCTCGGTTGCTGTGCGCTGGCGATGTACATGCTGCTGCCGGGCGATCCGCATATCGGCTTCGTCGATCTGGCGGTGATCTTCGTCACGGCGACATTGCTTGGCTTTGCCAGCCATTCGCCGGGTGGCCTCGGCGTGTTCGATGCGGCGATGCTCGTCGCGCTGTGGCAGTTCAACAAGGAGGAACTGGTGGCCGGCCTGCTGCTGTTCCGGTTGCTCTATTATATCATGCCGTTCATGCTATCGCTGTGCATCCTTGGCGCGCGTGAAATTGTGCTCGGTATGCGCGCCAAACGCATACGCGCCAGCGCGCCGCTCAGGAGCGAGCTGTCGCGCGAGAAACCCGACCGCCGCTGACGCCATGAACACTGACAAGCGACGAGGCTGGCGGGCGCGGTGGCAAGCCGCCTGGCAGGCGCTGGGCGGGGTGGACACGACTGTGACACGGCCGACGGCGCCGCCTTCGGTGCGCGGCCCGCTGCTCGACAATCTGATTTCGGTGCTGCCGGTGCCGGCGATCCTGCTCGATCAGGCGGGAACGGTTCTCGCCTTCAATCTCGCGGCGATCGGCATCGCACCGGTCCTGCAGCAGGGCCAGTCGGTGTTGCTTGCGTTGCGCGTCCCGGCGCTGGTGGATGCGATCCGCCAGGCGCAGACGGCGCGGTTGTCGCAGCGGGTCGAGTTCGAGCAACGTGTGCCGCGCGAGCGGTATTTCGAAGCCTTCGTCAATCCGATCTCGCTGCCCGGCGATCAGGTCGACCAGCGTGCCGACTATCTGCTCATCACCTTCAACGATCTCACTCCGTTGCGGCGGGTCGAGCAGATGCGCGCCGATTTCGTCGCCAATGCCAGTCACGAGTTGCGCACGCCGCTCGCGGCGTTGCTCGGCTTCATCGAGACGCTGCAGGGGCGCGCCAGGGACGACGCGCCGGCCCGCGAGAAATTCCTCGGGATCATGCGCGATCAGGCGGCGCGGATGGCGCGGCTGATCGACGACCTGTTGTCGTTGTCG
>Ga0153956_1003364_pt1 | contig 10305 bp, 11 predicted proteins | sample TSFL040MetaG_FD_104704 | JGI IMG/M metagenome (GOLD analysis project Ga0153956, IMG submission 104704) | Attine ant fungus gardens microbial communities from Florida, USA - TSFL040 MetaG | ecosystem: Host-associated > Fungi > Mycelium > Unclassified | place: USA: Florida, Wekiwa Springs...
ACCCCGGGTCATTAAACGCAAAATGCCCAAATGGCACGTCAAACGGGCACATCACGCGCATTGGCCCCAACCGAAACACGCACCCAACGCCACAATCCACCCGCCTTAACTGAACGGTATTGGACTTAGCTGCACTCGCGAATGTGCTTGTTCGTGTACACGCTCGCGACGGCTATCCCGTGGAAGGCGTCGACGACCCCGAAGCTTGGATCGTGCCGCCGGCTGAGCTGGCTGCCTGGACCGCGGTCGACGGGCCCGAGGTGATAGGTCATGTAGCGTTGGCGCGCGCTCACGATACCGACGATTCAGCGGTGCTTTGGCAGCGCGCCACCGGCGGAGACATCAGTCGGTTAGGGGTTATTAATTAACAACCCCTAAGTCCCCCTAAGTCGGATTGAGCCGTTCGCGATTCGAGCTCACGCACCATGAGCTCGTGCGTATCTGCAACGATATCGCCGATAGCTTGCCGCTGCGGGGCGTGGTAGGCGTCGAGAGTGCGTCGCCGTTCACGAACCCAGGTCAGCCCAGATGTCACCGCAGCACCAAATACGCCACCGCCGACGTATGGCAAGGCAGCCGATAACCACGTCATCTCGTGTAGTCCTGCGGTGCAGGAACGACTCTAGTTGAGACGTTAGATCGGGTCATGTCAGCGAATCACCGTCAGATAGCTCTCCGACGGCAGCGAGCACATCGGCCGCTAGCGCAGCAACGGAGGCTGCCACCAGATCAGGGTCCCCGACCCCTTCCTCTGCACGACCGGCCATGACTGACCCGAGGGCGTCGGGTCCGTCTGCAAACAGAGCAGGCAGACAATCGAGTGCCTGCTTCGTCACTGTCGCAGAAATCGGGTCAGATAGTAGGCGCCGAAAGCTTGAGCCCAGTCCAGCTGTGTCGGTCGTGGCCACGAGCAGGCGATAGACGTCGTGAGCGTCCTTATCGTTGAGACGGTCAGGTTGGTCGCGCCGCTCATAGATTTTGTGGACTTTCGCGATCAGAAGCGCTGCAGGACCGGCAACTCGGGCGTCGAAACTTCTTGCGTCGTCAGGGTCAAGCGCAGATATCGTACGGACCTCATTGTCGACCACTGCGGCTTCCAACCCCACGGTTTTCCGCGTTGCCTTGTTGGAATGAGGCGGGATGCGGGCACCGCGATGAGAACCACCGCCCCGGGACAGCGCCTCGGGCACCATTAAATCGACCGGGACGCCTGCCGGGTTCAGCCATGCACCAGGCTGCCCGTTCACGTTCGGATAGAAGCTGGCTCGTTTCATTGCTTCTTCAAGCAGTGGTTCGTCGGGCAGCTCCCTGGGGTCCACCGCCAGGTCGCTGTCCTTCGTGGCCTCCGCGATCGCAACATCTGCGTGGCCACTGTGCAGATAGATTGCCTGCGCGCCGACCACGACGATCGAATCGTGTTGGTCGTTCAGGGCTTCGAGGGCATTCAGGAGGGCTGAACGGGCTTGGACAAGAAGGTTATCCACGGCGCCACTCACTTTCGTTGCGCTCCATCCACGAGATGAGTTCCTCTCCCTCAGAAGGGTTTCGGCCCGGACCGGTGAGCAGATCTACTGCCGCCTGTTCGACCGCGACAATGACTGCGCCCTCGCGATTGGTACTCGTCCCGTTAAACACCACGTCGTACTTGGGTTCGGCAAGAACCACATTCGCTCCTTTCTCCGCTGGTCGTAAACCCCATTCCTTTGCCGCTTGCTCCGCATCGTCGACGTAAACCATCGCCGCGCGGACGGGAGCGTAAGGGGCCCATTGTGCTGCAGCGATCGATCCAGTGATCGCATACCGGGAGTACTGAGAGTTAGCAGCTTTGGCTTGCAGTGTTTCTAAACCGCGAGGCTCTATGTAGCTGGAAGTACGGTTGTTGCGGACGAAGCTGTAGTCACGGCTCCATCGGCGCAGGAGCTTGGGCCAGTTCTCCAAGACGTAGTCTGTGCCTGATTTCTGCACCAATCCCTCTTCTCGTAGGAACTCCAATACACGGTAGGTCGCGCCGGTAGATGCCCCGGAAGCACTGACGAGATCGCGTGCTGACCATGGCCCCCGCCGTGCGATGAGCGCCCGGACTACACGAGCTGCTGGTTCACCCGTCAACGATCCACGCGGCCGACCAGGGCTTCGCCAGGGATCCTTATCAGCGCCGCGGTCGCGAACGTACAGTGTGGGACGCGATGACTGGAGCAGGATGTTGCCGGTGGCGTCGATATACGACGCATCGACTTCGGACAGTCGTTCGCGCGTCGGGGGTGCGAGGTATCGCGACATGACCATGGTCATTGTGTCGGTGAGCTCGCGATCTGCCGCCCACCGCAGCTGGTCAATGACCTTGGGGATGTCGCGATTTACGAGCAGCTGTTTTACTTCCACGAGGTAACGAACCTGTTCGCCCGACGGTGCAGTGAGCGCAAGTATCGCGTCGATCGCAGCGTCCGACGGCCTCTGAACGTCAACACGCCAGTCGTCGGGCAGGCGAGTGCGCAGCAGCTCGGTGCACTCGGTCAAAATCTCTGTTTCCGAGCTTGGCGGAGTGGTGGTGGGTTTAGTCATGGGACCTCCTGTTCGGGAAATATACATGTTCCGATGTATGCGGAACAAGCGATTTACCCGAACGATTTGATGTTGGCGCGATTGCGCGCCTGAATCTGTCTGCCGAATCCGGGGTAATGTTCGGTTTATTGACGTGTTCCGTGGGCATCGGAATATGCCTTTAACCCGAACGCTCCGCGACGGGAGGACTGCCCGTGCCCTTCACGCGGTGGCGAGGGCGACGGCCACTCTGGAGCCGGTTCGCAACCGTTATTAGGGTCAGGGCTCGTGGGTGCCGTACGAAGTCGCGACGATTTCAGCGTGCCAGTGAAACGGGCACTGGCACAACGGACCGCCTATCTATGTTCGAATCCGGCGTGTCGAGCACCGACGATTGGTCCTGCTGGTGGCGGCGATGGAGCCGTCAACGTCGGGATGGCTGCACACATCACCGCGGCCGCCCCCGGAGGCCCTCGCTACAACCCAGACCTCAGTTCGGCGGAGAGAGCGGGCATCGCGAACGGAATCTGGTGTTGCAACAAGTGCGGTCACCTGATCGACGCTGACGACAGCGCCTACGAAGTGGACATGCTCAGAGAGTGGAAGGTCCAGGCCGAAGCCGGGGCGGCGGCGAACATTGCAGCTCTCGCAGCAGGTTCAACGGTGGTCAGGCTCAAAACAGTGTTGTCTGGGCACACCAATTATGTTTGGGACGTTGTCGTCACCCCTGACGGGCGATCAGCAGTCTCGGCATCCAACGATTCGACGCTGCTCGCTTGGGATCTCGCGAGTGAGATGCCACGCCATGTTCTTGCAGGTCACGAGAGCTGGGTCTGCAGCGCCGCCATCAATGAGGACGGAGGCATCGTGGCAGCCGGTGCCGCAGATGGCACTGTTCGGTGCTGGCGCTTGGACACCGGGCTGCAAATCGCCAGCCTTCCGGCCGACGATCCAGACGCCAAGGTTGCATGGATGGCTGACGGACGACTCACTGTCGGCGACCGCTCGGGCACTGTACGCGTCTGGGTGCTGGACGGAGACGCTGGCACAGTCCTGGCGACGCACCGCCCGCACAATTCGGCTTTGGGATCAAGCATCCGGAGCCTGCCTCGACGAGATTTCACACCCGGATTGTGTAGCAGCAGTGGCGTTCTCGCCTGACGGACACCGCTTGGTCGTTGGATGCGACGATAAAAACCTATACGTCTACGAAATCCTGAACCACGCGGAAGCCTAAGACGCGCATGGTCATCCGTCGAGCGGCCACGTGTTCAACGCGCATTGAGAAACCCGAAGTGCACCGCTGAGGAGCGACGTCGTAGCTGTTTGTCGGACCTGACTTTTACTCTTTTGGGGTCTCAGACCGGCAACGACCTTGGTGCCGATCGGCGTGCTGCTCAATGAGAGGGAATGTCCACCGATGGGTAAAGGTGCTCGAATTCGTAGGGAGCGCGCGGAGAAGCGCGAACAGGAAGCCGCTCGACCGATGCGAGGTCTCTTCGGCTTGGAGCCGCAGGGTGGACCTTTCGGGGCAGCCCCGCGGTGGAAGCAGCCGAGCACACCCGACGAAGCATTCCAACAGATGGCGCAGTTCATGCAGTCGATGCCGCAGTTGATCGTCTGTGGGCGCCTGGGTTTGAAACCACTTTCGGAGATGCAGCGGCGCGAGTTGCTGTCCGGTGCGGACCTTTTCGACGCCCTTGAAACCGTCGCCCGCCTTCAGGGACGTTGGGACATCGCGTTCACCACGACTCAGCGCCCGGACCTGGTCGAGGCTGAATTCCTCGGTGCGGGAAGCGGCGAGGCGTGTCGCCGGGCACGCAAGCGAGTGACGGAACACCACGATCTGCTGATCTCTCCCCGAGCGACCGCACAGTTGCAGCGGGAGATCATCGAAAGCGCATCGGTGCAGGAGTCGGCCGAGCCGATCGACCGCAACACGCTGGTGCACATCTTGCTATCGATCACGTCCGAGCAGAACAGCGTCCCTGGGTTTGCCGGCGACGTGCCGACACCGGTTGAGATTGCCAAGATCAAACGCGAGATGCCGAGGAATAGCCTGGAGGAGCTCCTAGAGTACGCCAGGAAGTTCATCCCCGACGAGGTCGCGTCGAACCTATACAACATGCCAGCGAAGTACGAGATGGTTCTTTCGAACACCTACGACTTGTGGTTCGCACCGTGGGCCGAGAAGTCCAAGACGACCGGCCTCGGCGCAACCCCCGCTGAAGCGTTCAAGACCGGCACCGGTGTCGAACTGCTCGACCTGCTACGGCTCGGCCATCGCATCGTCAAGCGCAGCAGCGCCGACCAACAGGTCCGATTCACCCGCGACGAGCTGGTCGCCGACGGCGTAACTGACGCGGCGATCGATTACCTGATCGGCCACATGGCACTAACGCTGGATGAGTACAGGAAGGCGCTTGCAGCGGACCGCGAAGCCGGCGACATCGCACACCAGCGGTTCACCTTCACTCAGTACCCATTCATTGCCGTCGACGACAGCACAATCGTCATGATCCGTCACCAGTGGGCCATGGAACGCCTATGTGGCGCAACGCTGTACCACGAAGCTTGGTACAGCCTGAGCGCTCAGTCGAGGGGTCTAGGTGATCGGTTCAAGAACGCGATGAACGAGGCCTTTGAGGTCTTCGTTGGCGGCGTCCTGCACCGGATTGCGTCAAAGGGCAAAGGAATGCAAAAGATCGTAGACGAGGCGGAGATGCAGGCCGCGTGGACGGAGAAGAAGGACAAAACACCGTCAGTGTGCGACTGGATGCTACTAGGCGAGGGTCACTGCGTAGTCATCGATGCCACAAATCACGCAGTGAAAGCTGATGCGGCACAGGGGTTAGCGACGTTTGAAGAGTTCGCCGCCGACATCGACAAGATCTACGTTGAGGGCAAGTTCAAGCAGCTCCTGTCGACCATCGATCTCGTGAAGAAGCACGGCGGCTGGGACGGAGAAGTAGTCAACGAAGACACGAACTTCGTTCCGCTCGTTGTCATTCCCGACACAGGTGTACCCACTGGAATCATCACAAACTTCGACATCACGGAACGGGGCCGCAAAGTCTTCCAACACCTGCAGCCACACGTTTACCCTGCGGGCCTGATCACGGTGTCCGACGTTCAATTGCTCGAAGGAATGGCCGATTTCGCCTTGAGCATGCCGCAAGGGCCCGGCACCGATCGGAACATGATGAAACTACTCGCAGGGTGGCGCCATGCGGTCGTATCGCAGGGCGATTCCTCCCTCCAAGTCTTCCTGCATCGTCGCGGCTTCCCTCTGCCGCTCAGCAGGCACATCCTGGACATCAGCCGCAAGATCATGAAGCTGCTCGACGGAAGCTAGGCGTCGGTGTGGTTGGCTGTGCGTTTTTGTCGGTGTCCAGGTAGATGATGATTGCCATCGGCACACCCGCCGATATGGTCATATGGAGTATGAATCATGTTCGGTGACACTGAGTTTGAGATATTTGCGCACGAGGCTGTCGAGTCATGGGGACGCCCTGATCGAGATTACGGCTACCAGGAGCTGGAAGCAGCGATAGCGACCCTGTATCGGTCCCGATTGAAGTTTCCGCCCGCATGGACTGAATCCCAGCGTGACGACTTCATTGCCGAACAGGCATCCAGAGATGCCGATGAGATCGGCACTAGCTTTGACGATCTCATCGATACTGTCACTGATCGCCTGTGCCGGGATCGCTACTTCGCCTGCGGTGGCCGACCGCTTAACGAGGACATCAGTGCTCAGATCGACTTGGCCCGTCACATCGCAATCGATGATCTGAGGTGGCGCATGGTCGACGAAATTCCCGATGAAATCAGGCGAGTCGATCACGAACTCGCTGACGAGTCGAAAGGTGAAATTGAGTGAATCACGTTGTGCACAAGCAGTTTGTGCGTCGCGCGTACAAACAAGTGCTGTACCGAGTCTGCGTCGATGAATGCGCGTGACCGTCTGCGCATGGCGCGGTCACGTCACCAGCCGAGGCGATGCACCATGCTGATCCGTCCTTTGAGTACGTCTCGGCGGTGCAGCTTCAGTCTTCCGGCGGGACGAGTGCGGCCGCAGTCTGGCCAGCTGGCGTCAGGTTCAGCCACGTTGAGTACTCCCAGGAGTCCGGATCCGTCCAGCGCCCAACGATGCGCTCGGCCAGCTGCTGCATCGCCCCGTCGACCCCGCCCGACCACACGAGGAATCCGGGGTCGGTAGGTCCGGGGATATCGCCTACCTCGACGAGGCCGTCGGCCAGCAGCGAGCGGATTGTCGTCAGCATGAGCTGCTGCCGGTCGGCGGGCGCCGGAGCGAGCTGGCGCCGGTCGAGGCAGCCTCGCACGTCTGCCAGGGATACCGATTCGTAGAGGCCGTACGCCAGGATGTCGTTGCGCAACACGCCCTGTGCGGTGGTCGCTGGTTCAGTCATCGCGGGGTCCTCCTATCGTTCATCGCTCTCATCATCTCAGTGGCCCTCGAAGTCTCGGGGGTTCTCCGCGGGGTCATCCTCCCCAAGGATGGGGAAGGGGTGGTGGATGCTGCCTGGCGGGTGCACCGGCTGCGGCCCGAACGGTTCCGCGGATGGTCCGCCCCAGCCCTCGATACCTGGCCCGGATTTTACCGCCGGTGCCGGTTCGACCGCGGGTGCAGGTTTGGCCGCGGGCGCGGATTCAACAGGCGCCCTCTGTCCGCCGTGTTCAGCGGGGCCTGCCTGTCCACCCCGCTCCGCAGGGGATGACTGCGGTGACTGGGCTTCGACTGGTGGTGCTTTGGGTGCGGGGATGTTCGGTTCAGCACCGGACTCACGGTTGATGTGCACTTTCCAGTGCTCGGTTCCGTTCGGACCCTGTAGATCGACGTCCAGTGCCGGCTCGCCGGTTGAGTTTGCTGCAGCGCGCTCGCCGACCTTGCTGCCGTCCGGAAGGTCCTTCCATGCGCCCTTGGCCGGGTCCCCGTAGCGGTTGGTGCCCTCAGTGCCGTCCTGCGTCATCCACTTTGCGAGCTTTTGCAGGTCCTCGGGGGAGCGAACCTCGCGGATGCCTGGCCGCGTTCCCCTGGGGAGCTGGTCCAGCACGCTGCGGATGTCTGACGAGTTGGGTCCCAGCGGTGGAGCAGGCGGAGGGGCCGGCTCGGGCGACCGCTTGAGGTGCCGGAAGTCCACGGCCTGCGTGGCTGGCTCGTGCTTGTCCGGTGTCTCGTCGAACTGCATCGTTTCCAGTGGCACCAGCGCCGAAGTGATCTGTGCGGCAGCCTGCTGATCTAGCGCGACGAGCGCCTGCACTCTGGTTCCGATTTCGGCGGCAAAGGCCTTTGCCTCCTGTTGCCGAGCCACGGTGGTCCGCAGCAGCCCGCCCCACGACGATTTGTCTGTGACCGAGAAGTCCTGTCCGACTGTGAAGTCGGCTTCTTCAGCCTCGTTGATTGCATCGACGACCAGCCGTTTTGCCCACGCGATATCGTCGGCACCGTTCTTTGCGACTTCGGCAGCGGCGTACAAAGCATCTCCTCCACCGCGCACCTTCACCAGGTCGACCCAGCTGCGCTCGGCGGCGGCATCGGCCGCGGGGCCCTCCCAGGTGGTTCCACCGGGACGGAGCATGCCGCTGTGGATCGTCTCGAAGTGACCTTCCCAACGGGTCGCTGTCGACCGCCAGTGATTCGCGGCCGCCTCCAGGTGGGTGGTGCTCCAGGCTTCGATCTCGGAGCGGGTGGGCACCGTCAAGCCTCCACGGGGCCGTCGATGGCGCCCAGATTCCGGGCCGACACGGCATCGGTGGTCCGGTAGACGCCGTCCGCGGTCCGCAGCTTTAGGCCTGTACTCGCTACGCGGGTGACAAGTTTGGCTGCGACAGCGTCGACGAGAGCGTGGGCGCGCGCTATGGCTGCGGTGGTGGCCTGGGAGGCTTGGCCGGCGGCGGAGGGAGCGGGGACGGGTAGAGCGGCTGCAGCGGCGTCACACAACGCGGCGTGCGACTGCAGACCCTCGCTGTCCACCCTGACGGCATCCGCCATGGTTCCCCCTTCATCCCCAAGTCCAGGATAAGGGTTCGGCGGGTGGGGGCGGGCGCTGATTCGCTGATTCCCGTGGGGATCAATCGGGGCCAAGGACGATCGTCGAGGGGTTGGTCTTACGTGATGGCACGGGCGAGCCGGGCTGCAAAATGTGGCCCACTATTGACCAGTGCGTACCCGCCGGCCAGCCCACCTTGATTACAGAGCGTCCTTCGTCGCCGAACCCGCCTGTGCTCCACAACGCCGGTTTCGTGATCGACGCGCGGAACGAGGCGCAAGGCCGTGCGCGGCACCACCGCAGTGGGGAAGCGGCTGAGCGAGTCTCCATACACCGCTTGACTGCGTGACCAGCGCCGCATGATCCGGCGAGCAGCCAGGTAAGCGTCTTGGGCGACCTCGACGACCGCGATGGCCTTCTCGAGTCCGTACGCGCCCCAGAATCTGCCAGGTCCGCGACCGGGCTGCCGCCACAGTTCAGGCACGATGTGCTGGTACTCCTTGTCGCGTGCATGTTTGGCGAGGAGTGCTTGGTGAAGTAGATGGCCAACCGCTTCGGGTCGCGGGCCTTCAACCCGCTGAGAACATCGATCGCGGTTCCAGCCAGCCGGTGCCGCGCCTTCTGCTCGGCGTCAGGATGGTCGACAACTTGAGCCCACGTCTCGGACATCCACTGCGCGAAACCTCGGCCGGAGCGACCTGGCGACATCGGTAGCGCCATCCAGAGATGAATGTGTGGAGCACCGCGCCGTTGGAACTCCAGCTTCCAGATGTAGCGGGCAGGCTCGTCGTACTCTCGTTGAAAGCGTTTGCGCCACAACGCCATGTGCCGCTTCACACTGGCCCCGTCGGGGGCGACGACTTCCCAGTCGCCGGGGTAGGTGAGTGTGACCATCGCCGGGACACGCTCAGACTCCACCAACGGGGTGTAGTCGAGTTCGGCGAACGTCCGGCACATGGACGACCGCGATTTGCGGGACCACTCGGTGATGACGCCGCCAGTACGGCATCGGTCGTCTTCCGTAGGACTCCGTCGGATCAAAGACCCGACGGCCTGATCACCGTGGTCGGCCTCGTGGTCGAGGTCATTTCTGACATGAAATTTTGCGTCGTCAACGTCACGTTGGTGATGACCGACGGCCCGTGCGGCGGCCTTCTCGGCCCGGACGGGATTCGTCCACCAGAGCCGCACGACACCGGGACCGATGGAGATGCGAAACCGACTGGATTCCGGTTCGACACCGCGACTGGCAGCACCACAGGACCACGGTGGCGCAGGTTCGAATAATGCCGCAGCTGCGGTGACCATCTCGGGACTCGGAAATCGCAGCCCCAATGCGTCGATCGCCCGCAGCTCCCCGGCTGCGCCCGCGTCGTCCACCGACTCGCGGACATTTTCGGCACATATAACAAGCCCGCCGGCCGCGGCCGGGTTGAGGCCGGGTGCCTCGGTCGACGTCCGGCCGACCACTGTCGCTCTCCCGCCCCGCGGCCTCGGGCGCTCGCGACCTCCCGTCCACCGAGGCCCCGGTTGAGCCGGGCTCAAAGGGCGGCTGTTCGGATGCCGATGTCGCGCTGTTCGTCGACGGTGTCGAACCGGTGGATGGTGATGCGATGCTGGGCATCGGGGTGCCTGCTCCCCGGAGCCACCGGGGCTGCCCACATTGCATGCGGCAGCGCGAAAGCTCCTGGACGGGAGCGCAAGCACCGTGTCCGGTTTATGTCCGTTCGCCGGACAGACTGAATACGTC
>Ga0153956_1003365_pt1 | contig 10298 bp, 6 predicted proteins | sample TSFL040MetaG_FD_104704 | JGI IMG/M metagenome (GOLD analysis project Ga0153956, IMG submission 104704) | Attine ant fungus gardens microbial communities from Florida, USA - TSFL040 MetaG | ecosystem: Host-associated > Fungi > Mycelium > Unclassified | place: USA: Florida, Wekiwa Springs...
GGCGGCCGCGTATCGAACGACCCGCGCGTTAACCGCCGTGCCCCGAGCGCCGTGATGGTGCACACTCATGTCCTGCACATCGAGTCGCACACGGCTGTCGCCGCGCAACCGGATCCTGAGCGGGTACAAGCCCCGCGCGCGTCCAACGATCCGCGGCAAAAACGCGGCAACGTCACGCAGCCCACGGAGTAAAACTCCTGCTCCACTCCCCAAAGCCCGGCCGATGCCGGGCTTTTTATTTAAGGGAAAATAAATGACAAAAAAATGCAGATTTATTTCGCTTCGCCAAATCTTATCGCTATAATCCGCGATCCGCTGTGGAGGGGTGGCAGAGCGGTTTAATGCACCGGTCTTGAAAACCGGCGTGGGGGCGACCCCACCGTGGGTTCAAATCCCACCCCCTCCGCCATCTACCCTTCCAGCACCCTCCCTAGACGTCCAGCAACCCCTAGTAAAACCTAGCTTTTTGCTTATAATCCTTCCAACCTGTTCCTAACTATTCCACCCAAAGCGGGGGGCATTGTGGGGGCAAAAATGGGGGCATTCCAGAAGGTACTGGGGGCATCATGGCTGGTAAGGGAATCGAAAAACTCACCGACGTGGTAGTAAAAACGCCACGCCCAAAGAAAAAGCCTACAAGCTGGCGGATGGTGCCGGACTCTATCTGGAAGTCATGCCCAATGGCTCCAAATACTGGCGGCTCAAATACCGATTTAGCGGCAAGGAAAAAAACGTCTTGCGCTGGGGGGGTATATCCCCCTCCAAACTCGAATATAATGAAAACCTATTCGCGCGCGCTCAATGCCAACGCAACAGCTTGGTCGTTTTCGCGCATCAGAAACACACTGATATCAATGGATGCAGAACAAAAGCTCCAACCAAGGGGATAGCCTGAAAAAGCACATCGCTTTTGAACGCCACAACCAGTTATTAACAACGTAAGATCAAATATACTTGGCCGCTCACTGGAGGCATGCGGTGGCACGTTACAAGTTCAATCCGCCGTTCATAGTTCGAAATGAATGAGTCAACCGCCCTCTCTCACTGGACGTGATCCACCAGGGAATAATAATCATGCCTTTTGTAATAGAAATGGGATTGGCCACAGGCTTCCTGGGACTAAAACTGTTCCTCTCGTTCATCGTTGCAAAACAGATTCCCAGTATCACATCGAGCGATAGAATTGCGGGTCTGGTTGCTGGATGGCTCGTGGTTAATGTGATGCAGATAGGGATCATCCTCTTTCTCTCCGCCTTCGCAATTCTCAAACCTCTCTACTTCGTAATATCCATACTTTTGTGTGCCGTACTGATTCAATGGCAAGGCCGGCGTAACAGCCAGCCAATGCCGTCTCTGGATCCAACCTGGTTGAGACACCCTGCAACCTGGACAATCGTTGGCGTCATGCTGCTCATGTGGCTCCGCTCGCTTTTCCTTTACGACTACACATGGGACGCGCACACTTACGGATTGCCGCGCATGACACTCTGGATGAACGCAGGCAGCGTCTTTCTCCATTACTCCACGCCTCAACTGAATTTATTCGTTAATGAATGGAATGGCGAACTCAATGCGCTCGCTTATGCCCTATTCTCGAACAGCTACCAGGGATTTGCGTTTGGCAATATTGAAGTGTTGCTTTGGCTTTTCGTGGCAATTGTCTGGTTGGCGTTATTACTAGGTCTATCCATGAGTCGAGCGCTCATCCTGGCTGCCATAATGGGCACAGCCCCCGCCTTTATCGGCTTGGCCAGCACAGTAAAAGGAGACCTGCTGGCTATATTGGGATTCGTAATGGCTACGGGCTGGCTTGTGCTCCTCAAAAAAAACCACAACATTGCAGCCTTCGGCTTCTGTCTTATTTCCGCCGCGCTTGCGGTGGGCTCGAAAGTTTCCGTCGTTTTTCCCGTCGCTGTCGTTGTGGCCACGGCAACGCTCCTTCTGCGAAATCAGCCCACTCTCAACTTACGTTCAATGCGCGTGGGGCAAGGGCTTCTGCTCATCAGCGCGTTGCTCGTTATTTCTGCTCGTTTTTGGGAAAACTGGCTTGTATATGGCAATCCGCTCAAGCGGGTTGATGCCGAAAAAGCTCAATTCGATCCGATGAACATCGTTGCAAACCTCGACATCACGGTAACCCGGTTGTTCAGAGTGTTCGATGAAGTAAAGGGTCACGGCAACATGTGGGCTCTTTCAGCCAGCATGGGTGCAGCAGCCTGGTTTATTGTTGTCGCCGGCATGTTCATGATCGCGTCCACCTTGCGCTCGAATGCAACCCAGCGAAGTCATGTCAGCCCAAGGTACAACTGTTACCTGATGTACGTTTCGGGTGGCTCCCTCATTGCTACGCTGATCCCGATGGCGCTCGCGCAGGCAAGACCCTGGACATTCCGTTATTTCGCCCCATCTGTCGTAGTGGCGATGATTTCACCGGGTGTAGTTGCCCTATATTTTAATTACAAAAACTGGCAATGGAAATTATTGGCAACGCTGGCCGGGTTGGCGATACTCGTCAATCTGGGCATATCGATGCGTCCCGGCGAAGTATTACCCATTCGAAATCCGTCTCAGCTCATCGCCTCCATTCAACAGGCGGATACCGCTTTAAAGCGCATGGACCTGTCCAATGCGTTGATGCCGTTGGCCTTGGTTGATGCTTTGAAACTCGACTCACATGTGCCTTTAAATATTCTGGCTTTCCAGGATGTCGACTCGCCCCTGACCCCGTTCATCGGCAGCCGTGCTCAAAATAAAATACATCTGACGGCCACCCCCAACGACCTCATACAACGCAGCAAACAGCACCAATGGGACTTGGTAGCGTTTGCGCAAAAAAAGGAGGCTCGCGATAGTGCGCTTGTCTCCGCACTGGATCAATCAGGTTATGTGACGATTGTAAACAACGCCTTATTTTTAATTGCGATTCCCGTCAAAAGGTTAATCCTGACTCCAATCAACCTCAACGTGCAGTGGACGCCGTTTAATATCCCGCAGGATGCGCAAATTGAAAACACCAGTGCTTCCCCAAAGATCTCAAGCCATCAGCCCATTGATGCGGGATTCGTCTCTCAAGAATTATCGTCGCATGACCCCATACTGATTAGGGCAAGCTTCGAGGGCACGGTTACAGGATATGGCTCCCATGCCGCACATCTTTCCTGGCATGGCGTCACGCCTTTGATCACTTTGCCGTCCGGCCATTACTCGGCGTCCAATATGTTTTACGGCATTCTTCCCGGGCAAGATGCCGGCTATCCCAAACGGATATCCTTTGGATTGGGTGGCTGGGGCCAGGGAAGCGGCGATCTCCAGCTGAAAACATTGGAGCTCTTTCACATGGAAATCAAAGATGAAACCATGCTTCAACCGCTAGAACAAACAGCTTCCTCCATGCCTGGGTCCAGGCACCAGTAATGCGCTCTTTAGAAATCATCTTGGCTCCAGGTTTTCTGCTGCTTATTGACATCGCGGAAAAGCGCTGGGGGCCCGCCATCTCCGGTTGGCTCGCAGGTTTGCCGGCTGTCACCGGCCCGATTCTGTTTTTATTACGATGGAGCACGATCACGAATTCGTCTCTCAGGCTGCGTTAGCGTTTCTGTCGGCCGTTTTTGCATCGACGTGTTTCGGCCTCATATATGCTCACTAGGCCAAATACCTCGACTAGCTCAAATCATTGCCAATTGCATTAGAGTTCGGGCAATCGTGGCTTATGGTTTGTCGTTTTTGCCAAAGGAACTGATGTATTCATCCATAACCGCCCTGTTAGCCTTGAAATTCGCGCCACTGTTTTTCCCTCAACTCAATCCGAAAATAAAGCCTGCAATGTGTCAACTGCGAAACTCCAGTGGCATCTGTCTGGCCGGTGCATGACTAACGCTGATCGTCAGCGGCCTCTCGAATATCGCGGGATCGAAATGGAGCGGCTGATTTATCGTGGCCTCTGTTCTCGGCAGTATCGCCGCTATTTTTTGTACGCTGACCATTTTTCGTCGCCAGCCAACTCACCTTGTTCACGTCCGATTGGCCCCCCAAAAATTATCGGGGCAAAATTCGCAGACAGGCTCTCTTTCGTTTCAGCAGGCCAGAAAGAGGTCGTTTCTTGTACAGCCGGCAGTATCCAAACATGAAAATTTATCCATAAAGATCAGCGAATGAAACGCCAGTAGCCAAATGCAAACAGAAGGTGTACTGTTGTATACCAAGTGATTGGGCACAGGTGTTTTTACAGCCATCTGCCAGGACCCATGAAAGATCCACAGCGATGATGTGGACAATAAAACGCCCCCTGGCGAAGACCGCTTTCAACGACAACTCCCCTGCTGACGCCGCCGGCGTTTTGTTTCGGGCGCGAAGATATCGGCTGTCGCCATCGCCGCCGTTATCGAAATCCAATAACAATTTTTTCAACGAAGGAGAACACCATGGCGTCACGTTTCATTGCTTCCTCGATTCTCGGCACGATGGCCAGCACGCCCTGCGCCAACCCGATCCAGAACCTGGGCGGCGGCAGCGAAAACAACTTCCGCATCAACCCGGGCGAAATCTCCAACTGGCCGATGCTGAAAATCCAATACCGCAGCGATCCGAAAAAAATCGCCGCCATCCTGCCGCCCGGCATCGAGCCCGGTGACGAGCCCAACGTGTTCGTGACCTTCTACAACGTGCCCATCGAAGAATCCCCCGAATACGGCACCGTGGTCAGCGTCGAAGCCAAATACAACGGCGTGAAGGGCGAATACACCGTCGGCTTCGCCATCAGCCAGGAAGAGCCGGTGCTGCTCTGCCAGAAACTGTGGGGCCAACCGAAATATCTGGCGCAAACCACCTACTTCCGTTACGGCGACACCGTGGAAGCCAAGTGCACGCACCAGGGCTACACCTTCATCGAGTTCAAAGGCAAAGTCACCGAGACCGTGGCGAACCCGCCGGAGTTCACCCAGAACGATTGGTGGATCAAGTGCATTCCGTCCGTCGACATGCAGGGCTATGACGTGCCTCCGAAAGTGGTGCACGTGCGTTCGGTCTACGAGACCGCGCTCATGCAGAAAATCGAAGGCAAGCTGATCCTGCGCGACAGCCCCTGGGATCCGATGACCGAATACTTCCCGATCCAGGGCGAAGTCACCGCCCACCTGTGGACGCCGGTGTTCAAGGATCGCGGCATCTCTGACGCAGGCCCGCTCGACCCGGTGAAATTCGCGCCCTTCGCCGACACCATCGGCGGCTCGCGCTACCCCGGCCACCACGGCGGCCCGCGCAGGGGCTAAGCCGGCCGGCCCATACCGCTCCGGCCGTGCCGGAGCCCGAATTGCGCGGCACAGCCCGCGCAATGCCTGCCTCCTCTCCTTCCGCTTCGATCCTCCCTCGCGTTTTTAAGGCAACTTTAAGGAAACTCTGCTCAAATACCCGGCTCAACCCCGGCCTGCGGGTTGCTGCGAGATTGACGATGCGGACACTTCTGGTCGAAGACGACACCATGCTGGGCAACGGCCTCAACCGCGCCCTGCAACAGAACGGCCATACCGTGGACTGGCTGCACGACGGCGCGGCCGCCGACACCGCCCTGCGCGCCCAACATTACGACATGATCCTGCTCGACCTGGGCCTGCCCAAACGCTCGGGACTGGAAGTCTTGCGAGCGCTGCGCGACCGCGGCGACGCGACGCCGGTGCTGATCATCACCGCCCGCGACGCCGTGGCCGATCGTGTCGCCGGGCTCGACACCGGCGCCGACGATTACCTGATCAAGCCGTTTGCGCTGGATGAGCTGGAGGCGCGCATCCGCGCCCTCTCGCGCCGCCACCACGGCCAATCGCAACCGCTGCTGCGCTGCGGCCAGGTGGTACTCGACCCCGCCACCCGCAGCGTCACCTGCCGCGACCGGCCGGTATCGCTGTCGCCTTCGGAATACCGCATCCTGCACAGCCTGATGCGCCGACCCGGCGCGGTGGTGTCGCGCTCCGACATGGAGGAGCGCTTCTACGGCTGGGACGAGGAAATCTCCAGCAACACCATCGAAGTCCATATCCATCGCCTGCGCCAGAAACTGGGACCGGAAGTCATTCGCACGGTGCGCGGCCTGGGGTATCAGGTGGTAGCGTGAGCGGCGTGAATTCGATCCGCCGCCATCTGCTGATCCTGGTGCTGACCGCCACCACGCTGGGCTCGTTGCTGATCGCCGCCGTGGTGTACCAGCATGCGCGCACCGAACTGGACGAACTCTACAACGCGCATCTGCAGCAGCTGGCCACCACGCTGGTGCGCCAGGGCGTCGCCCTGCACTGGCATCCGGACGCGAATACGGCGCTGGTTCCCGATTTCGACGCGAAGCCGCTGGCCAATGAGGAAACCTACCTGATACAGCTGTGGACGCATCAGGGCGCGCTGCACTACTCATCGCAACCGGCGACGGCCCTGCCGCTGCAAAAACAGACCGGATTCCTGCGCCGCCATTTCCGCGGCCAGTCCTGGCGCGTTTACCGCGCCGACAGCGCCGATTTTTCCGTGCAGATCGCGCAACCGGAAAGCGCGCGGCGCAGCATCATCACCGAAACCGCGCTGAAAATCCTGCTGCCGCTGGTGCTGCAGATTCCCGTGCTGGCGCTGCTCGCCTGGCTGGCTGTGCGCCGCGGCCTGCTGCCGCTCAACACGCTGTCGCGCGCGATCAAGCAGCGCCACCCGGCGGCGCTCAATCCCTTGTCCGCCGAGCAGACGCCCACCGAGCTGCAACCGCTGGTGCAGGCGCTGAACGACCTGCTGCTGCAATTGCAGCGCGCGCTGGAACAACAGCGCCACTTCATCGCCGACGCCGCGCACGAACTGCGCACGCCGCTGGCCGCGCTGCAACTGCAGCTCGATCTCCTGAAACGGGCGCAGACGGAAACCGAGCGCCTGCAGGCCATCGCCGATCTCGACGCGGGCATACGCCGCGCCTCGCATCTGGTGCAGCAGCTGCTGGTCACCGTGCGCTCGGAACAGGCCGTGCCGGTGGAGGAAACCCAGGCGGTGGACCTGGACCGGGCCGCGGCCGATGTCGTCGAACAATTGCTGCCGCTGGCGCGCGCCAAGCAGATCGATCTCGGCTTCACGCGCCTGGAAAACGCCACCGTGCGCGCCGTGCAGGCCGATATCCAGACCGCGCTCACCAACACCATCGACAACGCGATCCGTTATACGGAACCCGGCGGGCGCATCGATGTGGCCGTGTATCCCGACGCCGACCGCGCGGTGGTGGAAATCACCGATTCCGGCGCAGGCATACCGCAGGAAGAACGCGCGCGGATTTTCGACCGCTTTTACCGCATCCCCGGCACCCGCGCCGAAGGCTCGGGCCTCGGCCTCGCCATCGTCAAGGCCAGTTGCGACCGCTATGGCGCCACGCTGGCGATCGGCGACAACCCGGCCCAGAGCGGCGCGCGCTTCACCATTCGCTTTCCGCGCGCGCAGGTTCCCTCATGAAACGCGCGCGGGAAAATTTTTTGCCAAAAGCATTGCTTGGCCGGACTCTGTTTGACCAGATCATGCCCGAACCTTTTTTCACGGCGAATTCGCATCGATGACGAAAACCACGAGTACCTTGTTTCTGCTGGCGGCACTGCTGTTTCTGTTCGCGCTGAACAGCTATCAGCTGCGCAGCTCCACCGAGCCGCGCGTCGCCGGCGCCGCCACCGAAATGCTGATTTACCGGGACTGGGTGGTGCCCAGGCTCAACGGCGCGCCCTTCCTGGAAAAACCGCCGCTGAGCCTGTGGCTCGACAGCGCGGCCATGCGCCTGTTCGGCATCACGCCGATGGCCGCGCGCCTGGCTTCGGCCCTGGCCGGCGTGGCCACGGCGCTGGTCGTGTTCTGGTCGCTGCTGCGATGGCGGCGGCCGCGCGGCGAAGCGCTGCTGGCCGGCGTGCTGCTGATCACGATGGCCGCTTACTGGAGCAACGCCCGCCAGGTGGGCGAGGATGCCTTGTTGACCCTCGGCACGACGCTGGCGCTGACCGCGTATTTCAGCGCCGTGCGCCGGCATGGCGCGCGCAACTGGCTGTTGTTCGCGCTCGGCATCGCCATCGCCACCATGAGCAAGGGCGTGCTGGGGCTCGCGCTCACCGGCGTCGTCATCTTCGCCTGGCTGGTCGTGACCACGATGCAAACGCAGCGCTTCACCGTCGGCGACTGGCTGCGCCCCGCGCTGGCGACATTGCTCGGCCTGGTGCCGCTGGCCCTGTGGCTGTTCGCGCTGTATCGCCAGGGCGGCGCCGACGCCGTGGCGGAAATCATTCTGTCCAACAGCGTTGGCCGCTTTGCCGGCGATTTTGAAAACGGCGGCCATTTCGAACCGTTTTACTATTACCTCGCGAAATTGCCGGAAATCTTCCAGCCCTGGACCGTTCTCGCCCTGCTCGGCCTGTGGGCGGCGCTGCGAAAAGCGGCCAGCGATCGCGCCGCGTTATTCCTCAGCTGCTGGATTCTGGCGCCGTTCGTGCTGCTGTCCCTGTCATCGGGCAAACGCATGGTGTATCTGCTGGCGATTTATCCGGCCGCGGCCATTCTCGCGGCGCATTACTGCGGCGATCTCTGGCGCCGTTTTATCGCCCACGATGACGGCGCGGCGCGCGTGCTGCGCGTTTTATCCTGGCTGTATGCACTGGTATTGAGCGCACTCGCCATCGCGCTGACTGCCACGCTCGTCAAACACAAGGCATCGCCGCTCGCCACCGCGGTTGCCGCGCTGGCGCTGTTGCTTGGCTGCATCGCCTTGTGGCGCGCATTGCGGCACAGAGAATACGCGGGCGTCGCCGCCGCTTGCGCGGCGATCATGAGCGTGGCGTATCTGTCCTACGCGGCGCTCGTTCTGCCGGCGCAGGATCGCAAGGAAACCTTCCAGCCACTTTTCGCCGAGTTGCAGGCCCTGAAAAATTCGGGGCATGAAATCGCCCTTTACCAACCCAGCGAGCGACTCGCGGGCGCCACGGTGTTCTACACCGCCAGCAAAGCGCCGGTACTGCACAGCGCCGAGGAACTGGAAGCCTATTTCGCCACGGGCAATGCCGTCGCGACGCTGGAAGCCGGCGTCATGCCGGCCTTGCACAACGCCAAGGTGCTCGAAACATTCAGCATTGGCAAACGCGATTACTACATTGTCGGAAGGTGAAACCATGCCAGGGTGGAAGGTGAAACCATTGCGGAGGAGATGAAACCATGCGCTCATAAGCGATGCCTTCGAGCCGGCAATGCGTTTCCAGCGACCGTCGTGCTGGGGAAAAGTTTCCGAATCATGGGCAAAAGCGCATCAAACACCGGGATTTCAGCCGTTTTCTTGCAATTGCATTACGCAACGGTATGATGAAACGGTCTTAACGAAACCGCCAGGATTGGCATTGGCATGATCCGAGAAACACAGCGTATTTATCGCAGTGATGAAATCGGGCGCGGCGACAGGCGTCAGTTTTTCAAAACCGGAATTTTCAATTTTTAATGGAGAAAGACACCATGCAAGAGCAAAATCTGTTTCACACCTCGCACGCGGAGAGCGCGCTCGCCGTCAACAAGGTGATCAAGAACACCTACATGCTGCTGGCCATGACCCTGGCCTTCAGCGCGCTGACCGCCTACCTTTCCCGCAACACCGCGCCGATGAGTCCCTGGCTGCTGCTCGGCGGCTTTGTCGGCCTGTCGTTCCTGACGCAAATACTGGCCAACAGCGTCTGGGGACTGGTCGCCACCTTCGCCTTCACCGGCTTCGTCGGCTTCGCCCTCGGCCCCATCCTCAACGTGTTCATGCAGAGCGCCACCGGCTCCGCCCTGGTGATGCAGGCGCTGGGCGGCACGGCGATCATTTTCTTCGCGCTGTCGGGTTACGCGCTGGTGTCGCGCAAGGATTTTTCGTTCCTGCAAGGCTTTCTGTTCGCCGGCGCCATCGTGCTGATGGTCGCGGTCGTGGCCAGCCTGTTCCTGCACATCCCGGCGCTGCAACTGGCGATTTCCGCTGGATTCATGCTGTTTTCGAGCGCGGTGATCCTGTTCCAGACCGGCGCCATCATCCACGGCGGTGAACGCAATTACATCGTGGCCACGGTCACGCTGTACGCCTCGATCTACAACATCTTCATCAGCCTGCTCAACATTCTGAGCGCGCTCAACGGCAACGACCGCTGAGTCCGGCTGCAAACGCCCCGCTCCATAGATAATGAGATGGTCACCCCCACCCTACACGCGGGTTACGCTGTAGGGTGTTTTTCTTTCTGGAGAGGCCATCATGCAAGACGTGACGCTGGTTGGGATCGATCTGGGCAAGCATTCGTTTCACC
>Ga0153956_1003366_pt1 | contig 10297 bp, 10 predicted proteins | sample TSFL040MetaG_FD_104704 | JGI IMG/M metagenome (GOLD analysis project Ga0153956, IMG submission 104704) | Attine ant fungus gardens microbial communities from Florida, USA - TSFL040 MetaG | ecosystem: Host-associated > Fungi > Mycelium > Unclassified | place: USA: Florida, Wekiwa Springs...
GGACGGCGGGGGTGACCCTTCCCTCACGAACTGCGGGGAGGTTCGTCCAGGGTCACCCCCGCCGTCCCTCCCGGGCCGTTCCCGGGGGGAGAGGTGGAGGGACCGTGCCGGGAGGGTCACGGCGGACGGACGGACCCGTCACGGAAGTGTGACCCCGTGACGAGGACGCCGGGGACGTCACGCTTCCGTGCGTCTTCCCCGCACGTCGCCATCGCGCTGCTGCAGCGCGATCCGGACCCTCGATCCCGGTCTCCGAAAGGGTCCCCCGGCGGTGAGTTCGCAGTTAGCGACAACATGTGTCGCTAACTGCGAACGCGGTCCGGTCCGGGGTCCCGCAGGGGCCGGGAGGGGCCGGGAAGTGTGACCTCCCCGGCGTCTTCGTGACGAACCCTTGACGTCTTCCCACGCGAAGCCTCACGTCCTGGGCTCCTCATGGGGGTCACAGCCTGCCCGGACCCCCATGAGGAGTCCAGGACGTACCTCGGACGGCCGCAGGGACCCGAGCCTCCACCTCGGACGGACGCCCCGCCCCGGCACTCCCGCCACGCCAGCCGCCAGCCGCCAGCGCCTCGCCCGGATCCGGGAAGTGGACCATCTCTGTGACCTTGCCGCCGCGGAAGGTGGTCAGGCTTGCGACGGGATGTGACTCTTGGCCGGCGGTGGGAGGGGGCGCACGATGACGCCCGCCCGCCCGCCCGCGTCGGCGATCGGCCCGAGCTCGCCGCGCTGCACCGCCTCGAAGCCGCGGCGGGCGAGCTCGACGTCGGTGTCGGCCATGTCCCGATGATCTGAGCGAGCGGCGGGGTCAGGCGGGGACCGCCGCGGGGTCGAGGAACTCGCGGATCTGGGGGTAGATCTCGGCCTCGAAGCGGGAGCCGCTGAAGGCGCCGTAGTGGCCGACGCCGGTCTGGAGGTGATGGCGGCGGAGGGGGTCGGGGACGCTGGTGCAGATGGTGTGGGCCGCCTCGGTCTGGCCGGGGGGGCAGAACTCGTCGTTTTCGCCCTCGATCGTGAACAGGGGCTGGGTGATCACGGTCGGATCGACGAGGCGGTCGCGCCAGCGCATCTCGCCGCGGGCGAAGTCGTGCTCCCTGAAGATGACCCGGGAGGTGTCGAGGTAGAACTCGGCGGCGATGTCGAGGACGGCGAAGTACTCCTCGTAGAAGTCGCGCAGGCGGGCGGCGTCCTCGTCGTCGTAGCGCAGGACGTCCATGAAATGGGAGCCGAAGGCCTTCGCGTGCCGGCCCGGGGCCATGCCGAGGAAGCCGCTCATCTGCACGAAGCCCGGGTAGACCCGCCGCCCGGCCCCCTTGTGCGGCCAGGAGACCTTGGTGATCGCCAGACGCTCGATCGTCGACAGCGAGTATTTGTTGGCGGTCTCGTTGACCGGCCCGGGATTGATCCGCGCGTCGACCGGGCCGGCGATCAGGATCAGCGCGCGCGGCGCCGCCGGGTTCTCGTCCTCGGTCATGATCGCCGCCGCCGCGAGCACCGGGACGCAGGGCTGGCAAACCGCCACCAGCGCCGTGTCGGGGCCGATCGCCTCGGTGAACTCGATCAGGTGGGAGATGTACTCGTCGAGGCCGAACGGACCCTCATCGACCGGCACGTCGCGGGCGTTGTGCCAGTCGGCGACGTAGACGTCGTGGTCGGCGAGCATCGTCTTCACCGTCGCCCGGACCAGGGTGGCGAAGTGGCCGGCCAGGCCGGGGACGATCAACACCTTCGGCAGCTCGGCACCGTCCTCGGCGACGAAGTGTTGGAGGGTGGCGAACGGCGTCCTCAGCACCTCCTCTTCGCGCACCGGCACCGACCGACCGTCGCGCTCGGCGGAGTCGACGCCGAACTCCGGGCGCTCGTGGGTCACCCGCGACATCGAGAGCGTGCCGAGGGTCGCCTGGGCGAACCGTGAGAACGGCGCGGGCCAGCCGAATTCGGCCGCGGCCCCGTGCAGCCTCGCCCCCAGTTCGGCACCGTCGTAGACGACGTTCGCCACCACCCGGCGCGTCTCATAGAGGCTGTAGATCATCCTGAACCTGAACCCTTCGTTGGAGTTTGACGTTGGTACTTAGGCGTGACACCGGGCGCGGCCCGAGTCACTTACATCTCCAGGCCGCCATTGACACCCCAGACCTGACCGGTGATGTAGGCGGACTCGTCGGCGCAGAGGAACCGCACCACCCGGGCGATCTCCTCCGGCCGCCCGAGGCGCTTCACCGGGATGCGCGCGGTGATCCCGTCGAGGACCTTGCCCGGGATCGTGGAGACCATTTCCGTCGCCGTGAACCCCGGCGCGACGCAGTTGACCGTGACTCCGGCGCCGTCGGGATCGAGGCGGTCTTCGCGGTCGAGCAGACTGGCCGCCTCCAGCGCCATCGTCTTGGTCAGGCCGAACATCCCCGACTTCGAGGCGGCGTAGTTGGTCTGGCCGATGTTGCCGGTCTGCCCCGCCAGCGAGGAGATGTTGACGACCCGGCCCGAGCACCGCTCGAGCATGTGGCGAAGCGCCGCCTGCGAGCAGAAGAACGCACCCGAAAGGTTCACCGCCAGGACCGTGTACCAATCCTCCGGCGTCATCTTGATCATCCGCGCGTCGGAGGTGATCCCGGCGTTGTTGACGAGGATGTCGAGGCGACCGTGCAGGTCGATCACCTCGTCGACGGTGCGGGCGCAGTCCTCGGCGGAGGCGATGTTCCCCCGGTGGATGGAGGCGGGGACGCCGAGCCCCTCCAGCTCTTCACAGTGCTCTTCTGCCCGTACCGTGTTGCGGCTGTAGCCGGCGGCGACGGTCGCCCCCTCCGCGGCCAGCGCACGGCTGATCGCCGCCCCGATCCCACGGGTCCCGCCGGTCACGAACGCAACCTTTCCCTCGAACCCACGGTGGCCTGACTCTCGAACGGTGTTCGTCTCTACGGTCATCTCACTCCTCGGTAGGTACGGTGTGGCCGAGGAAGTCCTCGATCACACGGATCGCGTCGTCGGGTTGATCGATCAGGACGAGGTGGCCCGCGCCGTCCACCACCCGCAGGCGGGCGTCGGGGATCGCCTTCGCCATGTAGCGGGCGTTGACGAGGGGGACCAGCGGGTCCTCGTTGCCGTGCAGGACCAGGGTCGAATGCTCGATCCGGCGCAGCCAACGGTGACTGCTCCAGCCGCAGAGCGCGTAGAGCTGGTGCAGGTACCCGGTCATCGTCGGCGGGTCGACGAGGCGCCGGTCGATCCCACGCTGGAGGACGCCCGAGTCGCGCGCCGTGCGACCGCCGGCGATCAGCGGGATCGCCAGCTCGGCGAAGCGGCGGTCGTAGTAACGGGCCGGGGTCAGCATCATCGCCGCCGCCAGCGGATTGGGGGGGATGCAGGGCAGGCCGGGGGTGGTCGCGACCAGGATCAGCCGGTCGACCCGCTCGGGGTGACGGTAGGCGAACTCCTGGGCGACGAGGCCGCCCAACGAGTAGCCGAGCAGGTCGACCCGGGCGTAGCCGAGCTCGTCCAGCATCGCCGCGATCACCCCGGCCAGCCCCCGCATCCGCAGCGGCACCTTGCCGTGCCCGGACCGGCCCGCGCCGGGGAGGTCGAAGGCGATCACCTCGCGCCCCTCGATCCGCCGCACGAACGGGCGCCACAGCTCGACCCCGGCGCCGAGGCCGTTGATCAGGAGCAGCGGCGGGCCCTCGCCGGTGCGCACGATCCGCAGCGGGATCCCCTCGACCTCCAGCACCTCCTCGGCGTCCGCCGCCATCGTCGCGGCGGTCACGCGCCGGCCCTCGCGAGCTTGGCCTGGCGGGCGTGGTCGGCGTACCAGTCGAGCAGCTCGGGATCGTCGATCGCGCCGAGCGCGGCCGCCTCCTCCACCGCGGCGCCCTGGAGGATGCGCTTGACCGGCACCTCCAGCTTCTTCCCGGTGAGCGTGCGCGGGACCGCCGGCGCCGCGATGATTTCGTCCGGCACGTGGCGCGGCGAGTGCTCGCGGCGCAGGCCGGTGGCGATCCGCTCGCGGAGGTCGTCGTCGAGCGTCGCGCCGGGGGCGAGCACGAGGAACAGCGGCATCCAGTACTCGCCGTCGGGCAGCTCGGCCCCCACCACCAGGCTGTCGGCGACCTCGGGGTGCGCCTCGACGCTCGCGTACACCTCGGCCGAGCCGATCCGCACCCCGGCCCGGTTGAGGGTGGAGTCCGACCGCCCCAGCAGCGTCACTTCACCCGACTCGGAGAGGACCGCCCAGTCACCTTGGCGCCACACCCCCGGGTAGGTGTCGAAGTAGGTGTCACGGTAACGGCTGCCGTCGGGGTCGCCCCAGAGGTGGAGTGGCATCGACGGCAGCGGCTCGGTGACGACGAACTCGCCCACCTCGCCGCGGATCGAGCGGCCCGCGCCGTCGAAGACATCGACCGCGACCCCGGGCCAGCGGCAGGGGATCTGTCCCAACCGCACCGGCAACAATGGGCTGCCGCCGGTGAAGCACGTGCAGACGTCGGTGCCGCCCGCGATCGGGTCGATCCGGACCGCGGGGCCGAGCTGCTCGCTGAGCCATTCCCAGCCCACCGGGGGCAGCGGCGAGCCGGTCGGGATCACGGTCCGCAGGGCGCCGAGGTCGAGGTCGCCGCCGAGCTCCAGCCCGGCGTTGGCGCAGCCGCTCACGTAGGCGGCGCCGGTGCCGAAGGTGGTCGCCCCGGTCTTCGCCGCGACCCGCCAGCTTCCCGCCAGGTCGGGGTAGGCCGGGCTGCCGTCGTAGAGGACGATCGTCGCCCCGTGGAGGAGCCCGCCGACCAGGTAGTTCCAGGCCATCCAGCTGGTCGAGCTGTAGAAGTAGTAACGGTCACCACGCCGGATGTCCATCGCCAGGCCGAGTGACTTCAGGTGCTCGATCAGGATGCCGCCGTGGCCCTGGACGATCCCCTTCGGCGCCCCGGTCGTGCCCGACGAGTAGAGGATCCAGAGCGGGGCGTCGAAGTCGACGGGCTCGAAGACGGGCTCGGCGGGGCGGGCGACGAGGCGGTCGAAGGGCTCGGCCCCGAGGTCCGCGGGGAGGTCCCGCCCGGGGTGCAGCGAGCGGATCACGATGGTCCGGCGCAGGCTCGGCAGCGCCGCGCGCAGCTCGCGCACCGTGTCCAGGCGCTCGTGGTCGCGCCCGCCGAAGCGGTAGCCGTCGACCGCGATGAGGACGGTCGGCTCGACCTGGGTGAAGCGGTCGAGCACCCCCTTGGTGCCGAAGTCCGGCGCGCAGGTCGTCCAGACGGCGCCGAGCGAGGTGGTCGCCAGCATCGCCACCACCGCCTCGGGGAGGTTGCCGACGTAGGCGGCGACGCGGTCGCCCGGCCGCACCCCGAGGTCACGCAGGGCGGCCGCCAGGGCACCGACCTGACCGCGCAGCTCGGCCGCCGAGATCGGTCGCGGCTCGCCGCCCTCGGCGACCGCGAGGATCGCCTGGGCGTCCTCGGGCGCCCGTCCGAGGACGTGCTCGGCGTAGTTCAGCCGGGCGCCGGGGAACCACTCCGCCCCGTCGACCCGGCGGCTGCCGAGCACCGCCCGCGGCGGCGTCGCGGCGGACACCTCGTAGTAGTCCCAGATCGCCTGCCAGAACGCGTCGAGGTCGGTCGTCGACCACTCCCAGAGCTCCGCGTAGGTGTCCAGGCGGAGGTCGCGACGGTCGCCCAGCCACGCCAGGAAGGCGGCCAGGTTGGTGTCCCGGACGCTCGCCGCGTCGGGCTCCCAGAGCAGGCGGGGGCCGGCGCTACTCGTGGACATATTTCCCCGGGGCGGCCGCGAGGACCGGGTAGCGCTCGCTGCCCAGCTTGCTCGGCGCATCGCGCTCTTCGCCCGACCGCGCCGTGATCCAGTCCCCCCAGTGTTCCCACCAGGTGCCTTGGCGCAGCTCGGCTTCGCCTTTCCACGCCTCGGCGTCACCGTTCGGTTCCGGGCCGGTGAAATAGTGGGCCTTGGGGTTGCCGGGAGGGTTGACCAGGCTGGCGATGTGACCGGCGTTGCTGAGCACGAACGTACTCTTGCCGGCCATCAGCTGGGTCGTCTGGTAGCAGCCGTGCCAGGGCGTCAGGTGGTCGGTGGTGGCGCCGGTGACATAGTTGTCGATCTCCACCTTGCCGAGGTCCACCGGGGTGCCGAGCACCTTCAGCGAGCCGGGCTTCGCCAGCAGGTTGTTCTGGAAGATCTCGAGGAAGTCACTGTGCAGTCGGCCGGCCATGTTGGTCGCGTCGGCGTTCCAGGCGAGGATGTCGAAGGTGGGCGGATCGTTGCCCAGCAGGTAGTTGTTGACCCAGTAGTTCCAGACCAGGTCGTTGGGACGCATCCAGTTGAAGGTCGAGGTCAGGCTGCGGGCCTCGAGCACCCCCTGGGAGCTGGAGCGGCCGCGGGCGAGGGCGATCAGCGGCGGCGCCCGGAAGACCCCGACCGGCGCCCGGATCTCGAAGTCGAGGAGCGTCACGCCGAAGCTCGCCGAGTGGACCCGGGTGTCGCCCGCGGCCGCCATGTGTCCCAGCAGCCCCGCGGTCAGGATCCCGCCCGCGCAGAGCGAGAGCAGGTTGACGTCGTCGCTGCCGGAGATGTCGCGGACGGCGTCGATCGCCTTGTCGACCGCCCGCGCGTAGTCGTCGAGTGACCAGTCCGCCTGCTCGGAGGTGGGATTGCGCCAGCTGATGGTGAAGAACGGGATCTCGCGGGAGACGGCGTATTCGATGAAGCTGCGCTGCGGCGAGAGGTCCATGAAGTAGTAACGGTTGATCTGCGGCGGCACCATCATCACCGGCCGCGAGCGCGTCTTCGCACCGACGGGCTGGAACTGGAGGAGCTCGAACATCTCGTCGCGGAGGACGACCGCCCCCGGCGTCGCGGCCAGGTCGGTGCCGACCTCGTAGGCGTCGCGCGGGATGTGGCGGGGCATGCGGCCGTTGGTGAAGGCATCACCGACCGCGTTGCGGGTACCGCGGAAGAGGCTCATGCCGGCGGTGTCGAAGACGTGCTTCAGCGCCGCCGGATTACCGAGGTAGGTGTTGGTCGGCGCCGCCGCGGAGACGAGCACCTCCATGCAGAACCGGGCCCGGTCGGCGTCGACGGGCTTCAGGTCGGCGGTTTCGACGGCCCGCATCACTTCGCGTTCCCAGACCAGGTAGACGTTCTTCACGCGGCGGTAGAACGGGTTGAGCTTCCAGGCGTCGTCGTTGAACCGCCGGTCGCCCTTGCGCGGCTCGACGTCATCGCGACCGACCGCCGCCTTCGCCGCTTCCATCCCGAGTTTGGCCCCGCGTCGCCCGAGGCGATCGCCGTGGAGGACCAGACCGAAGAGGGCACTGGCGACGGCGCGGGCACTGAGCCCGTCCACCGGCTCGGCACCGTCGGCCGCATCGGCCACGCGTTCGCTGTCGATAAGCCCGTTCGCTGCTGCTGCATCGCTCATGGGACACGCTCCGTCGCTTGGCCGGGGTATTTGGGGGCAGGATCGTACTTCGCCGGTGGCCGCTCGCCAACCGTCGTTTTGGGGGGAATCGGCGGACTCCACGGGTGCGGGTCCTGGGCGGCTCCCGGGTAGGGTTGGCCGGTGACCGATCCCAAGGCAAGGTCGCTGGGACGCCTGATTCGCGCCCAGCGGGAACTGCAGCACGTCTCGGTGCGGAAGATGGCGTCGATGGCTGGTATCTCCAATCCTTATCTGTCGCAGATCGAGCGCGGGCTGCGCGCTCCGTCCGATCGCGTGCTCGAGTCGATCGCGGATTCGCTGCGCACCTCGGCCGACGCCCTGCGGGAGGGCGCCGGGATCGCCGCGGATGACGAGGCGGAGTCCGAGGTCGCGGCGGCGATCAACGCCGACCCGCGACTGAGCAGCGCCCAACGGCGGGCGCTGCTCGAGATCTACGAGTCGTTCACTGCCGACCCCGTCGCCGGGGACGGTCAGTGACTATTCGCTAGGCGACGATCTTGCGGGAGGCGGCGACGCTTGCCTCGCCGATCCCGGAGACCAGGTCGGCCTGGGCGTCGAGGACCGTCTGGACGCTGTCGATCCGTGACTGGGCCGCCACCTTGCGCTGCAGGCTGACGACGGTTTCGAACGACTTCTCGCAGCCGTCGATGTAGAGGTTGCCGAGCTTGTTGCCGGTGGCGAAGAGACGATCGCCGAGGCTGGAGAGCGTGCTGGGGTTCGTTTTCGAACCGCCGGCGGCGGATGCTTTGGCCATGGGGGGTAGGGCTCCTTGTGTTTCGAATGGGTCGGGCACAGTCATGCGTGCACGCTAGCAAGAATCCAGCTAACTAGCTAGCACCTACCCCTTCGTGGTTGACCGCGGGGTGGTCGACCGGGCCGCCGGGATCACCAGGGGGACGTCACGGTCGTCCGCCGCGGCACCGCCATGCTCGGCGATCTTCGACGCCTTGCTGAGGGCCGGGAGCTCGGGGGCGCCGCCGGCGCGGGCGCCCAGGGCGCCGAGCCCGCCGAGCGCGGCGGTCCTCGGGCAGGCCCAGCTCGTCGCGGGCGTGGGCGGCGAGGGCGTCGTTCGCGGTGAGGGCGGCGGCGACCTCGGCCGCCGGCTCGCGGCGCAGTCCCCGCCCTTCGTAGATCCCGGTCAGCTCGGTGGGCTCGCCCGCCGGGTCGGCCGCCAGCTCGCCCGCCTCGAGCCGCAGGTCGGCGGCCTCGGTGCCGCGCTGGGAGCTGACCGAGACGTACTCGCCCGCGGCCATCGATCCCGCCCCCGCCACCAGGCCGGCGATCCCGGCGGTGACGATCGCGCTGCGTGAGGCGCCGGAGGCGGCGACGCCGAGGACCAGGCTCGAGGTCGAGAGGATGCCGTCGTTGGCGCCGAGCACCGCTGCCCGCAGCCAGTTGGAGCGGAAGCTGAGGTGCTCCTCCTCCGCGTGCGTACGTCTCCCGGGCGCGTGGGCGAGGCTATCGCCGCGAGGCGATGGCGCCGACCCGCCCGCGACGAGCCCGGCCGCCGCGGCGCCGACGACGTCGGTGGTCTCCGACCTCGCGAACCGCGACCGGAGCCGGTGCGGCCCAGACCGCGTATAAGCTCGATGCCGTGGGGGACGCCGCACACCCGACCCACCCCACCCGGCTCTCGCAGGCCGCCAACACGAGGCGATACGACCGCGTCGCCCGCCTCTACTCCCTCCTCGAGCCCCTGTACCTGATCTTCCCCCCGGCACGGGCGAGGGCGGTGGTCGCGCTCGGTCTCGGCCCCGGGGACGTCGTCCTCGAGATCGGTGCCGGGACCGGTCGCAACTTCCGCCACCTGGTCGAGGCGGTCGGTCCCACCGGGAAGGTGATCGGTGTCGACGCCTCGCCCGGCATGCTGGCCGAGGCCCGCCGGCTGATCGAGCGGGAAGGGTGGTCGAACGTCGAGTTGCTCCACCAGGACGCCGGCCGCCTGCGGCTCGGTCGCGAGGTTGACGGCGTCCTCTTCAGCCTCAGCTACTCGGCGATCCCCGAACCGCGACTGGCGCTGGCGCGCGCCTGGGAGCGCTTGCGACCCGCGGGCCGGGTCGTGGTCCTCGACGCGGGCCTGACCGAGGGCGGCCCGCTCCGCCTCCTCGCCCCGATCGCCCGACTGCTGGTGAAGCTGGGCCCAGGCGATGCCTACTCCGATCCATGGTCCGACCTCGCCACCTACGGCCAGGTCTGGACGAAGCGCTTCCTCTTCGACTACTTCTACGTCAGCGTCGTGGCGAAGAGCGGGGACCGTCGGGAGGTTTGAGCGAGGCGGTGTTACCCGCGGGATCCCCGCCGGCCCGTGCCGCGCGCCGCCGGGGAGGGGAGGGGGCGGGGTTGGCGGGACGGGCGGGGGCCCGTGGGGCCTGCGGCCGTCCGAGATGGTCCCGGGTGTCCTGGGCTCCTCATGGGGGTCCGGGCAGGCTGTGACCCCCATGAGGCGCCCAGGACGTGAGGCTTCCGTGGGGGGAAAGGGTCAAAGGTCCGTCACGAACCCCGGGAGGTCCCCTCACGACCCTCCGCCCGGTGGGAGGGATCCGGGCGGTCAGGAAGTTGCGCTGTTCCTTATGCGCCTCATGGGCGCATAAGGAACAGCGCAGATCCCTCACCGCTCAGGGACCCCCGGGACGTGATGGTCCCTGGGGGAAGACGTCACAGGTCGTGACGAGGATGCCGGGGACGTCACACCTCCCGGCCCCACAGGACTCCCGCCCCGGAGGTGAGTTCGCAGTTAGCGACAACATGTGTCGCTAACTGCGAACTCACCTCCGGGGCGCGTGAGGTTCCCGGCCTCTTCGTCACGGGGTCACGGATCCGTGACGGGTCCGTCCGTCCGTCGTGAGGCTCCCGTGACCCTCCCGGCAC
>Ga0153956_1003367_pt1 | contig 10297 bp, 11 predicted proteins | sample TSFL040MetaG_FD_104704 | JGI IMG/M metagenome (GOLD analysis project Ga0153956, IMG submission 104704) | Attine ant fungus gardens microbial communities from Florida, USA - TSFL040 MetaG | ecosystem: Host-associated > Fungi > Mycelium > Unclassified | place: USA: Florida, Wekiwa Springs...
GATCCCCTCCCGGTGCCTGTGGTGCCTTACCGCCTCATAGGACCGGTATCGCTCCACAGCAAGATGCTGACCAATCGGTCGTCCACGAAGACGCCGGGAACGCCACGCTTCCGTGCGCCTCCGGTGCCTCTTCGGGCTCGAGATCCCTGCCCCACACGAGCGCGGGCGACCTGCGTAAACCTATGCGTGACGCAGGTCGCCCGCGCCTCCGTGGGTGTTTCCCGACACGCACGGAGGCGTGACGTTCCCGGCGTCTCCCTCACGAGATGCGCCTTCCGTGAGGGATCCGTGGGACTCCCGTGACCGATCCGTCCCTCCCCCGTGACGCGCCCCGGCGCACGCCACAGGCGATCGTGCCATCCCCCACATCCCGGCCGTCTCGGCCACGGCCACAGCCTGCCAGGGCCGTGGCCGGGACGGCCGCGCTGGCCGCAAGCTCTTGCGTCCCGTGTCCCGAGCGCTACGGCCGAAGCACGCACCAGGGGACCTCGGTCCCCTGGGCAGGGGAGGCCGGCCCGCTTAGGATGCGCCGATGCGCCTCGCCCGCTCGCTCAGTGTCCTGGCCACCCTCGCCTGCCTCGCCCTCGCGCTCAGCGTGGGATCGGCGGCGGCGAAGACGACGGACGCGCAGGTCCTGAAGGGGCTCGAAGGGCTGGTGACCTCGCCGGGTGGACCTCCGGGGGCGATCGCGACGCTCTATCGCGACGGCAAGCTGACCACGCTCAGCACCGGCCGGGCCGACATCAAGAAAGCGGCCAAGCCGCGCGCGACCGACCACATGCGGATCGCCAGCGTCGCCAAGGCGTTCAGCGGCGCGGTGGCGCTGAACCTCGTGCGGTCGGGACAGCTGAGCCTCGACGACACGATCGAAAAGGTCCTCCCGACGCTGCCGAAAGCTTGGGGCAAGGCGACGCTGCGGGAGCTGCTGAACCACACCAGCGGCGTCCCCGACTACACGCAATCGGAAGCATTCTTCAATCATGCGGGCACGAAGCCGCGCGCCTACGTCCCGCCGATGGAAATCATCAGCTGGGTGGAAAAGGACCCGCTCGTGTTCAAGCCCGACACCAAGTACGAGTACTCGAACACCGACAACATCGTGGTCGGGCTGATGGTCGAAGCGGTGACCAAGCAGAGCTACACGAATGAGCTGCAGAAGATCGTCCTCGGGCCGGCGAAACTGACCCAGACCTCGCTGCCGACGAAGATCCAGATCCCGACGCCGTTCATCCACGGCTACGAAGTCCCGCCGGAAAAAGAAGAGGTCGACGTCTCCGAAACCCTCAACCCGTCGGGCGCGTGGGCCTCGGGCGCGATCATCTCGACGCCGCAGAACCTCAACGCCTTCATCCGCGCCGATCTCGGCCTCAAGTTCTTCGACAAGGCCGAGCAGGAGCAGCAGATGAAGTGGTGGCCGGGCGGCGAATCGAGCCCGCCCGGGCCGGGCAAGAACTCCGCCGGCCTGGCCCTCTTCCGCTACCAGACGAAGTGCGGGACGGTCTACGGCCACACCGGGAACTTCCCCGGCTACACGCAGTTCGCCGCCGCGACCGCCGACGGCTCCGCCGCGGTGACGATGTCGCTGAACATCCCGGCGCCGACCGGCAAGCTGCTCGCCCAGCTGCGCCAGGTGCAGACCGAAGCGGTCTGCGATCTGTTCGGTAAGTAGGCGCCGGCGCCGCGGGCGGGGCGCCGCCGCGGTTTCCTCCTTTTCCTCCCCTTGCGCGGGCGCGCGGCGCCGACGTATGGTGTGGACCGGTCTTCGGGAGAGAGGTCGGAGGAGGAGTGTGGTGAGGAGACGTTTCACCGCCGCATCGGCGGCGTTCATGGTCTTGATGCTGTGCCTGGCCGGAACGGCGACCGCCGACTCGCATCGCGGCGACCGCGGTCACGGGCATCAACACGGCCCCCAGCACCATCACCGCTGGCACCACCATCACGGCCATCACCACCACCCGGGACACGGCGGTGGCGGCGGGCACCCGCTGCCGGAAAAACTGCCGCCGATCGACATGAGCGAAGCCGAAAGCTGCGACTTCATCGCCGACCCCGGCAACGAACTCTGCATGCTGCCCTTCCCCGACGACTACTACACCGTCCCGGACCCGTCGAGCGAAACCGGCCGGCAGGTCGACTTCAAGGACGCCGGGATGCCGGCCAACGTGCTCGGCGAAGGCATCGAAGCGGCCCCCTACAACGAAGCCGACGGGTTCAGCCCCGGCTCGGTGATCCTGCTGAAGGTGCCGGGGATCGAGACCACGGCCGACGTCGCCGCGACCGGCGCGACGCCGATCAACCACCTCGCCGGCTACGCCGAACCAAAGGCCCCGGTCGTCGTCATCGACGCGCAGACCGGCAGGCGCTGGCCGATCTGGACCGAGATCGACTCGACCGCCGCCGACCCGGCGAAAGCGGTCCTGGAGATCCACCCGGCCGTCAACTTCACCCCCGGCCACCGCTACATCGTCGCCCTGCGCTGCCTCCACAACGCGGCCGGCGAAGAAATCGAAGCGCCCGTCGCCTTCCAGTACTACCGCGACAAGGTCGCCTCCGAACAGCCCGAGATCAACGCGCAGCGACCACGCTTCGAAAGCATCTTCTGGACGCTGAAGAAGGCGGGGATCAGCCGGAGCAACCTCTACCTCGCCTGGGACTTCACCGTCGCGAGCACCCAGAACACGACCGGGCGGGAGCTCGCGATGCGCGACGACGCCTTCGCGCAGCTAGGCGACACGAACCTCTCCGACGGGGTGCCGCAGGGCGCCTCCCCCAGCTTCACCGTGACGAGTGTCGAAAACGAACCGAATCCCGGCCAGATCGCGCGCCGCGTGAAAGGGACGTTCGAGGTCCCCTGTTACCTCTTCCCGAGCTGCGACCCGGGCGGGCTGATGCACCTGAACGCGAACCAAGAACCGGAACGGAACGGCACCTGGACGGCGAACTTCGACTGCATCGTCCCCGAGTCGGCGGTCACCGGCCCGGGCGGGTCGGCGCGGCCGTCGCTCTACGGGCACGGGCTCTTCGGCGACGCGTCGGAGGTCGGTTCCAGCCCCCAGCGCGAACTGTCACAGGCTCACGACATCGTCCAGTGTGCGACCGATGAGATCGGGATGTCGGAATCCGACCTCGGCTCGACCGTCGCCGCGCTGGAGAACGTGTCGAACTTCCCGGCGATCCCTGACCGCCTGCAACAGGGGCTGCTCGACGAGCTCTACCTCGGGCGGGCGATGATCAGCCCGAGCGGCTTCACCAGCGACGCGGCCTTCCACCAGGACGGCACGCTGCTCACGCCTTCGGTGCTGAACACGCACGAGCTCTTCTACAACGGCAACAGCCAGGGCGGGATCATGGGCGGCGCGCTGACCGCGGTGTCGCCGGACTTCACCCGCGCCTCGCTCGGCGTGCCGGCGATGAACTACTCGACCCTGCTGCCGCGATCGGTCGACTTCGACGAATTCGCGCAGGTCCTCTACGGCTACTACCCGGACGAAACGGCGCGGCCGCTGATCCTCGACCTGATGCAGATGCTCTGGGACCGGGGCGAGCCGGACGGCTACGCGAGCCGCATGACCTGGAACCCGCTGCCCGACACGCCGCAGCACCAGGTGCTCCTCGACGTCGCCTTCGGCGACCACCAGGTGACCGACTACCAGGCCGACGTCGAGGCGCGGACGATCGGCGCGGCGGCCCACCGTCCCGTCCTCTATCCCGGCCGCTGGCCGAACACCGAAGTGCTCTGGAACGTGCCGACGATCAGCCGCTACCCGTACACGGGCTCGGCGGCGTACTACTGGGACGGCGGGCCGCTGCGGCCCGACCCGGCGAACCCGGCGGAAACGATCGGCACCGAACCGCCGCCTTACGAAAACCTCCCCAACCGCGTCGGTGAAGACCCGCACGGGCTGCCCCGCGCCACCCCGGCCGAGCAGCAGCTCGTGTCCGACTTCTTCGACGGGGCGATCCTCCACAGCGACGACTGCGGTGGTGGTCCCTGCTTCTCGGGGACCTTCACCGGCCCCTAGGACCTAGGGAGGGTGTCAGGAGACCCCGGCGCCGAGCTCCGGCGTCGGGGTTCCTCCGCGGAGGCGCTCGCCGGTCGCGACCACGTCGAAGAAGCGGCCGTTGCGCCCGCGGCGCAGCTTGTGCGGCATCAGGTGGTGGGCCTGCCGGTGGGCCGTGGTGAGGGCGCGGAAGGCGACCTCCTCGCGCGTGCCCCAGGGGATGTCGAAGATCTCGCGGACGCGCGGCGGCAGCGTGCCCTTGATCGCCAGGTTCTGCGCGGCGAGGTTGAGGCGCGCGCCGCGCGGGACCGGCTGCTCGAAGGCGACGACCGGCGCGAAGGCGAGCGCGTGCGGGGTCGCGTGCATGTCGGGCGAGGCGATCTTCTCCGCGAACCACGCCTCGAACTCCGGATACGTCGCGGGCGCCACCTCGCGCGGCATGCCGAAGAGCTCGCCGAACAGCAGGTAGTCCTGCCACAGCGCCTCCCGCTCGCCCGCCGAGAGTGGCCGCACCATCGCCTCGTACATCGCCCGGCCGGAGTCGGCGATCACCGCCAGCGTCCACAGCATCAGCTCCGGATCGAGCGCCGAGTACTCCGCCCCCGCCGCGTGCGCCCCCGCGGCCTCCGGCATCGCCCCCTTGATCCGCAGGTGCTGGTTGTGCACGCGGGCGAGGATCCGATCGGCCTCCTCCTCCGTCCCCAGAAAGATCGCCTCCTGCGCCTTCGCCGTCCGCACCAACCGCTTGAACGGCCACTCCCCCGCCTTCGTGCTCAGGATCGTCCCCGTGTAAGCAAGCGGTTCGAGCGCCCCGATCAACAACGCCCGCTGCCCATACAGCAGCCCCACCGAGCGCTCCCCATGAACGCGCCTCGCCATCGACCTCCCGGGCGGAAAGTAGCTCACGCCCCCATCATGCCGGCCGGCCGGCCAATCGGCCAGTCATTGCCCGAGCGGGCGCCGCAGAAACCACCGGTTGATGTGGGCTCACGAGGGAAGCTTGATCCTGCGACGGACGATGCCCCGATCGAGGGGCTTGCCGTCTTCTCGGAGTCCGTCGACGTACAGCGCGACCGCCTCCTGGCGTTCGCGAGCGCGTCATCCATGTCCTCACCCTGCGTGTGCAGGCCGGGCAGCTCGGGCGCGTAGACGCTGTAGCCGCCCTCCTCCTGGGGCTCGAAGATGAGCTCGATTTCCAGTTCCTCGGACATGCGGATTCCTATTTCCATGGAAGGTGACCAAGGGCTGGGCGCCGGGATTTCTCCCCCCTTTGACGTGGTCAGGCCACGGGATCTCCCGCAAACAGGACCATCTGCGGCTCCAAGGAATCGTCGAGGACGACGAGGTCGGCGCGGGCGCCGGGGGTGAGGTGGCCGAGGTCGGGGCGGCCAGCCATGCGGGCGGGGGTTTCGGTGGCGGCGCGGAGGGCGGCGGCGAGGGGGACGCCGAGGGCGTGGAGGTTGCGGATGGCGTCGAGCATCGTGAGGCTCGAGCCGGAGAGGGCGCCGGCGGCGGTGCGGACGGTGCCGCCCTCTGAGTGGATCGGAACCTTGCCGCCAAGGGTGTAGTCGCCGTCGGGGGCGCCGGCCGCGGCGACCGCGTCGCTGATCAGGACGAGGCGGTCGCCGGCGGCGCGCCAGGCGATGCGGACGGTGTCGTCGGCGAGATGGTGGCCGTCGACGATCAAGGTGATGAAGACGTCCTCGCGGGCCAGGGCGGCGAAGGCGATGCCGGGGTCGCGCTGCGTCGGCGGGCGCATCGCGTTGAAGAGGTGGGTGACGGCGCTCGCGCCGTGGTCGAAGGCGCGGTGGGCGGTGGCGGCGTCAGCCTCCGTGTGACCGCAGACGACGGTGACCCCGCGCGCGACCAGTGCGTCGATGAGCGCCGCCGCCCCCGGCAGCTCCGGTGCGAGCGTCACCTGGGACACAGGCCCGGCCGCGAGCAGCGCATCGAGGTCCGCGAGGTCGGGCGCGCGGATCGCGGCCGGGTCGTGGGCGCCGGGACGCGAGGGCGAGATGAAAGGGCCCTCCAGGTGCGCGCCGATGATCCGCGGGCGGGGCACGGGGGCGGTCGACCCTCCGCCGGCGGCGTGGATCAACGGTCCCGACTCGGCCGCGTCGCGACCGCCCCGATCAGTAGCCGGCACCAGCGCCAGCGCGCCGCGCATCGCGTCGAGGTCCGCGGTGACGACGGTCGGCTGGAACGCCGTCACGCCACCCGCGAGCAGCGCCGCGCCGGCGATCGCGTAACCGTCCTCCCCGGGCGCCGAGAAGTCGACCCCGGCGAAGCCGTTCACCTGCAGGTCGACGAATCCAGGCGCCGCGATCCGGGAGCCGCTCGGCGCCCCGACGCCAACCGCGGCGACGCGCCCGTCGACCACTTCGACGTCCCCGTCGACCAGCTCCCCACCGACCAGCGCCGCCGCGACCCCGAGCCTCATCCCCCTCAGGTCTACCGGATGGGACTGGGTACTGTGCGCTCATGAGCACTCTGCCGAGCGAGCTGCGGGAGTTGATCGAGGGCGGGCCGCTGGCGCACCTGAGCACGATCAACGCCGACGGGTCGCCGCAGGTGACGGTGATCTGGATCGGGCTCGACGGCGAGGAGATCGTCAGCGGGCACATGAGCCACCACCGCAAGCTGCGCAACATCGAACGCGATCCGCGCGTGGTCCTCTCGTTCCTGGGACCGCGGGATCACGACGCGGTGCTCAGTCCCTACGCCGTGCTGCGCGCCCGCGCCACGGTCGAACCGAGCGACGGCGCCTGGGACCTGCTCAACCGGTTCACCAAGCTCTACATGACGCCCGACGACGAGTTCCCGGCGCCGAAGGGGCCCGGCTACATCGTGCGTTACTCGGTCGAGCGGATCAGCGGGGTCGGGCCCTGGGTCCCGAAATCGTCGGACCGGACGCCCGGCACGCCTACCTGAGGACCGGGCCCGGCGCCAGCACGTCGGGATCGTGGCCGGGGCGCACGTCGGCGCCGGCGTCGCGAAGGGCGCGGAGCCGTTCGGCGGAGGTGATCTGGACGTCGAGGTCGTCGCCGAAGATTGGCAGGCGGTGGTCGTCGAGGCCGGCGGCGAAGTGGGTGACGTCGCCGCCGATGACGAGGCCCTCGCCGACCCGGACCGACTGGTGGCCGGGGGTGTGGCCCGGGGTGAAGAGGAGCTCGACCGAACCGTCGCCGAGCAGGTCGTGGTCGCCGTCGACGAGGACGACCTGGTCGGCGAGCCCCTCGTAGTCGCGGGGCAGGAAGAAGTTGCGGGCGACCGCCTCCGCGTCGCCGCCGGCCTCCCACTCGCGGCGCTGCATATAGACGGGGAGCGAGGGCGGCAGGAGCGCCGAGCCGCCCGCGTGGTCGAAGTGCAGGTGGGTCAGCACCACCTTGGTCAGCGAGTCGAGGCCGACCTGGTCGGCGACCGGGCGCTCCTGCTCGAGCCGGAAGAAGCCGATCGACTCGGCGCCCTCGTAGTGGCGCGCGGCGTCGGCGGCGGCGTCCGGGTTGAGGCCGGTGTCGACGAGGATCCGCTCCTCCCCCACCTCAACCAGGTAGGCCGGGACCGGAAACCGCACCTGCCGCTCCATGTCCTCCCCGCGCCGCCAGAAGCCGGCCGGAGAGGTGAAGTGCCCCCCGTCGAGCTGCGTCACCCGCATGGCCGAAGCCTAATCGGAGGCTCAGGCGGTGCGGGCGTCGATCAGGCCGGCGAGCTCACGCGAGCAGCGCCACCAGAGGTCGTCGGCCTCGTGGAGGTCGTTGGCGTCGACCATCCGCCCCTCGTGGGCGATCGAGAGCGCGTGCGGCGGGCCGCAGACGCGGTGGGCGACGAGCGCGCGGCGCTCGGAGGTGACGACGGCGACGTCCCAGCCGACCCCCTGTCCCACGGCGGCGACCAGCGAGGCGACCACCAGCTCGTCGCCGTGGCGCTCCAGCAGCACCCGGCCGACGTCGAGGTGCGCGGGGTCGGGCACCTCGTGCGCGGCCGGGGTCGTGAAGGAGGCGGCGACGTGGTCGCCGAGCGCCCGCAGCTGCTCCAGCGGCTCCTCGACGCCCGCCGGCAGCAGGCCCGCCAGCGTCCGCAGGTCGTGACGGGCGCGCGCCTCGTTCACCGGACCCAGGGCGAGCAGCGTCGACTCCAGCAACGCTCCCTCGCCGGTGGGCCGCGAGCAGGGCATCAACGCCGGGCGTAGCGCTCGATGACGAGCTGCTCGGTGACCGGCATCGCGATCTCGTCGCGCCTCGGCGCGCGCAGGACGCGGCCGCTCAAGGCTTCGTGGTCGGCCAGCAGCCAGGCCGGCACGCGGGCGCGGTCGGCGGCCGCCTCGTGCGCGGCGGGCGCCACCGGGGAGTCGGGACGGAGGGCGATCGTCGCCTCGTCACCGATCCGCGCCGACGGGATGTCGAGGCGGGCACCGTCGACGAGCACGTGGCCGTGGGTGACGAACTGGCGCGCCTGGCGGCGGGTCGAGGCGAGCCCGAGCCGGAAGACGACGTTGTCGAGGCGGCGCTCCAGCGACTCCAGCAGCGCCTCGCCCGCGGTCGTCTCGTGGCTGCGCCGCGCCCGGTCGACGAGCCGCCGCATCTGCCGCTCGCGCACCCCGTAGGCGATTTTCAGCTTCTGGGACTCGCGCAGCTGCCGACCGTAGACGCTCTCCTGGCGCCGACGGCGGGCACCGGGCGGAACCGGGCCGCGCCGCTCCAGCGACGTCTTGCCGGCGAGCGCGCGCCTGCCCTTCAGGTCGAGCGAGACGCCCTCGCGCCGCTCCAACTTCTCTACTGGTCCGATGTACCGTCCCACGAGTTAGGGCACCCTAACACGCCAGGACGTGGACCCGCTTTGGTGACTTATTCGTGCAGGCAGGGCGCGGCGAGTTCCTGGAACAGCACTTCGCGTTCGGCTTCGGAGGCTTCGATCAGGGCGACGATCTGCGGACCTGGCAGCGCCGTCAGTTCACCTTCGATGCACTTTCGTGGGCCATCCGGCACTTCGGCGGCTTTGAGGATCAGCCGCAGCCCCAGCAGGGCGAGGCCGATCAGGGCGAGACGGGCCATGGGGACATGTTTGCGCTTCGAGGGGACGCACGCTTCCCGGTGCGAAGATGAACCGATGGCGACCGCCTGCATCTGCGCCACCTGCGGCGCGCAGTACCCACCCGCCGCCGCGCCGCCCGCGGGGTGCGCGATCTGCCTCGACGAGCGCCAGTACGTCGGCTGGGGCGGGCAGAAGTGGACGACGCTGGAGGAGCTGCGGGCCGCCCACCGCGCCGACATCCGCGCCGAAGAGCCGGGGCTGACCGGGATCGGCTCGGCGCCGGGCTTCGCGATCGGCCAGCGGGCGCTGCTGATGGAGACCGACGAGGGCAACGTTCTTTGGGACTGCCTCGCGCCCTTCGACGACGAGGTGGTCGCGACGGTCGAGGCGCGGGGCGGCATCGACGCGATCGCGATCTCCCACCCTCACTACTACACGACGATGGTCGACTGGAGCCGCGCCTTCGACGCGCCGATCCACCTCCCCGCCGCCGACCGCCGGTGGGTGACGCGCCCCGACGACGCGATCGAATTCTTCGACGGCGAGCGCCTCGACCTCCCCGGCGGCCTCACCGTCCTGCGACTCGGCGGCCACTTCGCCGGCGGCGCCGTCCTCCACTGGCCCGCCGGCGCCGCAGGCCGCGGCGCCCTCCTCTCCGGCGACATCCTCCAGGTCGTCGCCGACCGCCGCTGGGTCAGCTTCATGCGCTCCTACCCGAACCTCATCCCCCTCCCGGCCGCCAAGGTCGAGGCGATGACCGCGGCCCTCGAGCCCTTCGAGTTCGACCGCCTCTACGGCGCCTGGTTCGGCAAAGTCATCGACGCGGACGCGCACAATGCGGTGCGGCGCAGCGCCGACCGGTACGTGCGGGCGGTGACTGAAGGATTCGGGGATTGCTAGGGACGGAACCGCTTGAAGCTGGCGCCCGAGGCAAGGGACGCGAGGCGTCTCGGCGAGCGCGGCCGTCTCGGCCACGGCCCGGGCAGGCTGTGGCCGTGGCCGAGACGGCCGGGGGTGTGGGGAGTGGCGGCGGGCGTCCACGCGAGCCCCACGGGTTCGTCACGGGTGAGGGACGGATCCGTCACGGGTGAGGGACGGAAGCGTGACGGGACCCGCGGGTCGTGGGGGAGATGTCGGGAAGGTCACGCTTCCGTGCCTGTTGGGCAACACGCACTTTCGCGCTGCGTGAGTTGACCACACCATGGTGGGGTCAACTCACTCAGCGCGTTCCCGGGCCCTTCTTCAAGGCCCGGGAACGGAAGGAA
>Ga0153956_1003368_pt1 | contig 10291 bp, 12 predicted proteins | sample TSFL040MetaG_FD_104704 | JGI IMG/M metagenome (GOLD analysis project Ga0153956, IMG submission 104704) | Attine ant fungus gardens microbial communities from Florida, USA - TSFL040 MetaG | ecosystem: Host-associated > Fungi > Mycelium > Unclassified | place: USA: Florida, Wekiwa Springs...
ACGATCTGATAAAGATCGCCGACCAGGCCGTAATCGGCGACCTGGAAAATCGGCGCATCCTCATCCTTGTTGATCGCCACGATCACCTTCGAATCCTTCATGCCGGCGAGATGCTGGATCGCACCGGAAATGCCGACGGCGATGTAAAGATCGGGCGCGACCACCTTGCCGGTCTGGCCGACCTGCCAGTCGTTCGGCGCATAACCCGCATCGACAGCGGCGCGCGAGGCGCCGACACCCGCGCCGAGCGTATCGGCCAGCGGTTCGATATATTTCGTGAAATTCTCCCGGCTCTGCATCGCGCGGCCACCGGAGACGATGACCTTGGCGGATGCAAGTTCCGGCCGGTCGCTCTTGGCGACTTCCTCGCCGACATAGGCCGAGGTGCCCGGTCCCGCCACCGCGGCGACAGCCTCGACCGGCGCAGCGCCGCCATCCGCGGTTGCCGCGAACGAGGAGGTGCGCACCGTGATGACCTTCTTGCCATCCTTCGACTTCACGGTCTGGATCGCGTTGCCCGCATAGATCGGACGCTCGAACGTGTCGGGCGCCACGACCTTGGTGATCTCCGAAATCTGCATCACGTCGAGAAGCGCCGCCACGCGCGGCAACGTATTCTTGAAACGCGAGGTCGCGGGCGCGACGATGGCTTCGTAGTCACCCGCAATGGAGACGATCAGCGCGGCCAGATTCTCGGCCAGATCGTGGGCGTAGGCGGCATCGTCGGCGAGCCGCACCTGACGCACGCCCGCGAGCTTGGCCGCCGCCGCGGCGGCGGCGCGGGCATTTTGGCCCGCCACCAGAATATCGACTTCGCCGCCCAGCGCCACGGCAGCCGTCAGCGCCTTCGCGGTCACGTCCTTCAGCACGCCATCCGCATGCTCGGCCATCAACAATGTCGCCATCACAGCACTCCTGCTTCAGCGAGCTTGCCGACGAGTTCAGTGGCGGAAGCAACCTTGACGCCCGCGCTGCGGCCGGAAGGCTCCGACGTTTTCAGAATTTCGAGACGCGGCGAAAGATCGACGCCGATCTGATCCGCTGTCATTTCCTCGATCGGCTTTTTCTTCGCCTTCATGATGTTCGGCAGGCTCGCATAGCGCGGCTCGTTCAGCCGCAGGTCCGTGGTGACGATGGCCGGGCCCTGCAGCTTGACGGTCTGCAAGCCGCCATCAACCTCGCGGGTCACCTGAATGCCGCCGCCGTCAACGTCGAGCTTGAACGCGAACGTCGCCTGCGGCCAGTTCAGCAGCGCCGCCAGCATCTGGCCGGTCTGGTTGGAATCGTCATCAATGGCCTGCTTGCCGAGAAGCACCAGTCCCGGCTGTTCGCGCTCGGCCACCGCCTTCAGCACCTTGGCGACCGCGAGCGGTTCCACGGGCGCATCAGCCTTGACGTGAATACCGCGATCCGCACCCATCGCCAGCGCAGTGCGGATCGTCTCCGCGGCCTGCGCCGGTCCGATCGAGACCGCGATAACTTCGGTGGCCTTGCCGGCTTCCTTCAGCCGCAGGGCCTCCTCGACCGCGATTTCATCGAACGGATTCATCGACATCTTGACGTTGGCAAGCTCCACGCCGCTGCCATCGGATTTGACCCGGATCTTGACATTGTAGTCGATGACCCGCTTGACCGGCACCAGAACCTTCATGGTTCCCCTTTTTCTTGCTTCAAATGCGCGCTGCGGAACCTAAAGAGGTCGTCCATCCGGGTCAACGCGCTTGGATGGCGAAGACTCTGAAAGCACCGCCCGTCCCGCTCACCGGTTCTGGCCCGGCACCCACAGCACGTCCCTCGCCCCGTCACCGTTCGCGGCCCGCGAGGCCACGAACAGGAAATCCGACAAGCGGTTGAGATAGCGCACCACCGCGTCGCCGACCGGCTCGTTGTCTTTCCCGGCCAATTCCACCACCAGCCGTTCGGCGCGGCGGCAGACCGTGCGCGCCTGATGCAGATGCGCGGCGGCGGCGGTTCCGCCCGGCAGCACGAAAGACGTGAGCGGCGCCAGCGCCTCGTTCAGCGTGTCGATGTCCCGCTCCAGCCGCTCAACCTGCACCGGCAGAACCCGCAGCCGCTCGGCCTTGCCTTCGCGCTCCGGCACCGTGAGATCGGCGCCGAGATCGAACAGGTCGTTCTGGATCAGACCCAGCATCGCATCGAGCGGCGCATGGTCCGCAAGATGCAGCCGCGCCACGCCGATGGCGGCATTGGTTTCATCCACCGTGCCGATGGCCGCGATCCGCAGATCGTATTTCGGCCGCCGCTCGCCGCTGCCGAGCGCGGTGGTGCCGTCGTCTCCGGTGCGGGTGTAGATGCGATTGAGGGTGACCATCGGCCCGCGCGCCGCCTAGCGCCCCATCGCCCAGATCGCGGCCATGGCGATCACGATGGCGATGAACTGAAACAGCACCCGCAGCCGCATCAGCCGCTGCGATGTGTTCGGCGAACCGCCGCGCATCATGTTGATCAAACCGAACAACAACACGATGGTAACGGCGATCAGTGCGATGGGAAGAAGGAACAAGGAAAAGAAAGACGTCATGAACGTCTCATATCACCTCGTGCCCTCCCTCCCAAGGCTTTAGAAGGCTTCCGGATCGATCCCGCGCCGATATCGAAACATGGCTGGCCATCCCGGATTTCATGACTTGCTCATCATATCCCGCTAACCTCCCTCTTTGAGGGGAAGTCCGTGTCTCATGACAATCGTCCGCCGTACCTTTCAGATCGGGTTCGACGCCCTCAGCATGTTTCTGGCCGATGACGGCTGGGCGATCGCGAGCCATATCGCGCTGTCGGCATTGATCGCCTTTTTTCCCTTTCTGATCGTGCTCACCTCGCTCGCGGGCTTCTTCGGCTCGCACGAACTCGCCGATCAGGCCGCGAGCCTGATCCTGCAGATCTGGCCGGCCCAGGTGACGGACGCACTGGTCTCGCAGATTCACGACGTGCTGACGCAGTCGAACGGCAACGCGCTGACCGTCGGCCTCGCATTGTCGCTGTATTTCGCCTCCAACGGTGTAGAGAGCCTGCGGGTCGGCCTGAACCGCGCCTATGGCGTGACCGAAACGCGGGCCTGGTACTGGCTGCGGCTGGAATCGATCGGCTACACGCTGGTCGCGGCCCTCGTCTCGCTGGTGCTGGCGCTGCTCCTGGTGCTCGGGCCGCTGCTGATCGCCACCGCGCGTTATTACCTGCCGCTCATCGTCGAGCCGAAAGAGCACCTCATCGACATCGCGCGCTACGTCATCGCGCTGGTCTCGCTTGTCATCGCCCTGTTCATCCTGCACGTCTGGTTGCCCGCCGGACACAGAACGCTGCGGCAGATCATGCCGGGAATCGTCTTCACCGTGATCGCCTCGCTCGTCTCGGCGGCGAGTTTCGGACAATACCTGGCACGGTTCGCCAACAACTACGTCACGACCTATGCGGGGCTCGCCTCGGTGGTGATCGCGCTGGTGTTTCTGTATTTCATCGCCGCAATCTTCATCTATGGCGGCGCGCTCAACGCCGCGATCATGCGCCGGAAGCAGCCTTGCGAGCCATCGCCTGCCCGAGCGCCGCCGCCAGCGCCCGCGGGCTGACCGGCTTCATCAGGAACGCATCGGCGCCTGCGGCACGCGCCTTGGTTTCATCCTGCTCGCGACCCGAGACACCGATGATGCCGATCCGCTCGCCCACAGCACCCAGCGCGCGCAGCCTGCGGATGGTCTCGACGCCGTCGATGCCGGGCAGCACCATGTCCATCAGCACAACATCAAGACCGCCGCGCGACACGCGCTCCGCCGCCAATTCGCCCTGTCCGACAAATTCGATCTTGTGTCCCAACTCGCCGAGCACCGTGTTGAGCACGACGCGGCCGAACGGATTGTCCTCGACGCTGAGAATCTTCAGCGCGCCTGCATAGGACGAAGGCGGCGCGGAAGTCCCCTTCCTTTCCTCGCGCGGCAGGCCGACACGCACCGTCAGCGTGAAGACCGTACCGCTGTCCTTTCGCGCGACGCTCACATCGCCGCCCATCGCCTGCGCCAGTTGCTTCACCGACCACAGCCCCAGTCCCGCACCACCGAAGCGCGACGCCACCTCGATACTCGCCTGCGAGAACGGCCTGAACAGCCGCTTGATCTCGGCGAGCGACAGGCCGATGCCGCTGTCGGACACGACGAAGGAGACATCCATCCCGCTCTTGCCGTGCGGCGTAGCGGACACATCGAGTTCAACCTGCCCGGACGGCGTGAATTTCACCGCGTTGTCGATCAGGTTTTCCAGCGCGGCACGCAGGCGCACGGCGTCGCCGGTCACGAACTGCGGCAGCGTCTGCGCAATCGTCACCCGCGATTGCAGGCCGTTGGCGGTGGCGCGGCCAGCAAGACCATCGCCCGCGATACGCGCCAGCCCTCGCAGGTCGAAAAATTCCTCGCGCATCGGCAGACGCGCGGCCATGCTCCTGGCGGCATCGACATAGAGCGTGGCAAGAGCCGCGAGATGCTCCGCGCCGGTGCGGATGGTTTCCACCCAGCGCCGCTCGCGCGCGCCGAGATCGGACGTCTCCAGCAACGAGGAGATCGCGAGGATACCGGTCAGCGGCGTGCGCACCTCATGGGCGAAAGCGGCCAGCGCCGATTCCACCACGCCACGCGCCGGTCCCGCAGGTTTACGCGTTGATGACTTGCGGGGGGGCGGTTCGCGGGACGCGGGATCCCGGACCGCGCGCCTGGGCGCAGCCTTCTTCACCGGCCGCTTGACCTGCTTGCTGGCCGGAGTCCGTTTTTTCGTCTGCGATGTCTTCGACTTCCCCAGGCGGCGCGTCGAACGCGGCTTCGTCGCCATGTAATCCCCCAACGAGGCCTTATCCTGCCATTCGCGGGGGCAAGAGTCACGACAGCCCGACCATCTCCCGGATATTTTGCGGGCTCACGCCCTGCTCCCGCAAGACCTGCAATGACGGTGACTGCGCCGATTTGGAGAGCTTGCGACCGTCCTCGCCGCGCAGCAGGCCGTGATGGCGGTAGACGGGAACAGGTAGCTCCAACAATTGCTGCAGCAAGCGATGCACGCTGGTGGCCCAGAACAGATCCTGCCCGCGCACCACATGGGTCACGCCCTGAAGCGCATCGTCGATCACGACTGAGAGGTGGTAGCTGGTCGGTGTCTCCTTGCGCGCGAGCACGGCATCGCCCCACGCCTCCGGATGGGCCGCGACACGCCCCGTCTCCCCGTCCGGTCCGCAGCCTTCCTCCTCCCACGCGAGCGCCCCCGCCTGACCGCAGGCAACCCGGCTGTCCAGCCGCAGCACGAAAGGCTCCCCCGCCCGCATCCGGGTTTCGCGCTCATCTGGCGACAACGCCGCCGCCGAGCGGGGATAAAGCGGTGCGCCGTCGGGATCCCGCGGCCAAGGTTTATCCGACAATTGCTGGCGTGGGCTCTGTTCGATCATGCGGGCGATCTCCGCCCGGCTCTCGAACGCCGGATAGACCAACCCCTGATCCGCGAGCCGCTCCACCGCCTCCCGGTAGAGATCGAGATGTTCCGACTGCCGCCGCACCGGCGTCTCCCAGACGATGCCGAGCCAGGCGAGGTCTTCGTAGATCGCAGCTTCATATTCCGGGCGGGAGCGCGGCCCGTCGATATCCTCGATCCGCAACAGAAACCGCCCGCCGCTCCACCGCGCGAGGTCGAAATTCAACAGCGCCGAATAGGCATGGCCGAGATGCAGCCGTCCATTCGGGCTCGGGGCAAAACGGAAAACGGATGGCGGCATTCGTCCTGGTCACGCATAGTGCTGATTCTGAAAGGCATGACACTATACCTGAACACGCAAACCGATCTCGACCGCGCCATCGCGACACTGGTTGCGGCCGATCCGCGCCTTGCGGAGGTCGCGCAGGTGGCGGGCACGCCCGCGCTACGCCGCCGGGAGCCGGGTTTTACCGGGCTTGCCGCCATCGTCTGCGGCCAACAATTGTCGACCCATGCCGCCGCTGCGATCTGGAAGCGGATCAGCAAAGCCTTCGACCCGTTCCACCACGAGCCGATCCGCACCGCGCGCACCGCCCGGCTGGCGCGGCTCGGTCTTTCCGCCGCCAAGATCAAGACGCTGAAAGCGCTGGCGCACGAACTTACCGCCGGGCGGCTCGATCTCGACACGCTCGGCCAACAGGAAGCGGACCTCGCCCATACCGCCCTGACGGCGCTGCACGGTATCGGCCCCTGGACCGCCGATATCTATCTGCTGTTCTGCCTCGGCCATGGCGATGCCTGGCCCGCCGGTGATCTCGCCGTGCAGGAGGCCATGCGGATCGGGCTGAATCTCGACGCGCGACCCACCGCCAAACAGGCGACAGCCCTCGCGGAACGCTGGCGGCCCTGGCGCGGGGCAGCGGCGCATCTGTGGTGGGCCTATTATCACGCGGTGAAGCGGCGCGAGGGCATTCTGCCCGATGACAAGCCGGCCCCCGAGCCGAAGGCCGCCCGGCGCAAACCACGATCCGTTCCTTCGGCCCCATCTCCCGCTCAAGCCCGCGTGAAGACCACCCGAAAGCCACAAACGGCCCCGCCAGCGACACGGAAAAAATAGCTGGTACCCTTCACAATCGTGTCGCGCTGCATGTAGTATTCTCCCGGTAAAGCTGCTTCGCAGCCGATACTGGGGGAGTCAGGAGCGTTACTTGAACGCACATGTCTCGCAAGGCGGTTGGCCGGCATTGGTGCTCAATGCCGATTTCCGGCCACTGAGTTACTACCCGCTCTCACTCTGGTCATGGCAGGACGCGATCAAAGCCGTGTTCCTTGACCGCGTGAATATCGTGGCCAGTTACGAGCACGCCGTTCACAGCCCTTCCTTCGAGATGCAACTGCCGAGCGTTGTATCGCTCAAATCCTTCGTTCAGCCGTCGACCCACCCGGCGTTCACCCGATTCAACGTCTTCCTGCGCGACCGCTTCTCCTGCCAGTACTGCTCCTCGCAGGAGGACCTCACCTTCGATCACATCGTCCCGCGCTCGCGCGGCGGCCAGACGACGTGGGAAAACATCGTCGCGGCCTGCTCGCCCTGCAATCTGCGCAAGGGCAACATGACGATGCAGCAAGCCAAAATGTTTCCGCGCCAGACGCCCTACGCGCCGACGGTGCATCAGCTTCATCGCAACGGCAGACTGTTTCCGCCGAACTACCTGCACGAAAGCTGGCTCGATTATCTTTACTGGGACACCGAGCTCGATCCGTAGCGCGCCTTGCTACCAACGGAATCATCCACGCGTCATGCCCGGCTTTTTGCCGGGCATCCACGTCTTGAAGCCTCCGAAAGGAAAGACGTGGATCGCCGGAACAAGTCCGGCCATGACGGAGAGACATACTTCCATCAAAAACGAAATCGCTCTCGCGCCTCATTGATCCGATACGCGAAACACAACCGCACCACCGGTGAAACCCGCGCCTACCGCCGCCATCAAAAGAAGTTCGCCATCCGCGAATTTGGTCTGCTCGCCGGCAAGCGACAGCGTGAGCGGAATGGTGGCCGCCGACGAATTGCCGAATTCCTCGATCGAGCGCAGCGTTTTGCGCGGATCGAGTCTCAGATTATCCGCGACACGATCAAAGATGCGCGCATTGGCCTGATGCGGAATGAAATGATCGACCTGCGCGGCCGAAACATTTGCCTGCTCCAGCGCCTGCATCGCGCCGAGCGTCATCATCTTCACCGCTTTCTCGAAGACGATCTTGCCGTCCTTGATCCTGATCGCGCGGTCTTGCGCTCCCGCCCCGCCGGAATCGGGGTTTCGCGTGCCGCCCGCCTCGATCGCGATCATGTCGTAGAGGCTGCCGTCGGACATCACGCTCGAACCAAGAACACCCGCGCCTTCGCGCGACGACGGCGCGAGCACCATCGCGGCTGCGGCATCCGCGAACAGAACACCGCTCGTCGTATCCGTCTTGTCGATGCGGCGGCTGAGAATATTGGCGGCGACGATCAGCACGGATTGGCCGGTCGTCTTCACGAAGCCGTCCGCGAACAGCAACGCATAGACGAAGCCCGAGCACGCGCCTGTCAGATCGATCGCGCCGCAGGTCAAGCCCAAACGATGCGCGAGCAACGGTGCTGACGGCGGCAACAGATGATCGGGCGTCGAGGTCGCGAGCAGAACGAGACCGACATCGCTTGTCTTAACCTGCGCACGCGCAAGCGCGGATGATGCCGCCTCCACCGCGATATCCGTCAGCGCCTGATCCGGCGCGGCCCAGCGGCGCGCCCTGATGCCGGTACGCCGCGCGATCCAACCGGGCGGCAAACCCAGTTCCTGTTCGAGAACAGAATTCTCAATACGCCGTTTCGGCGCATAATGGCCAAGACCCGCGATGCGTGTCGCAAAACTCTTCAAACCGGCATTTCCCGCAACAGTGAACGCTTGGAGTTCGCAGGGTTTGCCCGAGCGCGCGCCGCTCCGCAATGACCCTTATCGTACCGCGGCGCCAGCATATCGACGTCACATCAGCCTCGCGGCCGCGGAACCGGTTCAAAAAAATCGCGACGGGCCATTCGCCCGCCGCGACGATATTCCCGCCGATCGCCCTGACGCGTCAGGCGCCGCCCTTCAGGCGCTTGGTGCACTCGCTGTAATAGCCGCCGCCTTTTTGAATCCACTTCAGGCCGCCATTGCCGTTCGTGGTTTTGTTGGCGTTGTATTGATCCACGCAGGTGTGCATGCGGGCTTTGCCTGCCGTCTCGGATGCGTATTTCGGCGACACTGCATTCGGGAAAACCGCCGGTCCCGACGCCGTTGCTGCAGGGGCAGCCGCTGGCTTGGCGACGGCAGGCTTGGCGGCGGGTTTCGCGGCCGCCGTGGCCGGTGCAGGCACCGCAGCCGCGGCGCTCGTGGCTTCCGCGCCGCATTGAGCCTTACGGAAATCCTTCCAGCTCTGACTGCCGAGGGAACCATCGGCCTTCGCCGATTTGTACTTGGCGCTGCATTCGGTCATCGACAGCGCGCTTGCCGGACTTGCCGCAACGACAGCCATCAGGGCCGCCGTGGCAGCAGCAAAAAGCAATTTCGACTGAGAAATCATCGCCTGCCTCCTGGAATGAAGAAAGTCCGATCCTACTCCACCGCCTTGGGGTTTCAACGGAGGAACGAAAGCGTGATCCGAAAATATCGCCTCCCGATGCCCAGGGTTTCCACCGTTCATGAGCAGTTCATCCGGCGGACGACAAGTTGAGGGCCTGAACTTGAGGCTCGATCATGACCTTCCTGTCCCGCGCCATCGGCACCGTATTCGTCGTCAGCCTGCTCGCAGGGCCCGCCCTCGCTCAGGCTCCAACGCCCGCGCCTGCCGCCAAGACCAAGGCCGAGAAACCGCGCTCCGCCGCCTCGCTCGACTGCTCCAAGCAGGCCGACGAGAAGGGCCTGCACGGCAAGGAGCGTCATCAGTTCCGCTCCAAGTGCAAACGCGATGCGGCGAAAAAATAGCTTTTTGTTGCGTGCGTAGACGTACCTCACCTGCCCTGAAACTTGAGCCGGCGGTTTGACCGCCGGCTTTTTCAGTTCACGGGGCTTTTATGCCGGACGCCGGGGCCGAGGCCCATCAGGCCCCACCCCGCCAGCGCCGCCATCAGGGCCGAGATCAGCGCGTTGTAGCCCGCCAGCGACAGGCCGAGGAACGACCACTGCACCTCGTCGCAACGCACGACCTTGGCGGTCTTGAGGTTTTCCAGGAGATTGCCGGGGCTGCCAAAATCGACGCCCGCCCCGGTGCACTCGTTCGGGCCGGGCCAGAAACCCCATTCGACCCCGGCGTGATAGACCCCGAAAGCGCTGTTGAATACGGTCACGCAGAACAGCACCGCGAACCCCGCCACCAGGAGGGATTTCGGAACCTGCCGGGCGGCCATCACGGCCAAAACCGCGGCCAGCGGTATCGCGACATAATAGGCGTATCGCTGCTCCAGGCACATCGGGCACGGCCGGATGCCGAGCACAAGCTGGAAAAACCAGGCCCCCGCGATGGTGGCGAGCGCAATCGCGCAGATCGCCCACGCCGTCCAGAAGGCGCGTTCCGGTCGATCAGATGAAAAAACAGCGTCGGACAAGGTCTGCCTCCGGGTTGGACCGCTCGTAGCGCGGCCCCTTTCGGCTGTCGAGAGAAGACGGATCACAGCCGGTTGACCCGCCGACGCCGCTGGCTATAGTCCGCCCCGCTCGCCGCGCCTGACCCGTGCGTGCAAGCGCCCCTGTGGCGGAACTGGTAGACGCGCTCGACTCAAAATCGAGTTCCGCAAGGAGTGCTGGTTCGATTC
>Ga0153956_1003369_pt1 | contig 10291 bp, 6 predicted proteins | sample TSFL040MetaG_FD_104704 | JGI IMG/M metagenome (GOLD analysis project Ga0153956, IMG submission 104704) | Attine ant fungus gardens microbial communities from Florida, USA - TSFL040 MetaG | ecosystem: Host-associated > Fungi > Mycelium > Unclassified | place: USA: Florida, Wekiwa Springs...
ACTCACCCAGGAGGTCTTCATTCGCCTGATCCGCCATCCCGGCTCCAGCCCCGGCGAGACGCCGGAAGCCCATGTCTTCCGGGTTGCCAGCAGTGTGATGCAGGATTGGGGCCGCTATCGCGTCTCGCGCGGTCCGGCGTCGCACAGTACGCTGGGCGAGGTGTCGGAAACGCTGGGCGACCCGCCGGCGATGGACGGGCGGGGCCACAAGCTGCCGGCGGCGGTCAGGGAAGCGGCGCGGGAGTTGGAGGAGGCGCTGGCCGGCCTGGGGCAGCGCACCCGCGAAATCTTTCTTCTGTCGCGGGTGGAAAATGTGCCGCCGCATGAGATCGCCCGCCTGTACCGGATTTCCGATACGGCAGTGAAGAAGCATGTCCTCAAGGCCATGGTTCATCTCTCCGCGAAAGTGTTCCAGCCATGAGCGCCTTCGAGGCTTTGCCGCCGGAAGACCAGTCGGCGCTGGAGGACGCGGCGCGGTGGTGGGAAAGGCTGCGCATCGACCCGGCCGAGGAATTGTCGATGGAATTCCTCACCTGGATATCCGAGGCCCGCAACGCCAAGGCGTTGAATGCGGTCCGCGATACAATGAGCAGTCTGGACGTGCATGGCGCGGCGCCCCGCATCCTGGACATGCGCCGTTCGGCGCTGACGCGGCTGCGCCATGGCAGCCTGCGCTGGCGCCTGCCGTCGCGGGGCATGGTGGCGCGCATCGCCGCGATGCTGCTGCTGTGCGCGGCGGGCGCGGGCGGCTATCTCTATTACCGCGCCGTCACGCCGGTGCTTTACGAAACCGGGATCGGCGAACGGCAGATGGTGCCGTTGCCGGACGGCTCGCGGATATCGCTGGATTCCGCCAGCGCCGTCGAGGTGCACTATACCGCCGGCCTGCGCGCCATCAACCTGGATCACGGCCGCGCCCGCTTCGATGTCGCGCATGATGCGTCGCGTCCTTTCACCGTCACGGCCGGGGCCGAAACCGTGGTCGCGGTCGGCACTACTTTCAATGTAGAAAAGCTCGGGCCCAAGGTGCTGGTGACGCTGATCCAGGGCCGGGTGGTGGTCAAGAATGAGGCCGGTCAGCAGCAGGAAATGGCGCATGAACCCTCCACCGTCCGGCTGGCGGCAGGCCAGCAGATGGCTGCCGCCGGCGATGGCGAGCCGGTGGTCCACCAGGCCAATCTCGATGCCGCCACCGCTTGGGAAACGGGCCATCTGGTTTTCCGCGGCGAGCCCTTGGCCGACGCGGTGCGGCGGGTGAACCGCTACACCAGCAATCCGGTTTCGGTGGCGCCGTCGGCGGCCTCGATCCCGATCAGCGGTGTGTTCAATGCGGGGGATGTCGGCTCTTTCGTCAGCGCGATCACCGGCTATTTTCCCGTGGATGCGACCACGGATTCGGAGAACCGGATAAGACTTCAGAAACGCGTGTGACGCGGTGGATGCCGCGGGCGCCAAGAGCCGGTAGAGCTCGACGACGGGAAAGAGTATGGGGAGGTCTCGCGACAGGCTGCTGCGCACATCGGCTCTGGCTGCCTTATGCACGGCGTTGCTGTCCGGCCCCGCCCGGGCCGTCGAGACGTTCGATTTCCATATTCCGGCGGAACCGTTGGGCAAGGCGCTGACCGACTACTCCCGGATCGCGTCGCGCCAGATCGTGTTTTCCGAAAGCCTCACCGCCGACAAGGCGGTGAGCGGAGTCTTCGGCCGCTATACAGCGGAGCAGGCTCTGTCGCTGCTGTTGGCTGGCACCGGCCTTCAGGCCCAGACAGGCTCGTCCGGCGTCCTCATGGTTCAGCAGCAGCCGGCGCCGCCTGCGGTCGAGGAAGCAAAGCCGGAAGATGGTAATGTCGAAGCCGTCATCGTCACGGGCTATGCCGCCAGCCTGGAGCGATCAACGGAGCAGAAGCGCCAGTCCGTCGGATTCAGCGACTCCGTCTTTGCCGAGGATGTCGGCAAGTTTCCCGATACCAACCTGGCGGAATCGCTGAACCGCATTCCCGGCGTCACCATCCTGCGCGAAGTCGATGGCTCCGGCACCAACGTCTCGATCCGCGGCCTGGGGACCAATTTCACCAAGGTCCTGATCAACGGCACGCAAGTCCTGACATCGTCCACCGGGCCGACCAACGCGTCGGATGCCAACCGCGAAGTCGATCTCAACATCTTTCCCACCGAGCTTTTCAGCCAGCTCACCGTGGAAAAGAGCGCTCGTGCCGATCGGCTTGAGGGCGGCGCGGCTGGCGTGATCAACCTGCGCAGCGCTCGCCCGTTCGACCGGGAAGGCGCCAGGCTGACCTATTCGCTCGGCACGACCGACCTTTCCAACCAGGGCGCGTTCGGGCCGCGCGGCACCGTCATCGCCAGCGATACCTGGGGTTCCTTCGGCGCCCTGATCGGCCTCAGCGGGCAATCCACGCGCCTGTTCACCACCGGTTACGAAAGCAACGGCTATACCAATCCGGCGCTCACGAACGCCCAGTGCTCGACCTCGCCCTGCAATGCCACCGGTGGCGGCAATTTCGTGATCCCGCCCACCGTTCCCGCCAATGTCACGACCAACGGCCTGGCGCCCGGCCATGCGATCGATGCCGCTTATCTGGCGCAGGTCAATCCGGGCGCGACGAACTATCAGATCGACAATGCGCTGATCCCCCGCCTGGGGCGGCCTTTCATGGAAAAGGGCGTGCGCAGCCGCTGGAACGGCATCGTCAGCCTGGAATACAGGCCCAGCGATGCGCTGCGCTTTTACATGGATTTCATCGGCGGACGCATCACCAATGCCTTCGACCGCGCCGACATGAACTGGGTGGGCCGCAATGGCGCGGTCATTCCCACCAACGAGGTCGTGGATGCCGACAATGTCGTCACAAGTGGCACCTTCGCCAATGCGGCCTGGTTCCTGGAGGCGCGCCCCTATCACGAGCGCAACGATTATCTGAGCATCAATCCCGGACTGGAATGGGACATCGCCGAAAACCTGCACGCCGCGTTCCAGGTCAATGCCAGCCGCAGCCATTTCCTGCGCGACGTGCCGACCATTCTTGTGCAGACCGACACCAGCGCTGGCAATCCGGCGGGCGTACCCGGCCCGGCGCCGCCGGCAGGCGGCGTCTATGTCGCCTATAGCCTCAGCGGTGGCCTAGCGCCGCCGGTTGAAGCGACCAATATCGACCTCAACGATCCGGCCAATTTCCAGTGGAATGGCGGGCGCTTGAACGTTCAGACCGAAAAACGCTACACCTACACTAACGGCATTCATGGCGATCTGCGCTGGGGCGGGGAGGACATCAACCTGCAGGGCGGCTTTGCCTTCGATGCCAGCCACCGCGCCATCCTGGGCTATGACAACAGCCTGGCCTTCCAGAATGCGGTATGCGGCGACGGTCCCAGCGTTTTCGTGCCCACGCCCAACACCCAGCCCCCCTGTCAGGGCATCGACGTCCGGGGCAGTGCCGCCGCCGTGAACGCGGCCGCGCCGGGGCAGAAATATCCGGCCTATCCGGGGCTGGGCACTGGCTATAGCAGCGCTGTCACGGCACCGCTGGTCTATCGCGGCTCGCTGGTGCCACAGGCGGCATTGTCGCAATATCTGATCCCTGGTCCGGCGGGCTTCATCAATATCGACTATGCCAAATTCTTCCAGGCGACCAACTATGCCGCGTTCGACTATCCCAACGCGCCCGTAGCCAATAACACCAATCTGGGCGTTGGGACGGGCGTGCTGGATGAGAAGAACTACGGACTTTATCTGGAAACGAACGGCCGGCTGGCGCTGGGAAAGCGCGCGCTGCGTTACAATCTGGGCCTGCGTTGGGTCACGACCCTGCAGGACATCTCCGGCCCCGTGAGCGTGGTCGATCCGCGCAATGCGGCACTTGCCGATGGCGGACTTTATCCGAACATCACGTCCGCGGCCACCGGCCGGCACATGTATCAGGCGTTCCTGCCGTCACTCAATCTCACCTACGATCTTGCCGACGATTTCCGCCTGCGGGCATCGCTGTCGCGCACCATGACCCGGCCGGACCCCAGTTCCATGCTGCCGGGACTGAATTTCAGCGATCAATCGGCGGCGCAGGCCAGCCTGGGCAATGCGGCGCTCAAGCCCTATTTCTCGAACAACATCGATATGGGCGCCGAGATGTATACCGGCGGTTCCGGCTATGTCGGCGTCGATGTGTTCCGCAAGGGCGTCAGCGGCTTCACCGTGCTAAAGACCCAGACCCAGCCCTTTTCCTACCTGGCGCAATATGGCGTGACCTATGACACGCTGTCGCCCACCCAGCAGACCGCCATCAACAGCCGTGGCGGGCCCGGCCTGGCTAGTGTCGGAGTGCAGAGCACCCTGAATGCGCCGGGCCTGTTGACCATCAATGGCATCGAAGTCAGCTGGGTGCAGCCGCTGGACTTTGCCCTGGCGCGCCATGGCCTGCCGGGCTTCGGCGCCACCGCAAATCTCACCATCGTGGACCAGAAGGGCAGTGGCTCGGCGCCTGCCACGGCGCTGGGGGTGTCGCCCTTCACCTATAACGTGGCGGGCTATTACGATTATGACGGCATCTCCCTCCGCCTCTCCTATGTGTTCAACGACACGCAGGTCAATTCGACCACCAACCAGAACGGCGTCTGCCTGCCTTCCGTCGCGACCGTGACCTGTCCGGGCGGCGCCGTCATCTACAAGGCGCCGTATGGCCAGCTCGACCTGTCGTCCAGCCTGCGCCTGTCCCGGATCGCCGGCGACATCTGGAGCGATCCGCAGCTCGTCTTCGAGGTGCAAAACCTGACCAAGAGCAAGCTGCGCACCTATTGGCAGTTTCCCGATATCGTGGGGGACTATTACCGCCCCGGCACGACTTTTCTGATCAGCGTGAGAGGGACTTTCTGAATCTGTTTCCGTTGACGCGTTCGGTATAAGGCCCTGCTATCACGAGCGAAAAGCGCACTAAGCGGAATGCGCACAATCCACCATCAGGATTTGCACCTGACGGTGCGCCGGCCGCCCCAGTTCCATGAAATGCCTCCGCGCCTGAGGCGCTTTAAGCGCTCTCGGAAAGGCTTTCCAGCTGGGCAAAAAAGCCCGGCCGGAATTCGGCCGGGCTTTCCTCGATGGTTGCGGGGACAGGATTTGAACCTGTGACCTTCAGGTTATGAGCCTGACGAGCTACCGGGCTGCTCCACCCCGCGTCATGGGTGCCGCCGGTCAGGGCGGGCGGGGGATATAGGCCACCCCCGGGCCCCTGTCCACCCCGCATTTTGGGCCGTATTCCCGGAAAATTTGTCCTTAGGCGCTTCCCGGCCAGAAACTATGACGATTTGTCATTTGGCGGCGTTGCGGCTGTGCTGGCCGGATTGATCGCGCCCCGCACCCCTGCCGCCCAGCCGCCGCTTCAAACCGGCCGGGGTCACGCAGGACCGTCACCAATGATCCCCGTCGAGGGTCTTTCGACTCCGACGGGCGGGGTCCGCCAGGACATCGCGGAAAATCCTCCGCGCGCCGGCGCGTTTGAGATACGCTGCCACCGCCACCCGAAGATGAAGCTGGCGGTGCACGTCCGATAGGGGAGGCGGTCCTGCGCAAATGCGATCCTGTCCTGGTCCTGCTGGCGCTGGGCCTTGCCGTTCCGGCGCAGGCCGCGCCCCGGGTGTCGCAGAAGGGCCGCGCGCCGCGTCCGTACGCTGTCGCTACGGACCTTTCGCTATTCCGCCCTCACCCCGCCACATGTTCCTTGGCGGTCTGGATGGCGCGGACGAAGCCGACCGGATCGGCGATCTCCGGCGTGGTGGCGGCGTCGACGCCGGTGCCTTCGATCCTGACCGTGCCGTAATTGAGGATGCGCCCGGTGAAGCTCTGATTCACTTTCACGCCCTCGATATTGGGCAGGGCGATCTCGCTGGTGCGCATGGAAAAGACGCCGCGCTTCTCGACAAAGCGGTGGCTGGTGACGCCGATCTCGGTGGTGTTCTTGACCACCAGCATCTTGACGCAGGTGAACAGGCCATAGAGCAGCCAGAGGCCCACCAGGATCATGCCCCAGTAATAGGGATTGTTGGAATCCAGCGGCCCCGCATTCAGCGCCTCGATGTAAAGCGCGATCTCGGCGGCCAGCGGCAGCAGCACCGAGAACCAGGCCGAGGCGGTATAGAACCAGGGAAACCGCGCCCGCGCGATGATGGTTTCGCCCGCGCCCAGCGACTGGTCGATATAAGAAGCCATGCAAACCCTCCCGGTGAGGGGGGTGTTTTAGGCGATTTTTATGACCTTAACTAGCGGTCGTCGCCATGGTCGGGGAGCAAAACCTCCCGCACGCCCTTGTGGTTGGGGCTGGAGACGACGCCTTCCTGCTCCATCCGCTCGATCAGGCTGGCGGCGCGGTTGTAGCCGATCTGCAGCCGCCGCTGGATGTAGGAGGTGCTGGCCTTCTTGTCCCGCGCCACCACCGCCAGCGCCTTGTCGTACAGGTCGTCGCCGGAATTGCCGTTGCCCTGGCCGAACACGGCATAGGGATCGTCGCCGTCCTCGTCCGGTTCCTCCGTCACGGCGTCGAGATATTCCGGCACGCCCTGGTCCTTGAGGAAGCGCACCACGTCCTCGACCTCATGGTCGGACACGAAGGGACCGTGGACGCGGCGGATGCGCCCGCCCGCCGCCATGTAGAGCATGTCGCCCTGGCCCAGAAGCTGCTCGGCGCCCTGCTCGCCCAGGATGGTGCGGCTGTCGATCTTGCTGGTGACCTGGAAGCTGATGCGGGTGGGGAAGTTGGCCTTGATGGTGCCGGTGATCACGTCCACCGACGGGCGCTGGGTGGCGGCGATCAGGTGGATGCCGGCGGCGCGCGCCATCTGGGCCAGGCGCTGGATGGCGCCTTCGATCTCCTTGCCGGAGACCATCATCAGGTCGGCCATCTCGTCCACCACCACCACGATGTAGGGCATGGCCTCGAATTCCAGATTCTCGTCCTCATAGACCGGCTTGCCGGTCTCGCGGTCGAAGCCGGTCTGGACGGTGCGTTTCAGCACCTCGCCCTTGTCCTTGGCCTGCCGCACCCGCTCGTTGAAGGCTTCGACGCCGCGCACGCCCATCTTGGACATCTTGCGGTAGCGCTCCTCCATCTCCTTCACCGCCCATTTCAGGGCCACCACCGCCTTGCGCGGATCGGTCACCACCGGCGACAGAAGATGCGGAATGCCGTCATAGACCGACAGTTCCAGCATCTTGGGGTCGATCATGATCAGCCGGCACTGCTGTGGCGACATGCGGTAGAGCAGCGACAGGATCATGGTGTTGAGGCCCACCGACTTGCCCGAACCGGTGGTGCCCGCCACCAGCAAGTGCGGCATCTTGGCCAGGTCGGCCATCACCGGCTCGCCGCCGATGGTCTTGCCCAGCGCCACGGTCAGCGGCGCGCGGGCCTTGTCGTATTCGGAGGCCGCGAACATCTCGCGCAGATACACCGTCTCGCGGAACTGGTTGGGCAGTTCGATGCCGATGACGTTGCGGCCCGAGATGGTGGCGATGCGCGCCGCCACCGCCGACATGGAGCGCGCCACATCGTCGGACAGCGAGATCACGCGGCTGGACTTCACGCCCGCCGCCGGCTCGAACTCGTACAAGGTGACGACGGGGCCGGGGCGCACCGCGTTGATGCGGCCCTTGACGCCGAAATCGGCCAGCACCGCTTCCAGCATGCGGGCATTCTCTTCCAGCGCCTCGTCGGTGAGGGTGTGGGTGTCCTTGTGCGGCGGCGGCTCGGCCAGCAGGTCCAGGCCCGGCAACTGGTATTCGCCATTGCCCAGGTTCAGCGCGGTCTGCTTCTCGGCGCGCTTGGCGGCGGCGGGCTTGGCGGCGTCGCGCTTGACGCGGCTTTTCTGGCGCTCGGCCAACCTTGTGGCGGCGATGGATTCCGGCACGGCGGCGCCCGGCGAATCCGCGTCCAGGTCGAGGTGATAGGCGCCCTCGTCATCGTCTTCATAGTCATGGTCTTCGTCATCGGCATCGTCGTGATGGCCGAAGCTGAAATCGGGCTTCTTCACCAGGCTCCACAGCCAGATGCCGGTGGCGGGGATGTTCACCAGGCCGCGCCAGATCGGCATAAAGCGCAGGCCCGTGGCCAGGAAGGACAGCGGCAGGCCCGCCAGCAGCAGCCCCAGCGGCAGCGCCCAGCCCACCCAGTGCTGGTTCCAGACAGTGGCGGCATTGGCCGACAGATGGGTGGCGGCGATGCCGACCCAGCCGCCGAACCCGGCGGGCAACCGTTCCGGCGCGGGCAGCAGGCCCAGCCCGGCGGCGGTCATCATCGCGCCCAGCGGCCAGGCCACCGCGCGCCACATGGCATGGCGCAGCGAACGCCCGCGCAGCGCCCGCGCCCCCCAGCTCGCCAGCGGCGCCAGCGCCAGCACCGAGGCCAGGCCCAGCGCCTGCAGCAATTCGTCGGCGGTGATCGCGCCCACCGGTCCCAGCCAGTTGCCGATCTCGCGGTAATTGGCGTTGTTCAGGCTGGCATCGTCGGCGGAATAGCTGACCAGCGCCAGCATGGCGGCGGCCGAGGCGACCACCAGCAGCAGGCCGGCGCCGCGCAGCGCCAGCATGCGCAGCAGGCGGGTCATCGCCGCCCGCGCATCGGCCAGCGCATCGTGCATCGCGCCGCCCCTGGCGCGGGGGTGATACACGCCTCCGACCATCCTGGATTGCGCCATGCCGATCACCCGCGACTAGAGAATTTCCCGCAGCCTTTCGAGTGCGGTCATAATGGTTGACAAGTCGTTAACAAGCGCCACCCGGACATAGGAAAAGCCTGGGTTTGACTGGGTTTTTCCCGGCTCGATTTCCCGGCCGAGATAGGCGCCGGGCAACAGCCGCACCCCCTGCGCCGCCCACGCCCGCAGCGCGAATTCCTCGCCATTGCCGACATCCAGCCAGAGGAAGAATCCGCCCTGGGGCCGGATCATGCGGTCGCCCAGGATCTTTTCCGCCGCCGCCATCTTCGCCGCGAAGGCGGCGCGGTTGGCGGCGACATGCGCTTCGTCGCGCCAGGCCGCGGCGCTGGCCGCCAGCAGCGGGCCGGACACGGTGGGCCCGGCGACATTGCGGAAGGTCCGGAAGGCTTCGATCAACCGGGCGCAGCCCGCCACCATGCCCGAACGCAGGCCCGGCAGCGCCGAGCGCTTGGACAGGGAATGGAAGGTCAGCAGGCGCTGGAAGCCGCCCCTGGTCCGGAGCCGCGTCGGCAGCGCGCAGGCGGGCGGACGGTCGAAATAGATATCGGCGTAACATTCGTCCGCCAGCACGATGAAGTCGTGGGCGTCGGCCAGTGCGAACAGCGCGGTCCAGTAAGCCTCGTCCGCCACCGCGCCTTCGGGATTGGACGGCGAGCAGACATAGACCGCCGCCAGCCGCGCCAGCGCCGTCTCCGGCAGCGCGGCGAAATCGGGCAGGAAGCCATTGTCCCGGGTGGCGGGGACATAGAGCGGCTCCGCGCCCGCCGCCAGGGCCGCCGCCGCATAGCATTGGTAAAAGGGATTGGGCATCGCCACGATGGGCCGACCGCCCGCCTTCGTCTCCGGCACGAACGGGAACAGCACGCTGAACAGGCCCTCGCGCGTGCCGGCCAGGGGCAGCACATGGCGCTCGGGCGTGATGCGCCCGCCCAGGCCGAAGCGCGTGTTCAGCCAGCCCGCCGCCGCGTCGCGCCAGTCCTCGGTGCCGGAGATGTTGGGATAGCCGCCGAAGCGCGAAGTGGCCTCGGCCAGCGCGGTCGTCACAAAGTCCGGCACCGCGCCTTGCGGATCGCCCACCGCCAGGCTGATCGGCGCCTTGCCCGGCTTCACCTCGCCCAGCAGCGTCGCCAGCCGGGCGAACGGACCGGGCGGAAGCGCAGCGAGACGGGTGGGGGCGGACATGGCGGGCGACCTTAAAGGCAGGCCGCCCAGGAAAAAAGGGGCGGGCATCGCTGCCCGCCCCTTGAGTTACCACGGGGAGGAAAGGCTCAGTCGTGAACCGTTTCGCCATGCAGGTTGATGTCGAGACCCTCGACTTCCACCTCGGGCGAGACGCGCAGGCCGATGACCATGTCGAGCACCTTCAGGATGATGAAGGTGCCGATGGCGCAGTAGACGAAGGTGCCCAGCACGTCATAGAGCTGGATCAGCATCTGGTGGCCGTTGCCGTCGATCAGCCAGCCCTTGCCGCCACTGTTGATGGCGTGGCTGGCGAAAGCGCCGGTGAGGATGGCGCCCAGCGCGCCGCCCACGCCATGCACGCCCCAGGCGTCCAGGCTGTCGTCATAGCCGAAGG
>Ga0153956_1003370_pt1 | contig 10289 bp, 5 predicted proteins | sample TSFL040MetaG_FD_104704 | JGI IMG/M metagenome (GOLD analysis project Ga0153956, IMG submission 104704) | Attine ant fungus gardens microbial communities from Florida, USA - TSFL040 MetaG | ecosystem: Host-associated > Fungi > Mycelium > Unclassified | place: USA: Florida, Wekiwa Springs...
TTAGAATCATATTCAATTTTTAATTCTAGTGGGTATTCTGAATCTAAATGTGAAAAGTATTCATCTAATAGATATTCAATATCTTCTTTGGTATATCTTTTTTTCCTCTTTTTAAAAGAGAAAAAGCTTTCGATAAACATATTGTAATTATTAGGCATTCCCATACATTATATATAAAATCATAAATCAACAAAAGATATTTTTAATATATAAAAATTATGTCAAAGTTAGTAAGATTAAACGATATTACAGACGAATCAGTTTTAGATGATATCTTGAATAGTGAATTAGTTATATATGAAGATATCCAAGGAAGTAAAATTTTTGTAAATTGGGATGGAATAAATTTCAATATTTCACCCAAATCACCTTCAGCTGAACCAATCAATATTATTGACTTAGCTCTTCAAAATTACTATAGTTTAGCAATTAAATATTTTAATTCATTGGATGATAGGGTTAAAGGCTTATTGAATAAATCCTGGTTCTTTTGTTTTGAATATTTTCCAGATTCACAGCCAGCAAATATAGAATATAACAGGGTTCCAAAGAACAACCTTGTTTTGACAGCAATTTGTAAGGGTAGTAAATACAAACCAAAATTTGAATATACTATTGAGGAATTAGATGAATATGCTAGGTTATTTGATGTAGATGTAATACCAATTATATTTAAGGGATCCTTAACTGAAAAAGCAAAAGAAGCAATTAAGTATTTTTTAAATACTTCAGAAAAAGATTTAGATTATGTTTTTGGTGAAAAGTCGTTCTCATTTTTCTTTTTCAAGATATTAAATCCACAACTAACCGGATCTTTTTTAATGGACACTGAATTTCAAAAAAATTTAGAAAAAATAATAATAAGGGTTCCAGAAAGGGAATTATCCTTTGAATTATTAAATCCTTTATATAAAAGAATCAGTGATTCCAACTCAACATCTTTTACGGAAGTTTATACACTAATACTAGTTAACTTTTTGAATTTTTGTCAATCTGTTGATTTTGCCGATTTAAAAATCAAAGGTAGCAAAAGAGAAGAAGCTTACATAAGTCTTATATGTATTTTGTATAATATGTACTTATCTGAGGTAAAAGATGATCTTTTGAATTTTGATTTTGTTGTCCCGGAATTTTTTGACAAAGAAAAATTCCGAATAAACATAGAAATGATTCCTAATAAGTCTACCAAGCTATTTATTGAGGAGGATATAAAGCTTGAATATATTTTCAAGTGTATTTTAGGGTCTTTTAATAGAAAAAGAAAAAATCCTATTGGCATTTTTACTGAAAATACTATCACTATTTTTAATAGATTTGTGGAATTTTTAGAAAAATTTATAGATACTTATCTAAATAAGAAAAGTGAAATAGAATTGACTAAAAACAAGCTACTTGATTTTGGCGATTTCTTTGAAATTAAATATGATGTTGATGGTGAAGGAGAAATTTATCCGGATATTTTTGATGAAATACAAAAGGGATCAGAATCTTCAAAGAAGAAGAAAGGAAAAGGTAAATTTGAAGAGCCAGTTATTGGTAAACCAGTAGATAAAAATCAATTTTAATTATTTCCAAGGAAAATTTGGAAATTTTTTGCGTTCGGATTTATCACCTAAAATTCTAAATATTTCATTATCGTAAAAATCTTTTATTCCGCTTATTTGATCACATTTATATTGTACCCAATTATCTCCTTCGTCCTCATCATCCCAAGATGAAGTATATGGCAGTTTTATATACCAATAATCGTCGTCATGTTTATAAATAAAAATTGAGTTCGAAAACTTAGTAAAAATATAAATTTCATATAGTGGATATTTTAATTTTCTTTTTGATCCTGATTGGTATTTAATTACTTCATATTCTATGTCATCAGAAATCGGATTAAATATTTCCGATATAAACTTAAATTCCTTTTCAGAAATTGGAAGTGTATGAATTCTATCACCTTCATGATCAAAAGGTACTTTTTCATAAGAAGAATTTTCAAAAATTTTTAAATATTTCATTATATGTATATATAATGAAATTTAATTTTCAAAAGTCCATTTTTTATTACCAGCATTATATAATCTAAAATATCCCATTTCGCTCATTATTTCCTCTTCAGTTTTATTTTCATCAAATCCCATGTCAACTAACACATGTTTTCTCCAATTATATCGGTGTTCTCTAACACCATCAATTAGATAATAATATCCTGGTAAAGAAGTATGACTATATTTAAATCCTAATTTATTATATAAATTGCCTTCAGAAATCATATTGTCTGAATAAGTTTCAATTTTATTAAATGAATAATTGTTAATAAAATATTGAAATAATTTAGAAGCTCCTCCAATTACAGAGATGTAATTTTTACTACAAAACCTGGTTAATTCAATTTTTAAAGGGTCGCTTTTTAAATTTCTGTTTAATGCTGATCTTAATTGGCTAAACATCATTAGTGATACTAATTCATTTTTATAAAATAATCCTATTCTAATTGACGATTTGACATTACCTTGTAAATGGTTTTCTATGAGGAATTTTTCAGACTCACTGGACTCCACATTTTTAATTTCACAATTTCTAGCAAAAATTTTATTGGTGGTTTTCATAATTTTATTTAAAATAGATGATTTTACAATGTTATTTTTCATGTCCCAATCATCTTCCCAAATAGATATCAATCTAATATTATTTTTCTCAGCTATTTGATGTTTTTTAAAATGATAATCCTTTTCTCTAAATTCGTCTGAATGCCAGTATAGCCCATTAAACTCAAATCCAACTTTTAAGTCTGGTAAATAAATATCCACTTCATAAGGGGAAATAATTTTTCTAGAATTCTCAATAATTTCTCCATTATAATTGTCTTTAATAAAATTAAGCAATTGTATTTCTTTGCCAGATATTCCTTTATACGGAGGATTACAAACTGTACATATTTCTGTCTTTGATAAATTTCTTAAATACAATAATTCTCTATTGATTTCATAAATATGACCTCGATTACATTCTACTTTAATATTTCTTTTAAAAGCATCAAAATCTACTTCTAATATTTTATGATTTGTAGGTATTCTTTGGGATATAATAGTCAAAAACTTTTCATTTTTGACTTTTTTTGCTTTAATAACCGATTTGTTATGAATTTCAGTATCCATCCATGGGTGCTCAACTCCATATTTATCAAGAGAAGTATTTTTATAAGATTCCTTCCATTGGTCAACATTTTCCATAAAAGATTCGACCCTTTTATCCAAAAGAACAGATGATTTTACTGGGTTATCAACCCCATAATTTTCCATTAATGTTTTTTTAGATTTTTTTTGGATTTCAATAGATGACATAGCCGAATTTCCACCATATCTTTTTTGATTAGTTTCAATTTGCTTTTGTTTAACAATTAATGATTGTGCTGGAGCTTTAGTCCCAAATTTTTCAAGTGATTTTTCTTCTTTAATTTTTTTAATATTAGGATCTGATGAGACACATTTATTGCTACAATACTCATTAAATCCAATAGTCGAATTTTTATAATTAACTTTTTTATTACAATTTGGATTTTTACACCTTGGGTAGGATTTTATGTTATTAACACATAAATAAGCTTTTTCCTTAAAAGGAATATCTAAAAGATTATGGCATATACAATAATTAATTATAAAATCGTATTCTTCTTTAAAATTTTTTATCAGGAAAGATTCTTTTGAGTATCTACCAGATGGATCTGGTAATTTAAAAATATCTAGGTTCATATGGTGATTATATCTAATATTAGACATAAGTTTCAAGTATACCAATAAAAAAATCCCTCTTATAAAAAAGAGGGATTCAATTTCATTTTTAAAATGATTAAACTGTTATAAATCCACCAGATGCGATAGCTCCTGTTCTAAGTATGGTTATGTTGTTTACAATAATGCCCATTCCTTTAACGGGCTCAACATACGTATCTAACACGCCGATCTGATTATCTATGATATCCGGAGTATTATTCTCATCATCACACTTGTTAAAGTAATTAAATAATCCATTCTTATTAACAAAGCTTGCACAAATCACGTCAGCTCTTAATTTAATTTCAGCTCTGACATCGGCTGTGTTGAATTTCCATTGGAAGTCCAACAACATAGCTGACAAGTCTCTTTCCAATTCAATTAGAACTTCTCTAACATGTAAGAAGGATAAAGATGATTTATATAAGGTGAGAGCTGTGTTTTCTGTTTCGATAACATATCCTCTATTACGCTTAAGAACAATTGGGTTCATTTGAGCTTGATTTAAGAAGGAAATATCACTTGGTGTAAAATCCATCTCTACTCCAGTAATTCCACTGATTTTACCATTTGTAATACCTGCAGCAATTGTCCAAGGTACTATATTAGTTATATTGGAATTTTGCTTTGCCATATATGTTGTTGCTACAAACATAGCTGGTGGTACATTTAATGGTCTACCATTGTCATTTACAGTTAAATAAGGACAGAAGTAACCAACAGTTGTTGTTCCTTGGCCAATGCCAAATGAATATAAGAATGCTGGGCTACTCTCTGGGTTTCCACCTTCAGCTACAAATTGTATACTTAAATTTCCATCACTGTCAACAAAGGAAGGTGATGTAGAATTTTTAAATGATTTCATTGAAGGCATATTCAGGAATCCTAAGCAATCTAATCTAGCTCCACATATATCCATTAATTGTTGTTTTGAATTTTCAATTAATCCAAGTCCAAATGAGTCTATTAGATATCTAAAATCAAAAGCATCTTTATTTGCTATTGCTTTGAATAAAGGGGTACCATTTGCAATGATATTTAATATTGAATTTTGTCTTGCCTCTGTTCCATCTGGCATAGAAGCTTGTCTTACTCTAAACCCTTTAAGAGTTATAGCTTTATAGGTTGAGACATAATCTTCAAATTGTGTATATCTTGTTGTTTGGTAATCACCGCTTGCTGTTCCACCCATTAAAGTTTTCTTGATTGCGGCGTCGCAAGTCAATTCAACGAGAGTTGTGTCGGGAGCATATGATCTTTTTGATAAAATTCTAGTTAGTCTTTTAGGAACTCCATTTTCTGGATTGTATAATATATTAGTAGGATCATTTACTGGAGCTACGTAAGCTTCCAAGAAATCACCAGCTACTAGGCTAGTATATCGTGCAGAATTTACTAAAATCTTATTGTCAGATTGTGTATATCCAGCAGGTATAACAATTTCAACTGTTTCTCTGAAATTATCAATATCTGACCAAATAACTAAGTTTTTATTTAAAGCTAAGTTAGTGATTGGATAGGATGCTTGTAAGGTTGAGTCGGTAAAGTTCACTACTAAGCTACCACTAGCACTGATATAATTCTGTAAATAGTGTTGTAAGGTTGGATCAAAAACAGTATTAACATTGGTTAATGATTCACTGGTAATTGATTTATCTAAAATATAAGCATAATTTCCAGAGGATGTAATACCAATACTTTGAGCGTAATTTACATTACTTGTGATGCTGAATGATCCACTATTTAAAGTCGATTCTGGTACAATTATTTGTTGACCAGCTGTAACTATATATGGAAATCCACTAGAGGTTGCCCCTTGCTTTGAAAATACTATGTAATTGCTTCCACTTACACCCTTAAATTGAACGTTTAGGGTATCAGCTAGTATATTTTCATAAAAGAAATCCCCAGTATCAATAATACCATTATAGTAATTTTGGTAATATTGTGAATATTTTGCTACTACACCATTAGTTGTGGTAGCAGTCTCAGATTTAGTAGATAGTGTATTGGTACCTACTATAAACTCATTATCCACTATATAGAATAATAGTAAACCATTATTAATTACTTGTGTTAAATCAGATACAGAAAGCCCAGTTGATAGAGTAAAGGACTTGTTAGCAGTTGTTGACACAATAACATTAGAAACGGTCATACCAGCTAAAGATACTTTTTGCTGAGTTGTAGCGTTTAGTAACATTGTTGCCTGATTGAAATTAGCACTATCCAGAATATTAATGATTGCATTAAATTGTTTAATTCTTCTATACTGTGCATAATTAGCAAAGCTTGGGTTAACTGCTGTGTTTAAAAAGTCAACTTTAATTACACCACCTCCAAGACTAGTAATAAAGTAATCGCCAGATGGGGTACCAAAAACTAATTCGCTATAGCCAGCTGTTCCACTAATTGCAACTGGATTTAAAGTTGCTGAACTGAATGTACCTGAAACACCACCTGAAACACTAAATGTTACATATCCTAAAACGATACTTGTTGCTGGTACACTAGGAGCATTAGAATTATTGATGTTATCAATTTTTGTTATATTACCGGTAGTGTCCAGAGCAAATGTTGATGTATAAACACCTGGGTTTTGATATGCGGAGGAATTGATTGTAAACGAAGCAGTTCCTGCAACAAAAACTTTATTTCCTCCGATGATTGCATATGATGAATCAGTTGGACCAACAACACTATCAATTCCGTAAGTTATACTAATTGATGATGTTGATGATGAAAAAGTTGCATTAAATACACCATTTATATACCCTTCAGAGTAATATCCGGTTCTATTTAATCCACCATAAGGAGATGATCTAAAACTATAAGTAGGAGATCCACCATCTATACCAACAACATTTCCAGGAATATCTAAAACAACATTACTATAAGGTAGTTGTTCTACAATTGTTTCTTTATATGAAAGGAAACTAATATCAGATAGTTGGCTATTAACCAAATTATTACCAACAATATCAGCTAGTCCATTAGGTGCACTTGTTTCAAATAAATCTTCGTTAAAGGCACAAAATAACCCAGTTGTATTTGTATCGGCGTTAATAATGGTTTCAATATAAATATTTTTACCATTTAAGTCCCTAAAGAATGGAATTAAAGATAGACCTTGATAATATTTTAAAGTTATTACATTTCTATCATTAGAAAAATTAGTAACTTGTGATTTAATTAGACCTGTATTGTTAAAATAACGGCTGAACCTTGGATCAACTGATAATTGTTGATAATTTGACCAATCGCCACTAACTACTAATACATCAACCATATAGTCAGAAGCATAATCAGTTGAATATACATAAGGTGGAACTTGATTAACAGCACTATAGAAATTTCCTATTGGTGAATCAAATCCGGATACTTTTGTTTTAAAAACGAATACAGTAATAAATTGAGCAGAAACATTTGTAAATCTAAGCAAAGTGGTATTAAATAGCGGATCATTTTCTGCTAAAGTATTAAATTCTTGTGGATCTAATTTCCAGAATCCAGTAGTGTCAAAAAACTTTCTATACGCACCATTTCTAATTACATCATTTGGATGGCTAGTAGAAGTAGATATATTCATATATTGAATCTGGTCTAATGTATCATCAGTTGCTAAGAGGTTGATAGCAAAAACAGGGCTTGACAATATCATTTGGTTAAGTGTCCTATGGAAAAATGAGCCATTTCTCTCTAATGACCTATCAATAGAACCAAAGTTATTTTGGATATCATTGACATTAGTTAAAAGTATTGGTGTATTTATAGGTCCTGTCTTAGAAAATCCGATAACTAATGGTGTCACGCCAGTCTGTGTAGGGCTGGTAATAACTGAGTTATCAATCTCATTTATGAAGATACCCGGCCTTGTGTAATTACCGATTTGAATTGCCATATTATATCAATTAATTTTTATTTACAAGTATATATAAAATCAGAAAACCATATTTTTGTCGGTATTTTTTGTTTTAATAATTAATGGTTATTCTATCAGGATTAAATATAGCATATTGTAAATCACTTAACTAACTAATAGATTTATTAATCCTATCTCTAGTAATGGATAATTCCACTTTCATTTTTTGAAGCTTGATTCTTATTTGATTTTCCAAATCTGTAATGTCAGTATTTAATTGAGATAACTGTGATTTATAATCAGAAATTTTATCGTTGGAGCTTTTTATATCTTGGTTTGTGGAATCTGCAACTCCTGGGTTTTGGCTAGCTAAATCTTGCTTTTGATCAATCGTATCTTGTTCGCTACTAATTTTATCTTGTATATCTTTAATTGCTCTCATTTTTTCGCAAACTTGGGCCCATAGCCCTAACAGGGGGTTTAGAAATTTTTTTGGATCTGTTGTCGTTGTTGATGTAGTTTTTTTATTTATGAATTTTTGATTAAATAGCTTATTGATAAGATCCTGTTGATCTGTATATGTCATGTAAATATTTTGGACCACATTCTTTTTTTGGTTATACTGTAATATATTGAATTCCAAATCATTAAAAGTTGATTTATCAGAGGACAATTCAGGGGCATCAGTATTAGGTATTTGATATTTTTCCTTAAAAAATTTATATTTTTTTATAAGCTTCATAATTTATTCTTTAAATTTGGAATAAAATTCCCTGAATCTATTTTAGTATCGCCTCTTGGCCTTTTCGTAATTGGTCCCTCAACAACTTCTGGTCTGAATCTACCCTCATCATCAACATAATATAATTTTTGTATAGGAGCAAGATCTAATAATACAAGTTCCATAACTTTTATATCCTTGTCTATATTTCTGGATGTAACATCTACATATGGTATTTTAATTGTTTGACCAGATCCAATACTTGGTTTTTTACTAAAGTCAATAATTGCCGCATAAACAGGCTGATTCCTACCCTTTGTTTCACCAACATATTTTCTTGGGCTATTTACCAAATAATTAATTACTAACTCATATGCGTCCATTTGGAATTTAATAAAAGCTACATTGGCTCTAAATGATTGTAAATAGCAATTAAGTTTCCTTTTAATTTTTTTCCCATTTTTATCAGTAAAATTTCCAGTTAAATTAAAAAACCCACCATCCATTCTACTTAAATCCTTTTCAGATAGAGGCGATTCTGTGTAGAATCTATAAATAGATGTGTCAATATCTTCTTTATTAACTTTTTTATTTGAAAGTGTCGGTGTTGAAGATTGTAATTTATCTTTTTCGTCTATGTTGAAATAGGTTTTAATTAGCTCCATTCTTTTTTTATCATAATTTCCTTCAGCATCCAACATTTCGTTCATAAACTTAGTTAGTGTTACTCCAGCTCCTTCTTTTCCATTTATAGTTAAATTTCTGTTAGCTAAGAAATTTCTATATTCCTTATTTTCCAATAGTTTCATTACTCCATCTCTCCAAGCTTCATAGATTCTTTTCACAGCCCAAGGACCATACCCAGGATTTTCTGCCGTACCGGCACTTCCTCTTCCACCCATATAAATATATTCTCTATATGTTTTTGATGTTACTTTGCCATTAGGTCTCCCAGATGGGATAACCGGTGTTGAATATAGTCTGTATGCTTGACCAAAAATATTAGCTATTCTAATAATCGGATCGGGATTTTTAGTATTAATATCAATTTTTTTAGATTCCAAAGACTTTCCGAATTCTTTAGTTTCCTTTTCGTCGATCTTCCATTCTTTCTCGTCCTCTTCAGTAAAATTATTCTCCCAAGCTTTTTTAATTTCACTAGCTTCATTACCCTGATTATACTTGGAATGATCGTCATAGTCTGATGTGGAATCTAAATTTGATTCAATATCATCCGCTTCAACAACCAAATAATATCCTTCATTAACATTTTCTAATTTAGAGTAGGCTAATATGAATTTTTTAATTTCCACCCCTGTCTTATCATATGACTCAAGTAGACTTAGGTTATCCTTAAATGCTAATAAAGGAATAGAAAATAGCGATATGGATTTAGCAATTTCACCAACAGTTGATCCCTCTTGCTCTCTGATTAAATTATCAAATGAGAGTGGCTTTCCAATGGTAGGTTTATTTTTAATAACTTGTTTACAGATATCAGCCATCTTTTTTCTAGCTGCTTTGTATACACTTTCCCCATCTGTAACCTTTGTATTAACAAGCCTAGATAATTCATCCACATAGTGTATAATATTTGAAGAATTGTAATATTTAATAATTTTTTCCCAAGCATTTTTAACATCTACCTCACTATGTGAGGTAGAAGCAGCCTCATTTTTTGGATATGAGACATGAACGCTCTTAGGTACATTCGGATTTCCAGTTAAGCTAGCTAAGGTGGATTTATATTGAGTAGCCAATGTTGAATAGTACTTTGATTTTTTATCATCACTGCCATGAAAATGCTTCTCGCCATTTTCACACATAGGTATTATTTGTTTTAAAAGGCTAATTTTCTTTGACTTATCTGTTGTTGAATCTAAGACACTTTTTAATTTTTGGAAAGATTCTTCATTAAAGTCAACATTAGACGATGGTTGAA
>Ga0153956_1003371_pt1 | contig 10285 bp, 7 predicted proteins | sample TSFL040MetaG_FD_104704 | JGI IMG/M metagenome (GOLD analysis project Ga0153956, IMG submission 104704) | Attine ant fungus gardens microbial communities from Florida, USA - TSFL040 MetaG | ecosystem: Host-associated > Fungi > Mycelium > Unclassified | place: USA: Florida, Wekiwa Springs...
CCGCAGGCACTCGATCCGGCTAATCTCGCGGCACCGGCCGAAGCCCCCCATGCCGACCGCGGCCCCGAGATGGAGAAGGCGATCGCGACGCTCGCGCAACGCCTGAAGGAACATCCGGAGGATGTCGAGGGCTGGGCCTTGCTCGCCCGTGCGCAGCAAGCGATGAACCGCGTCGACGAGTCGCTCGATGCGTACCGGCACGCGCACGCGCTGGCCAAGGACAATCCCGCGATCTCCGTCGAATACGCGCAGGCGCTGGCGCTGTCCGCACCGGGGCATCGCATCGACGGCGAAGCGCGCGATCTGCTCGATGCGGTCGTCAAGGCCGATCCGGCCAACCAGCGCGCGCTGTGGCTGCTGGGCATCAGCGATTTCCAGGCGAAGCGCTACGACGCCGCGATCGCGCGCTGGAACACGTTGCTGCCGCTGCTGGCGAAGGACTCCGACGTCGCCACCAGCGTCACGAAGCAGATCGCCGAGGCCGAAGCGCTGCGCGACGGCAAGGCGCCACCTGCGCAGGAAACGGCAGCATCGGCGAATCCGGATACGTCGGGAACGACGACACCGGCCGCGGCCGGCAACGAGGCGGCGTCGACCGCCGACGCGCCGAAGCTCACGGTACAGGTCGCGCTCGATCCGGAACTCGAGGACAAGCTCGACCCTGCCGCGACGCTGTTCGTGTTCGCGCGCGCCGCGAACGGCCCGCCGATGCCGCTCGCGATCCAGCGCCTGAAGGCGTCGCAGTTGCCGCTGACCGTCACGCTCGACGACGGCATGGCGATGATGCCGACGATGAAGCTGTCGCGGTTTCCGCAGGTCGTCGTCGGTGCGCGCGTGTCGAAATCCGGCAATGCGATGCCGCAAAGCGGCGACCTGCAGATCCTGTCGGCGCCGCTCGACGTGCATCGCAGCGAGCCGATCGTGCTGACGATCGACCAGGTCGTGCCCTGATCCGATCTTCGGCGCGCGGACTCACGTCCAGTCCGCGCGCTTTTCCTCCAGCGCCAGCGCCGCCATCGCGGCGCGATAGCGATCCATGTATGCCGCGCGATCGCCGTCGAAATGCAGCGGTTCGCCGACGAAGAGATCGACGAAGAACGGTACGATCATCCACTCGCCTTTCGGCAGCGCCTTGCCTAGGCCGTAGGTATGGACCGGGATCACCGGAACCTCGGGTCGCCGCTCTGCGATGCGCGCGAGGCCGGTCTTGAACTCCGCCAGCTGTTCCGGCTCGCCGCGCGAGCCCTCCGGGAAGAACACGAGGATGTCGCCGCGGTCCAGCGCGGCCGCGACCGGCGCGAGCAGGTCGTCGTGCAGGTGCCGGCGCTGCCGATTCAGCGGCACGATGCCGACCACGTTCAGCGCGAACCACGCGAGCCACCGATTTCGCAGGAAATAGTCCGCCGCGGCGACCGGCCGCACGCGCGGCAGCAGGCGCAGCGGCAGCAGGCTGATCATCGCCATCGCGTCGAGATGGCTGTTGTGGTTGGCCGCGAGGATCGCCGGCCCCTTCGAGGGCAGGCGTTCGCGATGGCGCACGTTGAGGCCGAGCACGAACAGCACGACGAGGCGCACGAGCACGCCGTAGAAGAACAGCCTGAGCAGATATCCCATTGCGACCTCGCGCGAGTTGCGCGTCATTGAAGCGGCTGGCCGTGCCCGCGACAAGCCTCCCGCGCATGCCGCGGTCCGCGAACGACGACGAGATGCTTCCGCCCGGGGCGCCGTTGATCCTCGGTCACTCGCCTGTGCGCGTAACTGCTTGCGCGAAGCGATCTTCGCAGCCGACTTCCGAGGAGCACGCCGATGCCAGAATTTCCCGACATCATGCAGGCCGCGTTGCCGGCATTCGTCGTCCTGATCCTTGCCGAACTGGCGTATTCGATGGCCAGCGGTGCCCGCCTCTACAAGGGTGGCGACGCCTGGGCGAACGTGGCGCTGGCATTCGGCGCCTTCCTCGTCGCCACGCTCAGCGGCGGCGCCGTGCTGGCGTTCATGAGCTGGCTCTACACGTTCCGCCTGTGGACCGTGCCGACCACGGCGTGGTGGGCATGGGTGCTGTGCTTCTTCGCAGAAGACCTTTCCTACTACTGGTTCCACCGCTTCAGCCACGAGGTGCGCTGGTTCTGGGCGTCGCATTCGGTGCACCACTCCTCCGAGCAGTACAACTTCTCGGTCGCCGTGCGCCAGACCTGGACCGGCTCGATCAGCGGCTCGTTCCTGTTCTGGGCGTGGCTGCCATTGGTCGGCTTCCATCCGAAGATGGTGCTGTTCATGCAGTCGCTGAGCCTGATCTACCAGTTCTGGATCCATACCCGCGCGATCGGCAAAATGCCGCGCTGGTTCGAGGCGGTCTTCAATACGCCGTCGCACCATCGCGTCCATCACGGCAGCGACTTCGACTACCTCGATGCCAACTATGCGGGCACGCTGATCGTCTGGGACCGCCTGTTCGGCTCGTTCGTGCCGGAAACCTTCGCACCACGGTTCGGCCTGACCCACAACATCGGAACGCACAACCCGCTGCGCATCGCGTTCCACGAGTGGATCGCAATCGTGCGCGACCTGCGCAAGGCGCGTGACTGGCGCGTCGCGTTCGGCCACCTGTTCCAGCCGCCCGGCTGGAGTGCGGACGGCAGTTCGCTGACCACGCGCCAGGCGCGAGCGGCGCTGCGCGACCGGCGCGGCGAGCCGATGGCGGAAGGCGCCGCTCAGAAATAGAAGTACGCCATGAAGTGGAAGAACAGCGGCGCGGTGAACAGCAGGCTGTCGATGCGATCGAGCACGCCGCCGTGGCCGGGAATCATCGTGCCGCTGTCCTTCACTCCGATGTCGCGCTTGACCGCCGAGATCGTGACGTCGCCGAGGAAACCGCCGAAACCGATCATCAGGCCGACCGCGATCGAATCCATCGGAGTCAGCGGCGTCAGCACCGGCGCGAGCAGGAACGCGATCGCCGTCGTCGTCAGCGCGCCGCCGACGAGACCCTCGACGGTCTTCTTCGGGCTGACGCTCTCGATCACCTTGTGCCGCCCGAGCGTGCGGCCCCACAGGTATTGCAGCACGTCGTTGAGTTCGGTCAGCAGCACGACGAACAGCAGCAGCGCGGCGCCGTGCGCGGCCACCGGCTTGCCGTCCGGAAGCACCAGCAGATAGGCGAGATGGCTGAGGCCGAACACCATCGTCATCAGGCCCCAGTGGATGGTGCCGGCCGCGCGCAGGAAGTCCTTCGTCTCGCCGCGCAACACCATGCGCATCGCGATGAACAGGAACGCCCACACCGGGATGAAGATCAGGAACATGTGGTACCACTGCCGCCACACCCACCAGAATTGCAGCGGCACGCACAGGTAGGCCCAGAACAGCACGCGGCGATCGGCGCGGCGCGTCGGGATCAGCGACAGGTATTCCTTCAGCGCGAGGAACGACAGGATCGCGAAGAACGCGATCGCGATGCCGCGCCGGAATGCGATCGCGGCCGCGAACACGGCGACCAGTACCCACCACGAGCGCACGCGCGCGGCGAGCTCGGCATGCTTGCCGGCCACGTCGCCACGGCGCATGACGGCGACGATCAGCGTCGCCACGACGAGCACGGCGACGATCGCGCCGAGAACCCAGAGCACGCTCGGCGGAATCCACAGGTACACGCCGCTCATGCGCCGGCCTCCTTCGCACGGACTTCCGCCAGCGCCCGCCGCGCGCGGTTCGCGATCGTCCACGCCGACAGCGCCACCAGCGCCCACAACAGCCAGCCGAGCCATGCGCCGGACGGCACGCCCAGCCCGAACGCGAGGCCAAGCGCGCCGAACACGAACGCGCGGTCGCTCTTGCCGAGCGGTCCGTCGTAACGGCGGCTCGCGCCGACCTGCACGCCGATCACGCCGGTCATCTCGACGATGACCGCGAGCACGACCAGCACCACCAGCGGTTCGGCCGCGAATTCCGGCCGCAACGCCAGCGGCAGCACCATCGCCGCGTCGGCGACGACGTCGCCGAGTTCGTTGAGGATCGCGCCGAGCCTGGACATCTGGCCGTGCTCGCGCGCGAGCATGCCGTCGATCGCGTTCAGCGCCATGCGCAGGAAGAACGCCGCCGGCAGCAACAGCAGCACGTGTCGACCGCCGCAGGCGAGCAGCGCGGCAGCGATCGCGAACGCGAGCACGACTGCCGCGATCGTCACCTGGTTCGCCGTCACGCCGGCGCGCGCGAGTGCGCGCACGAGAGGGCGCAACGCCCCCTGGAACGCGGGTTTGAGTCGATAGATGCTCGGCATGGGGTTCCCCGGTTTATCCGATCAACATAGCAGACGCGACAGGCCGTGCGATCGTCACCGCACTGGCGACGGCATCGCCGTTTCCCTTCCGGGGCAGCCACGGCCCGTACTGCCTTTTTTCGGCCACGCCGGCGCCCGGGGAAAACCGTTCGGCATGGCATGATGCATGCGGACTCCAAACCTCGCCCGGAGACGGAAATGACGTCGAGCCCGGATTCGCTGTCGCGCGAAGCGCGCAGCTTCGTCGTCCTCGTCGCATTGTTGCAGGGATTGCTGCTGTGGCTTGCGCGGACCGGACAAGCGCATCACATCTGGCCGTTTTCCGAATTGGGCGGCTGCATCTGCTGGTACACCCTGGTGCTCGGCGTGCCGAGCGCGATGACCTTGAGCGTCGTGCGCCTGCGCGACGCAGGCTACTGGCGGAACATCGCGATCGTGAGCGTCGCGCTGACGCTGCTTGCCGCGTGGGCGATGTGGAGCGCAACCGGGGCGCCGGGCTTGCGCAGCAGCGAGGTGCTCGGGCCGTACGGGGCGACGACGACGCTCGCGCTGTTCGTCGCGCTGCCGTGGCTGCAATGCAGGATCGAGCACGGACGCTGGCACGCGCCGTATGCGGACCTGTTCGAGCACGCATGGCAGAACGCGTTGACGCTCGCGCTTGCCCTCGCCTTCGTCGGCATCTGCTGGGCCGTTCTGACGCTGTGGGCGGAATTGTTCGCATTGGTGGAGATCGGGTTCTTCCGTGACCTGTTCCGCGAACCCGCGTTCGTCTATCTCGCCACCGGCGGCATGGCCGGCTTCGGCATCCTCATTGCGCGCACCCAGAAAAAGCCGATCCGCATCGCACGGCGGATCGTGCTGGCGGTATTCACCGGGCTGCTGCCGCTGATCGCGTTCATCGCGGTGCTGTTCGCGGCAAGCCTCGTCTTCACCGGACTCGAACCGCTGTGGAAGACACGCCACGCAGCCGCGATCCTGATGTGGCTGGTCGCGACGACCATCGTGTTCGCCAACGCGGTGCACCAGGACGGCGGCAACGAAGCGCCGTATCCGTCATGGCTGCGACGCGTGATCGACGCGGGCTTGCTCGCATTGCCGATCTTCGCCGCGATCGCGCTGCATGCGCTGCATCTGCGCATCGGCCAGTACGGCTGGACTCAGGAACGCTGGTGGGCGACGCTGGCCGGCGTCGTGCTTGCCGCTTACGCATGCGGCTACGCGTATGCGGTCGTGCGCCGTTCGGGCGCGTGGCTGGCGCCGCTCGGAAAGATCAACATCGCCATGTCGCTGGTCGTGATCGCGCTGGTCGCCGCGTCGAATTCGTGGCTGCTCGATCCGCATCGCCTCGTCGTCAACGACCAGCTCGCGCGCTGGCAGGCCGAGCGCACCGACACGCGGCATCTCGATCTCGACCACCTGCGCTTCGACAGCGGCCGACGCGGCTATCTCGCCGCGCAGGCGCTGAAGGACGATGCCAAGGTGAAAGCCGACTCGACTCTCGCCGAAACGCTCGACAAGACACTCAAGCGCACGCAGCGGTACGCGTGGCGGGATCCGGAGGAAAAACGCGAACGCGCGGCGACGACCGTCGAGCAGATCGCCGCCGTCGTGCGCCCGGCCGCGAACTCGCCCGCGCCGGATGCGTCGTTGCTGCAGGCCATGCTCGCCGCCGATGCGGTGACGACGGAATGCCGGCAGGTCGACAGCGACTGCGTCTACATCGCCAGGGACATCGACGGCGACGGCTCGGTCGATGCGTTGCTGTGCAGCCTCGGCAACGCGAGCATGCCCGCTTGCCAGCTGTGGGATCACCGCGACGGATCGTGGCGTGCCGTCGCGCGCTTCGACTGGTACGTATCGGACGGCGACGACAAGGCCGGTATCGCGGGTGCGCTGCGCAAGGGCGAAGTCACGCCGGAACCGAAGCGCTGGCCCGACATCAAGGTCGCCGACCACGCAGCCGCTCCGCGCTGATCGGCCGATCGCGCGCGTCCCTACGCGGATGCGCGCGGGCGCACGTCGCGACTTGGCGCACTGCGCCCCGCCCGCTACATTGCGCATCCCCGCCACCCATCGACCTCGCATGTCCGACGCCCGCCGCTGGTTCGACCTTCCCTCGCCGTTCCGCATGAAGCGCGGCGGCGAACTCGTCGGCGCGCGGCTCGCCTACGAAACCTGGGGAGCGCTCGATGCGGACCGCGGCAACGCGATCCTGGTCCTGACCGGCTTGTCGCCGAGTGCGCACGCCGCATCCGGCGCGGAGGATCCGTCGCCGGGCTGGTGGGAAGACATGATCGGTCCCGGCAAGCACATCGACACGAACCGCTGGTTCGTGATCTGCGCGAACACGCTCGGCTCGTGCAAGGGTTCGACCGGCCCGGCCGACGCGAATCCGGCGACCGGCGAAGCGTATCGCCTCGACTTCCCCGAGCTCACGCTGGAAGACGCCGCGAACGCGAGCCACGAACTGGTGCGCAGCCTCGGCATCGACCGGCTCGCCTGCCTGCTCGGCAACTCGATGGGCGGCATGACCGCGCTCGCCTACCTCGTGCAGCATCCCGGCAGCGTGCGCGCGCACATCAGCATCTCGACCGCACCGCAGGCGCAACCGTTCGCGATCGCGATCCGCTCGCTGCAACGCGAGGCGATCCGGCTGGACCCGAACTGGAACAACGGCGACTACGACGACGCGCACTATCCCGAGGCCGGCATGTCGATCGCGCGCAAGCTCGGCGTCATCACCTACCGCTCGGCGATGGAATGGGTCGGCCGCTTCGCGCGCATCCGCCTCGACTCCGAGCAGCGCGAGGACGATCCGTTCGCGTTCGAATTCCAGGTCGAGTCCTATCTCGCCGGCCATGCGCGCCGCTTCGTGCGCAGCTTCGATCCGAACAGCTACCTCTACCTCTCGCGCGCCAGCGACTGGTTCGACATCGCCGAGCATGGCGGCGGCAATGTCGAGAAGGCGCTGCAGCGCATCGACGTCGAACGCGCACTCGTCATCGGCGTGGAGACCGACATCCTGTTTCCGCTGACGCAGCAGCAACAGATCGCCGACGGCCTGCGCGCGAATGGCGCCGAGGTCGATTTCGTCGCGCTCGACAGCCCGCAGGGCCACGACGCGTTCCTCGTCGACATCGCGCGTTTCGGCGCCGCCATCGCACGCTTCCTGGCAGGGCTGTAGAATGACTGGTCATGAGCTCATGCCGCCATCGGCATGAGCGCCGCGATCTTCGGAACCCCGCCCATGCTCTCGCTCGAATTCCCCGGTGCCCGCCAGCTGATCGACGCGATCGACGCGGCCGTCGTGCTGCCCGACGAAGCCGCCGTCACCGATTCGCTGCGCCACGCCCTGTGCAAGCTGATCCGCGACTCCGGCGTGCGCCTGCCAGACTGCGTGTTCGAACGCGAGGACGACCACTACGCGCGCCGCGAGCTGTACCGCAGCGAGGAACACGGCTACAGCGTCGTCGCGATGACCTGGGGCCCGGGCCAGGGCACGCCGATCCACGACCACGCCGGCCAGTGGTGCGTCGAGGGCGTCTGGCAGGGCTCGCTCGAAATCACGCCCTACGAACTGATGGAATCGGACAATGGCCGTTTCCGCTTCGAACCGCGCGGCACGATGAACGCGGGACCCGGCTCGGCCGGCAGCCTGATCCCGCCGCACGAATACCACACGATCCTGAATCCGAGCGACGACGCGATCGCCGTCTCGCTGCACATCTACCGCCGCCCGCTCGACGCCTGCGCCAAGTTCCATCCGACCGAAGCCGGCTGGTACGCGCGCGACCAGTGCGCGCTGTCGCTCGACAGCACGCATTGATCGCGACGAAGACGCAGGTTTCTTTACAGGAATCGGCACGATTGCCGTATACTGCGCGGCCCGCGCGACGGCCGTTCATCGGACCTGCGCGCGGCGTGCCGCCGAAGTGGCGGAATCGGTAGACGCAGCGGACTCAAAATCCGCCGCCCTTAAAAGCGTGTGGGTTCGAGTCCCACCTTCGGCACCAGAAAAACCCGCCTTTGCGGGTTTTTTTGTGTCTGCATGATCCGCCGCCCGCGGCGCTGCCGCGTACGCGGCAGCGCCAAGCGGAACCAACGGACGCTCGGCAACGCCGTCCGCATGGACCGCCGTCTTACGCGCCCTGCGCTGGCAGGATGACTCGCCTCGCGCGAGTCTGGCGCTGCCCGAAGAGACCCGCCATTTCGCGCTGCGTTTTCGCTTGCCATGCCCGTGCAGCGGGCGCGCCGGCTTCCGCTTCCGTCGTTTCACGGTCAAAACCATCGAAGAAGATACCGACGGTATTGCGCCGGGTCGCGCTGTTGTTGGCTGGATCGAGGTCCGGCACGCCGTCCGGCGCGATCACCGACACCGAGTGCTCGACCATCACTTCAGGGTCGGCAACCACGGTCGCGATCAGGCTGTAGGTCAGGCTCGCGCCGCTCGGCAACATCACCGTATCGTCGATGTCGCCGCTGCCGGCCGGCGTGCACGAAGCTCCGGCTGCGGCCGTACACGACCACACCGCATCGACGAGGGTCGGGGGCAACAAATCCCTGACCTTCGCACCGACCGCATCGTTCGGTCCCGCATTGCGCACGACGATCGTGTATTCGACCGGCGCGCCACCGGCGACGAAATCGCTGTCGTTGCCGATGCTGATCGACAGGTCCAGCCCCGCCGCGACGGTGATCGTGAAGGTCTGCTCGTCCGACATGTCCTGGCCGCCGTTGGCCGTGCCGCCGTCATCCTGCATGCGCACGCCGAAGGTCGCGCTGCCGGCGCGGCCGCTCAACGTGTAGGCAAGCGTGCCGTCGAGCGCGAGCGCGACGTTCGACACGATGCCGTTCGGATCGCCGAGCGGCCGCAGATGCCAGGCCAGCACATGCTGGTCCGTCTCGTTCGGCGCGCCGAAATCGATGGCGGTCGCGAAGTCCGCCTGCGTCTGCACGCCGCTGGCGCCGGCCGGCCACTTCGGCACGGTGGCGAGCGCGAAATGCGGCGCGTGGTTGACGAAGTTCACCGTGATCGTCGCGGTCGCACTTACGGCCTCGAAGCCGTCGCTGACCGTGTAGGCGAACGTGGCGGCGCCATGCGCATACGGCGGCGGCATGTAGACGAAACTGCCATCGGCCTGCATCAGGACCGTACCGCCGATGCCCGATGCGGTGATCGTGCCGGCATTCGCGACCGTCAGCGGATCGCCGTCCGGATCGCTCGCCTGCGCGAGTACGCCCTGCGCAGCCGGCACGGTCAGCGTGCTGTCCTCGTTCGTCACGTAGCTCGCACCCGCAACCTGCGGCAGGCGGTTGACCTGATGCGCGGCCTGCGCCGAGCTGCCGATGAAGTTGCTGTCTCCCGCGTAGCTCGCCGTCAGCGTGCGCGGGCCGCGCGTGGTCAGCACGAGCGCGCATTGCGTCGCACCTTGCGCGATCGTGCAGCTGTCGACCCCATCGCCAACCGTGACCGGGCCGCCCGGCGTGCCCGCGCCCGGACTGACCACGGCCAACGCTGTCGTGACGGTGACCGGCAGCGTCGGCGTCGTCCGCTCCGGCGCGTGCTCGACGATCGCAAGCGTCGTCGCGGCGCGATCGACCACGTGCGATGCCGTCGCGCTGCTCGGCGCGAACGCGCCACTGTCGGGCGTGTAGGTCGCGGTCAGCGCGAAGCTGCCGGCTTGCGTGGATGGCAGCGAGCAGGAACCGGTGCCATTGGAGAGCACGACCGGGCCGCAGGTCGAGCCTTGGCCGTCGTCGACCGTGACGCTGCCGGTTGGCGTCCCGGACACTGCCGTCACAGCGACCGCAACTACATAGTCCTGACCGGCAACGGGCGCCGATGGCGAGACGGACGCGATCGATGTGACTGTCGTCGGATCGTACAATTCCGCACTCGACAGGACGCCGGTCGTCGAGTTGTACCCACCGACGACCAGCACCTTGCCAGAGAGCAGAAGCGTGGCCGTGTGATTCTGACGCGCGGTGCCGAGATCGCCCGCGGGTCTC
>Ga0153956_1003372_pt1 | contig 10285 bp, 7 predicted proteins | sample TSFL040MetaG_FD_104704 | JGI IMG/M metagenome (GOLD analysis project Ga0153956, IMG submission 104704) | Attine ant fungus gardens microbial communities from Florida, USA - TSFL040 MetaG | ecosystem: Host-associated > Fungi > Mycelium > Unclassified | place: USA: Florida, Wekiwa Springs...
ACCGGCGTAGCCATCTCGCCGGTCGCGGTGATGCAATTCTGGGTCTGGAACTCGCCGAAATAGTCCATGCCCTCGGTGGCGGCCTGCTTGAGATCGACGCCCGCGCAGAACGCGGGATCGGTCCCGGTCAGCACGACGGCGCGCACCGAATCGTTGGCGTCCGCCTCGGTCAGCGCCGCGTACAGCGCACCGATCAGCTCCCGGCTCAGGGCATTTCGTGCCTCCGGACGGTTCAAGGTGATGACGCGGACAGCGCCGTGATCGGCGGTCAGGACGACGCTCATGGCGCAAGCCTATCGGCGGAGGAACTCAGCGCACGAACTGGTCGGCCGCGTTCGCCAGGTCCAGCAGTGCTTGCGGAAGTGCGCCCAACAGCAACGTCACCGCTGCGGTCAGCGTGATCATCGCTCGGCTCAGGGTTCCCATCGCGACCTCGGGCGCATCGGCCGGCGCGTCGGTGAAGAACATCAGCACGATCACCCGCACATAGAAGTACGCCGCCACCGCACTGGCGATCACACCGATCACCACCAGGGAAATGGCGCCGCCCTCGGCGGCAGCCTTGAACACCGCGAACTTGCTGACGAAGCCACTGGTCAACGGGATCCCGGCGAACGCCAACAAGAACAGCGAGAACACCACCCCGATGAACGGATGACGCCGGCCCAGCCCGGCCCACCGCCGCATGTCGGCCTCCTCGTCGCCGGCGGCGTCGCGGACCACGCTCACCACGGCGAACGCACCCAGTGTGCTGAAACCGTAAGCGAACAAATAGAATAACGACGCCGACAGGCCGTTGTGGTTGAGGGCGATCACCCCGGTGAGGATGAAACCGGTATGGGCTATCGAGGAATAGGCCAGCATACGTTTCATATCGTGCTGGGCGATCGCGATCAGCGTACCCACCACCATGGTCATCACGGCGATGGCCGACAGTGCTGGCCGCCAGTCCGACGCCAGACCCGGCAGCGCCACGTAGAACACCCGCAACAGCGCCCCGAATGCCGCGATCTTGGTGGCCGCGGCCATGAACGCCGTCACCGGCGTCGGCGCGCCCTGATATACATCGGGCAGCCATGAATGAAACGGCACCGCACCGACTTTGAACAGTAGGCCCACCGACAGCAGTGCGGCTCCGACGAGCGCCAATACCCGTGGCCCCGAGGCGGACGCGATACCGGTCAAGCTCACGGTTCCGGCGTAGCCGTAGAGCATCGCTACGCCGTAGAGAGAGAATGCCGACGAAAAGGCGCCCAACAGAAAGTATTTGAGTGCCGCTTCCTGGGACAGCAACCGGCGTCGACGGGCCATCGCGCACATCAGATACAGCGGCAGCGACAGCACCTCGAGACCGATGAACAGTGCCAGTAGGTCGTCGGCCGAACTGAACAACATCATGCCGGCGAGGGCGAACAGGGTCAGTGGGAAGATCTCGGTCTGCATGGCGCCGGCGTCGGCAGCGGCCTTTTCCGCGGCGCTACCGGGGACCGACGAGGCCTGCGGGGTGAAAGCGACCAGCCCTCCGGTCGCCGCGCGCTGCCCGATCAACAAGGTGGCCAGCACGCCGACCACCAGCAGCGTCCCCTGCAAGAACAGTGCCGGACGATCCATGGCGACGGCGCCCACCACGGTCACCTTGCCCGGCGACGAACCCAGGTGCAGCGCTTGGTATCCCAAGGCCGCCAACGCCAGCAACTGACCACCGATCGCGAGTACCAGCTGCGCCGGGTAGCGCGCCGCGCGGGGTGCGAAGGCCTCGACCAGCACGCCCACGACCGCGGCACCGAGCACCATCAGCATCGGCAACAGCAGGCCGTATTCGACTGACGGTGCGATCACTGGAGCCGTCCCTGGGCGATGCCGCTGATGGTGTGGCTGACGGCGGGGTCGATCACGTCAAGGGCGGGTTTGGGATAGATCCCGAGTATCAGCAACAGGGCGATCAAGGGAATCGCTACGGCCAACTCCCGTGGCAATAGATCTGCGATCCGTTCGTTGTCGGCCGATATCGGTCCGGTCATCATGCGTTGGTACATCCACAGGATGTAGAGGGCCGAGAGCACCAACGCGGTGGCGGCCACCGCCGCGAATATCGGGTAGTGGGTGAATGTGCCGATCAGGACCAGGAATTCGCTGATGAACGGGGCCAGACCGGGCAGCGATAGGGTGGCCAGGCCGGCGATCAGGAAGCAGCCGGCCAGGATCGGCGCAACCTTCTGCACCCCGCCGTAGTCGGTGATGTCGCGAGAGCCCTTGCGGGCCACCAGAAAGCCGGCGATGAGGAACAACGCTGCCGTGGAGATCCCGTGGTTGACCATGTACAGCGTCGCCCCGGACTGTCCCTGATCGGTCATCACGAAAATACCCAGGATGATGAAGCCGAAATGTGAGATCGAGGTGTACGAGATCAACCGCATCACATCGGATTGCCCGATGGCCACGATGGCGCCGTAGACGATGCCGATCACCGCCAGTGTGATGATCAATGGGCGGAATGTGACTGCGGCCGTGGGGAACAGGGGCAGGCAGTACCGCAGCATACCGAAGGTTCCGACCTTGTCGACGACGGCCATCATCAGCACCGCGGTGGCCGGGGTGGCCTGCACCGCGGCGTCGGGGAGCCACCGGTGCAGTGGCCACAGCGGCGCCTTGACGGCGAAGGCGAACATGAACCCGGCGAACAGGGCATTGGACATCGCCGGGCTCAGGTGCAACTGACCGGTACTCACCGCACCGGCGATGGCCCGGAAATCGAAGGTCCCAGAGCCGAATACGGAACTCTGCGCGGTCGCGACATACAGTCCGATGACAGCGGCCAACATGATCAACCCGCCGAACAGGTTGTACAGCAAGAATTTCACCGCGGCTTTCGATGCCGCCGGGCGATCGGCACCGAAACCTCCGATGAGGAAGTACATCGGGATCAGCATCGCTTCGAAGAACACGTAGAACAGCAGAATATCCAGGGATACCAGCGATATCAGCACCATCGACTGCACCGCCAGGATCAACGCCAGGTAGGCCGCAGGATGCTGGCCGCCGTCGTTCCACCCGGCCACGATCAGGATCGGCACCAGCACCGCGGTCAACACCACCAGCGACAGGGAGATACCGTCCAGCCCGAGCAGATAACCGGTGCCGAAGGACGGAATCCACGGGCGGTTCTCCACGAACTGGTACCGCGGCCCGGCCGTGTCGAATCCGGCGGCAAGACCCACCGCGAGTGCCAACACCGCCAGCGACACCCCCAGTGCCACCGGCTTGGCCGCCGCGCGCAGCGCCGGGGGCAGCAGGATCACCACCGCGCCACCGGCCATCGGTAGCGCCCACAGCACCGTCAGCCACCACATCCCGGTCACCACACCCTCACCGCCAGAACGGCCGCCACCAGCAGCGCCGCCCCGGCCAACATGGACAACGCATACGAGCGGACGAATCCGTTCTGCCAACGACGTAACCGCTGGGCTCCGGCGGCCACCATGTCGGACAGCGTCCGGGTCACCCCTTCGACGGCGTCGTCATCGAAATCGACCAGACCGCGGGTGAGCCACCGACCCGGCCGCATCAGTACCCGCTCATTGAACGCGTCGCCGTATAGATCCGCACGGGCCGCAGTGGTCCAGCCCGACACCACCGCCGGGGCGACGATGGGAACCGGCCGCTGCGCATACATCCGGTAGGCAACCCCCACCCCGACCGCGACGACGGCAAGTGTGATGACGGTGAAAACCCAGGACGGCATGGTGGATTCGTGCTCGGCGTGGCCGACCACCGGTTCCAGCCAGTCGGCCAGCACTCCGCCGACCGCCAGCAATGCGCCGGCGCCGATGGATCCCGCGGCCAGGACGACCATCGGCCAGGTCATGACCGACGGGGATTCGTGCGGGTGCGCCTCTGGCTGCCAACGCTTTTCGCCGAAGAATGTCATCAGCATCACCCGGGTCATGTAGAACGCGGTGATACCGGCACCGAGCAATGCCGCACCACCGAAGGCGGGACCGCCGGCGGTGAAGGCCGCTTCGATGATCGGGTCCTTCGAGAAGAAGCCGGACAACGGCGGGACGCCGACGATCGCCAGATAACCCATGCCGAACGACGCGAATGTCACCGGCATCGCCGTGCGCAGCCCGCCGAAGCGCCGCATATCGGTTTCGTCGTTCATCGCATGCATCACCGAACCGGCACCCAGGAACAGGCCGGCCTTGAAGAAACCGTGGGCCAGCAGGTGCAGGATCGCCAGCGCGTAACCGGCCGGGCCGAGTCCCGCGGCCAGCATCATGTAGCCGATCTGGCTCATGGTCGAGGCCGCCAGTGCCTTCTTGATGTCGTCCTTGGCGCAACCGATCACCGCGCCGAACACCAACGTCACCGCGCCGACGATCGCCACCGCCAGTCGCGCATCGGCGGATTCGTTGAACAGCGGTGCCGAGCGGACCACCAGATACACCCCGGCGGTCACCATGGTCGCGGCGTGGATCAACGCGGACACCGGGGTCGGGCCCTCCATGGCATCGCCCAGCCAGGACTGCAGCGGCACCTGCGCCGATTTGCCGCACGCCGCGAGTAACAACAGCAGACCGATCGTGGTGACCTGCCCGGTGGTCAGCGTCGGTGCCGCGGCGAAAACCCCTGAGTACGAGAGGGTTCCGGTGTAGCTGAACATCGCCGCCAGCGCCAGTGCCAGGCCGATGTCACCGACCCGGTTGACCACGAAGGCTTTCTTGGCGGCGGTCGCAGCCGAGGGCTTGTGCGACCAGAATCCGATCAACAGGTAGGACGCCAGACCGACGCCCTCCCACCCGACGTACAGCCCCAGATAGTTGTCGGCCAAAACCAGCAGCAGCATCGCGGCCACGAACAGATTCAGATACGCGAAAAACCTTCTGCGTGCGGGATCGTGCTGCATGTAGCCGACCGAGTACAGATGGATCAGTGATCCGACGCCGGTGATGAGTAGTACGAAACAGATGGACAGCTGATCGAGCCGCAAGCCGAAATCGACGTGCAGTGCCGCCACCGGAACCCACGAGAACAATCGTTCATCGACGGTGCGGTCCAAGGGTTCCCGGCCGGCGAGCGCGACGAACAACCACACCGCAACCGCGAATGATCCAAGCACCGTTGCGCAGCCCAGCCGGTGTCCCCACCCGTCGGTGGCCCTGCCGCCGAGTAACAGCACCGCCGCACCCACCAGCGGTAGCGCGATGAGCAGCCATATGCCGGTCGTCATGGTCAGTGCTTCAACAGGTCTGCGGCATCTACCGATGCCGATCGTCGGGTGCGGAAGATGGCCATGATGATGGCCAGGCCCACCACCACCTCGCAGGCGGCGACGACCATGGTGAAGAACGCCACGACCTGACCGTCGAGGTGGCCGTGCATGCGTGAGAAAGTGACGAACGCCAGGTTCGTCGCATTCAGCATCAATTCCACGCACATGAACATGACGATGGCGTTACGCCGCAACAGGACCCCCGCGGCGCCGACGGTGAACAGCAATGCCGACAGCACCAGATAATTGGCCGGGTTCACCGCTGGCCCCTCCCTTCCTCGGACATGTTGCGGCGCGGCAGTATGGCGCTGACCGAGATATCGGCATCGGATCCATCGGGTAGTCGTGCGGGCACGTCGACGGCGTTGTGCCGGGCGTAGACCCCGGGGCTGGGCATCGGCGTGGGGTGAGCGCCGGCGGCGAAGCGTTCGACGGCCAACTCCCGCTGGGTCTTCCGTCGATCGAAACGCTCGCGGTGGGCCAGCACCATCGAGCCGAGCGCCGCGGTGATCAGCAAGGCGCTGGTGATCTCGAAGGCCCACAGGTAGCGGGTGAAGATCAGTGCCGCCAGCCCCGGTACGTTGCCGGCCGCGTTGGCCTCGTCCAGTCCGGCGAAATGCATCGCCAGATTGCCGGTCGTGGCGATCAGCACCACACCGAACCCGACACCGGCGACGAGGGCGGCAACACGTTGTCCCCGAATGGTTTCCACCAAGGAGTCCGCCGAGTCGACGCCGATGAGCATCAGCACGAACAGGAACAGCATCATGACCGCGCCGGTGTAGACCACCACCTGGACCACACCGAGGAACACCGCGTCCTGCGCGATATACAACGCGGCCAGGCTGATCATGGTGCAGGCCAGGAACATCGCCGAATAGACCGCCTTCGGCGCGGCCACCACGGCGATCGCACAGAGCACCGCCAGTGTGCCCAGTACCCAGAACGTCACTGCTTCGCCGGTCGAGGTGTGTTGCAGTGCGTCCGCGGCCAGGGCGATCATGATGTCCCCCTGGGGCGCTCGACCCCGGCCGCGGTGATGTGGCCGCGGTAGTAGTCCTCGTCGGTACTACCGTCGGCCATCTCGTGCGGAGGCGCGGTCATTCCCGGTTGCAGCGGAGCGAGCAGCTTGTCCTTGCCGTAGATGAGATCGGCGCGATTGTCGTCGGCCATGTCGTAGTCGTTGGTCATGGTCAGTGCGCGAGTAGGGCAGGCCTCGATGCACAGCCCGCACCCGATGCACCGCAGATAATTGATCTGATACACCAGGCCGTAGCGTTCACCCGGTGAAAACCGCTCGGCAGCAGTGTTATCCGCGCCCTCGACGAAGATGGCATCCGCCGGGCAGGCCCACGCGCACAATTCGCAGCCGATGCACTTCTCCAGTCCGTCGTCATAGCGATTGAGTTGGTGACGACCGTGATAGCGCGGCGCCACCGGCCCCGGTTGCTCGGGATACTGCTCGGTGACGGGCTTTTTGAACATGTTCGCGAACGTCACCCCGAAACCGGCGATGGCGTCGATGAACCTAGGCCTGGTGGACATGGCGTACCTCCTTGGCCGGCAACGGTGGAACGGGGAACGACCCCACGGGAGTCGGAACGGCTTCGGCGTCACGGCGACGCCCGGCCGACCAGGCCAACCGGCCGACGATCATCGCCGCGACGACACCACCGAGCATCAGCGCCACTGCCCAGCCGGAATATCCATTGATGATCATCGCGCGGGCCACGGCCACCGCCATGATCCAGATCAGTGAGATGGGGATGAGTACCTTCCAGCCCAACGACATGAACTGGTCATAGCGCAGTCGGGGCAGCGTGGCGCGCAGCCAGATGTACATGAACATGAACGTCCACACCTTGCCGACGAACCACAGCAGCGGCCACCAGCCGGTGTTGGCGCCGGGAATCAGGCTCAGTGGCCACGGCGCCTGCCATCCACCCAGGAACAGCGTGGTGGCCAGTGCGGAAACCGTGGTCATGTTGACGTATTCGGCCAGCATGAACATGGCGAATTTCAGCGACGAGTATTCGGTGTGGAATCCGCCGACCAGCTCGCCTTCGGCCTCGGGCAGATCGAAAGGGGCGCGGTTGGTTTCGCCGACCATCGAGGTGACGTAGATCAGGAATGACGGCAGCAGCAGGAACACGTACCAGCGGCCGTGTTGCGCGGCGACGATCTGTGAGGTCGACATGGTGCCGGCGAACAGGAACACCGTGGCGAAGGACAGTGCCATCGCGATCTCGTAGGAGATCACCTGCGCGCTGGAGCGCAATCCGCCCAGCAGCGGATAGGTCGATCCGGATGCCCAGCCGGCCAATACGATTCCGTATACCCCGATCGAGGTGACGGCCAGGACGTACAGCACGGCCACCGGAAGGTCGGTGAGCTGCAACGGTGTTCGGTGTCCGAAGACATTGACCAGGGGGCCCATCGGGATGACCGCGAACGCCATGATAGCGGGGATGACCGCGATCACCGGGGCCAGCAGATAGATCGGTTTGTCGACGCCGGCCGGTACCAGCCCCTCCTTGAGCGCCAGTTTGATGCCGTCGGCCAGGGACTGCAGGATGCCGTACGGGCCGAGCCGATTGGGGCCATACCGCATCTGCATGCGGCCCAGCACCTTTCGTTCGACGAGAATGGCCACCAGCACCGTCAACACCAGGAAGGCGAAGACCCCAACCGCTTTGGCGATCACCAGCCACCAGGGGTCATGGCCGAACGAGGTCAGGTCGGGGTAGGTCACGGCGCATCACCGGCCAGTGCGATCGACACCAATTGCGCGGGTCCCAACGTGGCGTGCACCGCCGACCCGGGCGAGTTCATCGGTAACCACACCACGTTGTCGGGCATCTCGGTGATGGTCAGCGGCAGGGTGATTCGGCCGCGCTCGGTGCTGACCGTCACCGCGTCCCCGTCGGCGGCGCCGAGCCGGTCCGCTGCTGCCGGTGACAGCCGAACCGTGGCAGTTCGCGCGGTGGCGGCCAGATGCGGTTCGCCGTCCTGCAGGCGTCCGGAATCGAGCAGCAGGCGCCAGCTCGCCAGGACCGCATTCCCGCCCTCAGACTGCACCGGTGCGGCGGCGGGCAGCTCCGGTGCGGGCGGACGAGTCCCGGTCCAGCACCCCAGGGCGTTCAGCTCGGCGCGCACCGTCGCCGCGTCCCGCAATCCCAGATCGATGCACAGGTCATCGGCCAACGCGGCCAGTATCCGCATATCGGCGGTCGCCTGTGGGGGCAGCGCAGCGTCGAATGAGCGTTGGCGCCCTTCCCAATTGACAAAGCTGCCGGCTTTCTCGGCCACCGGTGCCACCGGGAACACCACGTCGGCCAGGTCGGTGACGGCGCTGCGCCGGATCTCCGTGCTGACCACGAAGGGCGCCGCCGTCAACGCCCGGTGCGCGGCAGCCGGATCGGGCAGGTCGTCGAGTTCGATCCCGGCGATCAGCAGGGCCGCCAGCGAACCGTCGGCCGCCGAGGCCAGGATCCGGGCGGTGTCGCGGCCGGAGGCTTCGGGCAGTTCGTTCACACTCCATGCCGCAGCAACCTGCGCTCGGGCCTCGGCATCGCGCAGTGGCCGTCCGCCAGGCAGAAGATTCGGTGCCGCACCGGCTTCCAGTGCGCCGCGTTCCCCGGCCCGTCGGGGGATCCAACCGATGCGGGCGCCGGTGCGCGCGGACAATCGGGCGACGGCCGAGAACCCACCGGGCACGCCGGCGAGCCTCTCCCCGGCCAGGATGACCGACCCGGGCGGCATCATCTCGACGGCATCGAGTGCCCGTGGTTCACGGCCGGGCACGGTGGCGATCAACGTGCCGCCCATCTTGGTCAGGCCGCGGGTGGCGAACGGAGCGATCGCCGCGACCTTGAGCCCGCGCTTGCGGAAGGCCTTGCGCAGCCGCAGAAACACGATGGGGCATTCGTCCTCGGGCTCGAAGTCCACCAGCAGCACCACCGGGGCCGTGTCCAGGTCGGCGTACCGGACGTTCATCGGTTGACCGGCGACCTCGGCGGCCAGGAACTGCGCCTCTTCCTCGCTGTGGACCCGATTGCGAAAGTCGATATCGTTGGTGCCCAACACAATCCTGGCGTATTTGGCATAGGCGTAGGCATCTTCGGTGCTCAGTCGCCCACCCAGCAGCACGCCGGTGCGTGCTCCCGCGGCGGACAGTCCGCGTACGGCAACGGCTATCGCCTCCGGCCAGGACGCCGGCCGTTGGCCGCCGTCGGCGTTCCGGATCAGTGGGGTGGTGATTCGATCGTCCTGGGTGGGGTAAGCGAAGGCCCAACGACCCTTGTCGCAGTTCCACTCCTCGTTCACTTCGGGGTCGTCTCCGGCCAGGCGCCGCAACACCTTTCCGCGCCGATGATCGGTGCGTTGTGCGCACCCAGAGGCACAGTGCTCGCAGACGCTGGGGGAGGACACCAGGTCGAACGGCCGGGCCCGGAACCGGTATGCGGCTCCGGTCAGGGCGCCGACCGGGCAGATCTGCACGGTGTTGCCGGAGAAGTACGAATCGAACGGTTCGTTGTCGGCGATGCCGACCTGTTGCAGCGCACCGCGTTCCAGCAGTTCGATGAACGGATCGCCGGCGACCTGATCGGAGAACCGTGTGCAGCGCGCACATAGCACGCAGCGTTCGCGGTCCAGTAGCACCTGCGCCGACAGGTTGATCGGCTTGGGATAGGTGCGTTTGACATCATCGAAACGGGAATCGGTGCGGCCGTTGGACATCGCCTGGTTCTGCAGGGGGCACTCACCGCCCTTGTCGCATACCGGGCAGTCCAGCGGATGGTTGATCAGCAGCAGTTCCATCACCCCGTGCTGCGCCTTGTCGGCGGCCGGCGAGGTCAGTTGGGTGCGGACCACCATGTCGGGGGTCACCGTTGTGGTGCACGACGCCAACGGTTTACGTTGTCCCTCGACCTCGACCAGGCACTGCCGGCAGGCGCCGACCGGGTCGAGCAGCGGATGATCACAGAACCGGGGGATCTGGATGCCCATCAG
>Ga0153956_1003373_pt1 | contig 10284 bp, 8 predicted proteins | sample TSFL040MetaG_FD_104704 | JGI IMG/M metagenome (GOLD analysis project Ga0153956, IMG submission 104704) | Attine ant fungus gardens microbial communities from Florida, USA - TSFL040 MetaG | ecosystem: Host-associated > Fungi > Mycelium > Unclassified | place: USA: Florida, Wekiwa Springs...
GCCGGGCGTGACCGAAATGCGCCACAGCGCGCTCGCGGTTTTTTCGGAAAATGGAACGGCGTCGCGAACCGCGCGCCAGAAGGCGCGCGACTCGTCCGCCTTCAGCACCGCGAGCGAACCGAACGGTTTCAACATCGCCTCGAGCTTCTCGCGCCGATAGGCGATCGAGGGCGCGATGCCCTCGAGCCGGAAGGCGGTGACGGAACCGCTGGCGGCGGATTCCAGCGGAAGCCTTGCCGCGGTCTTCTCCGGAAAGTGCGAGGCCGCCGACACGTCGCAGGCCGAGCCCATGGCGAGCGCCATCGCCTCGACGGCGCGCGCGTCGGACAGGCCGAAGGCGAGCACCGTCTCGACGTCTTCCGCGACCGGCAGAACCTTGAGCGTGATCTCGGTCATCACCGCGAGGGTGCCGAAGGATCCGGCCAGCAACTTCGGCAGGTCGTAGCCGGTGACGTTCTTCACGACGCGGCCGCCGGCCTTGAAGATTTCGCCGCGGCCCGAGACGGCCTTCACGCCGAGCGCGTGATCGCGCGAGGCGCCCGCCTTGATGCGGCGGGGCCCCGAGAAATTGACCGAAAGCATGCCGCCGAGCGTGCCCTCGCCCGGCTTGCCGCCGAGGATCGGGCCGGTGTCCATCGGCTCGAACGCGAATTCCTGCCGGTTGCCGGCGAGCATCTTCTCGATCTGCGAGATCGGCGTGCCCGCCTTCGCGGAGAGAATGAGTTCTTCCGGCTCGTAGATCACGACGCCCGCGAGCGCCGATACATCGAGGGTCGCGTCGGTTTGCGCCGCGCGGCCGATGCCGCGCTTCGTTCCGCGGCCGATGACATCGAGCTTCTTCTCGCCCGAGACCGCCCATGCGACGGCCTCGACGATCTCGTTTTCGTCGCGGGGCTTGAAGGTGTCCGGCATTTAAAACCTGGGCAGATCGGGAAACGGCACTTTGCCTGCGTGAATGTGCATGCGGCCGAGTTCGGCGCAGCGGTGGAGCTTGGGAAATACCTTGCCGGGATTGAGCAGGCCCTCGGCGTCGAAAGCGCATTTCAGGCGCTGCTGCTGCGCGAGGTCCGTCTCGTTGAACATCGCGGGCATGAGATCCCGCTTCTCGACACCGACGCCGTGCTCGCCGGTGAGCACCCCGCCCACCTCGACGCAGAGCCGCAGAATGTCCGAGCCGAAACTCTCGGCGCGATGCAGTTCGTCGGCGACATTCGCATCGTACAGGATGAGCGGATGCAGATTGCCGTCGCCCGCATGAAAGACGTTGGCGACGCGGAGATCGTATTGCTTCGAAAGCTCGCGCATGCGCGCGAGCACGAGCGGCAGCTTGCCGCGCGGGATCGTGCCGTCCATGCAGTAGTAATCCGGCGACAGGCGGCCGACGGCGGGGAACGCCGCCTTGCGCCCGGCCCAGAATTTCGCGCGCTCCTCCTCGGAGTTGGAGGCGCGCAGCACGGTCGAGCCGCATTCCTTCGCGATCCGGCCGACCTGTTCCAGCAGGCTGTCCACTTCCGCCTTCGGCCCGTCGAGCTCGACGATCAGGAGCGCCTCGACATCGAGCGGATAGCCCGCATGCACGAAGGCTTCCGCCGCCTCGATGGCGTATTTGTCCATCATCTCGATGCCGGCCGGGATGATGCCGGCGGCAATGGTCCTCGCCACGCAATCGCCCGCCGCTTCCGAAGTCGGGAAGCCGACCAGCACCGCGCGCGCCGTCTCGGGCTTCTTCAGGATGCGGACGGTGATTTCGGTGACGACGCCGAGCAGCCCTTCCGAGCCGATGATGACGGACAGGAGATCGTAGCCGTCGGCATCGAGATGCTTGCCGCCGATGCGCAGCACTTCGCCGGTGATGAGCACCATCTCGACGCCGAGCACGTTATTCATGGTCATGCCGTATTTCAGGCAGTGCACGCCGCCGGAATTCTCCGCGATGTTCCCGCCGATCGAGCAGGCGATCTGCGACGAGGGATCGGGCGCGTAATAGAAGCCTTCGTGCTCGACCGCTTTCGTGACGCCGAGATTGGTGACGCCCGGCTGCACCACCGCGACGCGGTTCGGATAATCGATCTCCAGCACGCGGTTGAACTTCGCCATGCCGAGCAGCACGGCGTCCTCGAGCGGCAAGGAGCCGCCCGAAAGCGAGGTGCCCGCGCCGCGCGGCACGACCTTGATCCTGTTCTCGTAGCAATAGCGCAGGACCCGCGAGACCTGCTCGACGGTCGACGGCAGCACCACGACCATCGGCGGCGCGCGATAGGCGGTGAGCCCGTCGGACTCGTAGGGCTTCATCTCGGTCGCGCTGTCGATCACGCCCTCGCCCGGCACGATGGCGCGCAGCGCCGCGACGATTTCCGCGCGGCGGCCAAGAACGCCCCGATCGAGTTCGGGCATGACGAGCGACATCAGTCCTCCAGAGGATTTGATATATTTATCTTAGCAGATGCGGCCCAAAAGAAAGGGAAAGTTCGCGGCCTAGCGCTTTTTTTCCGGGGTTTTGTGCCTGGGCCCGCCGTTGGGCGGGGCGCTTCCCGGTTCGGTCACGGCGACCGGATCGGAAGCGGGAAACGTATCCTCCAGTCCCTCTTCGAGCAGTTCGTCGAGCTTGCGCTGGGTCGCGTCCGCAGGTTTCCTGTCCTTGCCGGTCATGGCTTCGCCTTTCGTCGACCCTCTCCCCCCGGTAGGGTTGCCTCTTGCGCCGGAATGTCAACCGCGCAATGCGTAGGCCAGGGCGGCATGCTATCGGAGCGCCGTTTCAAAGCCTGGGGAAACTTCAATGCAGACCGTTACTTGTGTCGAGGATCTACGCGAGGTCGCGCACCGGCGGGTGCCGCGCATGTTCATCGATTACGCCGAGGCCGGCTCCTATTCGCAGGAGACGCTGGCGGCGAACCGCGCCGACCTCAAGGCGATCAAGCTCAAGCAGAAAATCCTCGTCGACGTCGAGAAGCGCGACACCGCGACCAGGATTCTCGGCAAGCCCGCCTCGATGCCGCTCGCGCTCGCGCCCATCGGGCTTTGCGGGATGCAGCGGGGGAACGGCGAGATCCTGGCGGCGCGCGCCGCCGAAAAGGCCGGCATTCCGTTCTGCCTCAGCACCATGTCGGTGTGCTCCATCGAGGACGTGGCCAGCTCCGTCAGCCAGCCGTTCTGGTTTCAGCTCTACGTCATGCGCGACCGCAAGTTCATCCAGCGGCTGGTGGAGCGCGCGGCGGCCGCGAAATGCTCCGCGCTCGTGCTCACCGTCGACCTGCAGGTGATCGGCCAGCGCCATAACGACATCAAGAACGGGCTTTCGGTGCCGCCGCGGCTCACCGTGCCGAACATCCTCGACATCATGACGAAGCCGGCATGGGTCGCGAGCGTGCTCGGCGCGAAGCGGCGCACCTTCGGCAACCTCGTCGAGGCGACGGCGGGCGGCGACACGAAATCGCTCTCGGTCTGGATCCAGAACCAGTTCGATCCGTCGCTGAACTGGGACGACATGAAATGGATCCGCAAGCTCTGGAAGGGCCCGCTGATCCTGAAGGGCATTCTCGAGGAAGAGGACGCGAAGCTTGCCGCCAAGCACGGCGCGGACGCCATCGTCGTTTCCAATCACGGCGGGCGGCAGCTCGACGGCGCGCCCTCTTCCATCACGGCGCTGCCGAAGATCGCCAAGGCGGTGGGCAAGCAGGTCGAGGTGATGTTCGACGGCGGCATCCGCACCGGACAGGACATCATGCGCGCGCTCGCGCTCGGCGCCGACAGTTGCATGGCCGGACGCTCCTATATCTACGGGCTCGGCGCTTACGGCGAGGCCGGCGTCACCGCCGCCATCGAGTGTCTCAAGAACGAGCTCAAGACGACGATGGGCCTCACCGGCATCAACAAGATCAGCGAGATCGGGCCACAGGTGATCTCGAAGTAAACCGAAGAGGTATCCATGACCAAAATCGCCCTCGTCACCGGCGCGAGCCGCGGCCTCGGCCGCAACACCGCCCTCGCGCTCGCCAAACACGGCATCGACGTCGCCGGCACCTATCGCTCGAACAAGGCGGAGGCGGATTCGCTCGTGCAGGAAATCGCGGCGCTCGGCCGCAAGGCGGCGATGCTGCAGCTCGATACGGGCGACATCAAATCCTTCGACGCCTTCAAGGGCGAATTCGAGAAGACGCTGAAAGGCGCTTTTGGCCGCGGCGATTTCGACTTCCTCGTCAACAACGCGGGCATCGGCATCGGCTCGATGATCGTGGACACGAAGGAAGAGGACTTCGACCGGCTGATGAACGTCAATCTCAAGGGCGTTTATTTCCTGACGCAAAAGCTGCTGCCGCTGATGAAGGACGGCGGCCGCATCATCAATCTCTCGTCGGGGCTCGCGCGTTTCACGCTCGCGCGCATGTCGGCCTATGCGATGACGAAAGGCGCGATCGAAGTCTTCACGCGGTATCTCGCGAAAGAGCTCGGCCCGCGCGGCATCACCGCGAACACCGTGGCGCCCGGCGCGATCGAAACGGACTTCGGCGGCGGCTATGTGCGCGACAATCCGGAAGCCAACAAGAGCGTCGCCGCCATCACGGCGCTCGGCCGCGCCGGCGTGCCCGACGACATCGGGCCGATGATCGCGTCATTGCTTTCGGACGACAACCGCTGGGTCAACGGCCAGCGCATCGAGGTTTCGGGCGGCGCGTATCTGTAGCGGGGAAAAGCGCGGCAAAGGACGTGGAATGGTACAGCTGGGTGGATTCGAACCACCGACCTCCTGTTCCACAGACAGGCGCTCTAACCAACTGAGCTACAGCTGCATACCGAAATCGCGCGGAAGCTACGGGGAAATGCCCCTCGATAGCAAGCGCAGGACAAGATTTTATAGAATCCCGCCCCCGAAAACAAAGAGCCCGGCCGAAACCGGGCTCTTACACGTTATCGGTTAGCGGACGCTTACTGGACGTTGAAGCTCTTCGCCATGCCGGCCTTGATCGGCTCGGCGGCGGCTTCGGCGGCTTTCTGCGCGGCTTCGGAAAGGTCCTTCGCCTGCGCCGAAAGCGCCTCGAACTGCTTGCGGACATGGCTCGAGGAAAGCTCGACCGCTTCGGAAAGCGTCTTCGCGGCGAAAAGCTCGCGGGTGTAGTCGAAGGCCGCGTTCACGTTCTCGCGCAGCGCATCGAGCGCCTTGAGGTTGAATTCCGCCGCGCCCTTGCTGGCGGAGGAATAGCTGTCCTCGAGAAGATCGGTGGTTCCTTCCGCCGCCGCCTTGAAGCGGGCATAGGTGTCTTTCGCCTGCTGCACGCCCTTTTCGGTGAAGGCACGGAAGATCTCGGGAACTTCGACGCCCGGCAATTCGAACTTGCTATCGGCCATTTGCTGCTCCTGTGACGGGGGTGCCACGCGGGGCGCGGCGGATCGCTTGCAGCAAACATAGCAACGATCATTGTGCATCGCAATATGATATATTGCGATGCATCCTAAAGTTGAAATTCGGCCGATCAGCCCTTCGTGGCCTTGTCGAAGGCCTCTTTCCCGACCTCGGTCGCCGAAGTGCCCAGCGATTTCGCCTGTTCGGCGAGGTTCTTCATCTGCGCCTGGGCGAACTCGGTCTGAAGCCGCAGGACCTCCTGCGGGCCGTGCGCGTTCACCAGTTTCTGGATGAAGTCGAGGCTGGCGTTTACGTTGTCCTCGGCGAAACCCATGGCCTTGCGCCCGAGATCGCGGCTGCTGGCCTGGACGTTCTCCGCGGACTTCTCGGCGCTGCCGAGCGCCTTGGTGGCGGCGTCCATGTAGCCTTCGAACGCCTTGCGCGCCTCGTTCACGCTTTTCTCCGCGAAGGCCCGCATCTCGGCCGGAATTTCCATGCCCGTCGGAATCGTCATCGGAACCTCCAAGGTTAACCTTTCCACCCAATCCACCGGAAGCATGAACCGGGGAACATGGATTTTCCAGTACCCCCGGACTAAACATTTTAGGAACGGCCTGTTTCCGCGTGTGCGTGGCCGCGGTTAGGATTGTCCATGCCTTCGCTGCCGAAAATCGCAGAGCTTCTCGCCGACGCGCGCATCGCGGCGCTGGTCGCGGTTCCGCAGCCGGCCTACCTCCTCGGCGCGGACGGACAGCTTTTCTTCGCCAATTCTGCCGGCCTCAAGCTTTCGCGCGCGCAGACGCTGTCGGAAGCGATGGAGCGCAACGCTTCGGAGCTTGGCATCGTTCCCGCCACCGCGATGCAGCTGCTGCCGGAACTGCCGCAGGGCGGCGCGCCGCGGCTGCAGCGCCTGAAATTGCCGGGCGGCAATTTCCTGCGGCCGCAGACCTTCGCCTTCTCGCGCTTCGGCACGATCGGCGGCGAGGACGCGGTGCTCACCGTCGGGCTCGAGTCCGCGCGCGAAAAGGCGCCGACGCTTTCGCAGGCGATGAACGCGCTGCTCGACGACGAGCAGACCGCCTTCGCGCTCTACGATTTCGACGGCAACCTGATCGAGGCGAACACGCTGGCCTCGCTCGCGATCGGCGAAACGCAAACCCTGCAGGCGCTGAATCCCGCCGCCGGGATCGCGCTGCAGACGATCGGCGAGAAAAACACCGGCGAGCTTTCCTTCGATACGCTTCGCATCGTGCTGCGCCGGATCGGCACCAAGGCGCAGAGCGGCGTGCTCGCCTTCTTCGCCGACGCCGAACAGGCCGAAGCCGAGACCGGAAACGAAGCCGAAATCGAAACGGCTCGGGAATTCGCGGAAGCCGCCCCGCGGGAAGCCGAAACGGGTCCCGCCCCTTCGCGCTTCGTCTGGCGCACCGACAAGGACGGAATCATTTCGAGCGTTTCCCCCGAACTCGCGGCCGCGGTCGGCAGCCGGAATGCGGATATCACCGGACTGACGTGGACGGATGCCGCCGCGAAAGCCGGCATCGCCGACGGAGAGAGCGTCGCTTCCGCCATCGCCCGCCGCGACACCTGGTCGGGCGTCACGGTGCTGTGGCCGATCGCGGATCACGGCGAAGCGCGCCCCGTCGATCTCGCGGCGCTGCCGGTGTTCGACCGCGAGCGGCGCTTCCAGGGCTATCGCGGCTTCGGCGTATTCCGCGAGCCGGTCGCCATCGAGGCGCCCGCGCCCGTGCAGGAATCGCTGTTCGGCGAGCCCGAGGAAGTGCCCGTCTTTCAGGAGCGCCCCGAAAACGTCGTGCCCCTGCGCGCCGTGCCCGCATCCATCCCCTCGTCTCCGCGCGCGCTTTCCCCGAACGAGCGCAACGCCTTCCGCGAGATCGCGCGCACGATCGGCGAGCAGATCCACGAGATGAGCCGGGAGGAGCCGGGAACGCGGACCGAGCCGCAGAAAGCGGCGGAGGGCGTTCTCGAGGGCGAGCGCGCGCTGCTCGACAGGATACCGGCGGGCATCGTGGTTCATCGCAACGAGCGGGTGCTTTACGCGAACCGCACGGTCCTCGACTGGATCGGACTGCCGAGCGCGGGCGCGCTCGAACAGGAAGGCGGCCTGCATCGGCTGTTCGCGGGCGTGCCGTCCATCGGCGCGAGCGTTCCCGGCGGGGAGAGCCACGTGCTCGCCGTCGCGGACCAGAATCGCGTCCCCATTCCGGTCGAAGCGAGGCTCGTCTCTGTCCCCTGGCAGGGCGAAACGGCGCTTGCCTATATCCTCAGCCGCGCGAACGGCCTGCAGAACGAGACGAGCGCGTTGCGGCTGCGCGACGCGGAGGCGCTCAGCGAAGAGCTGCGCGGCATCCTCGACACCGCGACCGACGGGATCCTGCTGATCGACCGCGAGGGCGGCATCCTGAGCATGAACCGTTCCGCCGAGGCGCTGTTCGGTTACGACTCCGAGGACATCGAGGGCGAATCCTTCACGCGGCTGTTCGCGCCGGAGAGCCATCGCGCGGCGATGGAATATCTCGAAGGACTCTCCGCCAACAATTTCGCGAGCTTGCTCAACGACGGGCGGGAGATCATCGGGCAGGTGCGCGAGGGCGGCCTCATCCCGGTCTTCATGACGCTCGGGCGCGTCGGCGAAGGCACGCAGAAATTCTGCGCGGTGTTCCGCGACATCACGCCATGGAAGCGCGCCGAGGAAGAACTGATCGAGGCGAAGCGCAAGGCGGAGCAATCCAATTCCGCCAAATCCGACTTCCTCGCCAAGATCAGCCACGAGATCCGCACGCCGCTCAACGCCATCATCGGCTTCGCCGACGTGATGCGCGAGGAACGCTTCGGCCCGGTCGGCAACGACCGCTATCGCGAGTATCTCAAGGACATCCAGACCTCGGGCGCCCATCTCGTCTCGCTCATCAACGACCTGCTGGACCTCTCCAAGATCGAGGCGGGCAAGATCGATCTCTCCTTCTCGGGCGTCGATCTCAACGACGTCGCGCGGCAATGCATGGCGATCATGCAGACGCAGGCGAACCGCGAGCGCATCATCATCCGCACCTCGCTGTTCCCCGAACTGCCGCAGGTCGTCGCCGACACCCGCTCGATCCGCCAGATCGTGCTGAACCTCTTGTCGAACTCCATCAAGTTCACCCCGCCCGGCGGACAGGTGATCGTCTCGACGCAGCTTTCCGATCAGGGCGAGGTGCTGCTGCGCGTGCGCGACACTGGCGTCGGCATGTCGGAAGCGGAAGTCGCCACCGCGCTCGAGCCGTTCCGGCAGCTTTCGACCACCACCCCCGGCGGGAGCGGGCTCGGCCTGCCGCTCACCAAGGCGCTGACCGAGGCCAACCAGGCCACCTTCACGGTGAAGAGCAATGTAAACGCCGGAACCCTCGTGGAAATCGCGTTTCCGGTGAACCGGGTGCTCGCCAGCTAGCCGCCCTCCACAGCCCGCGACATCTTTCCAATTCGAATCCAGTTGACGGCGGCCTTTTGGGATGCCAGAAAAAATCGTGGCAGAACAATAGGTTAGAGCAATTCTAATCTGGCTGTCCGGGGACCAGGCTGTGATCGTCTGTTCGTGCAACGTGCTTTCCGAGGCCCAGGTCCGCGACGCCGTCGCGGGCGACGCGGGCCCGCGCAAGACCATCGAAGTCTATCGCTGCCTCGGCTGCAGTCCGCAATGCGGCCGCTGCGCCCGCACGGTACGGGCCATCATGGATCAAGCCATGAGCGCCTGCGAAACCTGCCCGGTCGCCTGCCCCGCCGCCGGCCACGCTCACGAAGAATAGTCTTTCAGGAACATCAAGACCTTAGCGGACTCGCATTCCCGCGCTTTCCTGTTTAGAATGATTCTTGATTGTATTTCAGGACATTCAACAAAGAGAGAGCCCATGAAAGGCGACCCGAAAGTCATCGAATATCTCAACAAGGGGCTGCGTTCGGAGCTTACCGCGATCAATCAGTACTGGCTGCATTACCGCATGCTCGACAACTGGGGGCTCAAGGATCTCGCCAAGAAATGGCGCGCCGAGTCGATCGAGGAGATGCACCACGCCGACAAATTCACCGACCGCATCCTGTTTCTCGACGGCTTTCCCAACATGCAGGTGCTCGATCCGCTGCGGATCGGCCAGAACGTGAAGGAAATCCTGGAAGCGGACCTCGCGGCCGAAGTCGGCGCGCGCGCGCTCTATCAGGAGGCGGCGACCTACTGCTACTCGGTCAAGGACTACGTCTCGAAGGACCTGTTCGAGGAGCTGATGGCGGACGAGGAAGGCCATATCGACTTCCTGGAGACGCAACTCGACCTCGTCTCGAAGCTCGGCGTCGAGCTTTATTCGCAGCATCACATCGGCGAGCTGAACGAAGGCGACGGACACTAAGCCAAAGCGCCGGAGCGATCATGCGTCATGGCCGGGCTTGTTCCGGCCATGACGAAATCATTATCAGCTCTGCAGCGCCGGAATGTTCCTGAAAAACTCGAGCGCCTCGGGATTGGCGAGCGCCTCGGTGTTCTTCACCGGCCGGCCGTGCACCACCTCGCGCACGGCGATCTCGGTGATCTTGCCCGAGCGCGTGCGGGGAATGTCCCCCACCCCGACGATGCGCGCCGGAACGTGCCGCGGACTCGCGCCGGAGCGGATCCGTTTCTTAATGCGGTCGAGCATCGCGTCATCCAGCGGCACGCCCTCGCGCATCTTCACGAACAGCACGATGCGCACGTCGTTGTCCCACTCCTGCCCGATGGCGAGACACTCGACCACTTCGGGAATCTGCTCGACCTGCGCGTAGATCTCGGCGGTGCCGATCCGCACGCCGCCGGGATTGAGCGTCGCGTCGGAGCGGCCGTAGATCACCATGCCGCCGTGCTCCGTCCACTCCGCGAAGTCGCCGTGGCACCAGACATTCGGAAAGCGCGCGAAATAGGC
>Ga0153956_1003374_pt1 | contig 10284 bp, 15 predicted proteins | sample TSFL040MetaG_FD_104704 | JGI IMG/M metagenome (GOLD analysis project Ga0153956, IMG submission 104704) | Attine ant fungus gardens microbial communities from Florida, USA - TSFL040 MetaG | ecosystem: Host-associated > Fungi > Mycelium > Unclassified | place: USA: Florida, Wekiwa Springs...
GAATCGTGATTCATCGCGGAATGTGCCTAGACCTCAGCCGTCACGGGTTCAATGGAGCGCCGCAGGTTGCTAGGCTGGCCCGAGAAAAGGAACCCGTAAATGGCTGAAATCAGCGCCACGCTCGTCCCCTGCCTGCAGGACAACTATGCCTATCTCGTCACCGACGGGAGCGGGCTTTGCGCGGTGGTCGATCCCTCCGAACCGGAACCCGTGCGCAGGGCACTGCGCGAGCATGGGCTGAAACTCACCCATATCCTCAACACCCATCACCATCTGGATCATTGCGGCGGCAATCTTGCGCTGAAGGAAGAGTTCGGCGCGGAAGTTGTGGGACCGGGCAAGGATCGCGGCCGCATTCCCGGCATCGACACCGGCGTAAGCGAGGCGGAGCCCTGGCGGTTCGGCTCGCGCAGCGTGAAGGTGCTGGAGATTCCGGCGCACACATCTTCGCACATCGCCTTTGTATTCGACGATTGCGCGTTCACGGGCGACACGCTGTTCGCGATGGGATGCGGGCGGTTGTTCGAAGGCACGCCGCAAATGATGTGGGATAGCCTGTCGAAGCTGATGAAACTGCCGGACGCGACCAAGATCTATTGCGGGCACGAATACACGCTCAGCAACGGCAAGTTCGCGATCACCCTGGAGCCGAAGAACGCCGATCTTCAGGCGCGGATGAAGGACGTGGAAGCGGCGCGCGCGAAGGGCGCACCGACCATTCCGTCAACAATGGGCCTTGAGAAAAAGACCAATCCGTTCCTGCGGCCGGATTCGAAAGAAATCCGCGCGACCCTGGGGATGGAGAATGCCGACAATGTTGCGGTGTTCGCGGAGACGCGGAAGCGCAAGGATTCGTTCTAGTTGTCGTCGTCCGACTTCTTGTCGTCTTTCTTCTTGTCCGACTGACCGGTCGCGATATCCGCCGCGCCGCTCACGACATCACCGGTGACATGGACCGCTGTGGACGCGACTGTGACCGCACCGCCCACAACCGCGCCGCCGACACTGGCGACCACGCAACCGGACAACGCAAAGCCCGCAAGCGTCAGCGCGGCAAGACCCAGAATCTTCTGCATCGTGAACTCCCTCGACCCGCGCACACTGGCAGCAAAAGGTTACGCAGAGCTTCCCGCGGACGCAATGAGCGCCGCTGCGTGGTCCCAATGTTCCACGATCCGCTCCGCGCCGGCGGCCAGCAATCGGTCGGATGACGCTTTGTCCATGTGGCCGCCACCCGAGAAGCCCCAGACCCGCATGCCCGCCGCGCGGGCCGCATGTACGCCATGCACGCTGTCTTCAAACACCAGACAGCCCGACGGTTCGGCATCGAGCTTCTTCGCGGCGTAGAGAAAAATGTCCGGCGCGGGTTTGCCGTGGGCGACCAGATCGGTGGAATAAACATGTGGCGCAAAGTGATCCCACAATCCCGTTCGGCGTAGTTTCTCTTCCAGCGCATCTGCGGTGCTGGAACTCGCCACGGCTTTGCGGTGCGTGACCGCCGCGACCATCCGCAGCACGCCTTCGACTTCCTTCAGCCGACTGAGGGACGCGCGATAGTTGCCGTAACAGCGTTCCTGAAAACCTTCGGGCAAAGGACGGCCAGTGCGCTCCAGGCAATCCTGCGCGAGCAGATCGAAGAAGGCTTGCGTCGTGCGGCCCATGAAGCGGGCTTTATATTCGCCCAGATCGTAGGTCAGGCCGACATCCGCGGCTGCTGCGATCTCGACTTCCAGCGCCAGCACTTCGCTGTCGACCAACACGCCATCGCAATCGAAAATGATGGTGTCGATCAAGTCGCGAATTCCAGGGCGACCGCGCTGAAGTGCAGAACGGCGGCGGCCAGCACGAAGCCATGCCAGATCGCTTTGTGAAACGGGATGCGCTCGATCACGTAGAACGCAACGCCGGCGGAATAGACAAGACCGCCGCCGATCAGAAGCCAGAAGTCCACGGCAGCAACCGATGCCGCCAGCGGCTTCAGAACAAGGACCACCATCCAGCCCATGCCGAGATAGAGCGCGAGCGCCGCCGTCTCGAAGCGGCGCGGAAACAGAACTTTCAGCGCAACGCCGAGGCTTGCACAGATCCAAATTGCCCACAGCACGGCGGTGCCGTAAGGCGCGCCCACGCGATTGACCGCGAAGGGCGTGTAGGTGGCAGCAATCATGATGAAGATCGCCGCATGGTCGATGCGGCGCAAAAGCTGCTTGGGCCGCGCGGTCTCCGGCACCATGTTGTAGATGCCGGAGGCGAAGATCATCGCCAGCAGGCCCACGCAATAGACCGTGACACTGGCCGCTGCGGAAACCCCGACATGCAGCAGCAGCCATGCCGCTGCGTTCACCGCAAACAACATGCCCGCGACGTGAATTGCGCCATCCACGATATTCTCGTGGTGGCTGTAAATGCGTTCGGCTTTCTCGGTCAGTGTGGTCATGGAAATATCCTCGGGCAGTATGCGCATAACACGCGCCGCTGCCCGTCACACGTTTTCTTACAGTTAATGTAGCGGCTTTGCGCTATAGTTATGTCCTTGGGGCGGAGGGGATCATGGACACTTTTCTGAACACGCTGGCGGCGCTGCCGCTGGCCAATCTGAAGCTGGGCGGCATGAGCGTGGAGCTGACGATGCTCGCGCTCGCCTGCGTGCTGGGCTTCGTACATCTGTTTCTGGGCGCGCATTTCGCGACGCAGGAACGTGGCGCGGCCTGGAACACCGGCGCGCGGGACAACACGCCGCCGCTGAAAGGCAAAGTGGCGGGACGCCTCGAACGCGCCTTCAACAATTTCCGCGAGACCTTTCCGATCTTCGCGGTGGCCGTGCTGATCATCACGGTTCTGGACCGGCATAACGCGCGCACCGAATGGGGCGCACAGCTCTATTTCTGGATGCGCGTGATCTACCTTCCGCTCTATTGGGCGGGCGTGCCGACTTTGCGCACGCTCATCTGGCTTCTGTCCACGCTGGGAATTCTGCTGGTCCTGTCGGCCGCTTTCGCGGGCTGATCAGGTCAGCGAGTTCTCATCGACGGGTGGCGAGGCGGCAATCGCCTTGCCGCCCTTCTCCACATTCGGCAGCAACGCAGTGAGCAGACCGATCGCCGGCAGGAACGAGCACACGCTGTAGGTGTATTCGATGCCCCAATGATCGGCGAACAAGCCGATTACGGCCGCGCCGATGCCGCCCATGCCGAACGAAAAGCCATAGAACATGCCCGACACCATGCCGATGCGGCCGGGCATGAGTTCCTGTGCGAACACCACGATGGCAGGAAACGCCGATGCCAGCAGCAAGCCGATGATCACCGACAGCGCGGACGTCCAGAACAGATTCGCGAAAGGTAGCATCAGCGTGAACGGCAGGATGCCAAGGATGGAAACCCAGATCACCAGCTTGCGGCCGATGCGATCGCCGATGGGACCACCCGCGAACGTGCCGACGGCGACCGCGCCCAGGAACACGAACAAATGAAACTGCGCGGCCTGCACCGACACGCCGAAATGATGGATCAGATAGAAGGTGTAATAGCTGGTGATGCTGGCGAGATAGAAATATTTGGAGAAAATCAGCATCAGCAGAATGAACATCGAGAACACGACGCGGCGTTGCGACAGCCCGGGTGCGACCCATGTCTTCTGCGCCGCTTTCATGCGCGCGATGCCATGATCCTTGTACCAGCGCCCCACATAGAAAAGCACAAAGATGGAGATCAGCGCGAAGAGCGCGCTCCAGGTAATGGACTTGTGGCCATAGGTCATCACCACCGCAGCGGCGAGGATCGGCCCCAGCGCCGAGCCGGTATTGCCGCCGACCTGGAACAGCGATTGCGCCAGACCATGCCGCCCGCCCGATGCCATGCGCGCAACCCGCGCGGATTCGGGGTGGAAAACCGAAGAGCCGATTCCGACGATGGCGGCGGCAAGAAGAACCATGGCGTAGCTCTGCGCCATCCCCAGCCCCGCGATACCGACCAGTGTGAACGCCGCGCCCACCGGCAGCGAGAACGGCATCGGACGCTTGTCCGACACGAAGCCCACGACCGGCTGCAGCAGCGAGGCGGTGCATTGGAACACCAGCGTGATCAGGCCCACTTGCGCGAAAGACAGATGAAACATCGTCTTGAGCGAGGGATAGATCGACGGAATGAGCGACTGCATCATGTCGTTCAACAGATGGCAGAAGCTGATGGCGAAGAGCACGGAGAAGGTCGTGCTGTGCGCGGCAATGGCGGAGGCGGGTTTGTTCACTGGGCAACTCGGAAATAGCGGTTGGCAGCGGTGTAGGAGATGCCGCCAGCCTTGTCGAGAATGTGCGGACGCCCGCATGACCGGCAGACGCAAAGCGCATAGAATCACGCCCCATGGCCGATTCCCGTAACATCGAGACATTGTTCGTGACCGCGCTTTACCGCGCGCAAATCGCCGCGCGCGGGTTGAACGCCACCCTTGCCAAAACCTGCCTCGCCATCGCCGCCGAAGACCGCGCCGGGCAACGCTGGGCGAAAGCCCATGGTTACAAAGGCTACACGTCCTATGCCTCGCTCGACGACTTGCCGCAACGCGCCAGCGTGTTCGACGAACTGGTGAAGCATATCGACAAGCATGTACGGACATTCGGCAAGGCGCTCGACTTCGAGCTAGGTGGCCACGCGCTCGCTTTGGACTCGCTCTGGATCAATGTGATGGACCGTGGGGGCATTCACGCCGCACATATCCATCCGCATGCGGTGATCAGCGGCACGTACTATGTGGATATATCGAAGGGCGCCGCCGATATCCGCTTCGAGGATCCGCGCCTCGCGATGATGATGGCCGCGCCGCCGCGCAAGGCCAAGGCGCGGCGGCAGAACCAGACCTTCGCGCGCGTTTCGCCGAAAGCCGGGACGCTGCTGCTATGGGAAAGCTTTCTGCGGCATGAGGTTCTGCCGAACGATGCGCGCGGAAAACGCATCAGCATCAGCTTCAACTACGCCATGCGCTGACGGCAGCGGGCGCTTTCAAAATTCGCATGACGGACCACTAGAAACCTTACCGCATATCTGCGGTCCCAAAGTGGAGTTTGCCGATGCGCCGGTTTTCGATTCCCGTGTTTGCCGCCAGCCTGTTGTTTGCCTTCCCCAGTTTCGCGGCTGGGGACGCGCCCGTTGAGGTGATGATCGTGGGCGGCTTCCACATGACTGGCGGCCACGACATGCACAATGTTGTCGTGGACGATGTTCTGACTCCCAAGCGGCAGAAGGAAATCCAGGCGGTCGTGGACGGCATCGCGAAATTTAAACCGACGGCTGTCGATGTCGAATGGGATGCGCCTTACGTCCCGCCGAAATATGCGGACTATGTGGCGGGCAAGATGGCCGGCTCGCACAACGAAGTCGTGCAGCTCGGCTTCCGCCTTGCCAAGCAGCAAAATATCCCGGTGTACGGCATCGACGTCGATGGCGATTTTCCGTACGAGCCGGTAGAGGCTTACGCAAAAGCGCACGGCGAGACGGCGATCCTCGACAGCGCCAATGCCGATATCCAGAACATGGTCGATACGATCAGCAAGACGCTGGCGAACGGAACTATCTCCGACACATTGCGCTATCTGAACGATCCCGACCGCATCGCGCGCGACAATGATTTTTATCGCAACATGGTGCGCGTCGGTGGCGGTGCGCAGCAGCCGGGGGCCGATCTCCTCGCAGCCTGGTACAAGCGCAACGCTTATATCTGCGCCAATCTCATCCAGACCGCGAAACCGGGCGACCGCATCGTGGTGTTCTACGGATCGGGCCACGCTTTCTTTCTGCGCCAATGCGTGACGGAGATGCCGGGCTACAAACTGGTCGAAGCGAACGACTACCTGCCGAAGTGATCAGACGGCGAAGTGATAGAGGCCGGCCCAGATGACGAAGGCCATCAGGCAGACGCCGGCGGCGGATGCGCCGGTGAACTCGTTTCTGGGCAGCACGCCATCCTTCAGCGCGGACCGGGCGACTACGAAGGAAATCGGCAGGTAGAATAAGGTCGCGGTGACGACGCCCGGGGAATATTGGCCCCACCATGCCGTCGCGAAGAGATGAAACAGCGCGTCCCAGAACAGATTGGCGCTGGCCCACAGGATCAGCACGAACGCCGTCCAGCGCGTGCGCGAGACCGCGGCGAACATGGTCAGCACCAGCATCACGGCCATGAAGAAGGCGTTGTTCTCGATGAAAGCCTGCTCGCTCATCGCGCCGCCCACGACATGGGTGACCCAGTGGGCGAAGCCGCCCAGCCATTCCTCCGCGATGTGGGCCGCGAAGCTTGCGGGCATCAGCCAGATCAGGCGATAGAAGGTACCGGGTTGCGGATGCATGCTGCTTCCCTAGCATGCATCCGCACCGATCGGGAATTTCGACCATGGATGAAGACGACCTGCCACCGCGACCCTTGCACGACGCACCGGAGCAGACAGAAGGCTTTGCACGCTCGCTCGGAGAGCTGGCGGGTGGAAGCCTCTGGATCGCACTGTTCCTGATAGTGGCGGGGGCTGTTCTTTATTTCCTGCTACGCGCGGCGCATTGAGGTGAAGATGCGAAAATTTGCTCGCACGCTCGCGATTGCCACGCTGACAGCGATGCCTGCTTTGGCGCAGGAAGCGCCTGCGCAGAAGCAAGCCATGATCGAAACCTCGCTGGGCGCCATCACGGTGGCGCTGGATGCGAGCCACGCGCCGCTCACGGTCGCCAATTTCATCCGCTATGCGAAGGAAAAGCATTTCGACGGTACGGTCTTCTACCGCGTCGTTCCCGGCGCGCTGATCCAGGCGGGAAGTTACGACGCCGACGGCAAGCCGCGCGCAGGCGTTCACGCGCCGATCCGCTTTGAAGGCGATAATGGCCTCAAGAATGTGCGTGGCGCGATTGCCATGGCGCATGGCGACGATGCCAACAGCGCAACCAGCGAATTCTTCATCGACCTCGCGCCGCTGCCTTCATTGGACAACGACGCTGCCAATGCGGGGTTCGCGGTGTTCGGCCAGGTCACGGGCGGTATGGATGTGGTGGACAAGATCGCGGCATTACCGCTGGGCGGAAAAGGACCGTTCGCGGGCGCTGCCCCGCTGACGCCGGTGGTGATCGAGAAAGTGACGATTACCGATCTCGCGCCTGCCGCCCCACCGCCGCCACCGGCTCCCGCCGTTCCGCATTAGCCGCGCAGCATTTCGGTATCTCGCGCGTTTAGAGCGTGATGACCACGCTCAGCCATATCCGCGCCGAAGCGGAAAAATGCACCGATTGCCCACTCTACAAGCACGCGACGCAGACCGTGTTCGGTGAAGGACCGGCGCGCGCGCAGATCGTGCTTGTCGGCGAGCAGCCGGGCGATCAGGAAGACCTGGCGGGCAAGCCTTTTGTGGGGCCGGCGGGGCAAATGCTCGATCGCGCACTGGACGATGCCGAGATCGAGCGAAAGAAGGTCTACATCACCAATGCGGTGAAGCATTTCAAATTCGAGCCGCGCGGCAAGCGGCGCATTCATTCCAAGCCCAATGCCGCGGAGATCAAGATCTGCCATCAATGGATCGCGCGCGAGCTTTCCGCCATCGAGCCTGACGTGGTGGTGGCGATGGGCGCGACGGCGGCGCAATCCTTGACGGGGAAAGGCATGCCCATCGGCAAGAATCGCGGCCGCGAATTGACATGGGCGGATGGACGGCGCGGCATCATCACCGTGCATCCATCTTACCTGCTGCGCATTCCCGATGCGGAGTCCAAAGCGCGCGAATACAAGGCCTTTGTGCGCGATCTCAAACTGGCAGCGTCACTCCTGGGGAAGTGATCGCTTTTCCACCACCGCGCGCCGCCAGCGCCATACGATCCATGCCAGCGCAAGCACAATGGCTACGACAAGCGCGACGTTGAGCCAGTGGATTGCTGCTTTCACCCAAGGTTGCGATTGCCAGGCGAGGCCGAATTCATAGCCGAGCGTGGCAAGCAACAGGCACCACAGAAAGCAGCCGGCGAAGGTGTAAAGCTCGAATTTCCAGATCGGCATGCGCGCGAAGCCTGCGGGCAGCGACACGACGACCGGCAGGAGCGGCATCATCCGCGTGACGAAAATGGTGATGCCGCCCCAGCGCTGGAAATAACGCTCGACGCGATCCACTTTCGTTTTGGTGAGAAAGATATAGCGGCCATATCTGTCGATCAGCGCACGCCCGCCGATGGCGCCGATATAATAGATGAGCGTCGAGCCGATATTGCAGCCTAGCGCGCCCGCCGCCGCCACACCGACGAGATGAAAACGGCCTTGTGATGCCAGATAGCCCGCAAACGGCATCACGATCTCCGACGGAATGGGCAGGAGCGAAGACTCCAGCGCCATCAAACCCACAATGCCGGGATAGCCAAGCGTGGAAATCGCCAGCGTGATGAAAGCGGCGATGGAAGCGACAAGCTTATCGAGAATGATCCCCTCCCGGCGGGCGAATGATCCGCGCGACCCGGAAACGACAATGCGCGAAGATCGCTTGTCGCTGCAATCCGTGACGACGCAGTTCCCAGATTGGCGATGCGATGGTTTTCTTCCATAGTCGCCGCACATGAAAGATGTTTCCGCAGCACGCTGGGCGCTCGGCGGCATGGTCGCGTTGGCCGTGGCGATGGGGATCGGCCGTTTCGTATACACGCCGATCCTGCCCGCGATGACGCAGGCGCTGCGTCTCGATCATGCCATGGCGGGTTGGATCGCCTCGGCCAATTTCCTGGGCTATCTACTGGGTGCGTTCTGGGCATCGTTCCTGATGCGCCGCGCAAACCTCGCAATGTTCGGGGGCCTTTTGGCGAGCGCTGTGACGACAGGGACGATGGGTCTTGTATCGTCCGCCACGATGTTCCTCGTGCTCCGCTTCCTGGGCGGCGCGGCGAGCGCGCTGGTTCTGGTGTGTGGTTCGGCCATCATCCTGGACAAGCTTCAGGAGAAAAGCCGAAGCGAGCTTTCCGCGCTGCATTTCGCCGGTGTGGGTTTGGGTATCGCGCTTTCCGCCGTGCTGGTGACCGCATTGAGTGGCCAAGGCGCGGATTGGCGGCAACTCTGGCTCGCGAGCGGCGCGCTTTCCTTGATGGCAGCCGTCGCACTTTTCTTCATGCTTCCGCGTGGTGAAACGTCCGATAGTTCGGTGCAAGTCGCGAAACCACCTTCGACATCGGACAGCCGCGCCATCACGGCGTTACTTTGGGGCTATGGCCTGTTCGGCTTCGGTTATGTGATCACCGCGACATTTCTCGTCGTGCAGGTGCGCCAGACGGCGCCGAGCGTCGAGCCCTGGGTGTGGTTGATCGTGGGATTGACCGCGCTGCCCTCCGTCGCGGCATGGACATGGGTCGGCGCGCATTTCGGATTGCTGCGTAGTTATGCGGCAGCGAGCGCGCTGGAGGCTGTCGGTGTCGCGATCAGCGTTTTGATGCCGACGGTTGCCGGCGGGCTGATCGCCGCGGCGCTTCTGGGTGGAACCTTCGTAGGCTTGACGGCGCTGGGCTTGCGCGCGGCACGCGAGCATGCGGCAAATCCCGAACGCATGATCGCGTGGATGACGGCGGCGTTCGGACTAGGCCAGATCATCGGCCCGATCTACGCAGGCCAACTCGCCGCGCATACGGGAAACTTCAACGCTGCCACGCTGACGGCAGCCGCGGCCTTGATGATCGCGGCGGCGCTAACGGCGGTGGCCTGAAGGTAGAGGTTTTTACTTCTGCCGCGCTTTGCGTGCTGCGTAGCGCTTGTCGCGCGCGGCTTTCTGGTCGGCGAGGAGTTGGGCGTGGGCCTTGAGGCGTTCAACCTTCTCGCGCTCGCGAGCTTCTTCTTCCTCGCGGGCGGTGGCTTCGGCAGCGAGGCGGGCGGCTTCACGCTCCTCGGCTTCGCGCTTCAGGCGCGCTTCCTTTTCAATCTTGCGCTGCTCTTCGCGCTTGGCGCGTTCGGCGGCAATCTTCGCGCGCTCGGCATCGAGCTCCGGTTTCTTCGCGGCGACCTCGGCCATTTTGGCGCGGACTTTTTCAAGCTGCGCCTGGCGCGCTTTCGCGGCGTCTTTCTGGCGGTCGGCGAATTTGTCGGGATTGGAACCACGCATGCGAAACTTGTCTCGTCTTTCTTTTGGACCGGATGATTAGAAAATTCGCGGCCCACCCCGCAAGGGGCAAGCCGCGAATTGTGTGATCAGTTGTCGAGGAACGACCGCAATTTGCGGCTGCGCGACGGATGCTTGAGCTTGCGAAGCGCCTTGGCCTCGATCTGGCGGATACGTTCGCGCGTCACCGAGAA
>Ga0153956_1003375_pt1 | contig 10284 bp, 10 predicted proteins | sample TSFL040MetaG_FD_104704 | JGI IMG/M metagenome (GOLD analysis project Ga0153956, IMG submission 104704) | Attine ant fungus gardens microbial communities from Florida, USA - TSFL040 MetaG | ecosystem: Host-associated > Fungi > Mycelium > Unclassified | place: USA: Florida, Wekiwa Springs...
ACGAGAGGTGGCCTTCTCCCCTCGTGGGAGAAGGTGGGCGAAGCCCGGATGAGGGGGAGCCACGCGAACTGACGTCGCGGTGGGCACGGTAGCAGGGCCAGGAGCGCCAGCGGCGTAGCGGCGGTGGGTGGGGGGAGTTGGATTCCCGCCTGCGCGGGAATGACATTGTGGGTGGGTCGAAGGCGCGGTGTTTGCGGGTCCGGACCCAGTGCGTGGGGCCGCCCCCTTCTGGCGCTCCGCGCCACCTTCCCCCGCACGCGGGAGAAGGGTCCCGACTGAGGCGACCGCGTTGGGGAGAGTTGGGTCCCCGCTTTCGCGGGGATGACACCTGGTAAGTGGGCGTGCATCGATGGCGGCAGTCGGCACGGTTTCCCTCCCCCGCGCGGGGAGGGTAGCAGAGCTAGGAGCGATAGCGACGTAGCGGCGCTGGGTGGGGGGAGTCTCCGCTGGCGTGCGGAGGAAAGTCCCCCCACCCCGGCTTGCTAATTCGCTGCGCTCACCAAGCGCAGCCGCCCAAGCCATTGGACCGTAGGTCTCATGGCCTTCTCACCTAAAATCACGCCACCGGCGTGATTTTGCCTGCGGCCGGCTCGAAGCCCCTCGCGGGGGAGGGAAATCGGGGTAACCGCGCGCCTCGCCGCTACCCTCGCGCCGGCGTGGCTCGGCGGATCAGCGACGAGATTGCTTCGAGAGCGAAGACCGGGTCGGCGTCTTCGCTGATGGGGAGGGGTGGGCGGGGGGCAACGTTTTCGGCGTCGTCGCCTTCGGGGCGTTCGAAGAACGAGTCCTTGACCGCCGCGGCAGCGGCGATGCGGGCGTCGACTTCGGCGATGAGCTCGCCGATGCGCGTCACCTGCTCGGGTGTAAGCGGCGGATCGGGCGGCAGGCTGCGGGCGAGGACGCGGGACCAGTGGGCGGCGCCGCTGAGGATTAGCAGGCGTTCGCGCACTTCGCCGAAGCGGGTCACGGCGCCCCAGCGCCCACCGATGGCGCGGGCCGTGGTGGCGAGTTCGGCATAGGCCTTGTCGAGCAGCCGCGAGCGGGCGAGGATATGGAGCGGCTCGGGCTCGCGCAGCGCCCTGCCCTTTGCCGCCGCGACGAGATCGCGCAGCGCCGAGAGATATTTGTCGAGTGCGGCGGCGACGCTCTCGCTGGTGCGCGCCGGAAAGATCAGGAACGCCACTCCAGCGCCGGCCACCGAGCCGATGACGGTTTCGATCAGCCGCTCGACGAGGAGGTCGGGGCTGAACATGCCCATGAGGCCGTAGAGCAGCGCCAGCGCCAGCGTCACGAGGAAGATCATCAGGCCATAGGAGACCTGGAGGTAGTAGAACGCGACGAAGAACAGCACCGGGATGGCGATGGCCGAGGCGATGGTCTGGCCGTGCATGAGGGTGGCGAGCAGCGTGCCGCCGACGAGGCCGGCGAGCGTGCCGGCGGTGCGTTGCAGCGCCCGCATGGCGGTGTCGGCGCGCGACTTGGCGTTGTTGAAGACAATGAAGGCGGTAATCACCGCCCAGTACCAGCGGGTGGGCGAGGCGACGTGGCCGGCCGCCATGGCGATGGCGCAGGCGAGCGTGACCTGGATCGGCAATTGCCAGGCGAGCGGGATCAACGGGGCTTTGGCGGAGGCCGCGCCGGCCGCCGGTTTCGGCGCGGCTGGAGCATCGTTCTTGACCGGGGCGAAGGCGGGCGACGGCAATGGTCCGAGGACTTCGGCGAGGCGGACGCGGACGCGGCCGATGCGCAGCAGGAGGCGTGCGGCGGTGCCCTCGTCGGCGCCGACGGGCACCGGCCGCTCGTCGATCAGGGCGCGCACCAGCTCGGGCGGCGGCGGCGCGATGTAGCTGGCCCGCGCCATGCGCTCGACGATGAGCTGGAGGTCGAACAGGGCCACTGCGAGCTCGGACGCGGGCCCACGCGCCGCAAGCGAGCCGGCCTCGCCCTGCGGGATGAACCCTTCGGCCATGAGCACGATGTCGCGCAGCCGCGAAAGCTGCTCCTGCATGGCGGGACGATCGACGGTGGGTGCGGCGATCAACGCGCGCAGGATCGCCTCGATGCGCTGGTCGATGGTGACCAGCGCGCGGCGGAAATCGCGCTCGGGGTCGTCGCGAAGGATGGTGCCGGCGACGAGCTGCGTCACGGCAAAGGCCAGCGCCCCGGCGAATGCCAGCCAGCCGATGTCGCCGGGCCTGGGCTGCAGGTAGTCGCCCATGAAATACGCCATGAAGGCGATCATGCCGACGGCGAACCAGCGCGGCCCATAGGTGCGGATATAGACGGCGCCGAAGATGACGACCAGGAAGGCGAGATCGGCGACGAGCGGGATCGGCGCGAGGAGGCTGGCGACGAAGACGCAGACGGTGGTGACGATCCACGCATAGGTGCGCGACAGCACCTGCTGGCCAAAACTCGCGTCGCGAATGGCCATCGAGGCGGTAAAGCAGATGACGACCGCAAGGCCGTAGGCGGCGATGGGCAGCGGCGCGACGAGGAACGAGAAACCGGCCAGCAGCGCGCCGGCGATCAGCAGCGACAGCAGCGCTTTCGACGCCATCCTGAGGCGCGAATAGGCCGGGTCGGACGCGGCCAGCCGCTCGCGCAGCCGCGCCCATAGCGACGGTCCGGCCGGCTTTGCCACGTCTTCGGCGATGGTCGCCATGCTGCCTCCTGCCGCGACTCAGCCCGCGGCGGCTTTCGCCGTGAGAGTAGCGGCTCCGCCGGCTGCGGTCAGAATGTTGTCGATCACCTTTCCAAAGGGTTGCCGGCGGCGAATGGGGCTCAGCCGGCCTTCGCCCATTTGGGCAGCGGGCGGCCGGCCTCGCGGGCGTCGTCCATCACGGTGCGCCCGCCATATTCCTTCGAGCGGCGCCATTCCTCGGCGACATAGCCGTAGAACGACGGTCCGGAGACCTTGCCCTCGACGGCGCGGGCCTGCGCGTCGAGCCGCCTGATGGCGCTCAGTTCCTCGGTGGCGCCGAGCCGGCCCTTGACCACGGCGTATTTGAGCACCCGGATGGTCTCGTCGTAGACCTTGAGCGGCACCGGGAACGGCGCGCCGTCCTTGCCGCCTTTGCTCATGGCGTAGCGGGCGGGATCGGAAAAGCGGTGCGGCGCGCCGTGGATCACTTCGGCGACCATCGCCAGCGAGCGCACGGTGCGGGCGCCGACGCCGGGCACCATCAGCAGTTCGGCGAAATCGGCCGGCCCCTTGTCGGCCGCCGCGCCGAGCGAGGCGTGCAGCCGGCGCAGCATCACGTCCTTGGGCCGCACGTCGTGGTGAGCGGGCATCACGAGGTGCGGCAGCATGGGTTCTGCGGCGTCCTCGGGCGCTTCGACCGGCCGGCCTTCGAGCCTGCCGACTTCGCGCACGATGCCGTCGACGCCGAGGCCGCTGAGGAGATCGACGCTCGCCACCCGCGACTGCGCGGCGCGGATGTCGGTGAGGTTGACGATGGTCCCCTGCCCTTCGCCCTCGATGGCGCTGTGCGGCGCCTCGACGAAGTCGCGCAGGCCCTCGCTGCGCCAGTGATAGCGGCGGGCGGTGGAGGTCTCGTCCTTCATGCCCTGCTGCACCACGACCCATTTGCCGTCGTCGGCGACGATGAAGCCATGGAGGTAGAGCTCGAACCCGTCCTGCACGGCGGCGCTGTCGACCTTGGCAACCATACGGCTGGCGCGGGCCAGCGCGGCGCCGTCGAAGCCGACGCGATTGCCGATGGCGACGAGCTCGTCCGGGGTCTTGCGCGAATGCCTGCCGCGCCCGCCGCAGACATGGAGGCCGAGCTCCTTTTCGAGCGGCACAAGGCCGCGCTTCAGCGCGCCGATGACGCTGGTGGTGATGCCGGACGAATGCCAGTCCATCCCCATCACGGCGCCGAACGACTGGAACCAGAACGGATTGGCGAGCCGGGCGAGAAATTCGTCGCGGCCATATTCCTGGCAGATCGCCTCGGCGATGATGGCGCCGAGCCGGCTCATCCGGCCGGCCAGCCACTCCGGCACCCGGCCATTGTGAAGCGGCAGATCGGCGCTGCCCGCGCGATGCGACACGGCGTTCTCCTTGGTGTGCGCGCACTCTAGCAGAGAACAAAGCGGAAACAACAAAAACCGAGGATTTGGCGCTTGACTTGCCGGCCCTCGCGCTTCATAACCAAATCATTCTATAACACTTTGGTTATCGAATGCCGCCGACACCGGACCAGCTCGATGCCACCTTCATCGCCCTCGCGGACCCGACGCGGCGCGCCATCCTCGCGCGGCTGGTCGAAGGCGAGGCCTCGGTGAACGAGCTGGCGGCGCCCTTCGCCATCAGCCAGCCGGCGATCAGCAAGCATCTGAAGATCCTCGAGCGCGCCGGCTTGGTCAGCCGCTCGGCGGCCGGCACGCGCCGGCCGGTGCGCATCGAGGCCGGGCCGATGAAGGACGCCGTCGACTGGCTGGAGAACTATCGCCGCTTCTGGGAAGCGAGCTTCGACCGGCTCGATGCCCTGCTCGAAATCTTGCAGACCCCCGTCAACGCGCCGGACAAACCGGCAAAAAAGAGGACGACCGACGATGCCTAAGCCGCTCACCATCGCCACGCCCGGCGACCGCCAGATCGTCATCACCCGCTCGTTTGACGCGCCGCGCGACCTGGTGTTCCTCTGCTATTCGAAGCCCGAGCTGCTGCGCCGCTGGTACGGCATGCCGGACTGGACCATGCCGGTGTGCGAGATCGACTTCCGCGTCGGCGGCAAATGGCGCTTCGTGCAGCGCTCGCCCGACGGTTTCGAGCTGGGCAGCCAGGGGCTCTACACCGGGATCGAGGCGCCTGCCCGGATCGAGCAGACCGAGACCTATGACGACAACTGGACCGGCGGCGGGACCACCAATGTGGTGGCGTTCACCGAGGAGCGCGGCGTCACCACCGCGATCACCACCGTCACCTACCCGAGCGCCGAGCTGCGCGCCGCCGCCGCGGCCTCGCCGATGGCGACGGGCATGGAGATCGGCTTCAGCCGGCTCGACGACCTGCTCGCCGACGAGCAGCAACCCTGAATCATCGTTCTAATCAAACCCCAACCAAGGAGACCCATCATGTCGCAGAAGATCACCCCGTGCCTCTGGTTCGACGACCGCATTGCCGAGGCCGGCGACTACTATGCCCGCATCTTCAAGGGCAAGGTGCTCGACAAGAGCAGCTACCCCGATGGCCGCGTGCTGACGCTCAATGTCGACATCCTCGGCACGACGTTCACGCTGCTCAATGGCGGGCCGGAGTTCAAGTTCTCGGAAGCCATCTCGTTCTATGTCGACTGCATGGACCAGGCCGAGGTCGACTATTACTGGGATGCGCTGACCACCGACGGCGGCGAGGAGTCGATGTGCGGCTGGGTCAAGGATAAGTATGGCGTCAGTTGGCAGATCGCGCCGATGGCCGCGATCAACCGCACCATCGGCGGCCCCGATGCCGCAGGCCGGCAGCGCGCCATGGCCGTGATGATGAAGATGCGCAAGCTCGTGATCGCGGATCTGGAAGCGGCTTACGCCGGGAAGTAGCAGTCGGGACTCCTTCCCCTGCGATAGCGGGGAAAGGTGGCGCCGAAGGCGATGGAAGGGGGCGGGACTGGACTCGGTGTTTGTGCCGCCTCCTCCACCATGCTTCGCATGGTCCCCCTCCCCCGTAAACGGAAGAGGATCGCTGACTGATGGACTGGATCAGCCCGGAACGAACCCGTCCTTGCCGACGCTGACGAAGCCGGCGGTGAGCGAGCCGTCGTCGTTCTTGACGGCGCGGACGACGACATGGGCGCCGGCGGTCAGCGCCGTGGCGTCGGCCATCTCGAAGGTGGTGACCGGCGTCGTGTCCGACAGCGTCACGCTCTGCTGGCCGCCCTTGTAGGTGACGGTCAGCACCCTGTTGCTGCTGCCGACGACCTGCGAGACCGTACCATTGGTCATGGTCGAATCCGGACCTTCGTTCCACTGGCTGAACCCTTCGGCGGTGCCGCGCGCCGCTTCGGGGAACACCGTGATCTCGACGGCGGTGTTGCCGCCCTTGCCGTCCTTCATCGCGCCGGCGCCGATATAGCTGCCGACCTTGATGTCCTCGATCTTGAGCGGCATCGTCCACGTGTAGCGCGTCTTGTCGCCCAGCGCGATTTTGGTCGTGCTGCCGTCCTTGCCGGTGACGTCGACCTCGGCCGGCATCACGCTCGCGATGGTGCCGATCACCGCCACCATCGGCTTTTTCGGCGGCGCCGCGTCCTGCGCCATCGCCGCGGTCACACCCAGCGCCATCAGGCCGGCCGCAGCCAGCATCATCAGGCCGGCCGCAGCCAGCATCATCATCGTCCGCATTTTCGTCTCCAAAAGCCCTGCGGCCTCATAACCCTGCGCGGCGACGGTTCATCCAACACGGCCGCTCACGTTCGCGGCACTGCCGCCGCCGAACGGCCTTGGCTTTCATCGTCGAATGACGATATGGGCTTGTGTCAGGATTATTGTCTCTGTTTCGGACCTCCCCTCATGTCCCAGCTATTTTCGCCTTTCACCCTGCGCGAGCTGACGTTGCGCAACCGCACCGTCATTGCGCCCATGTGCCAGTATTCGTCGCAGCACGGCTTCGCCAACGACTGGCACCTCGTCCATCTGGGGCGCTTTGCCATCGGCGGCTTCGGCCTCGTCATCCTCGAGGCGACGGGCGTCACGCCCGAAGGCCGTATTTCCTACGGCGATCTCGGGCTGTGGGAAGACGCGCAGATCGCGCCGCTGACCCGCATCGTCAATTTCCTCCACAATGAGGGCGCGGCTGCGGGCATCCAGCTCGCTCACGCCGGCCGCAAGGCGTCGACGCCGATCGCCTGGCGCAACGGCTTCGACGAGACCGAGGCGGAAAAGCCCGCCGTCGCCTTCGAGGCATGGACGCCACTGGCGCCGAGCCCGATCATCCACGCCGAAAATGCCAATTTCACCACGCCGCGCGAAATGACCAAGGCCGACATCGACGCTACCGTCGAGGCCTTCGCCGCCGCGGCGCGGCGCGCCGACGCCGCCGGGTTCGACATCGTCGAAATCCACGCGGCGCATGGCTACCTGATCAACCAGTTCCTCTCGCCCATCGCCAACAAGCGCACCGACGAATATGGCGGCAGCCGCGACAACCGCATGCGCTTTGCGCTCGAGGTCACCAAGGCGACCCGCGCGGCATGGCCGGCGCACAAGCCGCTGCTCGTGCGCATCTCGGCCACCGATGGTGCCGAGGGCGGCTGGCAGGTCGAGGACTCGGTGGTCCTCGCGCAAAAGCTGCAGGCGCTCGGCGTCGATGCCATTCACGTCTCGTCGGGCGGCGTATCGGCCTACAGCCTGAAGCCGGCGCCGCTCTATCAGGTGCCGCTGGCCAAGGCCGTCCGCGAGGCCGGGATCGCGACCGTCGCGGTCGGGCTCATCAACGAGCCGGCCGACGCCGAGCGCATCGTCGCCAGCGGCGAGGCCGATCTCGTCGCCTTCGCCCGCGGCGCGCTGGAGGACCCCAACTGGGCCATCCACGCGCACCACATCCTCGACGGCGCCGAATACAGCCTGTGGCCCAAGCAGGCCCGCGACCGGGTCAGAAGCAAGGACCGGGTGCTCGGATTGCGCGGCGCCGCATGACGAATACGACGCGCCCGGCGGATTGATTACACTTTGGCAAGCTTGCTGTTTGCCTGGTGTTCCGTCGATTTGTCGCCGCATTTGCGGCCTGACACTTGCAACCGCACGCGGAACTTCCCACGTGCGGCGATAACGCTGGGGAGAACCAGAGATGACCAGTAAAGCCGCAATTCTCGCGCTGCTGACTCTTTGGGGCGTCGGCTCGACGGTGCCCTTCCCCGCCTGGGCCGACGACACGGTGAAGCCATCGGAGTCCTCCGACGCCGACGGCGAAGGCCGGGACCTCACCAACCGGGTGTGGGTGAAGGCCGGCGACAACGCCGCGCTGCCGGGCGTCATCAAGATTTTCCTCTCCGACGGCACGCTGGTGCAGGATTCCTGCTGGGAAACCCACCGCCTGTCGGCCTGGCAGATGAGCGATGCCAAGAGCCTCACCTGGAACGAGGACGGCGTGGACATCAAGGCCGACATCGTGACGCTGACCGCAGATGAGCTGGTGCTGTCGCTGAAGCTCAAGGGCGGCGATGTCGAGGAGCACTATACGCCGGCGACGGTGCCGGCGGTCTGCCCGGACATGCCGAAGGGGTGATTGCTCTCCACCAATTCCTCTCAGTAGCTCTTGCATCGGGGGTGGGGGAGTCGCAGGCCGCTCGGTGCTGACTGAGAGTCCCCCCACCCAGCTACGCTAAGCCTTCGGCCAAGCTTCGCTACCCTCCCCTCGCGGGGGAGGGAAAGCCGACTGCTCGTTTTGTGGTGGGGCAGTCATCACAGATTTCCCTCCCCGTGTGGGGAGGGCGGCGTTGCTTATGAGCGAAGCGAATTAGCAAGCCCGGGGTGGGGAGTCTCCCTACACCCGGTGCTGACTGAGAGTCCCCCACCCAGAGCTACGCTAAGCCTTCGGCCAAGCTTCGCTACCCTCCCCTCGCGGGGGGAGGGAAAGCCGACTGAGAGGCAGGAGACAACAAAGGCGCGGATTGCTCCGCGCCTTTGTTGTTTCAGCGATGGGCTCGCTTATTCCGCGGCGACGATTTCGACGTCGCGGGAGCCGGCGCCTTTTTGCAGGGTCAGCATGGTGATGGCGCCGGCGATGACCGAGCAGGCGGCGAAGCCGATGACCATCGGCATGGCCGTGCCGTCAAAGAACGCCGAGACGATCGCCATCACGCCGGCGGCGACGATCATCTGGATGGTGCCCAGCAGCGCCGAGGCGGAACCGGCGATCTCGCCCTGCTCTTCCATGGCGAGCACGCTGGTCGAGGGCAGCACGAGGCCGAGAAAGCCGAAGGCGACGAACATCATCACGCCCATGACCCAGATGCTGTCGAAGCCGGCGAGATAGAGGGCGAGCAGCACCACCATCGAGGTGGCGTAGCCGCCGACGGCGACGCGCACGACCCGGTTGAGGCCGAAGCGGCCGACGAGGAAGCCGGTGGCCTGGCTCACGGCGAAAAAGCTCACGGCATTGACCGAGAACGCCAGCGAATACTGCGTCGGCGTCAGTCCGTAATGCTCGATGTAGATGAAGCTCGAATTGCCGAGGAAGGCCATGAAGCTCGCCATGCCGAACGCACCGATGAGGCTGAGGCCGACGAAGCGCCAGTCGCGCGCCAACTGCCAATAGGCCGAGAGCGCACTGCCCAGCCCGGAATTGAGCCGGGCCGATCTGGGCCGCGTTTCGCGCAGGGCGAAGATCGCCAGCAGCAGCGCGAGCGCGCCGACCACGGCCATCACCCAGAACAGCAGGCGCCAGTCGCCGAAGGCGATGACGACGCTGCCCGCGAGCGGCGCGAGGATCGGCGAGACCGAGAACACCAGCATCAGCAGGCTCATCAACTGGGCCGCCGGCGCGCCGGTATATTCGTCGCGCACGATGGCGCGCGGCAAAGAGAACGAAGCGCAGGCGCCGATTCCCTGGATGAAGCGGAACAGCACCAGCCATTCGACGCTGGGCGCCATCGCCGCGGCGACCGAGCCCAGCACATAGATGCCGATGCCGAAATAGATCGGCAGCTTGCGGCCGAGCATGTCGCTGAGCGGACCATAGATGAGCTGGCCGACGGCGATGGCCGCCATGTAGGCCATGAGGCTCTGCTGCACGGCCGCGGTATCGGCCTTGAGGCTGACGCCGATGGCCGGCAGCGCCGGCAGGTACATGTCGACGGCCAGCGGGCCGACGACCGATAGCAGCCCCAGAACCAGGGCCGAACGAAGCAATTGGGCGTTCATGAAAACGTCCTCCGAATGAAGTTGCGAATGCCCACCCGGCCAGGCCGCCGGATGGTTCACGAAAATTGGGATGTCTGGGCAGTCAGGATGCGCCCGCGCTGCGGTGCCGCATCCTCATGTGGGCCGTGACCGGCCTCAGGGAAAAACTCGCATTACGTCAGGGCACTCCCGCTGTCCATCGGTATGTGACGATATTAGCCGCGTTCGCTCGGGGCGCCATGCCTGTGCGCGCATGGATGCCATGCGGCATGGCCGCATTCTCAAATGTGCCTCGGATGCGCCGGAGCCTGCGCTAGATGTGAGCTTTCGGGGGGTTGTCCATTCGGACCGGACCGGGGAGACTGGAGTTACCAGGCTTCAGCATCCACCGGAGGGTCCGAATGAACATCCACAAGAATGCCCGTCTCACGCCGCTACGTC
>Ga0153956_1003376_pt1 | contig 10282 bp, 11 predicted proteins | sample TSFL040MetaG_FD_104704 | JGI IMG/M metagenome (GOLD analysis project Ga0153956, IMG submission 104704) | Attine ant fungus gardens microbial communities from Florida, USA - TSFL040 MetaG | ecosystem: Host-associated > Fungi > Mycelium > Unclassified | place: USA: Florida, Wekiwa Springs...
AAGCGCCATAATCGCTGCCGAGCGCGCGCAACCGCCGGTCGAGGATCGCGAAATGCATCGCTTCCTCCGCGGCGACGCGCAGCCAATCGTCGGCGAAGACGCGCGGAAAGCCGTCTCCGAAGCGCCCGACCAGATCGAAGGCCAAGTCGATCGCGACATATTCGATGTGCGCCAGCGAATGGAGGATCGCGATGCGCGAGGCGAGGCTGCCCGCCTTGCCGCGCGACGGCACGCGCGACGCCGGCACTTCGGCCGCCGGCCCCGGCGCGGGACGATCGGGCATGGCGGCATCGAATTGCCAGGCGAGCCGCCCGAGCCGCCAGTCGCGCGCGACCTGGCGGGCGAGCATGACCTTGGCGTGCGGATCGGGGGTGAGGAGGATCGAGCGACAAGCGGCGCCGAGTTCGGTGAACGACATCACAAATCAAACGTCATTCTCGCGGCGAGCGGGGACGACGCCCAAGGCATCATGCGCTCGCCATACCCTTCAAGGCCCGCGCGGCGACCAGCACCTCTTCGGCATGGCCCGCGACCGACACCTTGCGCCAGACACGCGCCAGGCTGCCAGCCGCGTCGATCAGGAAGGTCGACCGTTCGATCCCCATATATTTGCGGCCGTACATGCTCTTTTCCACCCAGGTGCCGAACGCTTCGCACACCGAGCCGTCGGCGTCGGTCGCAAGCGGGACCTTGAGGTCATATTTGCTGGTGAATTTGGCATGGTCCCTCGGCCCGTTCTTCGACATGCCGAGGACCGAGGCGCCCTCGATCTCGAAGGCGGCGATGCGGTCGGAAAAGTCCTTGGCCTCGACCGTGCAGCCCGACGTATCGTCCTTGGGATAGAAATAAAGGACGAGGGGGAACTTCATCTGCGAAAGCTTCAGGCTGCTGCCGTCGGCCATCTGCAGCGTCACGTCGGGTACGGGATCTCCTTGGTTGATCATCCGAATCTCCTGATATTCGCCCGTGCCGGCGGTTGCTAGGCTCCGACCATGCTTAGGATGTGGTCGGGCCTCTGTCTCGCGCTAACCGCCGCCGCGCTCCTCACCCTGCCGGGCCGGGCGGATGCGGCGGAATATCCGCTCGACACGGTCAGCGGGCTGCTGGCGTCGTGCGCCTATGACGACAGCGACGACGATGACGACGTCGAGGTCGAATATCAGTTCGGTACCTGCATCGGCTACATCAAGGGCGTCGGCAACATCGCGTCGATGCTCGCCGAGAGTCAGGGGCGGACGCTCGAATTCTGCGTCGAGGACGACGATTCGGACAATGAGAAGCTGCGCGACGTGGTGGTCGATGCGCTGGAGAATTGGCAGGGAGATCCCGATGCCAATCCAGCGCCGATCGTCCTGATGGCGGTTGCCCACCGCTTTCCCTGTCCGGCCGATCCGGGGCCGCCGCTGGATTGACGCGCGGGCTATCGCCGGCCTGACACCCGCTTCCATTCGTCACCGATCAATCGGCGCGCGGCGGCATATTCGCCGAGAAGCGTCCCCCAGTCGGCCGATCCGCAAGCCCGCGCGACGATGGCGCGCGACTGTTCGGCCGGCTCCTCGGATCCCGGCGCGATCAGCCGGAGGGTGATCAGCATCCGGGTGAGCAGGGCTGCCGCATTGGCGAAGCCGGCCGCCAGCAGGCCCGCTTCCTCCTGCATCCGCGCCGCGCGATCGAACGCCGGATCGAGCCCGACACCGTGGAGCAGTTGCGAAAGCTGGACCGCGAATTCGGCGTCGACCAACCCGCCTTCGATCAACTTGACGTCGAATGGGCCCGCCGGCGGCTTGTGCCTGGCGATCTCGCCCCGCATCCTGACCGCGTCAGCGGTGATCGTGGCGGGATCGCGCGCCTGGCGAAGCGCAGCGTCGATCGCCGCCTGCACCCTGCCCCGCCCCTCCGCCGATCCGAATACCGGCCGTGCGCGGGTCAGCGCCATATGCTCCCACGTCCAAGCGCCTTCCTCCTGGTAGCGGACGAAGCCATCGATCGAGACGGCCAGCAAGCCGTCGCCGCCGAACGGGCGAAGCCGCGTGTCGACCTCGTAGAGCGGACCGGCAGCGGTCGGCACCGACAGCGCCGCGATCATCCGCTGGGCCAGCCGGTTGAAATAGGTCGTCGCGCCCAGCGGACGCCGCCCGTCCGATTCGGCGAGGAAATTGCCGGTGAACAGAAAGACGATGTCGAGGTCGGACGCGTGGGTGAGCACCCCGCCGCCCAGCCGGCCGAGCGCGAGGATGATCAGCTCGCCATCGGGGATCCGACCATGCGCGCTCTCGAATTCGGTGATCGCGGCCTGGCCGAGCGTCTCGATTGCCGCTTCGGCGACGCGGCCATAGCCTTCGCCGATCGCGACCGGATCGGCACGGCCCGCGACCAACTGCACGCCGAGCGCGAAACGCAGCTCCCCAACCCGCCCGCGCACGCGTTCGAGCACCGCTTCGTAGCCGTCGCCGCGCTCGCCCCGGCCGAGCTCGGCGGCGACCGTCGCGACGTCGGGCGGCAGGTCGAGCGCGCTGGCGTCGATCAGACCGTCGAGCAATTGCGCGCGCCGCGCCAGCGCATCGGCGAGCGTCGGTGCGTAAGCGAGGATCTCCGCCAGCATGGCCAATAGCCCCGGCCGCGCTTCGAGCAGACGGAACAGATTGATCGCGCTCGGTAAACGCGTCACGAGATCGTCGAAACGATTGAGCGCGGTCTGCGGCGCCGGTCCGCGACCGAGCGCCGCGATCAGCGCCGGAAGCACCTGTTCGAGCGCGTCCTGCGCCGGCCCCGATCGTGTCGCGCGGACCTTGCCCTCGCGCCAGCCCTCGATCCGTGCCCGCGCCGGTGCCGGATCGTCGAAACCAGCTGCGATCAAGGCAGTGTCGAGCAGGTCGGGCGCATGCGGCAAGGCGGTCGAGCCATCCTGCTCGAGCTGGTCGTAGATCGCGCCGGCAAGGCCGGCATGGGGCGCGAGCAGGGCGATCAGGGCATCGCCATCGGCAAGCCCATCCAGCCGTGCGACGCCGTCGAGCGCCTCGGGCTGGTCGGGCAGGCGGTGGGTCTGGCGATCGTCGACCATCTGCAGGCGATGCTCGACGGTGCGCAGCACGCGATAGGCATCGGCCAGCGCCACGGCCTCATCGGGCGCGACATGCCCGGCATCGGCCAGTGCGGCAAGCGCCGGAAGGGTCGCGGGTACGCGCAGGGCCGCATCGCGCCCGCCATGGATCAACTGATGGATCTGGGCGAAGAATTCGATCTCGCGGATCCCACCGCGCCCGCGCTTGACGTCGTAGCCCGGCCCGAGCACCTGGCCCTGGCGGTGATGGTCGCGAATGCGATGCGACAGGCTGCGTATCTCATGCACCGCGCCATAATCGAGCGCGCGCCGCCAGACGAACGGGCGGATCTGGTCGAGGAAGCGATTGCCCAGCATAAGGTCGCCGGCCGCCGCGCGGGCGCGAATGAAGGCGGCGCGCTCCCACGGCACCGCGCTCGATTCATAATGGGTGATCGCCGCCTCGACCGGCACGGCCAGGGGAGTCGCCTCGCTCGCCGGGCGCAGCCGGAGATCGACGCGCATGACGTAGCCGTCCGCTGTCGGATCCTGCAGCAGGGCGAGGACGCGCCGGGCGATGCGGACCGCCGCCTCGCCCGGATCCTCGCGCGGGCGGCGCGGCATGGTTTCGGGGTCGAACAGCAGGATCGGATCGATGTCGGACGAATAATTGAGCTCGCGACTGCCCTGCTTGCCGAGCGCGAGGGCGGCGAAGCCGACGACCGGTTCGTCGCCGACGCGTTCGACGAAAGCGGCGGCGATGGCCCGGTCGAGCGCGCGATCGGCGAAGTCGCTGAGCGCGTACATGACCGTTTCGAGCGGGGCGCCGGCGAGATCGGCCAGCGCGACCGCCAGCGCCACACCCTGCCGTTCGAGCCGGAGCGATCGCGCCACATCGGCGTCGCGCGACGATTCGGCGGCATGGGCCAGGGCCGCGTCGAGCCCGGCCTCGGCAAGCCGGTCGGCTACGTCGCGTCGACGGCGTAACAGCATGCGGAGGAAGGGCGATTCCGCCTCGGCACGGAGGATCGCAGCGGCGAGACGGGCTTTATCCACGGTCAAATCGTTCCATAAGCGCGCCTAACATGGATCAAATTCTGTTGCGCAAAAATCGCAACTCTTGCGCTTTTGCCACGTTCTTAGGGACATGACCGCGAGTCGCCCTCCCCTTTCCGCCTCAGCGGGACATGATGCGAAAGGCGCGCCTACCCTGGTTCAGCGCCCCCAGCAGTATGAGGGGCTGCGCCGCGCGCTCACCTCCAGCTTCGCGCTGGTCGACGGATGCGATGATTTCAAGGGGTTGCTCGGACGCCTGCGGTAGGGCCCGATCGCTTTGATCTGGTTGTCAGTTACGCTGAAGGGCCAGCAGCCCGTTCAGCTGCTTCGCCCAACGAACTCGCCCGAAACAGACCTCAGTCCGCGCCGGCCGTACGCCCCCGGCTCAGTTCGTCGACCTCGCCCATGATGCTGCCGAGCGGATCGCTGACGGTTTCGGTGGCGCGAGAAGCGAGCTTGCCGCCGCTCATCAATTGTTCGAGCGCGACCCGGCCACGCGCGACGCGGCTCTTGATCGTGCCGACTGCGCAGCCACAGATCTCGGCCGCTTCCTCATAGGCGAAGCCGCCCGCGCCGACGAGGATCAGCGCTTCGCGCTGGGGTTGCGGCAGGTGCATCAGCGCCCGCTGCAGATCGCCCAGGTCGACATGGCGCTCCTGGCTAGCCGGGGCGGCGAGGATCTTGCTGGCCGTAAGATCGTCCCATTCGCCCTTGAAACGCGCGCGCCGCATCTGGCTGAGAAACAGGTTCCTGAGGATGATGAACGTCCAGGCGCGCATGTTGGTGCCGGCCTGGAAACGCTGCCGCGCCGCCCATGCCTTGAGCAGGGTTTCCTGGACGAGATCGTCGGCCAGGTCGCGATTGCCCGACAGCGAACGCCCGAAGGCGCGCAAGTGCGGGATGACCCGTGCCAGTTCGGTACGAAATTCATCGTCTGACAGCGCGACATGTTCGCCCGCGCCTTCGGCGGTATGATCCAGCTCGGACATAGTCATTTCCGGATCGGTCCCCGCAAGCAGCATATTTCCGCTCCCGCCCTAGATGGGCGTCCCACAAGATCTTGCAACGCCACAGATCGGTCGATCAGCGCCAAATGAACAGGATAGCGACGAACAGGATGACGACCAGGCCAAGGCTGATCGGCAGCACATAGCGGGTCACATGGTTCGACGATCCGCCGCGGGCTTCCGTCCGCGTCAGATGCGTTTCGTTGTTCGGGCCAGTCTCGGCCATGCCGCCCTCCGAATCGTTACACACTGCCAACGGCTTATTGGCCGCGTGGTTCCACGGCCTGGCCGGGTTCAGGCAGGCACCGTCGCGACGTCGAAGAACAGAGCCTGGCTGATCGCAGCCTTAACGGTCGACCGCTGGAACGGCTTGGTGATGAGGAAGGTCGGTTCGGGCCGCTCGCCGGTGAGCAGGCGCTCGGGGAAGGCGGTGATGAAGATCACCGGCACGGCGAATTCGGCGAGGATATCCTTCACCGCGTCGATACCCGAGCTGTCGTCGGCAAGCTGGATATCGGCCAGCACCAGCCCGGGGCGGCTGGCCATCGCCTGCGACACCGCTTCGTCGCGCGTTACCGCAACGCCGGTGACATTGTGGCCGAGATCGCGGACGATCGTCTCGAGATCCATGGCGATGATCGGTTCATCCTCGATGATCAGGACGTCGGCCCGCGTCTGGCGCTCGATCTCGTCGATAGCTTCGCTGACGAGTTGCTCGACCTCTTCCGCGTCCGTTTCCATCAGATAGGCGGCGTCCTCCGCGGTGAAGCCTTCAAGCTGGGTCAGGAGCAACGCCTGGCGCGAACGCGGCGTAATGCGCGACAGCCTTTGGTCGGCGACGTTCGATTCGTCGGTAGGGTCCGCATCGCTGCGGTCGCCGTCATTGGTTGACGACCAGATGCGCTGGAATGTCCGGTAAAGGCCGAGCCGCACGTCGACATCGCGCGGAAAATCCTGTGGCGCGGCGACGATCGCTTCCAGCGCCTGACGGACATAGGCATCGCCGTGCTGCTGGCTGCCCGTCAGCGCGCGGCCGTAGCGGCGCAGGAAGGGAAGATGCGGGGCGAGATCCTGGCCGAGCGACATGAAGGGCTTCACTCCTTGAATTTTGTGCGTCTTTGTGGCCAAGCCGGCCTGATTGCAACGGGAACGAAACGAATGCGCGGCCAGACTGTTCCCGATGATGCCCGGCCCGCATTCTTTGTGGCTAGTGGAACAAACGTCCGCCAATTTGGTTTCAAATCGCCGGGCGGACCTTCCGTAGGGATTTTGTCCCATCTACCGGCGCCGCGTGGTGCGGCGGCGGCAACGATTGTCAGGGATGGACGGCGATGAGTCGGGTAGCGTGAGCGCGGACGGCGTGACGGACACACTCGAGAGACCGGATATTTGGGGGACGACGGGGTTGGCGGCGGAAAAGACCAAAGGACAAGGCGCCAGGCGACAAAGCGCATCCGGCGGCGTACGAAAGGGACGCGGCAGCCGAACCGCCCAGAGTCACGTCGCCAACGCATTGCGCAGCGCCTATGAGGAAGCCGTCAAGGAAGATGTCCCCAGCGAATTCCTCGATCTGCTCGGCAAGCTTAGCTGAACGGGTGCGATAGGCCGATGGCGTCGCCGTCGGCAGGGGGCTGGTGGCCCTCGCACCTGTCGTTGAACCGCCTTTCGACCGGCACCAAGATGTTGCTGATCCTGACGGCAGCACTGCTGCCGCTCGGGATGATCGCCTTGTTCGCCTCGATCCAGTCCGCGCATTCCAAAAGACTCCAGCTCGAAGCCGACACGCGGATGATCGCCACCGCCGAGGCGCGCCAGATCGATCTTCTGCTGATGCGCGGCGCGAACGCGCTTCGGACCAGCCTGGCGCTGGACCCTTCGAATTCCGAACGCTGTGCCGAGCTCCTCAACCAGAATATCCGCAACTTCCGCGGCGACGTCCGCCTCGCCTTGTTCAGCAAGGATGGCCGGCTGCTCTGCGCGACCCCCGGCTTCGATGCGCGTCATTTGCCGCGACCGCGCGGCGCGATCGGGCTCGACGTGCTGTTGCTCGCCAATCCCGCAGTCCTGCGTTTCGCGACCGACGGCAGCGACGGAGCTTATGGCGTCGGCGAGCTGCCGCTCGATCTGGTTCGTGCCGGCGTGCAGCGCGGCAGCGACAAGGACGGGGTGATCCTCGGCCAGGGAAGCACCCGGCTGGATCTGTTCGTACCGGCCAAGGCCTATCCGCTCGGCCAGCATCTTTCGGTCGATGCGCCGGTCGCGGGGGGCCAGATCAACCTGATCCTGACGATCGTCACCAATCCGATCAGCGCGGTCGAGATATTGCTCGTCCTGCTACCCTTGCTGATGTGGATGGCGGCGGCGGTGATCGGCTGGGTGGTCGTGAACCAACTGCTGCTGCGCCCGCTGGGCCAGTTGCAGCGCGCAGTCGCCGGCTTTCGGCCCGACCAGAACGATTTCTCGATCCCGCGGATGACGACTCCCTCGCGCGAGATCACCGAGCTCGGCGAGGCCTTTCGCCATACCGCAGAACAGATCGCCGCGCGCGAGACACGGCTCGAGGAAGGGCTCCAGCACCAGGTCCGCCTGACGCGCGAGGTCCACCATCGCGTCAAGAACAACCTCCAGGTCGTGGCCAGCCTGATCAACCTTCACGCGCGCGGCGCCGAAGGGCCGGTCGCCGCGGCCTACGCCTCGATCCAGCGACGCGTCGACGCCCTCGCCATCGTCCACCGCAACCATTTCGCCGAGCTCGAGGACAATCGCGGCGTCGCGGTGCGCGCGCTGGTGTCGGAACTCGCGGCCAATTTGCGCGGCACCGCACCCGCCGCAGCACAGAATTTGACGATCACGCTCGATATGGCGCCCGGTTACATCAACCAGGACGTCGCGGTGCCTGTCGCCTTCCTGATCACCGAACTGGTCGAACTGATCATGGAATGCGATCCCGGCGGCGGCGTATTGATCGAGCTGACCCCGCCCGATGCGCATGGGCGCGCTGTCCTGTCGATCTCCGGCCCGGGCCTCGCCGCGGAGAGATGCGCCGCGCATCCGGCGCACACCCAGTTCGAACGCGTCATCGTCGGCCTGTCGCGCCAGCTTCGCGCCCCGCTCGATTATGATCCGGAAACGGGGCGCTACACGATCGCGATCACGACGGTTCCCGAAGAGAATTGATCGGGCAAAGCGCGCTCCCGAAAAAATTGAAGAAATATCGTGAATGGCGGGAACCCGCGGCGACCTTCGTCGTTCAGCACCCCAGGATAGCGACCTTTTGCCCCCCCGCTCTCGCTGTCCAACGATGGGTCCGGAAGCGCCGTTCCTCCCCCCGGTGGCGCTTCCGGACCCACATTATTTTCGGGGCATTCCAATCCGCACGCCGTTATGCGTATCCGGGAACATCCGGAGGAGCCGGGCATTCACTCCGCGCGTCACGATAGCAAGACGAGGGAGTAGGTTCATGATCCGCAAGGCAATCGAAGCCGCTGCAATTGCCGGCATCCTGTTGCTGGCCGCCTGCAATACGGTCGCCGGCGCCGGCAAGGACGTATCGTCGGTCGGCAAGACGGTCACCAACACCGCCAACGACGTCGCCCATTGAGGCTGACGCCTGGTTCGAGAAAGGGCAGGCGGAGACGCCTGCCCTTTTTCTGTCAGAGCGTTATTCGACGACCGCCGGCAGCGCGGCGCTTTCCCGCGCACGCTTGCGCTCGGTGAACCAGATGCCGATCAAGGCGAGCTCGTAGAGCAGCACCAGCGGCACGGCGAGCAGGATCATCGATCCGATGTCCGGCGGCGCGAGCAAGGCGGCGATCGCGGTGTTGGCGACGATCGCATAGCGGCGGAACGAGACGAGCTGCTGGCGGGTGACCACCCCCGCGCGCTCCATCAGCATCAGCAGGACCGGCATCAGGAAAGCGATCCCGAAGCCGAACATGAACTGCATGACGAAGCTCAGATAATTGCCCATCGACGGCAGGGCTTCCTGCTTCACCCCGCCGAGATCGCCCTGGAACCCGAGCAGGAAGTGCAGGGCCATCGGGATGGCGACGAAATAGGCGAGCGCTGCGCCCATCAGGAACAGGACCGGCGTCGCGCAGATGAAGGGGAGAAGCGCCCTCTTTTCCTTCTTGTAGAGGCCGGGGGCGACGAACAGCCAGATCTGGTTGGCGATGATCGGGAAGGCTAGCATTGCGCCGGCGAAAAAGGCGACCTTCACCTCAACGAAGAAGGCTTCGAACAATTGGGTGTAGACGAGCTTGCCTTGCCCGGCCCTGAGCAAGGGATGGACGAGGAAGGCGAAGATCGGCCGCGCGAAATAGAGGCAGATCGCGAAGCACAGGCCAAGGCCGATAAAGGATTTGATCAGGCGGCTCCGGAGCTCGATCAGATGATCGAGCAAGGGCGCGCGGCTGTCGTCGATCTCGTCCTCGCTCACGCCTGGCCGTCCCTGGCGGCGACCGGCCCGGAAAAGGGCAGCTCGGGCGCATCACCATCGGGCCGCACCGGCCCGGACACGGGCGGGACTTCGCCGGCCGCGGCCGGCGGCCTGGGCTCCGCCGGCGCCAGCTCAGGTTCGATCGCCGGCACGGAAGCGGGAGGCGGCAACGCAGCGCTGGCCATCAGCGCATCGTCGGCTTCCTCGGCCGGGGCCGACGGATGCTCGGCCATGATGCGGGCATTCTCGTCAGCCCACTTCTTCTCCATCTCCTCGAGCTCGGCCTGGCGGATCATCTCGTCGAGGCCCGATCGGAAATGGCGCGCCATACCGCGCGCCCGGCCGACCCATTGGCCGACGAAGCGCATCGCGCGCGGCAGATCCTTGGGCCCGATCACGACGAGCGCGACCGTGCCGACCAGCATCAGCTCGGAGGGAGCGATATCGAACATGCGACGCTAGGGCGCGTCCCGACTGCGAAAGCGATCAACCGTGGGGACGATCGTCCTTCATCGGCTGCAGATCGGCCGATTGGTTGGGCTCGATCGGCTGCTGCGACTGAAGGCGGGGCGCCGGACGGTTTACCGGCTGATCCTCTTCGTCGGCCAGCCCCTTCTTGAAGCTTTTGATGCCCTTGGCGGCATCGCCCATGATGTCGGAAAGCCGGCCCTTGCCGAACAACAGCATGACGACGACCGCCACGATCAGCCAATGCCAGATGCTCATGCCGCCCATCTCAAA
>Ga0153956_1003377_pt1 | contig 10280 bp, 9 predicted proteins | sample TSFL040MetaG_FD_104704 | JGI IMG/M metagenome (GOLD analysis project Ga0153956, IMG submission 104704) | Attine ant fungus gardens microbial communities from Florida, USA - TSFL040 MetaG | ecosystem: Host-associated > Fungi > Mycelium > Unclassified | place: USA: Florida, Wekiwa Springs...
GCGAGCTGGCCAACCGGCTCACCCACCCCCGCTACGAGGTCGAGAAGACCTACCGGGTCAAGCTGAAGAAGCCGGTCCGTGACGAGGCGATAGAGCAGCTCCAGAGGGGCGTGCGCCTCGAAGACGGGATGACCGCGCCGGCCACGGTCAGGAAGATGGGCGAGCGGGAGCTCGACATGACGATCCACGAGGGTCGCAACCGTCAGGTCCGCCGGATGGCCGAGGCGGTGGGCAACGAGGTCATCAGCCTGCAGCGGATTTCACTCGGTCCGCTGAAGCTCGGACGGCTGGGGATCGGCAAGTGCCGCCTGCTCGACGAACGCGAGGTGGAGCGGCTCTGGAAAGATGCAGGCAATGACTGATCCAGTGGCAGGTGGGATGAAGGTAGCGGCGATCCGCGGGGCCGTCCAGGCGGAAAACGAGCCCGACTCGGTGCTGACCGCGACCGAAGAGCTGATGCGGGCGATCATCGATGCCAACCAGCTCGAACCGGACCAGATGATCAGCGCGATATTCACCACCACCGCGGACATCGACGCGGAATTCCCGGCCGTCGCCGCGCGCCGGATCGGTCTCGACGAGGTGCCGCTGATGTGCGCCCGGGAGATCCCGGTGCCGGGAGCGATGCCGGGAGTGATCCGGGTCATGCTTCACACCTACCTTCCGGTCGGCGCCAAGGCCCGTCATGTCTATCTCGGCGAGACCCGGAACCTGCGGGCCGACCTCGACGCCGCCCAGTAGTCCGGAACCAAGCAAGGCAGAACCGAAAGGGCCCATGACCGTCCGTTACAACAGCCACCTGACCTCGATCCCCGGCTACACGCCCGGCGTGCCCAAGGGCCACAGCGCGGAGGACGTCGCCGGATCGAAGCTTGCCCAGCTCGCTTCGAACGAGTCCCCGTTCCCGCCGCTGCCGGAAATCGTGGAAGCGATCGGCAAGGCGGCGACGGCGATGAATCGTTACCCCGACCCGGCCGCGACCCGGCTGCGCCAGCGTCTCGCCGACCGGCACGAGATCGAGCCCGGCCAGATCTCGGTCGCCAACGGATCCTGCGACTTCCTGCTGGCCGCGGCGGAAGCCCTGCTCGAGCCGGGAGCGGAGATCGTCTACGCCTGGCCGTCGTTTTCGATGTACCCGAACCTGGCGGCGATGACCGGCGCCCGTGAGATCCGGGTGCCGCTGAAAGAAGACCAGACGCATGACCTCGAAGCGATGCTGGCCGAGATCACCGCCGCCACCCAGATCGTGATCGTCTGCAACCCGAACAACCCGACCGGGACCTACCTTCCGCACGCGGAGATAGCCGATTTCGTCTCGCGGGTTCCCGACCACGTCCAGGTGATCCTCGACGAGGCCTACATCGAGTTCCAAGTCCATGACGATCCGGCCGACTCGATCGATCTGCTCAAGAAATTCCCGAATCTGGTGCTGCTGCGGACGTTCAGCAAGACCCATTCGCTGGCCGGGCTCCGGGTCGGCTACGCGATGGGGGCGCCGGCATTCGCAGCCGCCGTGAACGCGGTCCGGCAGCCCTTCAGCGTGAACGCGCTCGCCCAGGCCGCGGCGACCGAGGCTCTCGAGCACGGCGACGTGATCCAGGCTCAGATCGAGACCCAGATCGCGGAACGGGTACGGGTCGAGTCGGCGGTCGCCGAGCTCGGCCTGTCCACCACCGACAGCCAGGCGAACTTCAGCTGGATCTCGCTCGGCGAGAACGGGGCGGAGATCGAGGGCGCGGTGATGGGAGTCCTGGCTGAGGCCGGGATAGTGGTCCGGGCCGGCAAGCTGCTCGGGGGACCGGGCTGGCTGCGGGTCTCCTACGGGACGGCCGAGGAGAACGACCGCTTCATCGCGGCGCTTGGCGACGCGATCAGCCGCCACGACTGATCTGGGGCGGCGCGATCTGGCGCCGACGCCGCCTACCTGATACAAAGCATGCCGTGCAGCAGCAGACCGACAGCCGCGTCGCCCCTTCGGGCACGGCCCTCCGCGACAGCGGAGCCTTCGGTGCTGCCTTTTATTCCTATTGGCGATTTATCTAGGCGTCCGTCCGGTGATGCGGGTCATGCCCGCCGTGATGTCACAGCCGCCGGGCGCCGTGTCAGTCGGCGTCGTCCGTTGCCGTGAGCGTGGGCGAAAGTAGAGTTTCAGGCAGTACAGGAAAGGTATGAACCAAAAATGATGATTGTGATGAAAGAGGGGGCGACCGAGGAAGAGATCGCCCAGGTCGTGGAACGGGTCGAGAACGTCGGTTGCTCGGCGCATATCTCCAAGGGAGAGCTGCTCACCGTGATCGGTGCGATCGGCGATCGTGGCAAGGTCGCGGATCTCGGCCTCGAAGGCACACCCGGCGTAGATCACGTCACACCGATCTCCAAGCCTTACAAGCTTGCCTCACGCGAGATCAAGAAGGGGGCCGACTCGATCCTCGAGATCGGTGGCCGCAAAGTCGGCGGTACGAACTTCGCGCTGATGGCCGGCCCGTGCACGGTCGAGAACCGCGACCAGATGCTCGATTCGGCCGATGTCGTCGCCGCGGCCGGCGCGACCATGCTTCGAGGCGGCGCCTACAAGCCCCGAACCTCTCCGTACAGCTTCCAGGGACTCGGTCGCGAAGGCCTGCGGCTGCTGGACGAAGCGCGCGAGCGAACCGGCCTGCCGATCGTGACCGAGCTGCTCGACCTGAGGGACATCGACGACGTGGTCGAGGTGGCCGATGTGATCCAGATCGGCGCGCGCAACATGCAGAACTACGCGCTGCTCTCCGAGGCCGGCAAGTCCGGCAAGGCGGTGCTGCTCAAGCGCGGCCTCTCGGCGACCATCGAGGAGCTGCTGATGGCCTCCGAGTACATCCTCAAGGAAGGCAACGAGAACGTGATGCTCTGTGAGCGCGGCATCCGCACCTACGAGACCGCCTACCGCTTCACCCTCGATCTGCTTGCCGTTCCTGCCCTGAAGGAGCAGACGCACCTTCCCGTGATCATCGATCCGAGCCACGCGCCGGGCCGTCGGGACTGGGTCGAGTCGATGTCGCTGGCCGCCGCGGCCGCCGGTGCCGACGGCATCATCATCGAGGTTCACAACGAGCCCGAGAAGGCGATCTGCGATGCCGCCCAGCAGGTTCCGACCTCCGAATTCCAGGAGCTGGCGGACAAGCTCGAGACGATCACCGGCGTGGTCGGCAAGACGATCTCGCGGGCCTGAGGCGCAGAGGCAGCTGAAATGAAACTGGCCGTGCTCGGTGTTGGGCTGATCGGAGGCTCGATCGGCCTCGCGGCCCGGGACCGAGGCCTGGCCGAGGTGACCGGCTGGGTGCGAAACCCGGACCGGGCCGGCCAGTGCCTGTCGACCGGGGCGGTCGACCGGATGGCGGACACGATCGAGGAGGCCTGCGCCGACGCCGATGTCGTGGTCTGCTGTGCCTCGGTCGGCGGTCTGGTCGAGATGGGCCGCAACGCTCTCGACGCCGCTCCCGAAGGCTGCGTGGTCACCGACGTCGGCTCGACCAAGCAGGAGCTGGTCGAGACGCTGGGCGGCGACCGGCGCTTCATCGGCGGGCATCCGCTGGCCGGCGCCGAAACCGCGGGGGTGGCCAATGCCCGTGCCGACCTCTATGAAGGCGCTCGCTGGTACCTGACCCCGACTTCGGATTCGGAGGGGGTGCTGCTCGACCGCCTGCAGAAGCTGATCAAGGGGCTCGGGGCGAAGCCGGTGGTGATCGACCCGGATGAGCACGATCAGGCCATGGCCGTGACCAGTCACTTGCCGCATGTCTTCGCCAACCAGCTCGCCGTCCAGGGCCGGCCTGGCACCGAGCGGCTCGGCGCTCTCGGCCCCAGCCTGCGCGACGGCACCCGGGTGGCCGGTTCCAACCCCGGCATATGGGGCGAGATATTCGCGACCAACCACGAGGCGGTGACCGCCGCGATAGACGAGTCGATCCAGGGCCTTCAGCGGGCACGGGAGGTGATCGCCTCGGCCGACCCGGAGCGGATCTCCGCCTGGCAGGCCGAGGTCGCAGAAGATCGCGCCGCGCTCTCGGCCACCGAGACCGAGCTCGGCGCGACCCACGAGCTGCGGGTGCTGGTTCCGAACCAGCCCGGAGTGCTGGCCGATCTGGCCCTGGCGCTCGGTCGGGCCGGGGTCAACATCACCGACATGTCGCTCGATCCGGCCCCTGACATGAGCAGCGGCGCGATCTCGCTCTGGGTCGCGGGCGAAGACGATGCCGACAAGGCGGAGGAATGCATCTCGGGGCTGGGGCACTCGGTGACCCTGGTGGAGAGCGGATCGTGAGCGGGCATGAGATTGATCTGGACGGCGGCGAAAGGGCGACCTTCCGGCCCGCCGGGCCGCTCCGGGGCGAGCTCACCCCGCCGGCCGACAAGTCGATCTCACACCGTGCCGCGATCATCGGCGCGATCGCCGATGGTCCGACCCGGGTGACCAACTTCCTCGACTCGGATGACACCCGTTCGACCTTGAGCGCGGTTGCGGGGCTGGGGGCGATGGTCAACCCGGAGCCGCTCAACGCGATGCCTGAAGAGTTCACGATCGAGGGAGTGGGGCCGACCGGGCCGCGCAGCCTGGGCCGGATCGATGTCGGCAACGCCGGCACCCTGATGCGTCTCCTCCCCGGATGGCTGGCCGGCTGCGACGGCGGGCTCTGGCGGATGAACGGCGACGCCTCGATCCGGAAACGCCCGGTCGACCGGATCGCCAGACCGCTGGGGTCGATGGGCGCCGAGATCGAGGTGACCGACGATCGCTTCCCGCCGATCCGGATCGACGGCCACCGGCTGAAGGGCATCGAGTACGAGCTGCCGGTCGCCTCCGCCCAGGTCAAGTCCTGCCTCCTGCTGGCCGGTCTGAACGCCGACGGGCCGACCACGGTGATCGAACCGGTCGCGACCCGTGACCACACCGAGGTGATGCTGGCCGCCGCCGGCGCCGACATCGAGCGGGAACCGGGGCGGGTCACGATCAATCCGGGCGCGACTCTGAATCTGGAAGCGGTCGACGTGCCCGCCGACATCTCCTCGGCGGCCTTCTTTCTGGTCGCCGGTTCGGTCGTAGAGGGCTCGGAGATCGTGATCGACCGCTGCGGGGTGAACCCGACCCGGACCGGGATCATCGACATCCTCCGGCGCATGGGTGCCGAGATCGAAGTCGAGCCGCAGGACGGGGCGGAGGGCGAGCCGATCGCCCGGATCACGATCCGTTCGGCGCCGTTGACCGGCACCCGCATCGAAGGGGTCGAGATCCCGCTGGCGATCGACGAGCTGCCGATCGTCGCCCTCGCCGCATGCTTCGCCGAAGGCGAGACGGTGATCGCGGACGCCGAGGAGTTGAAAGCCAAGGAATCGGACCGGATCGCGGTCGTGGTCGGCGCGTTGGCCGGTTTCGGGGCCGACATCGAGGCCCGCGACGACGGCATGAGGATCGTCGGCACCGGTGGCCTGAGGGGCGGCAGGATCGACTCCCACGGCGACCATCGCATCGCCATGCTCGGCGCGATCGCCGGGATCGCCAGCCGGGAAGGAGTGACGGTCGACAACATGGACGCCGCCGCGGTCAGCTACCCGACCTTCCAGCAGGACCTGGCTCGTCTCCTGAATTGAGCCACAGCTCGCCGGGCTGGGTTCGATTCACGGGGATACGACGCCCGCGAATCGAATCCAGCTACGCGTGAGCTAGCTCAGAAGTCGGTCTCGTCGCGGGCTGCCAGCTCCTCGCCTACCCAGTCGTCGATCATCTGCCACTTGTCGTAGAGCCACTCGGTACGGGCCGCGTCGCCATGGGGGATGGCGGTGCCGTCGTAGCGCCAGAAGCGGATCTTGATCTCGCGCCGGACCAGAACGCCGGCCCAGACGTCCTTGACCGTGCGCAGGCCCTCGAGCCCGACGTGGCCGCAGAAGACGATGTCGGTGCCGGCGCTGGCTTCGTCGAGGATCGCCAGCGGCCCGCCGAGCCGGGGCGGCAGCAGGTGTTTGAGGCGGGCGGCCAGGGGAGCGATCTCCGGCTGCTTCTCGGCGATCACCTGCTGGGCTCGGGCGATCTTCTTCGGAGTGGGGCGGGTGCCCTCGGGGTAGATCGCCATGATCTCTCCCGGGCTCATGTCATGGGTCAGTGCCCGAACCGCGGCGATCTCGGTATCGGGGTCGAGCGAGCCGCGCTTGACGAACACGGTGGGGATCCAGCGGCCGCCGATGTCGATCGGGGTCAGGGCGCGGATCTCCTCCTTGATCACGTAGCGGACGCCGATTCCCTGCGGATGGCCGATGAAGACGTCGCCGATCAGGTTGTCGAGGATGCTGACGTGGCGTGGCATCAGGACGTATGGTCCGGGGCCGGTGTTCTCCATTCCCTCCAGCTCGAACTTCAGGCCGAAGAGGACGCGGATCGCGATCAGATGGTTGCGGGCCCAGGCGATCCGGAGCGCGTAGATCCAGCGACGGCGGCGGATCGAACCGCGGCCCCAGGGACCGCCCGTGAACACGTAGATGAAGATCAGCTTCAGGTATGCCTTCATCTCGCCGAACAGGAACCACCAGACCGCCGGGATCATCCGGATGGTCACGAAGGGCCGCCGGTTGCGGAGCCAGAGGATCAGATCGGTCAGGAAGCCGATCAGCATCAGGACCGGTGAAAGCACGGTCAAGAGGGCGAAACCGACGATCTCGGCCGTGCCTCCGATCAGTCGTCGCTTGATCCGGGCGCCGAGCGGGCCCTGGTCAGGAAAAAGGGGGCCCCGGCCGGGGGTCTGGACGCGCATCGGCGGATCGTATTCGGGCTGGTGCAACCGCGACATCACCACCGGATTCCGGGTCCGGCGCCAGGCCCGTAGGATGGTTCACCGATGAATGGCGGAATGACATGGTGATCGCGATCGACGGGCCGGCCGGCGCCGGCAAGTCCACGGTGGCCCGTGGGCTGGCCGAAGAACTCGGTTTCACGTACCTCGATTCCGGGGCCATGTACCGTTGCGTGGCCCTGACCTGCCTCGAGTGGGGCGCCGACCCGAACGCATCGGGCGAGGCCACCTCTACGGCCGAGTCGATCGAGATCGGTTTCGAGGACGGGGACGTCCTGATCGACGGGGTGCCGGTGACCGACGAGATCCGGACGCCCGAGGTCACCGAGGCCGCGTCGCAGGTCTCGGTCCACCCCGGGGTGCGCGAAGCGATGGTCGCCGAGCAGCAGCGACTGATCGCGACGGGGCCCTACGTGACCGAGGGCCGGGACATCGGGACCGTGGTCGCGCCCGATTCGCCGCTGAAGGTATTTCTCACCGCTACCCCCGAGGCGCGGGCCGAGCGGAGAGCCGCCCAGACCGGGGAGGACGTCGCCGCCGTGCTGGCCGCGCAGGAGGAACGCGATCGCCGTGATGAGACCCGCGAGCATGGTGCGCTCTACGCGGCTGAGGACGCGGTCACGATCGACAGCAGCGGCATGAGCGCCGAGGAAGTCATCGCCGAGATCGCTGCTCTGGCCCGCGAGCGGGGCCTGGCCTGATGGAAGCAACTACCGGCTCGTCCGCGCCGAACGGCGCGGTGCCGACCGTAGCCATCGTCGGCTTTCCGAACGTCGGCAAATCGACTCTGGTCAACCGGCTGGCCGGTGGCCGCGAGGCTGTGGTCCATTCCGAGGCGGGAGTGACGCGTGACCGCAAACGGGTCCGCTGCGACTGGAACGGTCGCGAGTTCGATCTGCTCGACACCGGGGGCATCGACCTCGACGACGAATCCGAGATGGCGGCTGACATCCAGCGTCAGGCCAGGCTCGGCATGGCCGAAGCGGACGTGGTGGTGCTGGTCGTGAACGGCCAGGCCGGGCTGCGCACGGGCGACACCGATCTGGCCCGTGAGCTGCGCACCTCGCCGGTGCCGGTGATCGTCGCCGTGAACAAGTCGGACCGGCCGATCGACGAGCTAGCGGCCGCCGAGTTCCACGCGCTCGGGCTGGGCGATCCGACCGCCGTCTCGGCGACCCACGGGCTCGGCACGGGGGACCTGCTCGACCGGATCACCGAGGCCCTGGGCGACCGGCCTGCCCGGGCCGAGGAGTCGGATGCGGTGCGGATCGCGATGATCGGCCGCCCCAACGTCGGCAAGTCCTCGCTTGTCAACCGGATCCTCGGCGACGATCGGGTGATCGTGTCCCCGGTCGCCGGGACCACCCGCGACACGATCGACACCGAGATCGAGGTCGACGGCCGGCGGGTCACGCTGGTCGACACGGCCGGCCTCAGGCGCCGCTCGAAAGTGGCCGGATCGGTCGACCACTACGCTCAGCTCCGGTCGGAGCGGGCGATCGAGCGCGCCGACGTGGCGATCATCGTCTGCGACGCGCATGAAGGGGTCCGCTCCGAAGACCTCAAGGTGGGCGAGGTGGCGATGCGGGCCGGCTGCGCGACGATGATCGTGATGAACAAGTGGGACATCACCGAGACCGACATCGACGACACCAGGGCGCGGGTCGCCCGCAAGCTGAGGCTCCGGCCCGACGTCGTGACCTGCTCGGCCAAGTCGGGACGCAACGTCGCCGGACTGATCTCCCGCGCCGTCGCCCTCGCGGACCGGGCATCCCAGCGGATCCCGACCCCGCAGCTCAACCGCTTCCTGTCCGAGGTCCAGGCCACGACCCCGCCGCCGTCGAGGCGCGGGCGGCGGCTGAAGCTGCTCTACGGCGCGCAGACCGGGGTCTCGCCGCCGCATTTCTCGGTTCAGGTCAACGACCGCCGCCTGATCGTCCGCGACTGGGCCTACCACCTCGAGAACCGGCTCCGGGACCACTGGGGCCTCGATGGCGTGCCCCTGGTCATCGACTACATCCCGCGTAAGGGCCGGGATGACTAGGCTTTCCGATCAAGATTCACAGATTCTTTACGAGAAACACTCAGTCAGCAGCGCTAAGGAGATACCGACCGCATGACCCAGCTGAAGCTTGCCGAGGGTGAGCACCTGTTCACCTCCGAGTCCGTCACCGAAGGCCATCCCGACAAGATCGCCGACCAGATCTCGGACTCCGTCCTCGACGCCTGCCTCAGCCAGGATCCGAACAGCCGGGTCGCCTGCGAGACGCTCGTCAACACCGGCATGGCCGTGATCTCGGGCGAGCTTTCGACCTCTGCCCAGATCGACATCACCGACCTGGTGCGCGAGACCGTGTGCGAGATCGGCTACGACAAGGGCGAGTACGGCTACGACGGCAACAACATCTCGGTGCTCGTCTCGATGGACAAGCAGTCCCCTGACATCGCTCAGGGCGTCGACACCGGGATCGAGACCCGGACCGGGGGATCCTCCGACGAGTTCGACCTCGACGGAGCCGGCGACCAGGGCATGATGTTCGGCTACGCCACCAACGAGACCGAGGCGCTGATGCCGATGCCGATCCAGATCGCGCACCGCCTCTCCGAACGGCTCTCGCTGGTCCGCAAGGACGGTACCCTTCCCTATCTGCGTCCGGACGGCAAGACCCAGGTCACGGTCCGCTACGCCGACGGTCGGCCGGTCGCGGTCGAACGGGTGCTGATCTCGACGCAGCATGCCCCGGACATCGACAACGAGGGCACGATCCGTCCCGATCTCTGGGAGAACGTGATCCTCCCGGTGCTCGCCGAGGAGTACGGCGACCTGCTCGACGAGAACGCGCTCTACGAGTCGCTGCTGATCAACCCGACCGGCATCTTCGTGATCGGCGGTCCGGTCGGTGACGCCGGCTTGACCGGTCGCAAGATCATCGTCGACACCTACGGTGGCGCCGCCCGCCACGGCGGCGGCGCCTTCTCCGGCAAGGATCCGTCGAAAGTCGACCGCTCGGCCGCCTACGCCGCCCGCTACGCGGCCAAGAACGTGGTCGCCTCCGGCCTGGCCGACCGCTGCGAGGTCCAGGTCGCCTACGCGATCGGCGTCGCCCGCCCGGTCTCGATCATGGCCGAGACCTACGGCACCGGAAAGAAGAGCGACTGGGAGATCTCCCAGCTGGTCGCCGACAACTTCGACCTCCGCCCAGGCGCCTTCCGCCAGTACCTCGACCTGCACCGGCCGATCTACAAGGACACCGCCGCCTACGGGCATTTCGGCCGCAACAACGAGAACTTCACCTGGGAGCGCACCGACCGTGCCGAGCTGCTGAAGGACGCCGCCGGGCTCTAGAAGGTGTGGTCAAAACTTTGTCCTCGGTCTGGGGCTGTGTGCGGGCGGCCTGCTTCACGTAAGGGCAACGCCGGGCCACCAGCCCGTCTCATGCCCTTCCGCTTGCATCCCACCCGCAC
>Ga0153956_1003378_pt1 | contig 10268 bp, 9 predicted proteins | sample TSFL040MetaG_FD_104704 | JGI IMG/M metagenome (GOLD analysis project Ga0153956, IMG submission 104704) | Attine ant fungus gardens microbial communities from Florida, USA - TSFL040 MetaG | ecosystem: Host-associated > Fungi > Mycelium > Unclassified | place: USA: Florida, Wekiwa Springs...
ATCTTGGCATAGACGCCGTCGGCCGCACGGGGGTCCCGGCGCTGGATGATCTGCGTGTGCGCCAGGCTATTGCACACAGCATCGATCGCGAAAACATTCGGGCTCAATTGGTCGGCGGCGACACCCGCGTAATAGACGAAGTGTGCTTTCCAACTCAGGTCGGATGCACTAGCGAGGGTGTGGTGACCTACAACTACGATCTGGATGCTGCCCGCGCCCTAATGGCCGAGGCGGGATATCCAGATGGCTTCGACCTCAAGATGACGGGGTATCGTTTCCGCGATTGGTCCGAAGCCATTATCAACGACCTGTCCAAGATCGGCATCCGTGTCGAACTCAGTCAGCTGCCCTATGCGGCAGCGGTTTCCATGGTCCATGAAAATAAGGCTTCGCTCTTTTTCATGGACTGGGGCTCTGGGTCGATCAACGATGTCTCAGCAATTCTACCCCATCACTTCACCGGCGGTCCCGACGATTTCCTCCAAAACGAGCATGTCGCTGATCTCATTCGGGAGGCCGATATCACAATGGACCCTGAAAAGCGCGTGAGCCTTTACCAGGAGGCGCTTGTGCAGATTTCGAAGGATCTGCCTTGGCTGCCAATGTTCACGATGAGCACGAATTACGCTTACGCCAGCAATGTGCACTTTGACCCTCCGAAGGACGAATTGCCTCGGTTTTGGCTGTTCAGCTGGCAGCAGTAGCCATGATTGTTTTTGTTCTCAGGCGGATTTTGCTTGGAATTCTGGTGCTGGTAACGGTGTCGGCGCTGGTCTTCCTTGCCGGTCAGGCGGTGGCTGATCCGGCAGTGGGCGCCGCCGGCGATGCGGCAACCGCCAAGGACATTGAAGCGCGACGGGTCTCGTTGGGGTTGGATCAGCCCCAACTTGTCCAATACCTGAATTGGGCGACGGGCACACTGTCAGGAAGCCTTGGCACGTCATATCGATTTGACAAGCCTGTGGCCGCTTTGATGATGGATAGACTTCCGATCACACTGTCGCTTGGCACCCTGGCGATGGCGATTTCAGTCTCGCTGGCAACAATATTGCTTTTCATTTCGGCCAGAAGGCCAGAAGGGGCGATGGACAATTTCGTCGTCTCGGTCGCCAGCATCGCCCAATCGGTTCCAACCTTTTGGTTGGGGCTCCTGCTGATCCTAGGTTTCAGCGTCAACCTGAACTGGCTCCCGTCATCGGGCAGCGGGAGTTGGCAGTACTTCGTGCTCCCCTCGATTGCCCTGGGCATCTACGGCACCCCTGAAATGTACCGGGTGGGCCGGGCGAGCGTGCTAGACCAGACACATGCCCTCTATGTTCGGGCCGCACGTGCGCGTGGGAACACCCATGGGCAGACTTTCCGAAGACACGTTCTGCCAAACAGCCTGTTGCCGGTGATACCGCTCGTCGCGGTGCAGTTTGGTGCGTTTCTGGGCGGCTCCATAGTCGTCGAAACGCTATTCTCGTTGCGAGGAACTGGTTTCCTAGCCTGGGAGGCGGTGATGACATCCGATTTGCCGGTGCTTCAGGGTGTGGTCCTGTTGGTCGCAACGTTCTACACGGCCTTCAACATCCTTGCAGACCTGCTGTCCAAATTTCTGGATCCAAGGGAAACGCCATAATGAACCAGATCGGCTCGATCTCAGGTTCAAAACTTCGTCTCAGCCAGACTTCCGGCGAGATGAAAGTCGCTACCGGCCTAGCCATACTTTGGATCCTCGCAATCGCCATAATGGCTCTTGGCGTCATAGCGACTGGCAGCAATCCATTCGAACAGGTGCTCGGTTCCAGGAGAATTCCACCCATTTGGTTTGAGTGGCTGGGGTTAAGCAATGTCAGCGACACATCTCACCTTTTTGGAACCGACAAGCTTGGGAGGGACTACTTGGCGCGGATTTTCCTTGGCGGGGGTGTTTCCCTTCTCATCTGCTTCTCCGCAGTGGGGATAGCTGCAATGATCGGAACGACGCTGGGCGCCATTGCGGGCTACTTCGGAGGAAGAGTGGATGCATGCCTGCTGTTTTTCCTCAGCGTCAGGCTCTCAGTTCCAGCGATATTGATCGCACTCGTTTCCGCTGTTTTGTTCGGATCATCCCTGATCATGATCATCGTGATTTTGGGCGCTCTGCTGTGGGATCGTTTCTTTGTGGTCGTCCGATCACTGGTCCGAACACAGAGCAAGCTTGGTTACGTGGATGCGGCTAAAGAAGCCGGTGCTTCCACAGCATGGATTATCGCTCGTGAAATTGGGCCCAATATTCGCGGGCCTTTGCTCGTGATCGTGACCGTCGAAATGGCGCACGTTCTGCTGCTTGAGGCGTCTCTGTCATTCCTCGGACTGGGCGTCCAACCTCCTCTCCCAAGCTGGGGGCTCATGCTTTCCGAAGCCAAGGAAGACATATTTTTCAACGGCTGGATGATTATCATTCCTGGGCTGTTCATTTTTGCATTGGTGTTTTCGATCAATATCATCAGTGAACTTCTACGGATTTCGATTACCCGATCCCAGGGCCGGCGAGGACAAGTCGGCATGACTAATACAGAGATAACCCGATGAGCGCTGAATCCTTGCTGTCTGTGCGCGAACTCTCGGTGCACGTCTCGTCTAGTTCGCAAGCGCGAGCGCTTCTCAAGAATGTTTCGATCGATATCCCGGTCAACCGAACAATCTGCCTCGTCGGAGAATCGGGGTCGGGAAAGACCACGTTGGGCTTGGCCCTAATGAACATACTCCCTGAGTCACTAAGACCAAGCGCAGCACGCATGCATATTTGCGGCCGCGATTTCGAGTTCAGCGATGGAGATCAGTGGGACAAAGTCCGCGGGTCCCAGATTTCTATGATATTTCAGAACACCCTCGACATCTTTGACCCGCTTCAAACGATCGGGGGACATGTCGGCGAACCATATGAGCTAAGACACAAGGGTTCCCGCGCCGAACTGAGCAAGCTCGTTCTCGATGCACTTTCGATCTCGGGTATCCCGAATCCCAAGGAAATTGTTGATCTGTACCCTCACCAATTGAGTGGCGGCCAAAGACAGAGGGTTCTCATCGCGTCTGCAATCATTAACGAACCGGCAATTGTCATTGCAGACGAACCCACATCGGCGCTTGACCCGGTAAATTCATTACTCTTTTTTGAAGCAATGTCGCGGATCAGGGAGCGACTGAGCAGCTCTTTGCTCATTATCACACATGACCTTCGCTGTGCGGACAGGTTTGCGGATGAGACGAACATCATCAAGGGTGGTGAGTTGGTCGATCGGGTTGGAGCGCATCAACTGCTCGCGGCTCCAAATCATCCTTACACCCGATCACTGGTAAGCTACTTGCCGGCGCCAGGGTACGGTTCGAGGCATTTTCTGAAGGGCGAGAGCCATAGGGCGGCCTCCAATTCAGAGGAAACCCACGTCTATGCAGATTGTCTCCAAGATGATGGTTGATGGGACGCTCACAGCGGCTGGCGTGTCGAAATTCTATCGCACCGCGAAGCCAGAAAAAGCTGCAGGTCCGATCAACGGGCTCAGGGCTTTCGACGCCAAGATTTCCTCGCGCGAGATCGTCGGAGTGGTGGGATCATCTGGATCAGGAAAAAGTACCCTGGCAAGGCTCCTGACCGGCGGAATTCAGCCAGATGAGGGCATGATCGAGATCAACGGAACGCCGATAACGTCTCTGTCTCCAAGATCGCGGGCCACGTACGTTCAACACGTGCAACAAGATCCAACGACAGCTCTCAATCCTGCTCGGCAGGTTTGGAAGTCAGTTGCCCTGCCATTGATTGCAGCCGGCGCGGCGAAGAAGGTGGCGCACAGGGAGGCGCTGGAAATGCTGCTGCAGGTAGGCCTCACTTCAGATCAAGGAGCTATGTACCCCGGCCAACTGAGCATCGGGCAACGCCAGCGCGTTTCGATCGCCCGGGCATTAATCGGTGAGCCAATGTTCGTCGTGTGCGATGAGCCAACCTCCGCTCTCGACCTGTCTGTGCAGGCACAGATCATCAACCTGCTTCTGGACTTGAAGCAGGCTCGCAAATTTGGCCTGGTCTTCATCTCCCACGATGTCATCCTCGTGCGACAAATATCCGATCGCATCCTTGTCCTTGATGGCGGCAGCCTAGTCGACGACTTCGCATCTTCCGAAGAGCTGGAAAATTTGAGCCACGCAGGACGGGCACTATTCTCTGCAGCTCTGTTTGAGGAAAAACAGCCATAGTCTAATAATTCCTCGCAATGTGTCATCGGCGATTCGGGGAACCGTTTTGAAAATTCTTGTGTTGATGGGCGGCACGACCAGGGAACGGCAAGTGTCGCTTTGGACAGGTGATCAAATATCGAATGGTCTTGTCGAAATTGGACATGACGTCACGAGTTTCGATCTTACCCACCACAATTCCGGTGAGCTCATCATTCGCGCTCTGGAGGCAGACCTCGTCTTCAATGCGCTTCACGGGCCCGGCGGCGAGGATGGTACCGTCGCGGGCTTCCTGGAGACCATCGGGGCGAAATACACTCATTCTGGCGTTTTTGCGTCGGCCGTTGCCATGGACAAATATACGACGAGGAAACTGGCGGAAGCAGTGGGCATCAGGGTTCCAGCTGGGCGGCTCTGCACGGTTGAAGACCTGCGGGAACTGGAGTTCACATTTCCCTATGTGATCAAGCCGCGCTTTGAGGGGTCGACCATCGGCGTTACAATTATCCAGGATAGGTCCAACCAGTCAGCACCAACTGAGTGGTTGTTCCGCGGCGAGCCGCTCGTTGAGAAATTTATCCCGGGCCTTGAGATCAGCTGTGCTGTGGTGAACGGGACAGCAATCGATACTGTGGAAATTGAACACCACCACAGTGGCATATTCGATTTCGACTCAAAATATCTGGACCCAACAACCAAGCACATCATTCCTGCGCGCATGCCGCTGTCCGAAAACATCAAAGCCAAGCAGTGGTCGGAGCTGATCTACGAAGAACTCGGCTGTAAGGATGTCGCTCGTGTCGACTTCCGCTACGACCCAGGCATGGGGGAAGAAGGCCTGTTTTTCCTGGAAGTTAACACCCATCCGGGAATGACATCGACGTCGCTCCTGCCAGACATAATGAGAGCAAATGGGGTGCAATTTACCGAACTGCTTGCCATGATTGTCAACAACCATGCTTGAGAATTTGCACGTAAACCTTCTATGCGCCGAAGCTTCAGATAACCACCATCTTTCGACGAGGTGAGCACGGTGAGCGGATGGACGTCGCTGCCGTCCTCATCGTGTCCTGATTAGATGTCGAGCATGAGCGCAACTATGCAGTCGTGACCTCCGACAGGGTTTTCACCCAAGTGATCGCGCCCGCGGTTCCGGACCTTCGAGTCCTTCTCGTCTGAGCGCCTCCTTCCTTGGCCGGAGCACCGCAAAATGGGGCCGCAAATGCGTCGGCCTACGCTTGGAATCAGTCTTCTCCGTCAACGCGGGTCGTTTCGATACCACCGACATACGCTGACGAGTACGGGATCTGCCCGGGACTTCCAGCGCCCTGGCCGACGCTCAGCAGTCCGGCGTCCTGCATCGCCTCCAAATCGGGCAAGTCCCGCAATGTGTCGAGCCCGAAATGCTCCAAGAACCCCTTGGTCGTCACATAGGTAAAAGGCGCTCCGGCGGTCGGGCTGCGCGGCCCCGCGGTGATCATATTCTTGTCCCGCAGCGCTCCGATCACGTCGCGCGACACCTCCCGTCCGAGGATCTCGGACACGCCGCCCCGGGTGATCGGCTGATGATAGGCGATCGACACCAGCACTATGGCCTCGTTCCGTCAGGTCCATCGCCCGCTCCGGCAGGGCCATCGAGGCGTGGATCGTATCGGCATAGGCAACCCGCGTCTGCATGCGCCAACCGCCGGCGATGCGGGAGACCTCATATGGCTTGCCGACCAGCCCTGCCTGAACGTCATCGATCAGCAGCTCGATGCTCGCGTCCCGGCCGACGATCCGCGCCAGGGCCTCGCGCTCGACCGGCCTCGATGACGCGAACAGCACGGCCTCGATTCGGTTCATCCATTCGCGCCAGCGAAGATCGGCCGGCAAGTCGGCCAACTCGGTGTCGAAAATGGCTGGTTTGGCATCCGCCCGGTAGCGCTTGGACATCTGTCTCGCCCTCACAAGCCATACAGGCGAAAAGTGGCTCGACCGGTCAGCTCGCGCACTGCGTCGAGTTCCGCCAAACGACTGAACAGGCGCAGCGCACCGCGGTCGGACAATTTGGCACTCGACCAGGAGGACGGCACGGCATCATCGGCGAGCAGCAGCTTCACGACGTCCCCTGCCCCCTTGGCGCGCAGCTTCGGGGCGACCTCGAGCAGCCGCGCCGCCCGCTTGTCCAGCTCGGCGGCCATATCGCAGGCCTCGGCCGCGCCTTGGGCATAGGTCGATAGCACCGCCCTGCCCCAGCCCTCGCCGCCCGGCCGGATGCGCTTGCGGGTCTCACCGGATTTGAAGACCGCCGACGAGACCTGTCCCATCAGCAACGGGACCGGCACCGACCAGTGGAGCTTCTGGGCCAGATGTCGGACTGCATTTAATTGTGCGACTCCGTGCATCTACGTTTCAACGGGTTGCAACTGCATCTAATTTGATACTCTGTAGTTAAATTAAGAATTCGGCTTGAAGCTCTGTACTTAATATGAGAATCTTACGCCGTAACGTTTGTCCAGTTTGCGCGCCAGATGACCGACATTAGCCCTGATGAAGTTGATGATCTTGAATGGGAAGAAGCCTGTCGGCGTGCCGATGCGATCCGCGAGTTTTTGCGCCGCGAAAAAGAGGGCACGGGCAGCGGGAATGTCGGTGAACTCAGCGCTGAGCTCGGCGTAAGCCGCGCAACCACCTATCGGCTAGTCAGGCTGTTCCGGTCGGGAGGAACCGCAACATCACTTCTGCAACGCAAGCGTGGCCGGCCAACGGGGCATCGGGCCCTTGATACTGAGCGGGACAGCATCATCCATGCAATGATCAAAGGTTTCTACCTAAAACCAAACCGCCCATCCTTCTCGCGCCTTGTTCGAGAAATCCGCGTTAGCTGCATTTCAGCGGGCCTTACGCCACCAAACTGGCGAACGATAAAATCTCGTCTAGACTCCTTTGATCTGCAAGAGCTCGCAAAGCGTCGGGCCGACTCGAAGCTTATAAAGGCGACAACGGCAACACCTGGCGAGTTCCGTACAGAACGTCCGCTCGAGATTGTCCAGATTGATCACACCAAGGCCGATATCTTTGTCGTAGACGAGGAGACAAGGATGCCGCTTGGTCGCCCTTGGCTCACCCTGGCGATGGATGTCTGTAGCCGGATGGTCACCGGTTTTTACCTGACGATGGAAGCGCCATCCCGGCTTTCAACAAGTCTTTGCCTGTTGCATTCCGTATTCGACAAATCCGCCTGGTTGCGAGAGCGTGAGATAGACGAACCCTGGCCTGTTGCAGGGCTGCCAGAAACCCTCCATGTCGACAACGGTGCAGATTTTCGTAGTCGCGCCTTTGAGCGAGGCGCCCGCGATTCAGGCATGCGTATCGATTGGCGCCCGCCCGGCGAGCCACATTTTGGTGGTCATATTGAACGTCTGATCGGTACGCAGATGGGTGGATTACATCTGCTGCCAGGATCGACATTTAGCAACCCGCAAGAGCGGGGAGAGTTCGACTCCCGGAAGCACGCCGCACTGACGCTGCGCGAGCTCGAGCGATACATTGCACTGGAAATTGTTGGTGCCTATCACCACTCGATTCACAAGACCCTTGGCCGGCCTCCGATGGCAGTCTGGCGCGACCACGAAAACAGCACTCCCCTGCGATTGCCAGCGGATCGAATGCGCTTCTGGTTGAACTTTTTGCCCGAACACGAGCGCACTCTCAGGCCCGACGGGATTCATCTGTTCGGCTTGCGTTATTGGTCCCCTGCCCTCAGTCAGGACGTCGGTCGCTCCAAACAGCGACTGCTCGTCAAATACGATCCTCGCGACATGTCTCGAGTCTTCGTGCGCCGCACATCAGGTAATTTCGTCGAGGCGCGGTATGCCGACGTGACGTTACAACCAGTGACCCTTTGGGAGGCGAATGCCGCTCGCCGGGCATTGCTCGCAAAAGGGCGACGGGAAGTCGATATGCGTTCGATTGTCCGAACGGTCTTGGCGCAACGCGCATTGGTCGCTGCGGCGACCGATAGGACAACTGCCGCGCGCCGCGTAAAACAGACTCCTGTGAAGTCCAAAGAAGATGCGCGAAGCTGGGGATCGCTCCGTGGCGTAGACTCAAGCAAGCCTGTGCCCTTTGTCGAGGATACGGATTGAACTGACATGCACGATGGATTGCCCCACCTGACGCCGGCAGCGGCAATTTTGCTGACTGAACCCGATGACCGGCGTATTCGCGCGGTAAGATCGCGTCGCTGGATACTCTACCCGCGTGCCAAGCAGGCGCTCGACCGACTCGCAACGTTGCTAGACCAGCCACGTGGCACGCGCATGCCTTCAATCGCGATCTATGGCGACAGCGGCATGGGCAAGACAATGATCATGAAACGCTTTAGGGACGACAATCCACCTAGCTTCGACTCTGGGCGAGGCGCCTTAACGACGCCCGTTCTTGCTATGGAGATGACGAGCAGGCCTGGAGAGCGTCGGTTCTATGCAGAATTGCTCACACTGCTCGGAGCCCCGCAACGGCCCCGTGCCGACATCGCCCAGATGGAGCAGGCGGCGTTACGGATAATGGAGGCCATCGGCGTAAAAGTACTGGTCATTGACGAAGTGCATAACATTCTCGCCGGCTCCTATCGCGAGCAGCGGATTGTGTTGAATACGCTGCGCTTCCTGAGCAACCGCCTGCAAATCTCGCTGGTCTGCTTCGGTGTCAACGAAGCCAGAGAGGCCATCAGCGGCGATGTCCAGTTGGCGCGCAGATTCGAGCAGTTCACCCTCAGCCGCTGGGCTGCAAATGATCAATTCGAAACCCTGGTGGTATCAATCCTTCGCAATACACCGCTGCGTCGCCCCTCGGTGCTCACCCCGGCATCGATGCGACGCATCCTTCAGATTACCGAAGGTATAACGGCCAACATTTTCCACATGATCAATGATCTTGCCATAGCCGCCATTGAAAGCGGACACGAACAAATCACGGACGATGCGATCGAGCGATGGCAACCGGAGTTTGATGTGGAAGCTGCCTTCGCATGATGATTGACGACAGTCCGATCACACCGCTGCCTATTGTACTGGCTGCTTTTCCTGACGAGCTGCTGTCGTCATGGATCTCCAGACACGCTGCCTACTACGAAGTGCCGCCGCTCGTCCTGCTGCAGCATTGCCTGCCATCGGCGCGTGCCCTGCGCGGCGTTGACCTGAAGTTGAAACATGCGGACGCCATCAGGTTGGCACGTCTGTTCAGGGTAGAGCCCCAGTCGATCGTGGACATGAGCTTTGGAGCTGCACCGGCGATAGCACACAGAATGATCACCACTCAGCCCGTCAATTACTGTCAGAAATGTGATAAGGATCAGGGCAAAGGTACCGTCATCCGTCGCCACCAACTGGAGGGATGGCGCCTCACCTGTCCCCTTTGCGGTCAGATGCTCACGGACAACAGCGACCAGACATCCATCTCCCCACCAAACCTCTGGCATCTGATCCGGCACGGAGAGCGGTTGTTCCAGGCGGAGACAAATGGCGACAGCATCGGTTGGGCATCGCCCGCCGAGCTCGCACGTCTGCTGCTCATGAGACGTGTTCCGAGGCCGCTGAATGTTAACCTCGACGATCTCCCGCGCCTGCGTGTTCTTGGTGCTATTTTCCCAGACTTCGACAGGATCGTCGCCAGCAACGATGTCCCCTTGCCATCAGCAGGCAAACCGATCCTCCCCATTGGCCTGCGCCACTTCCTGCTCGCGGCGGTGGCGAACGTAACGCAGATCGGCTTTGAAATGCTGGAGACACTGCAGTCACAGACCATGGGTGCAAACCGCGCGCGATTTGGCAACTTCGTTGCCGATATGATCACCCGACGGCAAGAATCTCACTTATGCAGCAGCTATGAGACGAGTGATGTGCAACTGTCTCACGATTTAACTGCAGCAGAGCGTCTGAACTGGCGCATTCTCGTATTTAAGTGCAGTCCGACAACGGGCGGCCGAGACGAGATCGAACGTCTCGTCCACGGTCCATGCGCCGGCGAGATAGTCCGAATGGGCTTCGCCGGCATAGACCAGCGTTTCGAGCTGGGCGTCGGACAAAAGC
>Ga0153956_1003379_pt1 | contig 10268 bp, 5 predicted proteins | sample TSFL040MetaG_FD_104704 | JGI IMG/M metagenome (GOLD analysis project Ga0153956, IMG submission 104704) | Attine ant fungus gardens microbial communities from Florida, USA - TSFL040 MetaG | ecosystem: Host-associated > Fungi > Mycelium > Unclassified | place: USA: Florida, Wekiwa Springs...
CGAGGGGCTCGCGCGCATCGAAGTGCGCAGCCCTTACACGGGCGAGCTGCTCGGCACGGTCCCGGAGTCGACCGCGGCTCAGGTGGGCGACGTGGTCGCGGGCGCCGCCGCGGCCCAACCTGGCTGGGCGAGCCTCTCGATCAAGCAGCGCACCGAACCGCTCTTTCGCTTCCGCGCGCTCCTGCACGCGCGGCTCACGGAGTTGGCCCACAGCGCGGCGCGCGAGTGCGGCAAGACCGTGGAAGAAGCGCGCGCCGGCGTGCTCAAGGGGATCGAGGTCACCGAGTACGCGCTGAGCCTGCAGAACCTGGACATAGGCGGCAGCCTCGAGGTCTCTCCGGGCATTCGCTGCGAAGCGCGGCGCGAGCCTCTGGGGGTGGTGTGCGGCATCACGCCCTTCAATTTCCCCGCGATGGTGCCGCTCTGGATGTTCCCCATCGCGGTGACGCTGGGCAACGCGTTCGTGCTCAAGCCGAGCGAGAAGGTGCCGCTCACGGCGTGCATGCTCGGGGAGCTGATGGTGCAGGCGGGGTATCCCAAGGGGGTGTTCTCGGTGGTGCACGGCCGCGCGCCTGCGGTGGACGCCTTGCTCGCGCATCCGCTCGTGCGCGCCTACGGCTTCGTGGGCTCCTCCCGGGTCGCGGGCCTCGTCTACGCGCGCGCGGCGCAGGCAGGCAAGCGCGTGCTCGCGCTCGGAGGCGCCAAGAACACCATGATCGTGCTGCCCGACGCGGATCCCGAGCTCACCGTGTCCGGGGTGGTGAACTCCTTCACCGGCTGCGCCGGCCAGCGCTGCATGGCCGGCAGCGTGCTGGTCGCGGTGGGCGACTGCGATCGCGTGATCGACCAGATCATCGAGAAGGCGCGCGGCCTCGTGCTCGGCGCCGAGCTGGGCGCCATCATCGAAGGAGCCGCGCTCGAGCGACTCGAAGCCGCCATCGCGCGGGGCGTGCAGGAGGGCGCGGCGCTCCGCCTGGACGGGCGCAAGCCGAGCGCGCCCGCGCAGTGCGAGCACGGCCACTGGCTCGCGCCCACCATCCTCGACGGCGTGGCCACCGACAGCCACTGCGCGCGCGAGGAGCTGTTCGGCCCCGTGCTGAGCATCGTGCGCGTGAAGTCGCTCGAGGAGGCCCTGGCCTTCGAGCGGCAGAGCCCCTACGGCAACGCCACCAGCGTGTTCACGCGGAGCGGCGCCGCGGCGCGCCTCGTGAGCGAGCGCAGCACGAGCGGTATGGTCGGCGTGAACGTGGGCGTGCCGGTGCCGCGCGAGCCCTTCTCCTTCGGAGGCACCAAGAGCTCGCGCTTCGGCCACGGCGACATCACGGGCGCAGGCGGTGTGGAGTTCTGGAGCCAGCTCAAGAAGGTGACCACCAAGTGGTCCGAGGGCGACGGCGGCTGGATGAGCTGAGCCTGATTCGGAGGCGGGCGCTCAGTCGGCGGACCAGGCCGTGAGCTTCTCGAGCACGCTCTCGGGCAGGTCTGCGCCCGTGTGGTCCTGCGGGTGCTCGAGGGCCAGCACCGTGGAGCGCGCCTCGCCGTCGCGGCGCGGCAGCAGCATGAGCTCGTACGTGCGCTCGTGGGCGCTGATGCTGCGGATGCGCAGCTTGTTCTCGGCCTGGGGATCGCCGCCGTCGAGTTGGGTGCCGAGCGACCAGGCTTCGCTCGCGAGTTGACTGGGCGGCTCGTCGTCGCCTGCGCTCGCGGTGAGGACGGCGCCGTTCGGGCCGAGCACGTAGAGGTGGGCCGCGTTGGCGCCCGCCTCGTCCATGGCGCGCTTGAGCACGTTGCGCGCGCGCGAGCGCGTGAAGCCGCGCACGGGCGTGTGGACCTCGAGCTCGTCGCCGCCGTCGATGGGGGTGATCATGTCGGCGCCGTTCGCCTCCACCGGCGCGCGCTCGCTGCGCGGCAGGGCGCGCAGCATGTTGGCGGCGACGCGCGCGGACTGAGCCAACACGAACTTGCTGTTGGAGCGCTTGGCGGCCTCGCGCATGTTCCTCACGGCCTCGCGCACTCCCTCCGTGTCGCCGCAGATGCGCGCGATGCGCGCCGCGTTCTCGTACTCGGCCGAGAGCCAGGCGTACTCGCGGCGCTCCTCGTAGAAGCGGATGGCGCGCTTGGTGATGGCCTCGGCCTCCTCGCGCTGCCCGAGCGCCGCCAGCGCCACCGCGAGCTCGCGGTCGGTGTGGCTGTAGATGACGGCATATTCGCGGTCGGCGTCGGTGATGACCGCCCGCGCTCGCTCGGTGATCTCCTTGGCTTTCTGGTACTGCCCGGACTCGTTGAGCGCGCCTGCGTAGGCTCCGTAGCCCGCGACCCAGCCGATCACGCTGCGCATCGGATACTTCGCGATCAGCGCTTCGCCGAACTCGATGGCCTTCTCCGAGTTGCCCCGGCGGTACTGGTACATCACGCGCATGATGTCGCGCATGGGCGTCAGCGTGGGGACCTCGCGGACCAGCTCCTCGAGCCGCTCGAGAGAGCGCCGCGCCGACACCAGGTCCCCCAGGCGCGCGCTGGCGACGCCCTCGACGGGCACCGCGAACCACTCGACTTGCCAGGTGGTGCCGCCCTGAATCGCGTGGGTGTCGAGCATGCGGCGGTGTTGGTCGGCCTCGTCGCGGCCGCCGCGCACCATGTGATAGGTGAGGCGGATGCGCTGAGCGGAGGCGCGCGCGAGCTGGGTGCCCACGGCCTCCACCGCGTCCGCGTTGGCCAGGGCGTCGGAGCCCGCGCGATAACACTCGTTGATGCCGGCGGACAGCATGAGGCCCGCGCGCGCGTCGAGGCGCTCCGCTTCCGTCATGTCGGGCGCGCGCACGTTGTTCAGGTAGTCGAGCGCGCGCCGGGCCTCGATGGCCACCTGGGCTTCGCGGCCCAGCGGCTGCATCGCCACCGCGCGCGCCAACAAGTAGATCTGCTTGCCCGAGGTCCAGCGCGGCGAGCCCTCGAGGAAGGTGATCTTGGCGAGCAGCTCCGCGGCCCCGGCGCCGTCGAGCCCGAGCACCCGCACGCCGAGCAGCGAGACCAGGGAGCGACACAGGTATTTGAGCGAGAGGTAAGCCGCCGGACCGCGCGCGTGCTTGCCGGTGAAGAGGCGGCGCAGGCCGACGACGGCGAGCGTGCACATCAGCACGACGAGGCCGCCCAAGTAGCGCTCGATCCCGCGCAAGCGCGGCAGCCACATCCAGTCTTCGAGCATGCGGACGGTGTCCGCCCCGTAGCGCTGGGCCAGGCGATAGTCGTAGAGGAAGCCCGCGCGCACCAGGAGCGTGCGCAGCGCCAGGCGCTTCTCCAGCGAGGCCCGGTTGCGCTCGTAGACCTCGAGCGCCTTCTCTGCCGCCGCCATGGCGCCCGCGTAAGCGAGGCCCGACTCGATGAGCGGCGGCGTGACCTCGGCCAACAGATCCGCGCCCGAGAGCTCTTGCTCCGTGTGCACGAGGTGCCAACCGGCCTCGAGCCGGTGCTCGAGATCACTCGCGGGTCCCGCCAGGAGCGCGTCCGAGAGGCGCTTGTGCAGCTGCCTTTGGCGCGGCGCATCGAGCGTCAGGCGCACCGCGTTGCGCATGGTCTCCTGGGCGAAGGCGTACTCTCCTCGCGCCGTCATCAACACGCCGTGGCGCACCAGCTCCTGCAGCGCGGCCATGGTGTCGTCGGCGCTGCCCTCGCCGCTCGCCAGGCACAGCTCGAGCGGCGCGCTGCCGCGGCACGTGGCCACCAATTCGGCGACCTTGCGCGCCTGGGAGCTCAGCGGCTCGAGCCGCAGCGCGAGCGTGTGGGCCAGGTCGGCTGGCACCTCGTCGTCGATCTCGTCGGGCGGCAGCGAGAACGAGCCCTCCACGAAGCGGATCGTCCCGCGCCGCAGCAACAGCGACGCGAGCTCCATGGTGAGGGCCGGGTTGCCGTGGGCTTGGCGATACAACCAGACCACCAGGCGCTCGAGGTGCGGGACGCTCCCGAACAGCGACGTGCAGATGGCGCGGATGGAGTCTTGGTCGAGCGTCTCGAGCCCGAGATGGCGCGCCTCTTTGGCGAACAAGGCGACCGGCGTCTCCGCCAGGTCTTCCTCCGCGCCGCGCCCCGTGGCCACCACCAAGAGCGCGCGGCTCTCCGCTTCGCGCGCCAGCGACGCCACGAAGGCGCTGGAGAAGGGGTCGGCCAGGTGCAGGTCGTCGATCAAGAACACCCAGGTGCCCTCGGCCGTGGCCACGTGCGCGTAGGCGCTCAGCGCCGCGTGCAGGCGCGCGCGCGCCTCCGGGCTCGGCGTGTTGGGCTGCAGCGGGTTGCGCGCCTCGCGGTCGAGCTGCTTGACGATGGCCTGGTCGCGGTAATCGAGCAGCTTGAAGGCCTCGGGAGCGGCGCGCCGCAGGCCCTGATAGATCTCGCGCACGAGCTCGCCGCCCGCGCTGCCGCCCGCCCCGAACGCGCGCACGATGCGCGCGCCGCGCGCCTGCGCGAGCAGCGCCACCTCCTGCAAGAGCCGCGTGCGCCCGATGCCCCCCACGCCCGTCACGAACAGGCCTCCGCCGCGCCGCTCGGCGGCCAGCGCCAGGGCCTGGTCGATCACGGAGAGCTCCTTGCGTCGCCCCACGAAGCGCGCGCTGCTCAAATAGCTCTGACCGAGCGCCACCGCGTCGTCGGGCTCGAGCCCCGCGATCTGATTGAGCCGCAAGATCACCTCGGCGGCCGAGGCCGGGCGCTTCACGGGGTCGAGCTCGAGCATCGACATCACGAGCTCGTCGAGGGCCTCCGGCAGATCGGCGACGCTCTTGCGCAGGCGCGCCGGGGGGCCCACGCCGGCGTAGCCGTGTTGCGCCGTGCTCTTGGGCTCGTAAGGGAGCTTGCGCGTGATCAACCAGTAGGCGAGCGCGCCCAGCGAGTAGATGTCGGAGCGCTGGTCGAGCACCGAGCCCTCCCAGGCCTCGGGCGACACGAAGGGCGGGGTGCCGGCGAGGTTCGGGGGCACGCCGAAGGGCACCATCATGCCGAAGTCGAACAGCTTGCAGCGCCCCGAGCTGGTCTTGCGCACGTTGCGCGGGCTCAGGTCGCGGTGGAGCAGGCGCTGGGCGTGCAGCAGCGCGAGGGAGGTCGCCACGTCGCGCAACATGCGGCAGCACTCGTGGTAGTCGGACGGACCTGCATCGAGGAGGTCGTGCCCGTCGAGCAGCTCCATCGTGTAGTAAGGCGTGTCCGCGTCGGCGCCGAACTCGTGGACCTGGATGATGTACGGATGGCGCAGGCGCGCGAGCGCATGGAACTCGGCGCGGAACATCGCCGCGCGCTTGCGGTGCGCCGGCAAGAGGCGCTTGAGCGCGACCTTGCGACCCGTGGTGTTGTCGCGCGCGGCAAAGACCTCACCCATGCCACCGGACGACAGGCGCTCGAGCAGTTGGTAGCGCCCGGCCACGACGGTATTCAGGCTGGAATCATCGCGCGGGCGGGAAGCTACGGACATCGGAGCGGGACGTCCATCTTCTCACAAACGACGCCGCGCCGAGCCTTCCCAACGCTGGGAATAATCACTCGAGTAAGACCTTGTAAGTCTCGGGTCACGTTGTCGCCCGGCGTGAGGATGACTCGGCCGCGTTCGTACCCGCGATTCTGCGCCGCGAGCGCGGTACTATGTCCACAGGTGCGAGCGCGGCCTGCCGCGCCGCGAGAAATCCCGGGTCCGAGCGCCACAAGGTCGCGCGCGAGCGAGAAGATGACGAAGAAACGCCGAAGAAACGGTCACATCCGCCTGCTCACTCACCCTGGCAACAATGGTCCGCGGCCGCTGCCCATCCGCTGGGGAGCCGCCACGCCCGAGGAGCGCGGTCCGCTGATCGCCACGCTCACGCAGCCGAGTCACCGCAATGTGATCGGCGCACACTCCGGCTCCTACGCCATCTATCGCGCGCTGGCGGTGGCCTACGGCGCGCTCGATCCAGAGCACCAGGCCGATCTCACCAACACGCGGCCCACGACCGAGATCGGACCGCACCCAGGCTGGGCCGATCCCGAGCGCATCGTCTCCATCGATCCCTACGGGCACATGGTGAGCGAGGTCTTCCACGACGAGCTCGAGCGCGGCTACAACATCCAGCCCACCATCGCCGTCACGCAGGCCCACTTGCACCTGCCCGAGATCGAGGGCGCCATCGCGCGCGGCAGGCTCGTGCCCGACGGTCGCGTGCTGCGCGCCTCGGGCGACGTGGTGGTGACCAAGGCGGCCATCGAGCCCGCCTGGTGGCTGCCCGGCGTGGCCAGGCGCTTCGGCGTGGACGAGACCGAGCTGCGCCACACCTTGTTCGAAGAGACCGCGGGCATGTATCCCGAGCTCGTCACGCGCGGCGACCTCGAGGTGTTCTTGCCGCCGATCGGCGGCCAGACGCTCTACATGTTCGGCGACATCAGCAAGATCCACGACTCCTCGGTGCCGCTCACGGCGCGCGTGCACGACGAGTGCAACGGCTCGGACGTCTTCGGCTCGGACATCTGCACCTGTCGCCCGTACCTCACGCACGCCATCGAGGAGTGCATCCGGCAAGCGCAGGAGGGCGGCACCGGGCTCATCGCTTACTCGCGCAAGGAGGGGCGCGCGCTCGGCGAGGTCACCAAGTTCTTGGTCTACAACGCGCGCAAGCGCCAGGAGGGCGGCGACCGCGCCGACGCCTACTTCGCGCGCACCGAGTGCGTGGCCGGCGTGCAAGACGTGCGCTTTCAGGAGCTGATGCCCGACGTGCTGCACTGGCTCGGCGTCCGCCACATCCACCGCTTCGTCTCGATGAGCAACGTGAAGTACGACGCCATCACCAAGTCGGGCATCACCATCGGCACGCGCGTGAAGATCCCGGACGGCTTGATCCCGGCGGACGCGCGCGTGGAGATCGAGGCGAAGATCGCCGCCGGCTACTACACCGAGGGCTCGATCCCGCCGCCCGAGATGTTGGCCAAGGTGAAGGGGCGAGAGCTCGATGAGTGAAGGGGCCGACCTCGCCAGCGCCCAGGCGGCCGTGCGTCAGCTCGGCTCGGGGCGAGCGATCCGGGCGCGCACCCACGCCATCTTCGAGGCCTGCGCGCGCGGCGAGCTCGCGCACTTCGAGCTCGACTTGGCGCAGCTCGAGCCGGTGGCGCGGCAGGTCGCCGAGCTGACCGTGCGCCGCTTTCCCTCGCTCGACATCCCGGCCCACAGCCGCTTCGGGCACTTCGACGCCGGCGGGGTGCGGCGGCTTGCGCGCGTGGAGCAGGCGCTCATGGCGCGCGATCCGCGCGAGCGCGCGCGCGCGCTGGTGGACCTGGTGGTGGTCAGCGTGCTGCTCGACGCCGGGGCAGGGATGACCTGGCGTTTTCACGAGGCCGCGAGCGGGACCGCGCTGGGGCGCTCCGAGGGGCTCGCGGTGGCGAGCCTCGCCTGGGTGGAGGCGGGCGGTCTCTCCGCGCGCGGGCGCCCCTTCGAGGTCGACGCCGCGGGCTTGGCGCGCGTGGACGCGGCGGCGCTCGCGCGCGCGTTCCAGGTGAGCGCGCAGAACCCGCTGGTGGGCGTGGACGGACGCGTGGCGCTCCTGCGCGCGCTCGCCGCCGCGGTCACCGAGGCGCCGCTCTTCGGCGGGCAAGCGCGGCCCGGCGCGCTGGTCGATCACCTGTGGAGCAAGGCGCAGGGAGGGGTGCTCCAGGCCGAGCACGTGTTGAGCGCGGTGCTCGAGGGGCTCGGCAGCATTTGGCCGGGGCGCTTGCGCATCGAAGGCGTGCCGGCGGGCGACGTGTGGCGGCACCCGCAGGCCGGCGGCGAAGGGCTGACCAAGGATCTGGTGCCCTTTCACAAGCTCTCGCAGTGGCTCAGCTACTCGCTCCTGTACCCGCTGCGGGTCTCGGGGCTCGAGGTGGTGGCGCTCGACGCGCTCACCGGCCTCGCCGAGTACCGCAACGGCGGGCTCTTCGTGGACGCGGGCGTGCTCGTGCCCAAACACGCCGCAGTGCTCTCGGAGGCCCACGAGGTCGGCTCGGAGCTGGTGGTGGAGTGGCGCGCGCTCACCGTGGCCTTGCTCGACCGCGTCGCGCCGCTCGTGCGCGCCCGGCTCGGGCTCGACGCAGACAAGCTGCCGCTCGCCTCGGTGCTCGAAGGGGGCACCTGGGCGCTCGGTCGTGAGCTCGCGGCGCGACGCCGGCCCGATGGTGGGCCGCCGATTCGTGTGATCAGCGACGGCACCGTGTTCTGATGGTCGTGTGCCCGCCGCGTCGAGGGCGGGCTCGAAGGGCGAAAACCATGTCTCGTGAGATTCACGTCCTCTCCCACCCGCTGGTGCAGCACAAGCTCACCTTGCTGCGCGACAAGCACCTGAGCACCCGCGGGTTCCGCGCGTTGACCCAGGAGATCGGCGCGCTGCTCGCGTACGAGGTCATGCGCGACGCGCCCACGCGACCGGTGGAGATCGAGACCCCGCTCGGCCCGGCCCAGGGCGTGGAGCTCGACGGCAAGAAGACCGTGTTGGTGGCCATCCTGCGCGCCGGTCTCGGCGTGCTCGACGGCATGCTCACCGTGCTGCCGTCGGCGCGCGTGGGGCACATCGGGCTCTACCGCGATCCCAAGCTGGGAACCGCCGTGGAGTATTACCTCAAGCTGCCCCACAGCATGGCCGAGCGCGACGCCATCGTGGTTTCTTCGGTGCTCGCCACCGGCAGCTCGGCGGCCGCGGCCGTGCGCCGCGTGCAGGAGAGCGGGGCGCGCTCGGTGCGCTTCGTGTGCCTGGTGGCGTGCCACGCGGGCCTGCGCAGCTTCCACGAAGAGCACCCGGAGGTGCCGGTGTACACCTGCGCGGTCGACGAGTCGCTCAACGCCCGCGGCTTCATCGTGCCGGGCCTCGGCGACGTGGGCGATCGCCTGTACGGCACCGAGTGAGGCGCGCTGGTGACGCACGAGGTTCGACGCATCGCGGTGACCGGAGGACCCGGGGCGGGCAAGACCACGCTCTGGCGCGCCCTGTCGCAGGAGTACGCGCGTGAGCTCGTGGCGGTGCCCGAGGTCGCCACCCTGATGTTCCAGCACGTGTTCCCTCAGGTCTGCTGCGTCTCGGAGCGTGAGGCGGTGCAGCGCGCGATCTTCGCGGTGCAGAAGCAGCTCGAGTCCTTCCACGAGGCGCGCCTCGCGCCGGGGCAGGTGCTCCTGTGCGATCGCGGCACGCCGGACGGCGGCGGCTACTGGCCCAGCGGGCACGACGACTTCTTTCGCAGCCTCGACACCAGCCACGACCAGGAGCTCGACCGCTACGACGCCGTGTTGTTCATGGAGAGCGCGGCGCTCGGGGGGCTCTCCATCGCGCAGGGCAACCACGTGCGCACGGAGGACCTGGCGACGGCGGTGGAGGTCGACCGCCGCCTGCGCGACGTCTGGCAGGGGCACCCGCGCTTCGTTCACGTGCCGCACGAGCGCGACTTCGGCGTGAAGATCGCGCGCGGCATCGAGGCGCTGAAGCGCATGTTGTAGACGCGGGCGCGCGGCGAGGCGCGCCCACATCGGGTTCACTCGGCCTTGGTGGCCTTGTACTCCGTCACCAAGCCCTGAAGGTAAGAGTCCTCCGCGTAGCGCACGCGCAGCTCGCTGCCGTTGACGCAGAACTGGGCGTTGATGAAGGGATTCAGGCCCGCGTCCTGGTAGATGCCGGCGTCGATCACGTCGGCGCCGAGGTTGGTGTAGCGCAGGTCGGAGCCGCTCACCGTGTAGGAGCCCTCCTCGTTGACGGTGCTGGGCGTGTCGCTGTTGCCGTCGTTTTGCACGCAGTTGTCGCCTTCGATGGTGCCGAGGATCATGTCGCAGGTGAACGGCTGGCCCGAGGCCTGGCTGATCTCCGCGAGGCACGAGAGCGGGATGGTCAGGTTGATGGCCGCGGTGGTGGCCTGGTCGAGGGCGTAGGTGCCATCGGCGTTGAAGGTCACGCTGCCCGAGATCGTGAGCGTGCTGTCGTAGTGCGCCGCGTCCTTGCAGGGGAAGAGCGAGCCGCCGTCGGGGGTGTCGAGCAGGCTGGTGCTGCAGGCGGTCTGGAAATTCCAGGTGCCCACGAGGTCGCCGCCGCAGGCCGCAAAGCCCGTGTTGTCGCAGGCCGAGCCCACGCCCGTACCGCCGCCCGTGGGGGCGGCCGAGAGCAACACGGAGTACTGGCTGAAGTGGTCGGTGGTGGCCGTGACCTTGCCGTCCTTGGTGCTCGAGTCCGCGAGCTTCTCCCAGGCGCCCTTGGTCTCGTCGAGGTACACGATGTCCGCCTTCTTGTTCTTGAGCGAGACGCCCTTGAGATCGA